>Ga0193728_1000067_pt1 | contig 42833 bp, 36 predicted proteins | sample U1c1metaG_FD_143037 | JGI IMG/M metagenome (GOLD analysis project Ga0193728, IMG submission 143037) | Soil microbial communities from a riparian zone of the East river system, Colorado, United States - U1c1 | ecosystem: Environmental > Terrestrial > Soil > Riparian zone | place: USA: East River... | reverse complement strand
CGTCCTGGGGCGCACTCCAGACGATAAAGCCTACAAGTCGCTTACCGTGTTTGGCGAGGTCTTGCAGAAGATCCAGCAGGATTACGTTGACGAACCGAACATGCACACGGTTACCGCCGGTTCGCTACACGGCCTGCTCGAATCTCTCGACACGCAATCCAGTTACCTGACTCCCCGCGAATACGACGAATACAAGAAGAAAATTCAGAGTTCCAGCACGGGAGATAGCGGCATCACCTTGAGCAAACGCTTTGGCTATATCATCGTAATTTCCGTGCTGCCGGACAGCGCAGGCGCGAAGGCCGGAATTCACAGCGGCGATATTTTCGAATCCATTGGCGGTTTCACGACTCGCGATATGTCCGTAGGCCAGGCCATGAATCTGCTCACTGGACCAGCTGGCAGTGGAGTGAAAGTAGCCGTAATCCGGCGTGGTAAGGCGACCCCGGACGACGTGGATGTGGTTCGCGAGAAGCTGACGGCGGTGAAAATCACAAGTCAGAAAGCCGATCCGGACATACTGGCGTTGCGTCTGACGTCGCTCGATCCCGGGCGCGCTGAAGAAGTGCGCGCTCGATTGATTGAAGCTGAAAAGCAGGGCATTCACAACATCATTCTGGATTTACGCGGGTGTGGCCGTGGCCCGGTTTCCGAGGCAATTTCTGTGACTCGACTTTTTGTGCCGTCCGGCACCTTGGCGACGCTGCGCGGGCAGACCGTCTCCTCACAAACATTTTCTGCCGAACCAAAGCAGGTCGTGTGGAAAGGCCGCGTTTCGGTCTTAATTGATGCTACAACGTCGGGCGCCGCGGAGGTGCTGGCCTCCGCGATTGAAGCGAATCACCGTGGAGACGTGGTGGGTGAACGCACCTTCGGCCTGGCTTCAGAACAGAAATTAATTACTCTCGATGACGGCTCAGCGTTAATCCTGACGACCGCGAATTATTACAATCCGAGTGGGAAAGCGATTCTTGAAGAAGGAGTCACGCCCACGGAAGTCGTCCATGCCAACGTGGAGGATGATTCCGACGTCGACGATTCAGCGCCGGATGCCACGCCCAATAAAGAGCTTCCGCAAGGACCGCGCCCACTTTCGCCGGAAGATCCCATCTACCGCAAGGCGCTTGAACTCGTAAAGGCGCCGATAAAGAAAGCCGCCTAGTCTTCGGTGTTACCAAGTTCCTTAGACAATTGCAGTTTTCCAACTCGTTTTTCATTCCTTAGAATCCTTGCCTTCGTTGGTATCTTCATTGCTTGCGCAACTGGTTGCCATCGCGGCCGGCAAAAGCGACTGACCGAGGAAGACATCCACCGCATCACCCGGGAATTCGTGTTCGCGGCGAATTCCGCGGCGCCGCGAGGCTCCGAGGTGCATGGGGAGGTGGGCGCATTTGACAAAGTCGCAAATTCATCCGATCTGGTGGAGATCCATATTTTTATCAAGCGCCATGGGAAGGATTATCCGGCGTCGGTGTCGCGTTTGATTAACGAACTCAATGGCATCGCCACCGCGCATGGTCTAACGCCAGACCAAACGGAAAGTGGCGATGCGATTTATATTAGTTATCGCCGCGCTGGGGTGATCACCCACACCGTTCATATCCACTTTGCCGGAAGCACAGATGTGTCGCGTGACTCCGAGTCCGCCCCGGCGACAAGTGATAATCGAGCTCCGCGCCTTGCGATTATTCTCGACGACTTGGGCAACGATAACGCTGCGGCCCAGGCCGTTTTTGCCATGCCGTATCCTTTGACGATTTCAATTTTGCCCAACCACGCTCATTCCCTTGAAATTGCGCAGCAGGCGCAGCAGCGTGGTGACCAGGTAATGCTGCATCTCCCGATGCAATCCCGCGCAAGAGAGCACCCGGAGGCGCAAGAGCTTCATGGAGGCATGTCTCGCGCGGACATTTCCAGGTTGGTGTCACAATTTCTTAATGAGGTTCCCGGAGTAATTGGCGTTAACAATCATCAAGGGTCGGCATCCACGGCGGATAAAAAATTGATGGCTGAATTAATGCTGGTGTTGAAGGAGCACAAACTCTTTTATGTAGATAGCCGCACGAGCGCGGCGACGGTCGCCTACGATACCGCGCAACGATTTGGTGTGCGCGCGGCATTCCGTAACGTGCCTTTCCTGGACAACGTGGAGGATGTATCGGCTGTCCGCAAACAGATTGAGATCGCTATCGCCGGCGCCGCCAGGAAAAAAGATGCCATTGCCATCGGACATGCTCATCCATCGACGCTGGAAGCTCTGAAAGAAATGCTGCCGCAGGCCAAAACTCAGGGAGTGAAATTAGTATTTGCTTCGGAATTAGTGCGGTAAACACTGGTGGTGCCCTGCTGCGGGATTTTCTTCGACGGATATAGCCGGTGAATCACGTAAAAGAAAATAAATAGCAGCACAAAATCGAAAACACTTGCTTCGGGACCAACGGTGCCGCCAGTAAGCCACGCCGGGCCATGCAGCGTGGCGTCGGACAGATGTCCCGGCAAAACCATGCCGCTGTCTGGAACGGAATACAAAAAAGTCTCGCCGAAATCGAAAGCCGCGTGCATCCCGACCGCGAACCACAGACTGCCAGTCCGACGCACCGTAAAGCACCACAATAAGCCCACAACAAATACGCCCGCCACACCCACGGGTCCCTCGCCGCTATTTTGCAAATGCACAGCCGCAAATAGCATCGATAGCAAAATTGCAGCAGGCCAGAAATCTACGCCGGAGCTTAGCGTAAATAAACTGTAGCCACGGAACAGAAACTCCTCGAATAATCCGACGAATGTTAAACAGAGGAGCCATAAAACGCCCCAATGAATTGTTTGTGCACCGTGCAATGCCAGCGGGCCAAAGGAATATCCCCCAACCGTGTAAAGCAGTCCGATAACCGCACTGATTTCGAGGAAGCCGAGCAGAGCTCCCTGCCAGAAAAGCTTTCCGAATGCCTGCTGCACCGGTAAGCCGTAGCATCCCACCGGACGATGTTCGAGGAAGGACATCACTCTAGCCGCGCCGAATGCGGAAATAAAACCGATCATCTCCGAAAATAAGGTGCTCTCAAACGAAAACTTGTCCGGGATGGATCGATAGAATTGCATCAACAACAATTTCAAACCCAGGAAAAATCCGGCGGTTATCACCACATACAAGAGCAAGCGCCAGCCAGCACGCAGGCCTTGCGCATTAGAAAATATTTTGCTCAGTTCATTGGAGGAAGTGCTGGAAGCGTCGTGGGATGGCTGGGTGGATGGCGTTTCTTCGGGCCTCTCTTGCTCCATGGTGATCACCGAATCATTTCGTGGGTCTTGCACTTACACTTAGACGCGCGAAGTTAAGTAAGCACTCGCACGTGCGCCATCAAGAAAAAATAACTCGTGCACGATGCTCAGCTCGCTACGCCATACTGGCACGGCGGCGCTGGAAATTTAGTTCCAGCCAATATTATTTCACATACTTGGGAGGCTTGCCTTTGGACCACGGATCGTACCCGTGCGCAAATACCAGCCGCTCCGCCAGCGGCGGATGGCTGTAAAGCCAGAAGGTGATAAACGCGGGAGGATTTGGATCCGAGAGATCTAGTTCGCCCAGGACCTGAAAACCGTGCGCAGCTACTTCTTCAGAGTTGGGCACCAGGCCGTGAATTACTTCCAGGCCGAAAACATCCGCGGCATGTTCCTGCATGCGGCTGAAGCCATTCACGATTGGTGAAGAAATAAATAACAGAACCTCCAGCCACAATAAGAGCACGGCGATAGCCGCCCAGTCTTCGGGTCCATGAATTTTCCAGTCATTGCCGCAGCGATCGAGGGACCAATGCAGCGCGCGATACATGACATACAACGCAAGCAACAAGGACACTGCGAAAAACAGGAATCCAGTCGCAATGTGACCGAGTGCGTAGTGCCCCAGTTCGTGCCCGAGGATGAATAGCGCTTCGTCGGTAGACGTTTTCTGAATAGTGGTGTCCCAGATAACCACGCGCTTTGATGCGCCGATGCCAGCGACGTACGCATTTATCTGATTAGTTTTCTCGCTGGCTTTCATTAGAAACATGCGATCCCGAGGAATCGGGGCGCCTGCTCGTCGCGTAAGCGCTTCGATGGAGGTCACCAGCTGCGGGTGCTCCTTCTCAAGCGGCTCAAAATGATTAAATAGCGGATCGATGAACCATGGGCTGATGAAAAAGAAGAACAGCAAAATTGGGAGTGCCGCGAGCCAAAAATAAAACCACCAGCGCCGGGGACTTTTTCGCATTGCGAGGATCAAAACGAAAACCAGCAACGCAGCCAGACCAACGCTTAGCGCCTCTTCTTTAGCCCAGTCCACAATCCAGGAGCCCCAATGTTGAATGGATTGCTGGTAGCGCAAGCTCAGCGCATGCCAATAAACGCGGACCGGCAATTCAAACAAATCTGTAAGCAAGATTAGCAATGGCACAAAAATCAGGCACTGAATCCACTTCTTTTCACTGACAGTTTCCGCAATGTCGCGGAATTTGGCAGCAACACCCAGCCGCAAAATCAACAGGAGTACGGTCAGGCTTACAAAATAGGAAATGAAATACAGAATGTAGCCGGCACGAGAATACGAAACGGCTTTTTGGTAGCGCTCCCTGGAAAGCCGGTATTGATCTGTTTCGGCCTGTGTGGGAGAGGGGGGCTGTGAGCTGTTAGGCGCAGCATTCGGATTTGATGGCAAAGTTTGAGCAGCTGACGCGGAGGAATTGACGCGGTCTATGTTTTGCGCACAGAGGTGAGGCGCGGCAAAACAAGAAAACAAGGCCAGAATACAGATAAAACGGTGAGTAGAGCCACACCTTCTCATACGACCTGGCGGGATTTTAACCTGAAGCCCGAGCAAGAAGTCCCCTGAAATGCGCGGCGAGTATGCCGCAGGCTAAGCAGTTGCGCAACAGTGCCAAAACATTAGACGCCCGAAAACGACGAAGCGTAACGAGCATTGTTTCTGATAGGGGCAGAGTCTCCAAGAAGTTCAAACTACGGTTGTGTGACCACGATTCCTCGGTGAGCGGTCTTCAAAGAATAATTGCGCGCCGCGCCGGTAGTCGCCAGTCCGATGTGAACGATGGAGGTCCAGCGTTCCAGTTTGTGGTGTCCGTAACGATGAAAAATATAGGAGGCACCGATGGAGACACCGGTGGCACCTACCTCGATGAACGCAAACCCGGCGTGATTATCGACGGCATCGTTGGTCAAAAATATTTCCTGGCGGCCGCGGCGGCGCATGTTCAGCGTAGAGAAATAGTCCAGAGTACGGGCCGCAGCAACGCCAGCGAATAACAAATCGTTTTCCTTGCCCCAAAAACGATGCTCAATTGGCAGAATAGTGGTCTTCGAGGATTGTGACCGTACGGCTTGTCCGTAGTGAGCTGTCTCCGCTGGCGATGGTTCTTGAGCGGACAGCCGTTTTGCAGTGCATGCGAGTATCAAAAATGTTAAGAATCCTATGGACCGTTTCAACCGTGGTCTCCGCGTTGTTAGAGCTTCTTCAGTATCTTCGATTCTCCCACTGCAAGTGCGCCGTTTCAGCGAGTATGGCGTTTAGCGGATACGCCGTTCTTCCCAATAGCAACTGCAAAACGCCAATCGGGAGCTCGTGCTCCCACCTCGAGCTTCGGACTTGGCCGTCGTTACCTATGCGCACGTTACCGACCGCGGCACAGTGGCGGCACGCCGGAGTTAGAGTTATCTTGGAGCTTCGGGTATTTGCATTGGCACGAGGTGACGAAATGTCAGGTCGAGTCTTCGCTCCGTTCCTCCCCAAGTTAGTAATGGTTCTGCCGGCGGCGCTGTTTGCGGCGATGATTGTGTGCCCGGCTGCTTCGCCGAAGGGGCAATCCCAGGACCAGCAGTCGTCTGACGCGCAAACCCAATCCATCGCGGAGGCTGCTCGGAAATCGCGCCAAGCGGCGAAAAACTCTAGCAAACCTTCCAAGGTCATCACCGACGATGATCTAGATAAGGAAAACATAAAACCCGGGGCGCAAGGATTGAACGTGGGAGCTCCTGCAGAGTTGGAAACTCAGCCGCCCAGTCCTGATGCGGTGGCCGATGCAGCCGCCACGCCTTCCACGCCGCCGGATCCCGCGACGGAACCGGCTGCTTCTGACGATCCAGAGATTGCCAGGCTAAAAGACACCATTGCCGATGCGGAAAAAGATGCCGATCTTGCACGACGGGATCTGGCATTGCAACAGGATACCTTCTACTCCAATCCCGATTACCTACACGATACCGCCGGTAAAGCCAAGCTTGCTGCGCTACAGCAGGAAATAGACCGCATAAAGACGCGCCTGGCGGCGTTGGAAGAGGCGCAAAAGAAAAAGCGTGGTAAGGCAGCAGCCCGGCCGCAAGCACCTGTGGATCAAAGCACGAATCCAAACACTGTTACACCGGCCGCGCCAAAACCGTAAGCACCGTTTTCCAAAGTGGAAAACTCGCTACAATCTTCTCGTTAAACCCAAATTCACTGTTTTTCCACAAATGGAAGGCTACTACTATACCTAGTGGTCGATTTTTGTTGACACCCGAACGCCTCCAGCGCACAATCGCGACATTCAAAAAATATTTTCTAAGTTAATTCCGTCAGACAACTGTTCGTAATCGAAACACGGTGCACAGGCCCCAGCGCTACGCAGTTTCGGAGGGAATGATGCAATATCTGCCGGGATTCACGGTTCAGTGCATCAACCAGCTGTGCGACGCGCGAGGACATTGGTTGCGCGCGGATGCCACAGTGGCTACTTCGCATGAAGGACGTTGCCCGTGTTGTGGAGATTTTCTGCGGAATGTGCCACCACCTCTGGCGCCTAGGTTTCGTATGCGTCCTCGAGCATTGACTTCGCATCGTCCGCCGATGCGGCGACGATAACGCCATAGCAATCCATACAATAACGACGCACACCTAAATGCAATGCGTCGCCTTGATTTCTTCCTCTACTGGAAATCCGGCTCTATGCACGAAGAAAAAATTAACCCAAGACCCGAGTTCATAACTCAAATGCGAACCCGGGGCACCCCTTCTGGAAATTGGCGTACTTGTTAGACATCCATCCCGGTCGAAGACTTCGTCTGTACCCCCTACCCCCATGTTTTCGGCAAAAGAGTCTGTAATGTGTTGAAAACAAACGATCGCACGCGCAAAAAGTGCGGAAGAGTCCACAAAATGATGAAAAGAAACTTATTTAGGTGTGGAATTGCGCAAGAATGCCGAGGTGAGACACACATAGGTGAGGCTGTAAAGAGCGTTGGGTGGGGCGGCGATCATGCTCTATTTTACCACTTAGTTAAATTAGCTACAAGGTCACTTTAGAGCGCCACGTAGATGCGGTGGTGTTGAAGCTATTCGGGATTAGCTTTCGATCAGGCCTTTTTCGGCCATTGGTTCGTCGGTGAGCCAGAGGTCGGGGATGTTGGCGGAGCCCAGGCGGTGGATATCTTTGAGGGCTCCCCGCACTTCTTTCAGTTCGAGGTTTACGCCGAGCTTCTCAAGCAATTCGATCAGGACACGAGAACCTTCGGCCAGGACGGGCTTGGGATTTGAGCCGACGCGATCGAGCCTGCGGTAGGTGAGCACGTAGATGGCGGCTGGACCGGAACCGTGGCGCACGATGTTGAGAAAGGCGCGTGTGGCAGACGGCAAGGCTGCCTGCGCGGGGTCGTGCACAGTGTAGGCGGGTGACAGGTCCTGGGCGGTGTCGGATTCAGGGACGGGAGTGGAGCACGGCGCCGGTGACGGTTGATTGGGAGCGGAGAACGCTTCCTGCTCCCATCCCACAGGGGGAATGCTCATTCTTCAGGGACCCCGTTAAGCCCGTTTTGTTCCAGCGGGCACTTCAAAAATTCGTTTAGCTGCAGCCGCTAGTGCTGCCACAGTTTTCGCATTTGTAGCAGGCGCCGTTAGGAACCATGAGCATGCCGCACTCGGAACAAGTGGGCGCACCTTCATGAGCATTGCTGGGCTTTGACGACGCGTTGGAAGCGGGCAGGGATGGCATTGACGCCATCGCCTGCGCTACCACAGGCGCGGCGCCAGCGGCTGCGCTACTGGCACCTGCTTCAGGAATGGCCGCGCCGTTGAGCTTCAGATAATCCGCAGAGATGAAGCGACCACCGAGCCAGCGAGCGATGTAGTCAAGCACGCTGGAGACGAAGCGAATCTTGGGATTCGCAGTGATCCCGGAAGGCTCGAAGCGGGTGTTCAGCAGTTTATCGACGTAAACTTTCAGCGGCACGCCGTATTGCAACCCGATGGAAACGGTTAACGCCAGACCATCCATCACCCCGGAAAGCGTGGAGCCTTCCTTGGACATCTTGATGAAGATCTCGCCAGGGCGTCCGTCTTCGTACATGCCGACGGTGATGTAACCTTCGTGTCCGCCAACACTGAACTTGTGAGTAACAGAGGCGCGCTCAGCGGGCATTTTTTCGCGTTGCGCGCGAGCAAATAGTTCCTGTTGCATGGCTTCCACCACAGCTGCGGCTTCAGGCTTCTTTTCGTCTTTCTTCTGGCCAGCAGCGGACAGAGGCTGCGAGCGTTTGGAATTGTCGCGATAGATGGCTACGGCTTTGAGTCCCAGCTTCCAGGATTCAATGTAAGCGTCCATCACATCTTCGACGGTGGATTCCTCGGGCATGTTGATGGTCTTGGAAATGGCGCCGGAAAGGAACGGCTGTGCCGCGGCCATCATCTTTACGTGGCCGGTCCAAGCGATGGAACGTCCGCCGTTCGGAGGAGCCAGGGAGCAATCGAAAACCAGGAGATGCTCTGGCTTCAGGTGAGGTGCGCCTTCGATTTTGCCGTTTTGATCGATATGCGAAACGATTTCGCTCATCTGTTCGGGGGTGTAGCCGAGACGCATCAAGGCTTCCGGAACGGTGTTGTTGACGATCTTGATCAAGCCACCGCCGACCAGTTTTTTGTATTTTACGAGCGCAAGATCCGGCTCAATGCCGGTGGTGTCGCAATCCATCATGAAGCCAATAGTGCCTGTGGGAGCCAGAACGGTGACCTGGGCGTTCTTGAAGCCAAACTTTTCACCGTACGAAAGCGCGGTATTCCAGGATTCCTGGGCAGCGGTGTAAAGCTCAGGCTGGACATGCTCGCGTTTGATTCCGCGCATGGCGTCTCGATGCATGCTGATTACATCCAGCATGGGCTCGCGATTTACGGGGTAACCAGGGAAAGGACCCATGGCTTCGGCCACACGGGAGGATTGCGCGTAAGCTTCGCCGGACATGAGGGCGGTGATGGTACCGGCAACATCGCGTCCTTCGTCGGAGTCATAGGGCAGGGCCATGGACATCAGCAGCGCGCCCAGGTTGGCGTAGCCCAAGCCGAGGGGACGGAAATTGTGAGAATTTTCGGCGATTTGCGGTGTCGGGTAGCTGGCGTTGTCCACTAGGATTTCTTGCGCGGTGATGGTGATGTCGACGGCGTGTTTGAAGGCCGAAACATCAAACTGGCCGCCGGAATTGACGAACTTCATGAGATTCAGCGAGGCCAGATTGCAGGCGGTATCGTCCAAAAACATATATTCGCTGCAAGGATTGGAAGCGTTGATACGCGCAGTGTTCTTGGAGGTGTGCCAGCGGTTTACGGTGGTGTCGTACTGCATGCCGGGATCGCCGCAATGCCAGGTGGAATCGGCGATCCTGAATAAAAGATCGCGCGCACGAAGTTTTTCAGCTGGTTGACCGTCGATGACGTTCTTGGTCCACCAATCTTTGTCTTCAGCGGCAGCGCGCATGAAATCGTCAGTGACGCGAACAGAGTGATTGGCGTTCTGGAAAAAGATGGAACTGTAGGCATCGCCATCGATGGCCGAGTCATAGCCCTGCTCGATAAGCACGTGGGCTTTGCGCTCTTCCTTGCGCTTGCATTCGATGAACTCAACGATGTCAGGATGATCGATATTCAGAATGACCATTTTGGCGGCGCGACGAGTTTTGCCACCACTCTTAATCACGCCGGCGAAAGCATCGAAACCCTTCATGAAACTTACCGGGCCAGATGCGATTCCACCTCCTGAGAGAGTTTCCTTGCTGCCGCGCAAGCTGGAGAAGTTTGTTCCCGTTCCAGAGCCCCACTTAAAGAGCATGCCTTCGGTCCGCGTCAGGCCCATGATGGATTCCATGGTGTCTTTGACGGAGTTGATGAAGCATGCCGAGCATTGGGGCTTTTCCTGCACGCCGACGTTGAACCATACCGGAGAGTTGAAAGCCATTTTCTGTTCCACAAGCAGATGAGTGAGCTCATCGCGGAAAGCGTCGCGAGACTGGGCATCAGCGAAATAGCCGCCCTCTTCACCCCAACGCACGATGGTGTTGACCACGCGGGCGATCAACTGGCGCACGGAACCTTCGCGCTCCGGCGAGCCGGGCTTGCCGTGAAAATACTTGCTGGTGACGATGTTGGTGGCGGTCTGCGACCAGCTTTTGGGAACCTCGACACCTTCCTGGCGGAAAATGGTCACGCCCTTTTCATTGCCGATGAGAGCGGTGCGTTTTTCCCATTCGACGAGGTCGAAGGGAGAATTCTTGCCATCGGTGAAAAATCGCTCAAAAAACAGACCGGTGCCGCGTCCGGCCGGAGTCTTTCCCGATTCCGATTCAGTTTCGAGTGATCTGCCATTTAATGCGGATTTCACAGTGGCCATTATTCCTCCACGCCTCAGATTCTCTGTCCGGGGACGCTCTTAATTTGGTGCACTACCATTTTTTGGTGCTCTACTATTTGATGCATCCAGCGGTTGGCGGTACCAAAGCGGTCGAACTGGCTAGAAACGACGTAAAAGGCAAATGCTCTGCCCTCCGGCTGATTAAATGAGACCAGCCATCACGCAGGTACCGCGCTCCCAATGCGGCGCGGAGCTGAGACTTCGCGTCGGTTTTTTAGCTTTGAACCCGGCTTGGTTTCGTCCCCCTCCAAACGGGCCATGACACTTTTGGCTAAGGCTCGTTTGGGGAGTGTGCGTCCCCCGAATCTGGATTCGCAGTATCGGTCCGCGCGAAATCAGTGTCAAGTAAAAAAGCCACCTCGATCGCAACTTGTACGAGTAACTGTGACTAAACTGTCTATAAGTAGTGGTGCCATTTCAGTACCACAAAGAGCGTCAAACACTTAAAAACTAAAAACTTACATGTGGACGTGCACCAAATATGGCCATCCAGGTATTTCCATCCTTCCGCCTTTGGGAGGCATCAAATCAACAATGGTACGGGCCCGCTCACTTCCTTGGGGGTTGCTAATTGTCTGCGTAACTGCGCAGGTCCACGCGCAAGAGAAGCCGCAAGCGATTACGCCGTCGGTGATGTCGTCTGCATACGGCGAGAAATTAAAGATTCGCGGTGTGCCGAATCCAGGAAAGATCAATGATGGACTTTACCGCGGGGCGCAGCCGAATGAGCAGGGACTCGAAGAATTAAAAAAACTGGGGATCACTACCATCGTCGATCTGCGCGCGGAAGATCGCGGCAAGTCAGAGTGGGAACGACAGCAAGCCGAAAAATTGGGCATGCGATTTGTGCATATTCCTATCGCGGGGTTCGCGGCGCCCACCAATGAGGAAGTGGCGCAATTCCTTTCGTTATTTCGCGATTCGCAGCAGAAGGTTTTTGTGCATTGCCTGCTGGGCGAAGACCGCACCGGAGTGTTTGTGGCTACATACCGCATGAGCGTGCAAAAATGGCCTGTGGCACAAGCGATACGAGAGATGAATACCTTCGGCTTTAACGGATTTTGGCATCCGGCCATGAAGGCATTTGTGCACGACTTTCCTGCGCGGCTCACATCCGCACCTGCGTTCGCGTCTTTGCAGGATGGCAAGTCCTCCGCGCCGATCGTGTCGGGCGCAAAATCCAACTAACGCCCCGAAGACTCTCCGCAAATAAGCTGCTCATACAGCACCCCAAGACCAAGGCTAAAAAGCGAGCCTGGCGCACCCTCCGCGTTTTTGTTGATTGCGATAACGAGCGTTACGCGGCCTTTGAGCAAGGCCAGGAATGTAGTACGGCCGTACCCTTACAGCCAACGTATTTCCGGGCTGTAATGTGTGTTGGACCAGACTGTGATGAAAGCCCTTTCAACGGTTATCACGCCGGCTCCCGCATCGCTCAGAAAGGCACCCATGCAGGTGGGCCGCTACGAAATTTTGGAAATAATCGGCACAGGCGCAAACGGCAGCGTAGTGCGCGCGCATGACCCGATGATCGGGCGTCTGGTAGCGATCAAGCTACTGCCTCCAGAATTGGCGAAGGGAGAGGCCCAGAATCGTTTTTTGCAGGAAGCGCGAGTGGTGGGGCAATTATCGCACCCCTCGATCATTACGCTGCATGACATGGGGATTGACGAGTCTACGTCGACGCCATACCTGGTCATGGAATTCCTAACCGGCCAGTCGCTGGACCGAATTATAGAAAAAGGCGCGATACCGACGATGCGCGCATGCGCGTGGATTGCGGAAGTGGCCGGGGCGCTGGCGGCGGCGCATCGCAAAGGGGTGATACACGGGGACGTCAAACCCGCGAATATTTTAATCACCGAAGATGGGCGCGTGAAATTAATGGACTTTGGTATGGCGCGGGTGGCGGCGCGCGAACAAAGCAGCAGGCCGCTTTTGGGCACGCCGGCGTACTGGTGCCCAGAGCAAATTATGGGCAAGCCCCAGGACGGGCGATCGGACTTATTTTCGCTGGGCATTGTTTTGTATGAACTGGTTACGAGGAAGCGTCCATTCGACGCAGACTCGCTGCAGGGCGTTTGCAATCGCATACTGTCTCACGAGCCTCTGCCTGTTTCGCATCTCAATACGTCACTGACAACCGCGTTTAATGAAGTTGTGGCGCGGTGCCTGTCGAAAGATCCGAACGCGCGGTATCCGTCTGGACAGGAGTTGGCGAACGACTTATATCCCTTCGCGAGGCGTAAGGTTACCGGGCATGGGTTGGGAGGGGCAATCAAGACACCATCCCAGAGCTTCGGGGCGCGGAGTGGAAAATATGTGCCCTCGGCGTAGGGATTGTGGGCGAAAAGTTGACTAAGGTGTTCACTTTAGCCCGCGCGGACAGGGTCCGCAAGTTTTACACACTGGGACCATTGGGTGATTCCCATGTGAGGATCGCCAAGTGAAAATGTTTCTGTAGCAGAGGCGGAAGGCTCGCTCGCCTAAGCGAAAAAACTTATGATTACTCCGCAAGGACGTTACGAATTTCTTGAAACGCTGGGAACCGGGGCAACCAGCCGTGTGGATAAAGCTCGTGACACGCTGATTGGACGCACTGTTGCGCTGAAGACATTCCTGCACGGTTTCGGTTCCGGGGACGTTCAGAAGCAATTCCTTCGCGAAGCGCAGATTATCGGGCGACTGGCGCACCCTTACATCGTGGGACTTTACGACGTGGGAACGAATGCCGAAGGAGTTCCTTATTTCGTAATGGAGTATGTGGACGGAAGAACGCTGGAGAAGGTTCTGGACGACGGGCCGCTACCACTGGAAAAGGCTGCGTTGTGGGCTACGGACCTTGCCGCGGCGATTGCCCGCGCGCATCGCGCGAAAGTCATTCACGGGGACATCAAGCCAGCCAACATCCTGATCACTAGAGAAGGACAGGTTAAGCTGGGCGATTTCGGCATCGCGAGATTCGCGACGCAAGTATCCAATTCCGGGATGTTGATGGGCACGCCGGCTTATCTGTCTCCGGAGCAGATTCAGGGAAATGCGCAGGACACGCGATCGGATCTTTTTTCGCTGGGGATCATTCTGTATCAGATGACCACTGGCGTGCAGCCGTTCAGCGGCAGCTCGGTGAGCGCGGTATGCGCGCAGATTGTGGCGATTATGCCGCCGCCACCTTCACATCACAATCCAAGTTTGCCGGCGGCATTTGACCGCATCGTGATGCGTTGCCTGGCCAAGGATCCCGCGGATCGATACGCGACGGCGGAAGCGCTGGGTGCTTCGTTGTATCCCTTCGCGCATGCGCAGGAAATGGCGCCGGTGGTCCCTGAAAAGCCATCCGCGGCTGCTGAGTTTGTCGGGCGCGCCGAAAAGTGGATTTCCACGGCAAAGAAGGCACTGAAGGCCGAAGCGCAGGAGCAATCGCGACGCGTGAGCTCGTTGATAACAGCCATCTGGACTTCCGATGCGGCGTGGTGGAATCGTCCGATGCAACGCAAAGATTTGTGGGCCGCGGGGACTGCTGCAGTGTTGCTGGTCGGGCTGGTGCCCATGGCTCGCGCGCTACGAAATCGCGGGCATATTCAGCCGGTAGTCTCGGCGGCGATAGTGAGCGGTGCAGGTTCTTCGCTTGCTGTGTCGAATACTAGTTCTCAGGCGCCTGTTAATTCGAATGCGTCGATGATCAACATCAGTTCGTCGACAGTGGGCGATACCGCGGTTGCGAGTTCGGATGCCGTCGTTGACGAAGTCGCGAAGTCGGCGGTGAACTTCCAGGACGAGAAACCGAAGACGGCGGTAATGGGTGACCAGGGATTCGAACGCCATGGGGCGACGGGGACGAAGGCGCATCAACTAAGTCGGCAGGCGGCGGCGAAATCGGCGGCAGCACTAGACAACCTCCCGGTTTACGGACCGGGCATGCCGGCCATTCTGACCGTGGCGGAAACCGCACCAGTGAAGGCCGCTGTGGCCCATGCGACATTGCGTATCAACATCGTGTCTGAGGTAACCGAGCAGACTACTCTGGCGGTATTTTCCGGCGATGAATTGCTGCTGACGACGCCATTGAAGCCTGAGCAGGTCGGGGACACGTTACGCTTCAATTGCCCGATTGTGGCGGGTGAACACGCGCTGCGGGTAGTGCTGTATCGCCCGGATAAGACGGTGTTCATGCATAAGGAAAATAAATCTGAACTGCATACCGATGGCGCCAATACGATGGAAGTGCACGTAAACCGCAAGTCGAAAATGCTGGTGAAGCACGAGACTTTGTTAGAGGTGGTGTGGCCGAGCACGACCACTTCATCGCCTGCGGAGGCGAATCAGGGATTCAAGCCGGCTGGGGCGCTGGCGCTGCGTTGATTTTAGTTCAACTTCATCACGTCGAATAAAAGAAAATCTGTAAGTTATCAATCAGAGCGGGAAGATGACTATGCGCCCACTAGCCCATTTCTACCGCATGGATACAACGCGACCATACCTTAGGTGGATCAGTTGCGAAACGTGCCGTGGAACGGGTATCGCTCAGCTGCAATGGAATAAGGCTGCGCGAAGTGCGACCGCCGCGGAAAGATTCAAGTAGTGGTTTACCACCCGGATGCGCTCAAAGTCGTACAGCGGCGGCTCGGGACGGCCACGTGCCTCGCAGTCGCGGCGCTGGCCTGCTACCTAATTTTTTTCCATTAAGATGGTTCACCGGCCGATCTGCGGATCGTCACGAGGCGTGGACGCCGGGGATTAGTTTAGTTACTCCTCCTCCTCCTCCTACGAAAATACCTTCAGGCGGTCTGAGCAAGTGGCTCCAGGGTCACTTTGTGGCCCAGGCGTTCCAGCCGGCTGACCAAGGATCGGCGGATTCGGTTCACGTCGATCCGGTCAAAGTGGTCCGCACCGAGTTCCCGGTAGTCTTCCTTACGCTTCAGCATGTGATAGGCAATCTCCTACGAAAATACCTTCAGGCGGTACTCATGCGGGCTCTGCGAGCGCCAGAGTGAGACGGCCTCTGTCGCCAACGCGGCTCTACAGACGCTACGCCATCTCGAGCCCATTTTCATCCTTCGTTGTGGTCCCCGGAGGGGACCATGAGTTACTCGTAGCGCAGGGCCTCGACGGGGTCGAGTTTGGCGGCTTTCATGGCGGGCCAGACTCCAAAGAAGAGGCCAACACTGATGCTAACGACCAGGCCTGCGACGGCGGCCCACACTGGGACGCTGCCATGCCATTCCAGGGTTAAGCGAATCAGCAATACCAGGCCGTTGACAAGGATCAACGCGATGATTCCGCCTGCACCGGTGAGGGTCATGGCTTCCAGCAAAAATTGCCAGGTAATGTCCTTGCTCTTGGCGCCGATGGCCTTGCGGATGCCGATCTCGCGAGTGCGCTCGGTGACGCTTACGAGCATGATGTTCATTACGCCTACGCCGCCTATCAGCAGGCCGACGGAACTGAGCACTACCGCTGCCAGCGCTACCATTCCGACGATGCTGTGAAACTCCTGCACTTCCTGCTGGGCGGTGCGAATTACGAAATTATCCTTGACGTTGTAAGCGACGTTTCGGCGGCGGCGCAGTAGTTCAATGGCCTGATCGACGGACTGATCCAACATATTGGGGTAGGCCTGAAAACGAATATTGTTTTCATAGGCGCCGGGATAAATTTTGTGGAAGGTGCTGTAAGGGATCAGCACGCGGCGGTCTTCATCGCCCATTCCGAAACCGCCTTTAGGCTTTTCGACCACACCGATCACCAGGAAGACCGAACCATCGATCAGGACGTCCTTGCCGACTGGGGATCCTTCCGGGAACAGGACGGGTGCGACGTTCTCGCCCAACATGACTACCTTTTCGCGGTGGATATCATCGCCCTCGCTAATGAACCTGCCGGAAAGGGTAGCGGCATTGGCGTAGACCTGGCCAAAATTCGGCTGGACACCGCGAAAATCAATGGCAGTGACTTCGCCGGCCTTGGTGCGCACGGTGTGGTTCTGCTCCCACCAGATCAAAAATACGGTGACGTTTTTTATCGCCGGGCAGCCTTCTTTCAAGGCATCCGCGTCTGCCAGCGTGAGGGGCTTGCGCAAGCGTTCTTCGAGGGGCCGAGTGTTGCCGTGGGGACCCTGCTCCCAGCGGGAAACAAAAGCGGTGTCCGCGCCGAACTGTTTGATGTTTTCCTGGATGGTGTCGTCGAACCCGGTGATGAGCGCGGCGACCAGCATGATGACGCTGACACCGAGCACCACGCCAAATACGGTAAGCGCGCTACGCATCTTGTGAGCGCGTAAGGTATCCATGGCCTGCTTCAGATTTTCAGTGTGTGAGTGGGCCATGATTATGCCTCAGCCGTCCGCGCGCAGCGCTTCGATAGGATCCAGTTTCGCCGCACGCATTGCAGGATAAATTCCAAAAAAAAGACCGACGGCGGTAGAGACGCTGAGCGAAATAATCACCGCGCTGAGAGGGGTTTTTACCGGGATGGGTGTTACGGCACGGACAAAGGCGACGATTCCGTAGGCCAGGGTAAGTCCCATTATTCCGCCGACGGCGGCAAGCACGGCGGATTCGGTCATGAACTGCAAGACGATATGTTTTCTTCTTGCACCCAGAGAGCGGCGCAATCCGATCTCGCGGGTGCGTTCGGTCACGCTGGCGAGCATGATGTTCATGATTACGATACCGCCGACCACGAGAAAGACGGCAGTGAGGGCTACCGCAACAGCGAATAGATTGCCAGTGATCTGGTTCCACAGAGCCATGATGGACGCCGAACCAAAAACGGCAAAATTGTCAGGGGCATCATAGGGAAGATGACGCCATGCGCGCATGAGCATGCGGGCTTCATCTTCCGAGGCCTGCATGACTTCGGAGTTCTGAGCCTGCACAAAGATGGTCAGCCAGTCGTTCTGCTTATGCCAATCTTTGTAGTAGGTGCTGAAGGGAAGCAGGATGTAATTGTCCTGAGACTGGCCGAAGGCGCTGCCGATTTCAGTGGCCACCCCGACGACCTCGTAAGTGTTGGTGCCCGCACGAATAGTCTTGCCGATGGGATCGACAGTGGGGAAAAATTTCTTCACCACATCGGTGCCGATAAAACATACCGGCGCGTGATGCATATCGTCACCCTCGGTCAAGAATCGCCCGGCTGCAAGATTCATGTTACGGATCTCGGCGTAATTGGGAGTGACACCGGTGAGATCGGTGTTTTCGAGGAGGATGTTTCCGGAACGCACGTCCATAGTGTGGTCATCGGTGGCGGCGACATTGGCCGCCGACTTCATATTTTCGCGGAGGCGTTGATACTCCTCGAGAGTGACCAGGGGGCGTTTCTGGGCCTTAATCCAGGCATCCTGACTGGTGATGATGCCGAAGCGGTCGACTAGATAAACGTTTGCGCCAAGATTGGCCACGCGGTCGGCGACATAGAAGTTCAGTCCCGCGACGACGCTCATGACCGCTACCAGGGTGGCTACGGCTAGGATTACGCCCAGGAGAGTCAGGAAACTACGCAGCTTGTGGGCGCGCAGGGCATCCAGCGCCAGGCGAAAGGTCTCCATGACGGTAACGGCGGCGGCAGCGATCCGGCCGCGGCGCTTGCGTACCGAAACGGCTACCGAGGGCAAACCGGTCAGACGATCAATAGGAGCTACACCCAAACATGGCCTCCGATTGTTACTTACTACGTGGAGGGACGCCAAAACGTTCCCGCAAAGCCTTATCTATTAGACGTGTGAAGCGCGGTTTTATTACCTGTCTAAGCTATTTTAGCGCTTTTTGGAGAGGTATAGAGGTTCTTTGTGACGGCGCGGTGATCATTGCCACTTTCCGCAAAGGCGTGCGGGATAGCTACGGCGTGGAACGAAAAACTCGTGCAACAATTGAGCGAAGAAGCGAATCCTATATGCTCGACCTAGTCCGCCACTAAGCCATGCATATTGCCGTCTTTCTGCTTGCCAGCGTTCTTTTCCTGTTCGCCGGGTCCAGTGAAACTACCCAAGAAGGGGTGGCTGTCCGTGCCGCGGACAAACCTAACGATCATGCGCTGTTTGACCGCGTTGTAGAAAACCAGAAAAAGAGCGATGCGGCCATGGATCTGTATGAACGGCTGGAGCGCGTGGAGATTCATAAAGTAAACGGAGAAAACCAGTCGACGGAGGTGAAGGTTTCCCGGGTCGTTCCAGCGGGTACGGGAGCTGCGCACCTTCCGGTTGGGCCAGACGGCAAGGTCGCTGACCAGAATGCTTATCGCGCGGAACTTGAAAAACTCGAGAAGGCACTGGTGTGGGCGGCGGAAAGCGGCCGAACGCAACGCGATGCATACGAGAAAATTGCGAAGAAGAGGAGAGAGCGCGACGAGCTTATCGGAGCGGCACGAGCGGCTTTTTTATTCACTTTAATCGGCAGCGAGCAACGGGATGGTCGGGTACTGCTGAAATACAGCATGAACCCGAATCCAGCGTTCAAACCGACTTCGCGTGCAACCTCTGTTTACCCGCGGGTTCGAGGAACGGTTTGGGTTGACGAAGCCAACGGGGAGCTAGCGCGCATTGAAGGAGAGGTAACCGAGGATATTTCGCTGGGCCTATTTCTAGCCAGAGTGTACAAAGGAAGCCGTTTTATGCAGGAGCGCTATGAAATGGTGCCGGGGGTGTGGCTGCCTTCTTTTTCGCAATACGACTTCGATGGCCGTAAATTTCTGTCCAGCTTTTCACTGCATGAGCGAACATTTTATTCGCGTTACCGGCGAGTGGGCAGTCCCAACGAGGCATTGGAGTTGGTGCGCGCGGAATTGAAAGAGATGAGACCTGGCGGAGTGGCCAGTCGATAGGATTTGTGAGTGCCAAATTTTGAATAGCTAAAAGATGGATGGCGTTTCAGCAACCGCGCCCTGAACCACGAACCTTCCTGAGAAGTACCGGACTACAATTTAGACTGGCCGCAGAAAAAGAGGCGCTATGAAATTCCTCGTCGTCACAGCACTTCTCCTCTGTTCGGAGGGGTAGCTCTCTGTGCGCGGCAATCCTCCAATTCCAGCAGTCAAGCCGCTTTTGAAGCAAGGCCGCTCTAATTTGGGAAAAACTAAACTGGCTATTCTGCTCCCCATCGTGCAGGTCCTGCTTACCGTTGTTCTGACCAACTGGGGCGAAGCAACCCAACTGCGGTTCGGCCTATTAAACTCACACGTCGGAAGCGTGAAGTATCTTTGCCTGGCGCTCAATGGGCCGGGCCTTGTCTTTCGCTACGCCGAAATACTCATCTCGCCAATAAAAGGGATATCAGACGGATTAGCTTTTCTCCTTGATACGGTCCTGTATTTATTAGGTGTGGCGCTCCTCTGGTATTATGTCGGGCGACAAATCGATCGGTTCGTGTCCGGCGCTCCCCCATATCGTTGGCGAATCCCGGTACTTGGATTCCTGTTTTACCTATTTGTGATCCTGTGGTGACTGAAACTTTTCTTTTGGGGGAACGCGCGCTTTTACACCTCAGATTCGCAAAATTATCACAGTCCTGCGGACACCACGAATGGTGTCATCTTTATCATTTGGTCCATGGTTCTAATTATCTTTGGGGCTAGAAAGATTGTTCCGCAAGGGCCAATGCCAAGAGTTCGACTGGAAGCACCGCAGTGGGTATGGGTCCGGCCGGATGATTGGCCCATTGAGGCACTAGAACGAAATTGGGGTGCCCATTACCATCTTAGATTATGCTGAAACAGAGCAGGGAACTTCCGCGAATGATGGCCGTTTCAACAACCGGGCCCTCAGCATTAACTCTCCCTAAGAAAGACAAGCCTACAATTTCATCTGGCTGTAGATAAGGGGGAGAAATGAAAATCCTCGTCGTGATGGCAGCACTTCTTCTGTCTTGCGGCATGTCTCTTTGTGCGGGACAATCGGCCAATTCGGGCAGCCAGAACACTGCAGACGCAGCAAAACCCGTGGCGCAATCGTCTAGCAATTCAGCGGATACCACAACGGATCAGGCCAAAACCAAGCCGAAGAGAGTTTGGACCAATGAGGAGATTGCCGGTGTGGGCGGCGACGGGGCCATTTCCGTGGTCGGCAAAGCGGGCGGCGGGGATTCGAATCCGTCATCAAACAACTTCCAGAAAACTGCGCCCGGCTCGGCCGCGAGGGACAAGCACGCCGCCACGTACCGCGATCGCCTTCATCAACTAAACAACCAACTGGAAACCATCGACAAGAAAATTTCTCAGCTACGAAATTTCAAGGCCGATAACGCCAGCCCATCAGGCGGCATAGATATGCATCATGGTTATTACATGACGCCGGTGGAAGACCAAGTGAAACAGCTGGAAGAGAAAAAGAAACAAATTCAGGCGCAGATCGAAGCGGTCGAGGACCAGGCGCGGAAGAACGGGATTGCGCCGGGGCAATTGCGCTAGCAGGGAGAGGTAGCAACTCCCGGACATTCCCTAAAAATTGTGCCTTCCAAAGCAATAGCGGTGATTTAACCGCAATTTTTGACGGATCGCCGCTTCAAACGTTCGCCTATCAATCTGCGCCGCAGGCAAATCCAATGAATTGGCGGGCCGGCGCCCGGTTGTTTCTTTTCGGCCAACTTTGCGAGCTTTGTGCCCTGACGCGCACAGTGCGTCGGCGAGCCTGAGGAAATTTCTGATGCAATTTATCGCGAAGTTTTCGGTGGGCGCGGAAGAGGCGCAAACGAACGGCCACATTGGAAATGCCCAGGTGGTCAGCGGCTTCTTGAGTCGAGTAGTTCAAAACATCCATGAGCAAACAGACTTGGCGCAGGTCGGGCGGTAGTTGCGAGATAGCGGACGCCAAGAGCCGACGAGATTCCCGGCGCAGGAAGCCTTGCTCCGGATTGGCTGTTGCCGAAGGGATTTGTGCGGCCCAAGACTCATCGGAACGATTAGTGGAATTAGTGGATTGGTCCAGGGAAAAGATTTTTCCTTCGCGGCGGCGCCGGATCACATCGATGGAAGCGTTCCTGGCGATGCGTGAGACCCAGGCGTGCATACCGTCTCGCGGACCGGTTTGCGCGCCGACAAACTGGTCGAGGCGTGTCACGGTCTTGAGCAAGGTTTCCTGCTGGACGTCTTCCGCGTCGTGAACATTGCCGGTCAACCTCAGGCTTGAGCGGTATAGGCCAGTGGCATAAGGCATAACCAGTTCTGCGAGCGCCTGACGATCGCCGGCGCGCGCGCTGCGCAGCAGCGCGGAACGAGAATGCCAGTTTTGCAAATCGGTGGAAGCGCTCACGTTGGCCCCCGCGTTTTCGGTGGTGTTCATACCCTTGTATGAATGGCAGTTTCCTGCCCACCCAAGGTGGCGGTGGAAGATACACAAAACAAGGCACAATTTGGCCGGACTGTTATTGCTGTTCCACGGGATTTGACCGCTTCTGGGATTTCCTACCGCGAAACCGGTCACTTAGATGGCGGTGGAATTTATGTGGCGCCTTAACTACCATGCCTGCCGAAGACCTGCTGTTAACGAGGACAAGCGCCACGTAAGTTGCTTCGTAGGCCGCGAAGGAACTCCATCACTCGCTTTTTCACAGAGAAGTCCACCTAGTATGAACGTCCGCTCCCGCCGGAAGTTCTCTCAGTTACTTGTCTTCTCGAATTTCGCGCGGTAATGTCGCATGGATTATGCCCCTTCCTGCCAACGAGAGGATCGGTAGGAATGACGCTTGCCCTTGTGGCAGCGGCAAGAAATACAAACGGTGCTGCCTGGAGCAGCAATCTGCTACCTACATGCCGACGAAATTCGGGCGACATACCTGCTCATACGGGATTCGTTCAATACGCCACCGCGACTCTGCAACACCGACGGTGACCCGCTTGTATTTCATTCTCTTACGTTTCAAATCGAATCAGCGGAAAGTGCTTTTGAGGCCCTAGCTCCGCTGGCCACGGGGCGCTCCAAGGAAGAGCTTTTGGAAACTGTGGAGTTTGATGATCGAGGAAAGCTCCGCGGTGTGTCGTTCGACTGGCTCAAGAAGGGCAACTCAAGAATGCCAAGGTGGGACAACACCATCCTCGGCAGTATCAAGGTTTCGGTGGGTTCTCTACATGCTGAGTGAATTCCGAGAGCGCGCGAAGCGGCTTTGAAACGAGATTAAAAAACGGCTCGGTGCTAATGCGACTCACCTGAGGACTGTCGCTCAAACGGCAGACGAAATGGTTGCTGAGTTGCCGAAACGGAACAGCGCGCGGGCGAAGGTTGATGAGGAAATCGTTGACGATATCCTTCGTGATCCCGAGATAAGAAAACAATTTCGAGAAAAAATCCAGAAGCAAGTCGAGGCTTGGGCTTATCAGAAGATTCCAATTCTCGGTGACCGGACAACGATGCAAGCGGTTCGCGATCCCGACGGGAGAGAAATCGTTGAATCGCTGCTCTTGGATTGGGAACGGCGGGCCCAAGAAGGCGGGTATCAATCTGGAATTCGCCCTGACTTCAATGCCGTCCGCAACTGCTGAAAGTCATGCCGCCAACATCCTGACATTCGCTCGTGGACGATCCAACCACGGACTCACCAACGTAATGGCAAGAACCGGAACAGACCCAAACGCAAGGGCCAAATCCATCACGAAGTTATTGCGATGCTTAAAGAGGATGAAGGCTGCGCGATCTCAGGGACAACAATCTGAAGGTGAGGGGAAGCAAATTCGGGCTTCCCCTCGCTTAAGTGTTCTTAGGCAGTGGCTGCGGAAGCTTCTTTCTCGATGGGAGCGCCAATGAGGTTTCCCCACTCGGTCCAGGAGCCGTCGTAATTGCGCACGTCTTTAATTCCGAGAAGATACTTCAGCACGAACCAGGTGTGGGAGCTGCGCTCACCGATGCGGCAGTAGGCGATGACTTCCTTGTCGCCGGTAATACCCTTGGAGCCGTAGAGCTGCCTCAAGGCGTCAACGCTCTTGAAAGTTCCGTCTTCGTTGACGGCTTGCGACCAGGGGATACTTGCGGCACCAGGAATGTGACCGGCGCGTTGCGCGGTTTCGGTCATGCCCGGCGGGGCAATAATCTTGCCGGAAAATTCGTCCGGGGAGCGGACGTCCACCAACTGAGCGCCGGACTTATTCTCCACGGCGGCGAAAACATCGTCACGTTTCGCACGGATGGAGGCGTTGGGAGTCTTGACCTTGTAGCCCGCGGCGGTGACGGTGGGCTTGGCGGTAGTGAGCGGGCGCTTTTCTTCCACCCACTTTTTACGGCCGCCATTCATGATCAAAACTTTGTCGTGTCCGTAGTATTTGAGTTGCCAGAAAGCCCAGGCGGCAAACCAATTATTATTGTCGCCGTAAAGCACGATGGTGGTTTCGGGAGAAATTCCAGCTTTACCGAGGAGAGTTTCGAAGGCTTTGGGGTCGGTGAGATCGCGACGGATGGCGTCCTGCAATTCGGTTTGCCAGTTCCAGGAAATCGCTCCGTCGATGTGGCCCTGGTCGTAGGCGGTGGTATCAACGTCCACTTCTACGAGGCGAATTCCCTGATCTTTGGCGTGGGCTGCAACCCAATCGGTAGTAACTAAGACTTCTGGATGAGCATAGTCAGACATTGTTCGGTTCCTTCCTGGATTTAGAATCAAAAAGCGTAACGCAGAGCGGGCTGTGAAGCATCTCTTTTTTTGCGCGGCCCGGTATTCGTTGCCCAGCGGTTCAATGTTAGAGGACTTGAACAAGCTGGCCCTGTCGCGATTCCCATTCGATGCGCACCAGCCAATCGAAGTGCATACCTTCGGTTTTGAGCCAGGCCTCCAAACTTTCTCTGGAATCGGCGCGAAACTCCGCGAACATTTTTCCTTCGAGCATATTCACGAGGACCCGTTCGGCTTTGGCCACCTGACCCGCTTGCATGCGCCGCAGCAGCGCTTCGGCGCCCTGGCGTGTAAGGCAGGCCAGCGTATGCTGGCTTAAATAAAGTGGCATCAGCGCTCCCGAAGAAGTTTGAAATTCACGCATCGGACGCAGGTTAGACAGGCATATTAGACGCCTCATCCACCTGTACCGATAGACAGTTAGTTGCCGCAACACACGATTTGTAACGCGAATCAGGTTGCTGGTCGGATGGTACTACACTCATGTGGGAATCCATGGAGCAATGGAACATGAGACATACTTTTGACTTTTTGGCGTTTAGCTTCCTGGCATTGGTTTTAGGGTTGACCTTTGGCGGCCCTTGCGTATATGGCGGTCCCCAGCGAGGACATAGCGCCGAGCTTACCGGTGAGGTTCTCAGTCCCACCGGGGAACCGGTGGCTGGGGCTGTGGTGACTTATCAATCGGGCGGTGGACATACCGCTCACGTGGTGCATACGGACGCGGCAGGGCGATTTACGATCGTTAAGCTGCGCCGGGACAACTACGATTTGCGCGCTTCCTCGCATGGCTTGTTTTCGATCTGGGAGAAAAACGTGATGGTGCGGTCGGGTGAGGTGAAAACCGTCAAATTGCGTTTGACGGACGGCGCGGAGGCGGCAAAATCTTCGGTGGTCGTTCCTGGTCGATAAGGGCATACGTACGCAGTCTGGCCGAAGTACTATCGAGAGAGATCCAAGAACGATTCAAGGTGCAATTTAAGTCATTTGTAATCTGTCGATTGCAGAGCAGTAGTTTCAACGGCTTTCAGTCCCTCAGAGTAGTACTAGCTGGTGGGTACTGCGGCCGCTGGGTCGGGTGGTCCATTGAGGCGAACAGGCCAGGTCTGTAACTTACTAAGAACGGGTTGGGGGCCGCGCGGGGACAGCGGCTCCGCAAGGGGTCGTGTGCGAGCTACCCAACCCGCCAGTCTCTTTCTGGCATCCTCCCTCGAATGTTTACCTACGCGGTTAAGGCCCGGAGGGGCTGTTTGCGGGTTTCAACCCTGCTTCCTGTTTCCCGGACAAGGCCTCGTCCGAACCGACCTAGAAAATTTTAAAATTCGGCGTCGATGAAATCCGGCAGGACTTAGGAGTTGGTGTGGCGGGCTTTTTTGTTGCTTGCAACTTCGTTTAACCACTCCCACGTGCGTTGTGCGTTGCGATCCCAGGTGTGAGTTTGCGCCGTGCGGGTTGCGCGCTCTCCTAATTGCGCGCACAGGCTTGGGTTGGTAATCAAAGAGCGCAGTGCTGCGGCAAGTTCCTCAACATTTTGTGGATCGCGCAGAATGATACCGTCCGAACCATTGGTAATGATTTCATGCGCTCCTGCTCGCGAACTGGCGACCACTGGTAAGCCACAGGCCATGGCCTCGATGATGGGTAAGCCGTAGGCGTCTTCAAGCGACGGGCCCACGTAGGCGTCTGCCGCGGCGTAGAACTGCATGACGTTGGGGGACGGAGGCAAAAAAATCACGCGATTCGCGATTCCGTAATCGCGAATCATTTTGTCGTAGGGATCGCGAACATCTCTACCGACCACGAGAAGTTTCCATGGCAATTCGCGGATAAACGATAAGGATTGCAGCAGGGCGGCGAGGCCCTTCGTTCTCCAATCATTTCCAATCAGCAGCAGTGCGAAGTCTTCCATAGATAGTTGGAAGAGTTTGCGCGCGGTCGCGCGTTCCGCGAGCTTCCGAGGGACAGAGAACGCTTGCACGTCGACTCCATAACGTATTACTCGGGTAGCGGTGGGGTGAAAATACTTTTCCAGTAACGCGGCGGCCGACGCTGATATGGCGGCTAAGGAAACTGTAGCGCGGCGATAAATTCGGTTTTCGAGTGTCATGATCAAACGGTAGTAGGCGCGGCGATGTGCCAGGCGCGCCCATGCGGCGAGAGAAGTGCTACGAAAATTTAATTGCGGCAAAACCTGGCGGTAGAATTCATGGAATACCACATGGACGCTAATAGCATCCGCATCGGTAGCGTTAATACCAGCGGAATATAAGAGATCGTATTGCGTATGGTGGAATGCGGCATCCCACCAGCGGCATATCCGATTAGCGAAAAACCAGAAAATGTATTGCAACAGATGTGGGCCGGGGATGGCGGGCACCTTGTGCCAAAACAGGCGATTGGCTGTTTGAGTCTCCCCAGTATGATCCGATTTTTTTGTCGCGGCCTCATGTTTGTAAGGCGTAACGCCGCGCAAGTCTTGAATTCGCTGGGCGTAAATATGAATTTCGGCAACGGGATCGAGAGCGAATCTCTCCAATTGTTCGACGATGCATCGCTCGGTACCGTGGCGGCGGTCCAGAAAGGGAGAAATTACCGCAAGGCGCACTAGCGTGGCCGGAGACGCGGGTTCGCCGCCGGGGCGGGTACGTTAGCAAATTGCGTGGAAAGAGCAAGACTGGGCAAGCGGAATAAAATGCCCAGCAGCGTCCAAAAATAGGCATTAATCACGAAATCTTCGTAAGCCACCATGGAGGTGAAGGTGATCGGCAACAACAATACGAAGGCGTACAAGAAAATGGCGAAGGCGATGGGAAACCAGGGCGTGCCTTTCAATTTTTTAACGATTTTCCAGGCGGAAACAAGGATGGCAATACTCATGACCAGCCAAAGAATAAGGCCGCCAATTCCCATTTCTACAACCAGCGCGCCGAAACCGCTTTCCACGCCAACGCCCATGGGCGCGCCATGAAAAATTTTAGCCACGTACTGAACTCCCAGAGAGCTGGTTCCAATACCGAAACCGTAGGGCCAACGATCATAGTTGAAGGCCCCCAAAAAATTACGCAGTGGATAGTCCCACGTGCGGCTCTGTAATTCGCTTGCGGAACTGCCGGGCGTAAGAGTTTCGGAGTAAATTGCCAAGCGAGCGAACAGGGCATCGGGAAAAACAAAAAACAACGCTACTACGGCGAGACCGATGGCCAGCGCGGCGCGCTGCACAGTACGAAAAACGCGAATAACCTCTCGCTGGCGCCAAGGTGCTCCCCACAGGTAGGCAGCTACGATGAAGAGCGCCTCTCCCGCGGTCCACAAAAAGACTCCGCGAGAACCTGACAGCAGAACCGCGGCATAGACGACCGCCAGGGAAATAAAAGCAAGATTGCGCCCCCGCCGGTGGCGCAACAAAAGATAACCGGTGAAAGCCAGCATGAGGACCCACGCAATCAGTAGATAATTGGTATAACGTCCGGCGCTGACAAACACTGAAGGCGCACGGTAGGAACTTAGGCCGGTAATTGGTGAAACGCGATATAACGTGCTCAATTCACGGATCTCTTCCGCGGGCCTAGCGGGATTCAGGAACGAGGGCCCAATAATTGACTGGGCGACGCCCAGGCCAGTGATGATCAGTGCGAGCCAAGCATTGAACCGAAAAAACCGGCGAAGGTCCGCTTCGGAATTAAGCAGCGCGTAGCCGACAAAATATAACGGGATATACCAGAAAAAGAGCTTTACCCCCAGGATGCCGTAGACAATGGTGGAAGAGGCAGGGTTAAACATCTGCATGATCCCGAACCACACCAGCAGCATCACCGCGACGAAAAAAGGCGGGCGCACAATTTTGCTAGTTTTCTTGCGGCGCACCGCGATAATGAAAGACAAATACACAACCGCAACCAGGACATCCTTTGCAAAATAGATGGCCATGTTGTTGCCGAGATATTTGCGAGCCAGGTCCTCGAACAACAGCCAGGAAAAAAACAAATAAACGCCATTACGCCAGTTATTGAGAATGGCAATGACGAAAACGCTGCCGACGGCCAGGAGGCCGACGTAAGCAAATCCCATTAAATCTCCAGCGAGGACCAACTCGGAAAATTCATAAGCGGTGGCGGCAAATATGAGAACAAACACAAATGCCGCGAGGAGTTTGCGTGAGGAGTCGGGTGCTGCTGTGGAACGAAAATTCAATCGCTTGCCTCGAGTATCGTACTTACTGACTGTCTCAGAAAGGCCACAAGAGCAAGAAAACGGTTCTCCAGGAACGTTAGAGAAACGCCGGCCCACCAAAGCGTGTTGCGACGAGAGCGTGGACTAGTTTTGCCGAACCGTCGAATCATGACCGACAGCGGGGGCTGACCGCTGCGCCACGATCCTGATGATCGGTTCCCGCAAAATCGCGCTTCTATCCAGGCGCGAACCATTCAGCGCTAGCGCTTCATAGCCCAAACGTTGCAGCTCGTCCAGTGCCTCGTTGGGATCGCGGCCATCGGCGGTGACCAGCTGATTGTGCAGTTCGAGAAAGAGCAAAGGTGAAGAGCGCGTCAAAGTTTCACGTCCTCCACGGAGCGCCGCTGCCTCGTAACCTTCCACATCAATTTTTATATGCGTGGGGCTGCCGAATTCGGATGCCAACTTATCGATGGTAATCGCACCGACGCTAGTCAACTCCCGATGTGACCGTCCGGTAACAAAGCGCAGGTAACCCTCGGAGAATACCCCGGAACTAAGCATTTTTAGCGAGCCATTCACGTCACTAACCGCGGCCTTTACGAGGTGAATATTTTCTCTAGCTTGATTGAAATCGAGCTGCCGGGTAATCATGCGAATCGCGATTGGCGAAGGATCCACGGCGACGGCGTTCCCGTCAAATTTGGCAGCGGCCAAACTGAACAGACCATAGCTGGCCCCTACATCGAAGAGCAACATCCCGCGATGGCAGTGGGACACGAAGGACTCGAATTCCGCCCGTTGTTCGAGGTCATTAATTTGATTCTGTATAGCAAATTGATAAACGCGAGGGTGCAAAGTGAGAGCCAGAGTTGGGGTGAACTGCAACTTTTTGGTCACCCCGAATGAAAATTTTGTGCTATCCCAGATCCATCGTAGTGAAGTTGCTGGGGACCTCAGCCAATTTCTGACCGGTCTAGGTACGATGCGCCGGGTAAAGCGCTCAAGCCACGCTACCAACAAGGATGGTGCGCCTGACCACAACAATTGCCGGTATTGTTCTTGAACGCGTTGCTGGAGTTTGTCCACAAATGTAATTACTCAAAACCTTTACGCGAAGGTTAACGTCCTACGACTATCATACGATGGCGAGGTGTAGCAGTCATCATCGCTGGTTTATTTCTTCTTGCTCTTTCTTGCCATGCGACAATTCAGCTTGGCGATAAATCTGTGCGTGTTCAGTTAGCATCTTGGAGCGTTGAAACATCTGCAAGGCCCTGCTGCGCGCCTTTTCGCCGAATGAGCCGATCAACGCAGGATTTTTAATAACGGTGCGCAAACGATCTGCAAGAGAAGCAGCGTTTCCCGGCACAAATTTTAAGCCCGTGTCGCCGAGTATTTCCGTCAAACCGCCAATGTCGGCGGCAATGACCAAACGACCACGCATCATTTGCTCGATAACGGCAAGGCCGGCGGTTTCCTCCCAGGTAGAAGGCATGACCACGACAGAGATGTCTCGCAGCGCGCGTACGAAGGCCTCACCGGTCAAAAATCCGGTGATCGAAGTGAAGGGCTCAAGATGATCACGCCGAATGATGTCTTGCAGTTTGGCGCGCTCGCCGCCATCTCCGATGATGCGAATTTCAAAATCACAGCCTTCGGCCTTCAGGATTTTGGCGGCATCAAGAAGCACCAGAATACCTTTCTCGGGAACCAAGCGACCCACGTAGGCAATGCGCAGTTTTCGGGAAGAGATGGATCGGTCCGGATTCGGAAGTGGATCCTCAAGCCCGTGATAGACAACTTTGGTGTGCGGTAATTTCTGACGGTTATCAACGTGCCCAGTCACGGCTATGTTGGTGGTTGCCGCGCGCGCGAGCCAGTTGCGCGGAAACATGAAGGTCAGAAGTTTGGCAGCTGTCGTTCCGCTTGAAAGCTCCGCTCGCAGGCACCCGAAGCATTGGCCATAACGGCCAGCCTGGAAATGACCAGGACAAATCGAGCGCTCCGGCTGATGGACAAAGAGTCCATTGGGACAAGTCGCTTGATAGCCATGGTGTTCGACAACGAATCGCTTGCGCGAGAGCCAAGCCAGAAACATCGGTAAAAATGCCGGCCCAGCTGCGTGGATCACATCAGAGGCGCGCACAAATTGCCACAGCCGCATCGTACCGGGGCGGCGAACCACGCGAAATGGAAACTTAGTGTCGTCACAGCTACCCGCCGGCGTTTCGGTGACCACCGTTACGATAAATTCACGATCGCCATTTGCGGTGCGCAATTCGGCGATGCCGGCGGCCAGCGACCGCACGATACTTTCAACGCCGCCGACACTGGGCGCGAAATAATGGGAATAAATTAATAGATTCATGCTCGATGCGGGCGCATTTGCTGGAAAATAGGCGCCCTGGTCAGGCTACACGGTGTCGCTGGGATAGATGTTACGCTGGTCCGGGTCAAATTATATCTCATGGAATGCATGGCAATTCTGGGACGCCGTGAAGAACCTACCGATGGAGTGCACGATTATTGCTGCTATCTGCGGGATGCGTTGGCGAATGAGGGAGTGAAATTAGCGCTGATGCAAGTGAGATGGGCGGAAATTGGACCCAAGGCTAGCCGGCGGGAATTGCTGGAAGCCGTCCGTGGCAAACAAAATATCTTTTTTCTGCTGCAATACACGGCGCTCTCGTGGTCGCGCCGCGGATTTGCGCTTCCTGCTGTGGGCATTTTGAAATTATTAAAAAAAACTGGCGCACGTTGCGCAGTGGTGTTTCACGATCCGGATGGTTACGCTGGAAACCGCGCCGTCGATCATTTTAGAAAAGCGATTCAACGCTACGCGATGAAACGTCTGGTGCGGCTTAGCGATCTAGCAATTTTCACACTTCCTCGCGACAAAATTTCCTGGCTTCCAGCGGGCACGCAAAATTTTATTTTCATTCCGGTGGGCGCGAATTTGCCGGGGCCCGAAAGAGCGTGGGAAGAGCACGCTAGTTCAACGGGACACAAACCGATAGTGGCGGTTTTTTCTCTGTCCGACAAACCAACGTTGGCGAAGGAAGTGGGTCAGATTGCTCGAGCGGTGAACATTGCAGCCAAGCAGGTGGGCCCGCTGGAGGTCGTGGTTCTGGGACGAAACTCGGAAATCGGCGGAGCGGAGCTGCGTCTGGCGCTTGCCGGCTCAGGCGCGAAAGTGAGAATTGTAGGAGTGCTATCCGCGGATGAAGTGGTGCGCGTTCTAGGCGGCTGCGATGTGATGTTGTTTGCGCGCGGGCCGGTCTCAAGCCGGCGTGGCAGCGCCATCGCAGGGATAGCATGCGGATTGCCAGTCATTGCAGAAGCAGGATGGGAGCTCGCACCGCCGATCACGGAGGCGGGAGTGGTTTTAGTGCCGGAAGAGTTGGTTCCCGAGGGGTTTGGCGCGGCCCTGGCGCGGGTGTTGATCGATCCGTCTTACCGGGAGTCTTTGGCGGCGCGGAGTCGCGATGCGCAAAGCCATTATTTTTCCTGGGGCGTGATCGCGCGACAGTATGCGAAAGCAATGCACGGCCTCGGCGTTCCTTCGCGCGAATAAGGCGCGGCAAATGGCGCTCCGCACTAAAAAGTGGACGAGGATCACGACTGCAAAGGCCGCATTCGCCAACCAATTGAGCCCGCCAGGTGTGTGTTCCCACCTCGGTACGCCTGTGCTAAACTGCCTAAGTTTCGCAGGGGTAGCGGTCCACCGTAGTCTCCGCAGCGTGTATCGAGCGGGCCATTGGACATGTTTACTGTGTCCTGGTCTGTCACTAACCCAGCATTGATGCCGCAGATTCGTGCGGAACTATTTTATTCACGAATAAAGAGGATCTGTCATGTCCGGGCATTCAAAATGGGCAACCATCAAGCACAAGAAGGCTGCTACTGACGCCAAGCGTGGCCGGGTTTTTACTCGAGTGATTCGCGAAATTTCCATTGCCGCGCGCATTGGGGGCGGCGATCCTAATACCAATCCGCGGCTGCGCACCGCAATTCTCGCTGCCAAGAACGAGAATATGCCTGGGGACAATATTGAACGCGCGATTTTGCGCGGCACCGGCCAACTGGAAGGCGAACAGTACGAAGAAGCGGTGTTCGAAGGATACGGGCCGGGCGGCGTTGGGATGCTGATTCAGGTAGTCACTACAAACCGCAATCGCATTGTGGGCGAGTTCCGGCACTTGATGAGCAAGAACGGCGGCAACATGGCGGAAGCTGGAGCGGTGGGGTGGATGTTCAGCCGCAAGGGTGAAATTACCGTGGCGAAGGAAGCCGCGAGCGAAGATAAGCTGCTGGATATTGTTTTAGAAGCTGGGGCGGAAGATATGAAAGACGATGGATCGATCTGGTACATCGTGACGCCGCCAGAGGCGATGGACAAAGTAAAGGAAGCGCTAAGCAAGGCAGGAATTGCGCCGGCGACGGCGGAGGTTGGGATGGTGCCGCAGAATTACATTAAGTTGACTGGCGCGCAGGCCACGCAGATGGTGCGGTTGGTGGAAGCGCTGGAAGAGCATGATGATGTACAGCATGTGTATGCCAACTTCGATATCGATGAGTCGGAAATACAAGCGGCGGTAGGGGCGAATTAGCTGGCCTGAGATATTTTTGTCAGATTTTTATCATGGGGAATAACTCGATTGGCCAGCGATGATCACGCTGGCCAATTTTTTTGCGTTTTTTTGGTCTTCTTTGCTGCGCAACGCTGAATACAAATTTTCTGGCGGGGATATGTGGAACGCCGTAGACTTGTGGCCGTGAGCGACAACGACGCACGGAAACAAAAACCTGCTTTCTTTCGCGTTCTGGGGGTGGACCCAGCGGCGGCGGGTCCCACAGGTTACGGCGTGGTGGAAAGCGACGGGCGCAGCTTGCGGATGGTGCATTACGGGGCGCTGGTTATTAGCGCTAGACGCCGCAAAGAGTCTTCCGGAGCGGCGCTGCAGGATGTATATAAGCTGCTTTCGCGGCTGATTGAGGAATACCAACCTGATGCTATGGCGGTAGAAGCGGTATTTGCCGCGTTGAATGTGCACACAGTGCTTCGGCTGGCAGAGGTGCGCGGGGTGGTACTTCTGGCGGCGGCGCAGCATAATATTGTGGTGCACAGTTATTCTCCCCGAGAAGTAAAATCCTCGGTGGCGGGATATGGCCACGCGGACAAGCGGCAAGTACAGGAAATGGTGCGCGCGTTGTTGATGATGCAAGAGATTCCCGAGCCGTCGGACGCGGCTGACGCGCTGGCAGTGGCGCTGTGCCATTTGCAGGTCGAGCAAACGCGGCGGAGATTCAGTTTGCCGCCCGTCAGCAAACAGGCAGGCCGTGCACGCCGTTCGGCCGTGATAGATGCTGTGGAGGCTCTAAGTACCTCCGTAAGCGGCTCCGCAAGAGGCGCTTCCGGGACGTTCTCCAACCTTAGCAATCTTCCGCGCATCGTACCGACACGATGACGAATTACCGTTCCTTGGCGCTGCTTATCGTTTGCGGGCTTGGCTGGTTGTTGGAGCCAAATGCCGAGGCCTCACTGCTGGCTGGCGCGCCCGCGAAAGCTACCCGCGCTACCTCAGCCGTCGCCGCACCCGCCGACAGCGCTAAGCTCACCTTCAGACGGGTCTTTAAATCCAGCTCGCCGGAATTTATCGAAATTGTAGTGCCTGAAGATGGTCATCCGGCCACGTATGACATTCGGCAGTTGGACGAGGATGCCAGCGCGTTGCCGTTTGAGATCAGCGCGGGCCTTCGCGCGCACATGTTCGAACTGGCGGCGCAATTGAATCATTTTCAAGGGCAGGATCTGGACGTACATAGGAAAATCGCGAACCTCGGCGAAAAAACTTTTCGGTGGGAAAAAGGCGGGAGCGCTCACGAAGTAAAATTCAACTACACGTTAAATTCCGCGGCGGCGCAGTTGCTGCAAATTTTCGAAGGGTTGGCACGGCAGCAGGAGCACGTGATGCTGCTCACGCGCCGAATGAGGTACGACCGGCTGGGAATAAATGATGCGCTGCTGCAATTCGAAACGGATTTGAATCATAAATTGCTGCCCGAACCGCAATGCGCGCTGCCGATGCTGGATGAGATCGGAAATGATGCGCGCTTCGTGGATATTGCGCGGCAGCGGGCGCGAACCTTGGCGGAGCGGATCCGCCACCCGAGCTAGCGAAAGACAAATTCCTCGCAAGGACTGATCGAATCGTTCACCTCGATTAATTTCAAAAATATAAGAGTTTTTGGAAATTTATGCGGACGCGACGACGAGTTGAGGGGCCGCGGCAAGGTCTCGTAGTGCAGTGATGTATGGCGCTCGCGCCACGCCGCGTTCGGTGAATATCGCGGCTATGTAACGTGCCGGAGTAACGTCAAACGCGGGATGTGCGGCGTGAACATCGGGAGCAATCCTGAGGCCCTGCAAATGCGTGACTTCTGTTGCCGAGCGTTCTTCGATGGGGATATGGCCGCCATCAGGAATGGACAAATCAAAAGTGGAAACCGGCCCGGCGATATAAAACGGCACGTTATTCTCTTTGGCGAGTACCGCGATTTGATACGTGCCGATCTTGTTGGCGGTGTCGCCGTTGGCGGCGATGCGGTCGGCGCCGGTAACGATCGCGCCAACTTTCCCCGTTTTCAAAAAATATCCCACCATGTTGTCGGTAATTAATGTGAGTGGAATACCGCCCTTGTGCAGTTCCCAGGCGGTGAGACGCGAGCCTTGAAGATACGGCCGCGTTTCTGGGACCAGCACGTGCAGGTTCTTGCCTTGCTGATAGGCCACGCGAATAACGCCCAAGGCGGTTCCGATTCCGCCGGTAGCGAGTGCGCCGGCATTGCATTGAGTCATTACCTGGCCTTCGGTGGGCATGAATTCCGCGCCATATTCGCCGATGGCCTGGTCGGTGGCCTTTTTTTCGAGGTGCACTAATTTCGCTTCTTCCACCATGGCGCGTTTGATTTCAGGAAGTTGCTTAGAGGTAGCGCACAATTCGGCGAACTTGCGCTTCATGCGTTCCAAAGCCCAGAAAAGATCGACGGCGGTGGGGCGCGTTTTCGCGAGGGTGTCGCAGATTTGCGCGAATTCCGATTTCAATGCATCAAGGGATGTCGCCGTGGAGTGTAGAACTCCCAGAGCTACGCCCATGGCGGCGGCCACGCCGATAGCTGGGGCTCCGCGGATAACCATTTCGAGGATGGCCTTGGCTACCTGACGATAATCGGTATAGGTGTAGCTGATTTCCTCTGCAGGCAAACGGCGCTGGTCCAGCATAACCACGCCTTGGTCGGTCCATTCGATGGGTTGTGCTACGTACATGTGTCTATATGCTCTCCAACCCGCGGTTACCAGCGCTAACTAAATTGTAGCGAATGCTTGTAAACAAAACGAATTGCCCCGGTCGTCAAAATGGGATCAAGGCGACATGGGCAGGTGCTGAAAACCCCTGGTGGCGATGACGGAGGTCAGCGCGATCATGGAGTTGTATCCTAAATGCAGCAGGAAGCTGGCCAAAACTGTGCCGGTGCGAGCCCGCGCGAAAGTAAAAATCACGCCGACCAAAGTCAGAAGTAATACCAAACGCCAGGTCCAGCCAAGCTGGGATCCGTGCATCAAACCAAATAAAACGCCGGTGATTAAAATTCCCGGCAGCACGCCGAGGGATTTGGCGAAGAGTGGATAGAGGTAGCCGCGAAAAACAGTTTCCTCCACCAGTGGCGCGACCAAAACCGCCATGGCCATCAGCAGCATCGCCCCGGAACGATTCTTGAAAATTTCCTGGATGGGCAGGTGCTCCGTGTCTTTCATGTTGTAGCTGGCGAGGGCCACGAAAATGGCCAATCCGCAACCGGAGAAGAAATACATCCAGCCGCTGGCTGTTCCGGCGGTGGGGTTGGCGTTTAATTTTCGCCAACCGAGTGAGCGCCAGAAGGGCACATCGCGTAACACCGCAAGGGTTACGTAGAGAAACAAGAATAGCAGCGCGTACCAGAGGACATTGGTTTCCACCAGCAGTTGCGGGCTATTTTCGAATACGCGCTGGACTTGAACGGCACTTAAATGGCGATTCGCGGAGACGTAGAAAACAAAACCGAGCTGCACGACCATCAGGCTGGCAAATCCAAAAAAAATAAAAATGATCAGATGCGGCCAGGACCAGGACACGCGCAAGTCTTCCGGCAGAATGCGCTTGGCTTGGAAAGCGGGAATCGCGGCGACCATGGGATCGCCGGCGAGAACTTGCGGGGGTTGAGACTCGGCAACTGGTTGAATCGCGGGCGCAGCAATTTCGGCCGGAGTCTGCGGCAAGGGGTTCACGGCGTGATCTGGCGTTCCGTTGTCCGGGTTTTCGTCATGCTCGTTCATTTTTTATTTTTCTTTGGGCTACGCTTGGGCCAGCCCAAAGCCAGCGCCGCGGCTACCAGTGGCATGAGTAGTTCGTGATGTCCGGTGATGGCGTACCCTTTCGATTCAACCCCGTGGCGTTTGCCGGCGGATAACGTGGGGCGCTTCACTACATTTTGTAGCGGGCGGTAGTGCTGGATGAAGTCGAAATTGGCGGTAGTAATCGGGCGTAGCGGCAAGCCCAGATTGCGCACCACGGAAACCGCTTTCAAGAAAATCTCTGGCAGAAGAACCGCCGAACCCCAATTCATATATACGCCGCCAGGATGCATTGATTTCACCAGCGCGCAGAAGAGGCGGAAGTCGTGATAAGTCGCGGCGCCAAGCGCGGCACCATCGGCGGCCGGATGCATGTGGGGAATGTCAGCGCCGATGGCGAGATGAACGGTAACGGGAAGGCGGCGGCGATGGGCCGCGGCGACAACACTGGAAGAGGCGTAGCGCGCTTTCGCGCTGCTGCTGGTCAGGAATTGGCCGGCGGCTTCGCCGTAACCGATGCCGGAAGAAGCCGCGTTTTTGGCAATTTCGTTGAGAAGCTCACCGGTTTCGCGGGCCATGCCAAATTGTCCGGCGTTGATGCCGGCGTCAACGTCTTCGGAAGTGTTTCCCGCGATGGCGATTTCGAAATCGTGAATTAACGCGGCGCCGTTCATGGCGATGCCGGATACAAATCCGTGTTCCATCAAGTCGACCAGGATAGGGCCGAGGCCGACCTTGATAACGTGGCCGCCGATGCCCCATAAAATTGCTTTTTTGCCAGCGCGTGCGCGCTGGACGGCGCCGAGCAATTGGCGGAGATCTTCGGCGGCGAGAAAATTGGGGAGTGAATCGAGGAATTTTGAGATGGAGACATTTGCGGCGGGCGACTTTGCGAAGTCAGCGACGTTGACTTTACTTTTGCGGGAAGCAAGCGGATAGGTGCGCACGGCGCCCAATTGCAATGGCCCGGTGGAATAGATGCTCATTGAAGGAAGATCACTTTAGAAAGCCCGCTGTATGCATAGTAAATTTCACAATGCTGCTTGCCCGGATGCGCGAATTCATGGTCGGCAGTGAGATTCGATTATCGCTCATGACCGTTCGAACCGGAGCCAGGAGGATATCCGTTGGTGTTCAAGACGCGAGCCAACGCTTGCCCGGTGTAAGACTTTTTGGTGCGTGCCACCAACTCGGGCGGACCTTGCGCGACTATGCGTCCTCCACCTTCGCCGCCTTCGGGGCCTAAATCTATAATCCAATCCGCTTGTTTGATGACGTCGAGATGATGCTCGATGATCAGCACAGTGTTGCCGAGACTAACCAGGCGCTGCAAGACAGCCAGAAGTTTTCGCACGTCGTCAAAATGTAGACCGGTCGTGGGCTCGTCCAGAATATATAACGTGCGGCCGGTCTGGCGCTTGGAAAGCTCGCGGGCCAGCTTGATTCGCTGGGCCTCGCCTCCTGACAAGGTGGTGGCCGATTGGCCGAGGGTCACGTAACCGAGGCCGACTTCCACCAGGGTGGCAAGTTTTTGCTGAATCTGCGGAATATTTTCCAGCAATTTGAGCGCTTCCGAGGCGGGCAGATTTAACACGTCGCTGATGGAATGTCCTTTGTAGCGTACCGCCAGGGTTTCCGAATTGTAGCGCCGGCCACGGCACACTTCACACATGACGTATACATCCGGGAGAAAATTCATTTCGATACGGCGCAGACCGTCGCCTTGGCAGGATTCGCAGCGGCCGCCCTTCACGTTAAAACTGAAACGTCCGGGTTTATAGCCGCGTTCGCGGGATTCCGGAAGCATGGAAAAAAGATCGCGGATGGGCGCGAAAACTCCGGTGTAGGTGGCGGGATTCGAACGGGGAGTTCTGCCAATGGGGGCCTGGTCGATCTCGATTACTTTGTCGATCTGCTCCGCGCCAAGGATTTCGCGATGGGGGGCGACCGGCTCCATGGAACGATAAAGTTTCTGGGCGAGCGCGCGATACAGAATGTCATTGATGAGCGTGGACTTTCCCGATCCAGAAACTCCGGTGACCACGGTCAACAAACCGAGAGGAATGGTGACGTCCACATCTCTTAAATTATTGGCGGTGGCGCCAAGGACCTGGATGGCTTTGCCATTGGGGCTGCGGCGTTTTTCTGGAACGGGAATTCGCGCAGCGCCAGAAAGATATTGGCCGGTCAAAGATGCGCTGGTGGCCTCAATGACCTCGGGCTTACCCTGCGCGACTAAGTAACCACCGGCATCGCCTGCGCCAGGACCGAGGTCGACCACGAAATCGGCGCGGCGAATGGTTTCTTCATCGTGCTCGACGACCAACACGGTATTTCCAAGATTGCGCAATTGCTCGAGGGAGCCGAGCAGGCGGTCGTTGTCGCGGGCGTGCAAACCGATGGAGGGCTCATCGAGCACATAGAGCACGCCGCGCAAACGTGAACCAATTTGCGTGGCCAGGCGAATGCGCTGAGCTTCGCCACCGGAAAGCGTGGCGGCGGAACGATCGAGGCTGAGGTAATTCAGGCCGACGGCGAGGAGAAAATCGAGGCGCTCGGCGACTTCTCCAAGTGGCCGAGCGGCAATTTCTTTCTGACGGTCGGTTAGCTGCGCGAGAATTTTGTCCACGGCGGCGCGAGCTTGCGTAAGCGAGAGTCCGGTGAAGTCGGCTATCGACAAGCCGCCAAGTTTCACGGCGAGCGAACCCGGGCGTAGACGTTTGCCGTGACACTCGGCGCATTGTGTTGCGGACATGTAGCGCGTCATCCACTCGCGGTAGGAGTCGGAGCTGGATTCTTCAAAATTGTTTTCGAGAAATTTGAGGATGCCCTGGAAATGGAAACCCTTTTCGCTGCGCGCTTTTTTGCTGTCTGAAGCGGTTTCCTCTTTGGAGACGCGGCTGTTCGACGACGGGTAGCCGTAGAGCAGCATGTTTTGGATACGCGGCGGAAACTTTTCGAACGGGGTGGCTAGCGAGAACCCGTGTGCATATGCTGCCAGCTCCATGGTGCGCTTCAATGGCGCGGAGGCCGAGCCTGGGCCCAAGCCGCCTTCGAATAACGGGCGGGACCAATCCGTGATGATTTTGGCGGGATCGAAATCGTATTTGGAGCCCAAGCCATTGCAGGCCGGGCAGGCACCGTAGGGAGAATTGAAGCTGAAGGAGCGCGGTTCCAGTTGAGGAACGGAGATGCCGCAATCGGGGCACGCCAACTTTTCGGAAAAAACATATTCCTTGCCGCCTACGACGACCACGGTCACGAGCCCGGACGCCAACTTTAGCGCGGTGGCGATGGACTGCTCCAGACGCGCGGCGATGCCAGGTTTCACCAATAAACGGTCGATCACAATTTCGATGGTGTGATTTTTGCGTTTGTCGATGACGGGAAGTTCGTCGAGGGGAAACAGCTCGCCGTTGATGCGCACACGGACATAGCCGTCCTGCGCAAATTTCTCAAGCTCCTTGCGGTACGCGCCTTTTCGGCCACGCACGATGGGCGCGAGGATCATGACGCGGTCATCGGGCTGGCATAGCTCGCCATGCAGGATGGCCTGGACGATCTGTTCGCTGGATTGGCGAGTGATGGGCTTGCCGCAATTCGGGCAGTGCGGGGTGCCGACGGAGGCGTAGATCACACGCAGATAGTCGTAGATCTCGGTGATGGTGCCTACTGTGGAACGCGGCGAGCGGGTGGTGGTTTTCTGCTCGATGGCGATGGAGGGTGACAGGCCCTCGATCACGTCAACCTCGGGGCGCTCCATTTGGTCGAGGAACTGGCGGGCGTAGGCGGACAGAGATTCGACATAGCGGCGCTGGCCCTCGGCGTAGATGGTGTCAAAGGCCAGGGAAGACTTGCCGGAGCCGGACAGGCCGGTGATGACGGTCAGAGAATTGCGCGGAATCTCAACGTCAATATTCTTGAGATTATGCTGGCGAGCACCGCGGATGACCAGTTTCGTGAGGCCCATGTCAGGAAGTGCTCCCTCCACAGGAGCCCGTAGCCCCAGGCGAGAAAATTAGGGCCACAATAACTCTTCACCATAGCAGGAGCTATTCAAAGCGGTCAAGCAGGCCAAAATTCCGTGCCAAAATTCCAGTAGTGGGTTCAGTAGGTAGAAGCCGCTCGCCGAATATCCACACCGGCCCGGCTTGCATGTGTAGCGAAACATTTGACGGCGTTCGCCGTTAACTATATAAGCCCCTTACAGCACGCTCCTTACAACAACGGGAGGGAACATGAGCTCAATCCACAACCCAGGGAGGGTCGCGGGACTCTGGTACCTGCTGCTTTGCATCGTCGGGCCGCTGCGTCTCATCTACATTCCCACCAAACTGTTCGTGCACGGGGACGCGGCCGCGACGGTCAACAACATCGCTGCTCACGAATGGCTCTTCCGTTTCGGCATCGCGGGCGACTTGTTTGGTGCGGTCGTCCTGATTTTCCTGGTGCTGGCCTTTTACCGGTTGTTCAAGGACGTCGACCAGTATCTGGCAATGCTGGTGCTCATACTGGGCGGTGTGATGCCATCCCTGCTGTACTTCGTTAACGTGGTGAGCGACTCAGGCGCGCTGATGATCGCGCGGGGCGCCGATTTCTTGTCGGTATTCGATAAACCTCAGCGGGATGCGCTGGTCATGCTGCTCCTGCGCCTGCACGACGCGCAAAACACGGCTGCGGAGATGCTGTGGGGGCTATGGCTTATCCCGTTGGCGATCCTGGTGTACAGGTCGCGTTTTCTGCCGCGCTTTCTGGGGGTCTGGCTGGTCATCAACGGAATTGCCTACGTGGTCCTGTGCTTGACAGGCGAATTGTTCCCGCAGTATTCCAACAAGGCTTTTATCATCTCCCAGCCCGCGCTATTTGGGGAACTGGCGTTTATGCTGTGGCTGGTGCTTAAGGGTTCCAAACCGCAACCGCAGAACGCCGCAGCCCTATCGTCGGCGGTTGCGTAGCGGCCTGATTGGCTAATCGGAAAATAACTCGCTGCTAAATCTATTATTAGACCGGTTATGGATTTGAACCGGAGCTTCATCGGCAAATGCGTGATGGTGAAACCTGGATCCGGCGGCGTATTCCGTCAGTCGTGACGTAGAGCAACGATGGGATCCACGCACATGGCTCGCTGCGCCGGCGTCCAGGATGCCACCAACGCAACGGCAACCAACAATATTGCGGCTCCCAAAAAAATCATGGTGTCATGGGTGCTAACGCCAAATACCAGGCTGGCGAGAAAACGTCCCGCGGCGAACGCCCCGGCCAATCCAAGCACTACTCCTATAACCGTCAATTTCAGAGCCTGCCGCAGAATCATTCCTCGCACATTCACCACCTGCGCGCCTAATGCCATGCGTAAGCCAATTTCCTGCGTGCGCTGGCTGACCGTATAACTCATCACGCCATAGATTCCGATGGCGGACAGCAGCAGCGCCAATCCCGCGAAGATGGCCACCAGCACCGACGAAAAACGGCGAGGCGAAACGGAATCGGCAATCAGGCTATCCATGGTCATTACGTGGCTCACGGGCAAATTCGGATCAAAGCGATGCGCAACTTCGGTGACGGCCGCCGCGAGGCTCAGCGGATCTGAGGCGGTGCGAACAATTAAATGGGGCGTCCATCCGCCAACAAAATAAGAGTCGTAGGTGGGTGCGTGATCGAGGCCATACTGGGGCACATTTCCGGTGATACCGATGATGCTGTTCCAGCAAGGCTTGGGATCCAGCGAACACAGATTGATGCGTTTTCCCAAGGCGTCGCCGTGCGGCCAGAAGCGCCGCGCCATGGTTTCGTTGATTACGGTATTTTGTTGCTTGAGATCGTCTTCATTGAAGAAGCGCCCTGCGCGCAATGGAATTCCCAGCGTAGCGAAATAATCGAGGCTCACAGTACGAAACTCCGTGATAGGACGCCCCATGCTGTCTGGAACCGGCTGCCCCTCGATCACGAATCGTGAGGCGTTGCGCAACTCCGTTCCCA
>Ga0193728_1000066_pt1 | contig 43010 bp, 41 predicted proteins | sample U1c1metaG_FD_143037 | JGI IMG/M metagenome (GOLD analysis project Ga0193728, IMG submission 143037) | Soil microbial communities from a riparian zone of the East river system, Colorado, United States - U1c1 | ecosystem: Environmental > Terrestrial > Soil > Riparian zone | place: USA: East River... | reverse complement strand
CGGGAGAACCTTCTTCGATAGTCAGGTTCAACCGGGATGGAACCCTAACGGTTATCCGTGATTGAAATGTTTTTTGCATCTTTGTGCCTTGCAGAAAATCCTGATCATACAGACTGCCTTTATCGGCGACGTCGTGCTGGCCACCGCACTGATTGAAAAATTACACCGGCATTTTCCTGATGCGCAGATCGATTTCATGGTACGCAAGAGCAACGAATCGCTGTTGCTGAACCATCCCTGGCTGCATGCTGTATTGGTTTGGGATAAGAAAAAAAACAAACAGCTGAACCTGCTGAAAATGCTCAGGAGGATAAGACGGGAGAAATATGATCAGGTGATCAACTTGCAGCGTTTTGCCGCCACGGGTCTGCTCACGGCCTTTTCCGGCGCGAAGGAGCGGATCGGTTTCGATAAAAATCCATTCAGTTTTTTGTTTACCCGAAAGATTGTCCATCTGGTGGGCGATGGCAAAGTTCCCCTACATGAGATCGATAGAAACCAGGCTCTGATCATGCATTTGACTGATGAAAAGCCCGAGAGACCGAAACTCTATCCTTCTGCCGCTGACGAAGAAAAGGTAAGGGGCTACAAACAAAACCGATACATCACCATTAGTCCGGCTTCCGTGTGGTTCACCAAACAATACCCCGCGGAAAAATGGATCGATCTTATTCGATCACTGCCTGATGCCTTACCCGTATTCCTGCTAGGCGCACCTTCGGATAGCCGGCTCTGTGAGTCCATCATCCAATCATCGGCGAGAGGCAACGCTTCCAACCTGGCGGGGAAACTCTCCTTCCTTCAATCCGCTGCGCTGATGAAAGACGCGGTCATGAACTATGTGAATGATTCCGCGCCCCTGCATTTTGCTTCTGCCGTCAATGCCCCCGTAACCGCTATCTATTGCTCCACGATCCCGGCATTTGGATTTGGCCCCTTGTCAGATGTGCAATATATTGTCGAAACCCGCGAGCCGCTGAACTGCAGGCCCTGCGGGCTTCACGGATATAAGGCCTGCCCATTGGGACATTTTAGATGTGCATGGGGGATACAAAATGAGCAAGTGAAACAGGATTTTCAGGAATAAAAAATTTGAAGAATTAATAAATCAGCTCCATTCGCACATCTGCACATCCGCATATCCGCACATTTTCCTTCTTACCTTTGCCACATGGACATACGTTGTACCGAAAGAGAATTATTTGTTTTTAAAAAAATTGCGCAGGCAGCTGCTGAATTAAAGGTCAGCTGCTATGTGATCGGCGGTTTTGTGCGGGATAAGATCATTGGCCGTGCAACAAAAGATGCCGATATCGTTTGTGTTGGCGACGGGATCGAACTCGCCAACAAAGTGGCCGAACGCTTCCAGCCCAGGCCTTATGTATCGTTCTTCAAAAATTTTGGCACTGCCCAAATTAAGATCCCCTTTTCCGGCCCGCATCATGAGCAGGCAGCGGACCTGGCCCGCGAAGACCCGGATATTTTTGAAATAGAGTTTGTAGGCGCGCGCAAAGAGAGTTATGGATACCATTCCCGCAATCCGCAGGTCGTTTCCGGCACACTGGAAGATGACCAGCGCCGGCGTGATTTTACGATCAATGCGCTGGCCATCAGCCTGAACAGCGGTGATTATGGTCAACTCATCGATCCATTCAATGGCCTTCAGGACATAGAAAAAAAAATCATTCAAACACCACTGGATCCGTTGCAGACCTTTAGCGATGATCCCTTGCGCATGCTAAGGGCCATTCGTTTCGCCACGCAATTGGATTTTACGATTGAACCCAAAACCCTGCTGGCGATCAGGGAAGACGCACACCGCATCGGTATCGTATCGCAGGAAAGGATCACGGAAGAATTGAATAAGATCATCGGGTCTGCCAAACCTTCTGTCGGCTTCGACCTGCTTTACAGGACCGGCATCCTGCACCTGATCTTCCCGAAAATGGTCGACCTGGCAGGCGCTGAATATATTGATGGCCTGGGGCACAAGGATAATTTCTACCATACCCTGCAGGTACTGGATAATATTGCTTTGCATACCGGGGATCTCTGGCTTCGATGGGCTGCGATTTTGCATGATATCGGTAAACCGGCAACCAAGAAATTTGAAAAAGATCATGGCTGGACCTTTCATGGCCATGAAGTGGTGGGCGGAAGGATGGTTCCAAAAATTTTTGCGAAACTGAAACTGCCGCAGAATGAAAAAATGCGTTTTGTCAGGAAAATGGTCGAATTGCATTTACGTCCGATCAGCCTGACCAAAGAAAATATAACTGATTCGGCTATCCGCCGTCTGTTATTTGATGCCGGCGATGACCTGGAGGCATTGATGACCCTCTGCGAAGCAGACATTACGTCAAAAAACAAACAAAAGGTAAAACGCTTCCTCGAAAATTTTGAGTGGGTGCGTCATCGGTTGAAAGTGGTAGAGGAAAAGGATCGGATCAGGAACTGGCAGCCACCCATCACCGGGGAAATGATCATGGAAAAATTCGGGCTCAAGCCATGCAAGAAGGTGGGGGAGCTGAAAACCGTGATCCGGGAAGCCATATTGGACGGGGAGATTGAAAACAGCTTTGAAGCGGCCCATTCCTTTATGCTGGCCAAGGCAGCTGAATTGGATTTAAAGCCGGTGAAATAGACAAAAATGGACTGAAAATTCCGGCGATGGATACTTATTTTTTTGCATTATTTTTGAGTATTATACGGATCAGGTCATGGATTGTCATGGGTTGAAAATAAACGCTACGTATAATCACAAAATATTATTATGGCAGTTTTGAAGTTCAGGATATATTTCGAAGAGGATGATAGTGTATACAGGGACGTTGTGGCAAAGCATACACAGACTTTTCTGCAGTTGCACCAAGTCATCCTGAAAGCCTATGAGTTTGACAATAAGCACCAGGCTACTTTTTTCCGCAGCAATGACCACTGGCAAAGAGGCCGGGAAATTTCGCTGGAAAAATATGATAAAGCCTATCGCGCCGAACCACTGCTCATGGCAAACACCAGCATTGGGTCGGAGATCCGGGATCCAAACCAGAAATTTGTCTATGTATATGATTTCGTAAAGAACTGGTCATTCCTGGTCGAATTGATCAATGTCTCCAAAGAAGAAAACGGCAAATTGGATTACCCGGCGCTGGTGAAGTCTGAAGGCATAGCGCCTTCACAGTACGGTACCAAGGGATTAGTAGGCGATAAGCTGGCTGAGGTAGAAGAAAAATATGATCTCCGCAAAGGAGCCGAGGGATTCGGTGTGATCGGTGAATCCGGGGAATCAGCAGAACTGGAGAAACCAGATGATGATGAAGCTGATCTCGAAGGAGAGGAGGAAGAGCAGGAGGAGAGCGGGGATGAGGTTATTTGAAAAGTTGGGGTGTGGTAAACATGAACCAAGCAAACAAAACAGTCCACCTCCTCCTCGGCCCGACGGCTGCGGGTAAAACGGCGCTGGCCGTCGGGTGGGCCAGGGCTTTAAACACCTCCATCATCTCTGCCGATTCAAGACAGTGTTTCCGGGAATTGAATATCGGTGTGGCCAAACCTTCATCGAAGGAATTGCAACTGGTTCATCACGACTTCATCAATTCGCACAGTATAAACGAGCGGGTTCACGCCGGAGCCTTTGAACAATTGGCGCTGGACTGGACGACGAAGATTTTTGAAAGGCATGATTCCCTCATCATGGTGGGTGGAACAGGCTTATATATCAAGGCTTTTTGCGAGGGCCTGGATGAAATGCCCGCTGTGACGCCCGCGATCAGAAAGGAAATTCACCAGACTTATGGAGCTGAAGGCATCGGATGGCTAAAGGAACAGGTGAGACTACAGGATCCTGCTTTTTATGAGATCGGAGAAATTCATAACCCGCAACGCCTCATGCGCGCACTGGAAGTGAAATTGTCAACAGGCCGTTCTGTGCTCTCCTTCCGGACGGGGGTTTCTAAACAACGTTCCTTTACCATTCAAAAAACAGGATTGCTGCTGGATAAAGACGCATTACACAGCAACATCAACACCCGCGTAGACCTCATGATGGAAAAGGGGTTATTGGAGGAGGTAAGAGCGCTTTTGCCTAACCGTCAGCTGAACGCGTTGCAGACCGTCGGATATACCGAGTTGTTTGATTTCCTGGATGGAAATATTTCCCTGGATGAGGCGGTGGCGCTCATCAAAAAAAATACCAGGCAATATGCGAAGCGGCAAATGACCTGGTTCAAAAAAGACCCGTCCATTCAATGGATGAGCCCCGCAGCGATGGAAAAGATAATCAAATCTTAACTTGCTATTGAAATGATATATCCCAATTTCATCCTTCAATTCCCCTGCCTGTGCCTGCAAACCCGCATGACTTAAAGTCTGAATATTTTGGCCAGGATTTTTTATGGGGAGTTTCCATCGCCGCCGCCCAAAATGAGGGTGCCCATAACAGTTATGGCAAGGGCATATCTATTTGGGACCGCTTTGCCAGGCGGCAGGGCAAGATCAAGGGCAGTGATAAACCATCCGTGGCCTGCGATTTTTATCACCGCTACAAAGACGACCTGCTGCTGGTAAAGGCGCTTGGGTTTTCTGTTTTCAGGTTCTCCATCTCCTGGCCGAGGATCCTTCCCGATGGAATAGGCAAGATCAACAAAGAAGGCATTGCCTTTTACAACCGCGTGATCGACGAATGTCTGAAGCTGGGCCTCACGCCTTTTGTAACCTTGTACCATTGGGATCTTCCGGATGCGCTGGACAAGGAAGGCGGGTGGACGAGCCTGTTCTTCCTGAAATGGTTTAACCGCTATGTAAGTATTTGCGCGACAGAATTTGGCGACCGGGTGAAGAACTGGATCATCCTGAATGAACCCTTTGGATTTACTTCTCTCGGATATATGCTTGGCAAACATGCGCCGGGGAAGACAGGTCTGAATAATTTCCTGCCTGCAATCCACAATGCTGCCATGGCCCAGGCCGAAGGCGGAAGGACCATCAGGCATCATGTGGCCGGTGCACATATCGGGACCAGTTTTTCCTGTTCGGAAGTGATTCCCTATTCCGGCAGGAGTGAAGACGTTCAGGCGGCGAACCGGGTAGATATCCTGCTCAACCGCCTGTTCATCGAACCCGCATTGGGTATGGGGTTTCCAAGGGAAAATTTTAAATTCCTCGATAAACTCGAATTGCACAACAAGAGCTGGAAGTATAAGGAGAAAATGAAATTCAATTTTGATTTTATCGGCCTGCAGAATTATTTCCCGGTGGTCGTCAGGCATAACCGGCTGATCCCGGTCGTGCAGGCTTCGGAAGTAAAAGCTGCGGCAAGGAAAGCAGCGTATACTGCTATGGGTTGGGAAATCGATCCCCAGAGTTTTTACCGCATCCTCAAACGATTTGGCGCTTATGAGGGAGTAAAATCCATCCTGGTCACGGAGAATGGGGCGGCGTTTAAAGACAAGATCATCAACAGCGAGATCAGGGATGAAGAGCGCATGCTTTATTTTCAACAACACCTGCAGGCACTCCTGAAAGCAAAACAGGAGGGCGTTCCCATAAACGGTTATTTTGCGTGGACCCTGATGGACAATTGGGAATGGTCGGAAGGTTTTGCCGCGCGTTTCGGACTAATCCACGTTGATTTCAAGACCCAGCTGCGTACGATCAAACGATCCGGATACTGGTTCAGGGATTTCCTGACCATGTAAAGGAAGGACTTATTAGAACTTGACACCTACAGTCATCAAAACAGTTCCTGAATTTTCTTTGAGGGTTGCGAAGGTGTTTGCTTTATCAGCGAGACGGTAAGGAAAATGAACGTCCTGCCCCATACCAAGTATGTAGGTCAGATCAACAAAAATACCTTTGTTCCTGTATCCCACACCGCCGCTCAGGAATAACCTGTCGGCCTTAAGATCGCCTGGTTTATACGGACTGGTGCTGTACGCGACACCTGCCCTTGCCGCAAAAGTATTGAGCTTGAGCTCTCCGCCTAACCTCAGGTTCAATGTGCCCTTGTAATAACTTTTTACTGCACTGTTGACGCCTTTAAAATAACTCGCGTCAGTGTAATCATCTGCAGGATTGAACCTGGAACTATTGGTCGTTACATATTCCGCATCTGCAGTGATGAAGCCCTTCTGCTGTTTTACGTCAGCTACGCCGCCACCAAAAATATAAGAACCGCTCAGCAGGAATTTCCAGGGCGATATCAAATCGTATTTTAATGCTCCCGGTGTAATTCCCGAACCGTCGTCGAGGGCCTGCGAGCTGATGCTGATCGGCTGCGGAGCCGTCGTATATTTTTCCGTGTTGGTTGACATGGACGCGCTCAGGTTATCTGTCAGCGCGTACCAGGTGGGTGTATGCACGGCCACGCCAATGCGCCATTCCGTTGTAGGTTTATAAATGGCGCCCAGCTTCAGATTGACACCGCCTCCTGTCGAAGAATAATGTTCGGTATATGTGGAAGACGCAAAATCATTGTTGGCATCGCCCGTAGCATCTGTTTCCGTAAACACCAGGTCACGGTGGTAGGTCACGATCGGGATGCCGAAGGTTAAGCCCAGGAGCCATTTATCCTTAAAATTACCTGCCAGCCCCAAAGCAACTTCGGTGATCCCGCCGGAGATATCGCTGTTGTTGAGCTGGTTCAACAGACCATGCGCGTTCAAAATCTTTTGCGGCTGGCCGATAACCTGCGTTACACCGCCGATGGTCGCCGTATCAACCAGATAAGAATAAAGCGCCATTCTGGTGCCATAGGAAATTTGCGGGCTATTGATGGCTTCGTCAATCGACTTTCCGGAGTTCGCAAATTCTTCGGCATATTGTTCCGAAAAGGAGCTGAAATCATTTTGGCCCTTATAGGAAATATGACTTCCGAAATTCGCAGTCCGGTTGACTGCCAAAGCAATCGTCGTGTTGCTCATGCCATCAGCGCTCATAAATCCGAGCACAAATCCGGACGTGCCGATATTGAAATTGCTGGCGCTACTGGCGGTTGTCGATGTGCCGCGATAATTACTGTTGTCTTTTTGAAAACGAAATCCCGGACTGAAGACGATCTCGTTGGTCTTGTAAAATCCCAAGCCGGCCGGGTTCACATAAGCAGAAGAAATTTCTCCACCCAGCGATCCCATGGCACCGCCGATCGCCTGCTGCCGGGCCGTTCCACTCGGAGCAGTCCAGGATAAACGCAAGGCATCCTCGGGTACCTGGGCGGACAATTGTAATGAGCAGGAAAAGCAGCATAAAGAAATAAAGTACTTCATATCAGGCGGTCAATTGGCTTGCTGAATGTATAAAAAAAGGAGGAAAGATTCTGGTTGAAAAATCCTTCCTCCTAATAGTTTAACAAAATCATGCAGATTACCGCCCGGGACGACTGACGCCGCCACCACCTCCACCTCTTGAACCTCCGCCACCGCCAGATGAGCCGCCACCAAATGAAGAAGAAGAGCGGGTCGGCGCACTGTATGTACGGGTTGGCTGGGTAGAGAAATTACTGCCGGAATTCTGGTTGTAAAAAGGCCTTCCTGCATTATTATTTCTATAACTGTTGTTATAGGGATTGGTGTAATTGCTGCGAATGGTTTGCGAATAAGAATACGGAGTATACGATGCTGAACTCGGCCTGGTATTACCCCTGTTATAAGTATTGTTGGTATAGCTCGCCGGATTGAATGTACTCACCCTCGAATAACTTGCATTCTGAATTTTTGGGTTCGAGACGATCACGCCACCATAATAAGGATTGTAGAAACCGTTCCAGGAATAGTAACTATTCCAATAAGATATCGGGCTCCAATAACCGAAACCGATCCAGGGAGAGATGCCGAAGCCTCCATAACCCATGCCACCATATCCGATTCCTCCATAGCCATATCCATATCCAATAGCAGCATTATATCCAGCAGGAGAATAACCGCCGTAATAATCCGTATTGTAATCGTCAAAATAAGACCATTTTTGGGGGTCCTGTACGCGCATGCGCACATACTGATCGTTGGCTACACTATAATATTCATTCTGGTTATTGTTCGCAGGAGCAGAAGCGTATTCCTCTCTGTCTGCACCGGGTGAATAATATACATCGTCAGGTGTCTGCGTCTGCCTGTAGGTAGAGCATCCCGAAAAAACAATGACCAAGGCGGCGGGTAAGAAATGTATATGTTTCATCATTTGGGCTTTAGAAGTTTCAAGTTGAAGTTACTACTTTTGCGCTGCTATACAAAGTTACGATATAAATTTTAACAAATCTGAGTGGGGTGGAAATCAGGGGGTTGGAAGGGGCGAGGCCCGTTCAACATTAAATCGAACACGCTATATGAGCAAAGAAATCACCAGCAGGCAGGAAGATTACTCGCAATGGTACAATGACCTCGTGATCAAGGGCAGCCTGGCCGACTATTCAGCCGTCAGAGGCTGCATGGTTATTAAGCCCTATGGGTTTGGATTATGGGAGAAGATGCGCGACCAGTTGGACAAGATGTTCAAAGACACCGGTCATGTGAACGCTTATTTCCCGTTATTTATCCCTAAGAGTTTTTTGAACAAGGAGGCGGCGCATGTGGAGGGTTTTGCCAAGGAATGTGCCGTGGTGACCCATTACCGCTTAAAAACAGATCCCGATGGCGGCGGCCTGATCGTAGATCCTGATGCAAAACTGGAAGAAGAACTGATTGTTCGCCCAACAAGCGAAACGATCATTTGGAATACCTATAAGACCTGGATTCAATCCTACCGCGACCTGCCTTTGCTGATCAACCAATGGGCCAATGTCGTTCGCTGGGAGATGCGCACCCGTTTATTTTTACGCACTGCTGAATTTCTATGGCAGGAAGGACATACCGCACATGCTACGGCGCAGGAAGCAATTTTTGAAACCAGGCAGATGCTCGATGTATATGCTGAATTTGCCGAAGAATATATGGCGCTTCCCGTGATCAAAGGCGTAAAAACCGAAAGTGAACGTTTTGCCGGTGCAGTGGATACTTATTGCATTGAAGCGATGATGCAGGACGGCAAGGCCCTGCAGGCAGGCACATCGCATTTTTTAGGACAGAATTTCGCCAGGGCTTTTGACGTTAAATTTTCAGACAAAGACAATAAACTCGATTATGTATGGGCCACCAGCTGGGGCGTAAGCACCCGGTTGATCGGCGCGCTGGTGATGGCGCATAGTGATGATGAAGGATTGGTTCTTCCGCCCAAAATCGCTCCGTTGCAGGTGGTGATCGTTCCTATTTACAAAGGAAATGAGAAGAAAGAATTGCTGGATGCAAAAGGAAAGGAATTCGCCAGGCTGTTAAAGGAAATGGGCATCAGTGTAAAATTCGATGACAATGAAAACAGCCGTCCCGGATGGAAATTTGCAGAATATGAACTGAAAGGCGTGCCGGTTCGCATAGCTCTGGGCCTGCGTGACCTGGAGAGCAATACTGTTGAAATAGCTCGCCGCGACACCCGGGAGAAGATGGTGGTGAGCATGGACGGGTTGCCCGTCAAAGTGAAAGAATTGCTCGACCAAATACAGCAAAGCATGTACAATAAGGCGCTTGCCTACAGGGAAGAACACATCACCCGGGCAGACAGCTGGACCGAATTCGAACGGCTCCTTGACGAAAAAGGAGGATTTATTGCCGCTCATTGGGATGGAACCGCGGCTACGGAAGAAGCCATCAAGGATAAAACCAAAGCGACGATCCGGTGCATTCCCTTAGATAATCCAAAAGAGGAGGGAATCTGTATATTGACGGGGAAACCCAGCAGCCAGCGGGTTTTGTTTGCACGGGCATATTAACCTGCTTTGGATGTATCAATAATTTTCTTTTTATTTATGCAACCAAAAACAACCCGCATGGATCAGACCACCTCTTCTAATCTATTTGATCTGAATATTGACGATCAATCATCAGCTTACCTGAGCGAGACGGCGAAATGGGCAAAATTTTTTGCCATCCTGGGATTTATTGGATGTGGATTTATGGTTTTATTCGCGTTGTTTGCCGGTACCGTCTTTTCGACCTTAAGGAATACGACGGGTACGACAGCTGAGATGAGCATGCTTGGCGGAGCATTTTTTTCAGTTTTTTGCATTCTCTTTGCCCTGCTTTACTTCTTTCCCTGTCTTTACTTGTTCAGGTTCGCATCCAGAATGCAGGTTGCATTGAGAAATAACGAGCAGCCGTTGTTGATTGAGTCTTTTCGAAATCTCAAGGCCTGCTTCCGGTTCGTTGGAATTTTAACGATTGTCGTGATGTCAATTTATATTCTTTTCTTCCTTTTTGCGATCATCTTTTCTACGCCGCGATAAACTTATTTTACCGAGTAATAATTGTAGTCTTTCAGCAGGGTCTCCAGGAATGGAAGCGAATCCTGGTCGCTTTGGATCTGTAGTTTTGTTTTGATCCTTTCGGCAATGCGCATGGATAGATCATAGTTGTGCTTTTTTTGTACGGTCACAATAATGCTTTTCAGCGTATTCACATCTTTATCGCTCAGACGCATGACTTCAGGATATCTGGGCTGGTAGCCCGTTTCCAAGGCAGTAAAGACCGTGTCTTCCCATGAAGTATTGGTTCGGGTATCGATGATGATGGTTCCTGCCACCAGGTCCCCGATACGTTGGGCCTTTGATGAAATGATAACGGAACCGATGCCCGCAAAAAGGAATAATGAGCACCACCAGGGTAATTCTCCTGCGCTGATAGCACCCAGCACCCATATCGGGAAATCTGCAAGTCTGAATATCCAGCGGATCAGGTATTGACTGATGGAAGGCTGTCCTCCGTCGATTGTGATCACTTTTATGCCCATGGCTTTTTTGCCGATACTTTGACCGTTGAACATGATCTCACATAAAAGATGGTAGAAGAGAACAGGCAGTCCGAACAAAACGGCCGCCCATTGAATGAATATCCAACCGGGAAAAAAAATCAAGGCCAGCAGTTTATTGCCACCCCAGGAATACATGATCATCAGGGCCAGGTCAATGACCCATGCAAACAGGCGTTTGTGAAATGGGCTGATGGGAAAGTCCACTTCGATATTAAAACCAGTATTTAATTTTACTAAAAGCATAAAATGATTGCAATAAATAGCAGCAACGCGGTGTTTTTCGATTATATTTATCGGTAAATATAATTTTTTTGGTTGAGGTTTTTCTTCAGACGCATCGTTAAAATTTTTATCGTGAGAGAAGGGCGCTTTATAAAGAAAAATATAGACAAGTGGAAACAATACCAGTATGAAACTGCGGCCGATCCGGATGAGATGGCTGGTGAATTTACAGAGTTGGTCAACGACCTGGGCTATGCGAAAACATTTTATCCGAACAGCCGGGTTACACAATACCTCAACGGACTGGCTTCGCGTACCTATCTCGGTATTTATAAAAACAAGAAAGAAGAATCTTCGCGCATCCTGCGTTTTTGGAAAACAGAACTTCCGCTGGTTGTTCGCAAATATCGCCGCGAGATACTTTATTCCTTCATCATTTTCACTTTATTTGCCGTGCTGGGCGCCTTTTCGGCAGCGCATGACGAAACCTTTGTCCGGGGCGTGCTTGGAGACCGATATGTGGAAATGACAGAAGACAATATTGCAAAGGGCGACCCTTTTGGAGTATACAAGAGTGGCGATCCATTTGGAATGTTCCTTCGGATAGCCATCAATAATATTAAGGTTTCCTTTATGGTGTTTGTCGCGGGCCTGTTTGTATCTATCGGGGCCGTATGGATGCTTTTTCGAAATGGCGTCATGCTGGGCGCTTTTCAATACTATTTTTTTGCCAAAGGCCTTGGTTTGAAATCAATACTCGTTATCTGGATACACGGTACACTGGAAATTTCATCTATCATCATTGCCGGGGCGGCCGGACTGATCCTGGGTAATAGTATCCTTTTTCCCGGTACACATAGGCGGATCGATTCCCTGAAGCGAGGGGCAAAAGACGGATTGAAATTCATGATCGGGTTGGTGCCTGTCTTTATTATTGCTGCCTTTCTGGAGGGATTTGTAACGCGATATTCCGGCATGCCCGTTTTATTAAGTGGGTCCATCTTATTGTCTTCCGCCTATTTCATCATTTGGTATTTTGTATTTTATCCACTCAAAGTTGAAAGAAGATCCGTTAGTCCGGGTTCAACAGCTATCACTTGATTCATTCAACCTTCATGCATCATTCACACGATATAAAAACCTGGCTTTATCATTTTTTGCCAGTCCTGTTCTGCTTCTTCCTGTTCACCGGGAAACACGTGATGGGGCAGGAAGCTCAGAGGCTAACCGACTCCTTCACCGTCGACACTGCCGAAACCGAAAGGGCAGAACCGGTGACATTCCGCATGGTGCCTGATTCTATTGCCCTTCGCATGAAGCACGACAAAGACTTTGCCTACTCCAATGACCCTGCCTACTGGCTCAGGAAACCGGTTAAGCGGCAAAGGGATTTTTGGGAGAACCTTCAATATCGGATCAATCAAAAATGGATCAAGCGGACCTTGTTTGTTTTATTGGGGAGCATATTGTTGTTTGCATTGTATAAGATTGTATTCGTGAATAAACTGTACATGTTTTATTCCACCCCGTTCAGGGAGTCCAATGCAGATGATGCTGAATTGGATATTCAGCAGGTCGATTTCGAAGAAAAGATCAATGCCGCTGTCCGCGATAAAAATTACCGCGATGCCGTCCGTTACATGTACCTGAAAGCATTAAAATTGGCAGATGAGAAAGGACTGATTCATTTCCAGGTCAATGCAACCAACCAGGAATATGTTCAACAACTTCAGCATCATCCCCAGGGTAAGCATTTCAGGATGTTGACCAGGGCATACGAATATGCGTGGTATGGCGGATTTGAAGTTTCTGCCGCACAGTTTGAAAGATTAAGAGAAGACTTTGACATTTTTTATAAAATCACCGGGCGTTGAAAAACTGGAATGTATACATATCTCTTTTGCTGGCCATGGCCATGATGGCCTGCCGGCAGGAACCCAAAAAACTGAATGAACGGGTCACGCTCTGGAGAAAAGATAAGATCCCCTACGGAACCTATTATGCTTTTGAAAACCTGAAATGGCTTTTTCCAAAGGCAGTCGTTCAAATCAATCATATTTCTCCGGCTGAATACAAATTTTCAAATCCGGAAAATCTATATCCGGTTCGGGAGGAGTTAAAAGGAAAATTACGCACAACCGATGAAAAAAAGAGATCAGCTTATATTATCATTGCTCCGGAAGTGATACCTGATCAAAGAGAAATCAATGCGCTGCTGAATTTTGTGGGGGAAGGTAACCAGGTATTTATTTCCGCATTTTATATGGGCGATTCCCTGTTGAACAGTCTTAAACTAAAAATTGATCATCCCGTTTGGCCGTTCAGGCAAAGACTCCTGCGGGTGAGTGTGTACAATCCATTTTCCTATGAGTCGCTTTCATTTCAATATCCGGGATTGCCTGCAGATAATGCCATCAGCCAGATGGATTCGCAATACACGACCATACTGGGGAGAAATGAAACGGGCATTGCCAATTTTGTAAGGTTTACCTATAAAGGAGGAGGTGGACTGTATCTCCATTTTGCGCCCATGGCCCTCACCAATTTCTTTCTACTGCACAAAGAGAACAAAGCCTATTACGACAATGTATTTTCTTACCTTCCGGCTTCAATAACTGAAATAAAATGGGATGACTATTTCCGTTACCCGAGAAGCAGGAATTTTTCTGCTTTGCAATTCATCATGGCCAATCAGTCTTTACGATGGGCTTTTTGGCTCATCCTGCTGCTGTTCTTATTCATCTATCTGCTTGAATCAAAGCGAAGACAAAGACTGATCCCCGCAAAAGCGGCTGTGCGCAACAGCTCGCTGGATTTTGTCAAGACCATCGGCCGCTTGTATTATCAAAGAAAGGACAACGGGAACCTGGCGCTTAAAATGACTACGCATTTCCTGGATCATGTCCGCACCAAATACAACCTCCCGACAGCTTCATTAGATGATGATTTTGTCGACCGGCTTTCTTATAAGAGTGGGTTCAGCAGGGAGGGATTGGCTGGATTGGTGGGGCTGATCAGAACATTCCAGCTGGACCCTTACCTAACAGATGAACAACTTTTGCAATTCAATAAAAAAATAGAGGAATTTTATAAACAAGCATAAATAATGGAAGAAAATTTTTTTCAACAACGCACGGACCTGGACGCTTTACAGGAAGGCGTTTCCGCGCTCAAGCGGGAGATCGGGAAAGTGATCGTAGGACAGGAAAAAATGATTGAATTGCTTCTCGCCGGCATCCTGGCAGACGGTCATATCCTGATCGAAGGCGTGCCTGGCGTTGCCAAGACCTTAACCGCAAAATTGCTCAGCAAGGCCATTTCAGTAGGGTTTTCGAGGATCCAGTTTACACCGGATCTCATGCCCAGCGATGTCATCGGGACTTCTGTTTTTAATCCCAAAGAACTTATTTTTCAATTCAAGCCGGGCCCGGTGTTCAGCAATATTGTTTTGATCGATGAAATCAATCGTGCGCCGGCCAAGACCCAGGCCGCCTTGTTCGAGGTGATGGAAGAAAGGCAAATTACTGTGGATGGTCAAAGCTTTCCCTTACAGCCGCCCTTTATGGTCGTGGCCACGCAAAATCCCATAGAGCAGGAGGGTACTTACCATTTGCCGGAGGCCCAGCTCGACCGGTTCCTATTCAAAATCAATGTTGACTATCCAACCCTGGAACAGGAATTTCAGATCGTGCTGAATCACCACAGCAACAGCCAGGAGGATATGATCAGCAAAGTATTGCCGGTGATGTCTGCCGCACAGGTTGACCTCTTGCGAAAACAGGTTCACCAGATTCATGTGGAAGAAAAGCTGATCAGGTTTATTACATCCCTGGTGGCCGGCACACGCAACCACAAGTCCATCTATCTAGGCGCTTCGCCCCGCGCGTCAATCGGGATACTGAACGGATCCAAGGCCCTGGCGGCTATGCGTGGACGTGATTTTGTGGTACCAGACGATATTATTTATGTTTCGCCCGCCGTGCTGAGGCATCGCCTGGAGTTGACCCCGGAAAAGGAAATGGAAGGAACGGCTCCGGATGAAGTGATCAATGAAATCATCAGCTCAATGGATATTCCCAGGTGAGGCACAACACATCAGATAAGTCATGATAAAAAATATTTATCAATCTGTATTTTTCAGCAGAAGATTTTACTGGTTGCTGGTAGCCGTGATCATCCTGTTTGTATTTTCTTATGGAATGCCGGCACTTTTCCCTGTTGCCCAGATCGCTTTTATCTCGCTGATGGTGGTCCTTGTGCTGGATTATGTGGTCAGTTTCTCCAACGGGAATCCCGTGTCCGCGGAAAGAGAACTCCCGGACAGATTAAGCAACGGCGATCAAAACAGCATCAACCTTCGCGTCGTCAATCATTGTCCTTTTGCCATCCGGGTGAGGATCATCGATGAACTCCCTGATCAACTCCAGATGAGGAACTTTTCGATCTACGCACAACTCAGGCCCGGCGAAGAAACGCTGCATACCTATTTGGTTCGCCCAACGGAAAGAGGTGAATATGTTTTTCATAACATCAACCTGTTCATGAAGACGCCCATCGCGCTGGTTGTGAGAAGAAAGATCATACATGCAGAAAAAACCGTGAAAGTGCTGCCCTCATTTCAGGATCTCAGGAAATTTGAACTGCTTGCCCATTCCAACAAGCTCGCGGAAGGGGGCACACGCAAAATTCGCAAACTGGGCCATAGCCTGGAATTTGAACAGATCAAGGAATATGTTACGGGCGATGACATTAGAAGCATCAATTGGAAAGCAACGGGACGTCGCGGAGGTCAGCTCATGATCAACAAATACACCGATGAAAAAAGCCAGCAGGTCTATTGTATCGTGGACAAGGGAAGGGTGATGAAAATGCCTTTTGAAGGCATGACCTTGCTGGATTACGCTATCAATGCCACGCTGATCTTATCCCGCGTTGCTTTGATCAAGCAGGACAAAGCAGGGCTTGTGATTTTCGCCGACCAGATCAGCAATTTTTTGCCCGCTGATCATAAGGCTATGCAGATGTCGGCTATTCTGGAAACCCTCTACAATCAACAGACCAGGTTCCTCGAGACAGACTTTGAGAAATTACATTCGCTCATCAGAACGCGCATCACCCAGCGCAGCCTGATTGTTTTATTTACAAATTTCGAATCCTTGTCTGCTCTCCAGCGGCAAATGCCTTACATCAGGAGTATCGCGCGCAACCATTTGCTCCTCGTGGTTTTTTTCGACAATACCGAATTGCTTCAGCTCACGGAAAGCGATGTAAAAAATATCGAAAACCTGTACATCAAAACCATCGCAACAAAATTCTCTTATGAAAAAAGACTGATCGTGAAAGAGCTGCAGCAGCATGGCATCGCCACCATTCTGACAACGCCGCAGCACCTCACCGTTAATACGGTCAACAAGTATCTTGAGATAAAGGCGCGACAGGCAATATGACTAATGTCATCCCAATCCCACCTATTACCTTTGCACAGCATATCATGGAACAAGAAGAAAAAAACATATACAAGGCCGGCCAGGTTCTCCTGATAGACAAACCAAAACACTGGACCTCCTTCGCCGTTGTAAAAAAAGTCAATTACCTTCTGAAAGGAATTAAGGTTGGTCACGCTGGCACGCTTGATCCCCTGGCAACCGGTTTGCTCATCCTTTGTACAGGCAAATTCACCAAGCGGATCAATGAATTCATGGCGCAGGAAAAAGAATATACCGGCACGTTCACGCTGGGGGCGACCACCATCACATACGACCTGGAAGCCGAACCGCAGGATTTCAGGGATATTACCGGACTGACCGATGAGGCCATCCTGGCCGCGGCGAAACAATTTACCGGCGAAATTGCACAAGTGCCTCCTGCCCATTCTGCCATCAAAAAAAACGGGCAAAGAGCGTATCAAATGGCGAGAAGGGGAGAAGCCGTGAAACTGTCGCCCAGAAAAATCTTCATCCGTGAATTCGAGATCGTAAAAGTTGAATTGCCTGTTGTTCATTTCCGCGTTGTCTGCTCAACGGGCACCTATATACGAAGTCTTGCGCAGGACATGGGGGTTGCGCTGGGTTGCGGAGCCTTCCTCAGCAGTTTATGCAGAACGAGGATCGGGCCCTTTCGTCTGGAACAGGCGTTGAATATTGAAGCAGTAGAAAAGCTGATCCTTGCGCAGAAAGAAGATCAGAATGGATAATTGATCCCCAACTGGAACTGGCCGCTGCCCAGACTCAGGTTATAAAACCATTTTTCGCTAAACTCGTTTCGCTGGGGGTCCTTGAGTTTGTACGCCCAGTCCAGCCGGATAAGAAAATAACTGAAATCAAGACGCAGTCCGGTGCCGGCGCCCACGGCGAGTTCCTTGTAAAACCGGCCTAAATTAAAATCACTTCCCTGTGCTTTTACCGAATTGTCAATCGGGTTCCAGTTCCAGATATTTCCGATATCGGTATAAAACGCACTTTTCAGCTTGATGCCGAAAACCGTTCCGAGAGGAAACCGGTATTCCACGTTGCCTTCCAGTTGAATGTCTCCAAACCGGTCAAGACCCGCATAGGGCGTGTCGGAATAAAATTTCGAAGAACCCAGCCCGAGTTGCCGCACCTGCCAGGCCCGCATGCTGTTGGGACCTCCTGCAAAATAGGCTTTGTAAAATGGCAGGGTCTTTTCGTAACCATCACCCTGGCGGCCATAGGCGAAGCCCATGCCCGCATACCCACGCATCACCAGTTGTGTTTTGCCATAATCAATATTGTGCACGAATTCGACATCGCCTTTCACGAAACGAAGCAAATCTCCCTTGTCGAGGGCAGTGATGAATCCGAGTGTGGCACCGCTTTCCTCCAGGCTGAACCGGAACCGGTTTGATTTGTTATTTCTGGCCCTCATAGAAGAATAGGCAAATTGTTGTCCAACGACCAGGCCTGTACGAAAAGCCAGCCTCAATGCAGGGTTCGAGGCCAGGATCTTTTTCAGGCTGTCTGTCTGCCCCAGAATAGAATATTCAATATTGAGCGGACGGTAGATATAGGTCCTGTTGTTCCTGGTCCATTGATAACCCCATGAACCATTGATCGATTTCAGGGTATAAAAATCACGGCGGTCGATATACGACGCATTGACATTTAAAACGGTTTGAACATTTTTCAACCTGCCTTCGCGGTTGAGGTTAAATGGTACGATCAGTCGCGGCAAAAAGATAGAATGGGAAATGCTGGCTTGAACAGTTTGAATAAAATCTTTTCCCAGTTCCACACCACCCCGCAGGTTGGTCGTTGTTCGAACGGACTGTTTGTAGGCATTGCGATTTTGCAACCCCAGGTTTACTCCGACGCCAAAGAGGTTGGTAGCGGTAACAATATCATTCGTATTCCTGGCTGCTTCCAGGGCCACATTGACGTTTTGTTTTTTGGCCGGATACATTCGCAGCGTAATATCAAGCAGCGTATCGGAAATATTGGAATCGTCGAAGTCAATATTGATGTATTGCCATGCCGAAAGCTGGTTGAACCGGTTGAAAGTCCGGTAATAATTTTCCTGTTTGTACATCCTGTCGGGCCGCAGGAAAATATTGTTGGCAACAAAAGGCAGATTAAATTTTTTTGAACGGGTGATCAGCGTGATTCGTCTGATGGACGTTGTGTCTTGTCGTAAATTGGTTGTCGAGTCCTCCACCAGCGGCAAATCGGGGAATGCCGTCACTTTACCAATATAATATTTCGTGAGGTGGCTGGAATCCCTGACCGGTCTTTGTTTTACAACAATATTGACTGTCGGAACTTCTCTTTTCCGCTTCAATTGCTCCAACAGATCCGCCTGTTGAAAAGGATCCAGGGTTGGATCGATCAAACCGGCGATCACCGTATCCTGTTCCATATAAAGGTCTTCTTTGGAAAACTTGTAATACCCATTGTTGCGAAAAGTATCAACCAGTCGCTGTATTTCCGTGGAAAGTATTTGTTTGGAATAAGGATTTCCTTTTTTCAGCCAGGATTGACTTTTCGATTGGATGGCCATTGCCTGCAGGGCCGGCGTTTGCAGGTCAAAGCTGATCGAATCGAACGTCAATCGCTTTCCGGGAGAAACAGAAAATATGATGTTGGTACGGTATTGATCTTTTTTGACGGTGTCGATCCGAATGGAATCCTGGATGACTGGTGTTGAATAGCCCATGGATAAAAGCAGCCCATTCATGAAAACAATCGAGCGGCTCAGGTTTAATGAATCAAAAACCGGCGGATTGACCAATTTCTTGTAGATAAAGGGAGGAGCCCATCTCGCTGACGTGACGGTTCTCACCCGCAGGCTATCATCCAGCTGATCCTGCAACCGGTTAATTAATTCCTGTTTTTGGTCATTGGGGATCTTCCCTTCTAACTTTATCGTGGTTTTATAAACAAAAGGTTTGCCGGAAGGGTATCCGTTTTTTTTAGGGGCAATGCAGGAAAAACTCATGGCCAGCAATATCATCATCAGCGCAACTGTAGGGTTGGATAAAGATGCTGTAACTTGCCGGCGTTGGAGCATAAGGTAAATGAAAAATCAATGCTTTTAAAATCGCAGGTCAAATATATTCAAAGTTTAGGGCAGAAAAAATTCCGGGATGAAGAAGCTGTCTTTATTGCTGAGGGACCGAAAATTGTTAATGAATTGTTGCAATCTCCCCGAACAAGCCTGGTAAATCTTTTTGCCACCCGGGAATGGATGAATGCAAATCCCAGGGTACTCGCTTCCCTATCGCCTGGCCAGCTTATTGAAATAGAGGAATCCTATCTCAAACGCATATCCGGTTTGTCAACGCCCAATCAATTGCTGGGCATATTCAAAAAGCCAATAACAGCAAGCCTGGTTTTACAGAACAGGGTTAGCCTGGTATTGGATAATATTCAGGATCCGGGAAACCTGGGCACCATGATCAGGATCGCTGATTGGTTCGCCGTCAGGTACATCGTGTGCAGCGAGCATTCCGTGGATGCATTCAATCCCAAAGTAGTACAGTCCAGCATGGGCAGTATTTGCAGGGTGGAGGTTTTCTACAAAGAACTCAAATCATTTTTTTCTCAATATGCTGATATACCCAGGTATGCAACCGTATTGGATGGGGAAAATGTCTTTACCATGCGTCCATTGAAAGTAGGGTTGATCTTAATCGGAAATGAATCACAGGGTATCAGTCCCGAATTGTTAAAGATGAGCCATCATACGATCAGCATTCCCCGCAAAGGAGAAGCGGAGTCGTTAAATGCGGCGATCGCCGCGGGCATCATCTTATCGCATCTCACCTGAATGCAATCGCCCTGGCAGGCTGAATATTGCGTATGATGATCGTCGGTATCATCAGCACCAGGAAACAAATAACGAATGTGCCGGTATCGATCAGTGCGATATGCCACCACGCCAATTTCACCACCGCCTTCGAAATAAAATAAGCGTCTTCGGGCAACGTAATGAAGCCATAACGCTGCTGCAGCCAGCAAAGCAGCAAAGCTGCGATATTGCCAAATAGCATGCCACTGATCGTAATGACAGCCCCATGATAGAGAAAGATTTTTTGAATGGATCCGTTGCTGCTGCCTACGGCCTTAAGGAGTCCTATCATCCGGGTACGTTCCAGCAACAGGATGATCAGGCAGGTGATCAGGTTCAGGATTGCAACGATGATCATGATGATGATGGTTATAGCAATACTGGTGTCCTGCAGGTTGAGCCAGTCAAAAATGCCCGGGTAGATTTCTTCGATCGTGCGACTGTTCCAGGTATCGGGTAACTGGCTGAATATCCTGGAGCTGACAGAATCGAGTTTGTGGTAGTCTTTCAGGAATATTTCGTAGCCGCCGATCTCATCCTTATTCCAGTTGTTGAGCCGCTGGATCAGGCGCAGGTCGGCAATGGCGATCAGTTTATCGTAGTCTTCGATTCCTGTTTTAAAAATACCGGCGACTTTCATGGGCCTGGCCCTGCGTGAACCGTCGGGCTGAATGAAATAGGTAACAATTTTATCGTTCGGATGAAGTTTCAGTTGGCTGGCTGTATAGGAAGAGAGATTGATCTCATTGCTATATCCTGAATCAGGAAATTGTATCCACCTGCCGCTTTGTAAGAAAGGATCGAGCTGTTTAAAATCATAATGCTGGTCAACGCCTTTTAATAACACGGTTTCGATGCTTTCGTTCCCCCTGATGATCGCATTTTTTGTGGCAAAGGGCTGAATGGTCATGACCTCGGGCTCTGCGCGAAGCACTTGTAATACGGTATCGTTGCCGGTCATGGGCATTTCCTCTGCGATGGTTGCCTTGCTGGCCTCAAATTGCTGAACCCGGATATGCCCCGAAAAACTGAACATCTTTTGCGCAATGGCATATTGAAACCCGTTTGTAAAAGCGAAGGTCAGGAGCATGGCTGCCACGCTGATGCTTGTGGCCACGATGGCCAGCCTGATGATGAACCTCGAAAAAGACTGCTGTTTGTTAAAAGCGATGCGTTTTGCTATAAAAGCGGCTACATTCAATATTGTTTATTTAGCAACCAAAAATAGACTTCCATTACTTATCATAAAAGTTTTTTCCTTTTTTATGTTATCATTGTGTAACTGTATTTTTATGAAATCGATATGCCTGTTCCTGCTTTTCATGATATCACGCGCCGGATTTGCCCAGGCGCCTGATTCCGTCTATGTTGATTATATCAGGACGCCGCAACTTTATAGTTACGGAAACCAGGTTGCCTATCCTGTTATCGGGTTGAATAGTGGTGATCGCCTGGAACTGCATTTTGACGATCTCGATGCAGATGCCAAAAATTATTTTTATACCTATCAGCTTTGTAATGCGGACTGGACGCCAGTAGCCATCAGCCAGTTCGATTACATCAAGGGGTTTATGCAGTTGCGGATCAATGCCTACCGTTATTCTTCGATTGCACTGACGAGGTATACCCACTACCAGGCCATTGTGCCTGATGTGAGTTGTATTCCTACGCGGTCGGGGAATTATCTCCTGAAAATATTCCTGGATGGCGACACGTCAAAACTGGTGTTCACGCGTCGTTTCCTGGTCCTCCAGGATGGCGCGAGCATCGCGGCGCAGATCCTGCAACCCTTCAATCCCCGGACAGCTTATACGCATCAGAAAATACAGTTTAACATCAATACCCGTGCGCTGAACATCATTGATGCCAACCAGCAGTTGAAAGTGGTGATCCTGCAAAATGAGCGCTGGGACATCGCCGTTAGCGGCATCCGGCCTTCCTTCTATTCGGGAAGTAACTTTCAATACAATAGCGATGACGACTGTGTTATACCTGCCGGAAAACAGTGGCGCTGGCTCGACATCCAAAGCTTCCGTTACCAGAGCGACCGTGTTCAGCATGCCGATTACCTGAAGAATTCAACCACGATCTATGTAAAACCCGATGTAGACAGATCACGCCAGTCGTATTATTATTACAATGATGTCAATGGGCAATATTATATCCAGACGACGGAGAGCATCAACCCGCTGTGGCAAACAGATTATGCCAGGGTACGTTTCAGTTTTGTTCCTCCGGGAAGCATTCCTTTTCCGGATAAAGATGTTTACTTGTTGGGGAAATTCACGGATTATCAATTAAGTGATTCCACGAAGATGGAATTTAATGTCGGGCGCGGGATGTATGAAGCATCTGCTCTGCTGAAAATGGGATATTATAATTATGCCTATGTGACCGTTAATCATGATGATTCGCTCAGAAAGCCATCCTTTGATTTTACCGAGGGAAATAATATGGAGACAGAGAACGAATACACGATACTTGTCTATTATAGAGAACTCGGCGGCCGCGCCGATCAACTGGTCGGAAGGGCGACATTGAATTCGCTTGCGGCGAGACCTTAGGAAATAAGGAATGAGAAAGTGACTATGTGTTGAGCGTTGCAGTTGTTAAAGGATCGTTTGACAAGATGTTATTTTTTCCCACTTCCTCATTCCTTATTTCTTATTTCTTATTTCTTATTCCCTTCCGTATCTTCGCCCGGGCAAGTCTTATACGACCAGCTCCTGCTGAATCCCCCCAGGACCGGAAGGTAGCAAGGGTAGGCGGTCGTAGCGGTGCGATGTAAGTAACTTGCCCATTTTTTTCCCTCTTCGATACAAAATTTTTTTAATCATGAAATTTTTTATTGATACCGCCAACCTGGCGCAGATTAAGGAAGCCAATGATCTTGGAATTCTTGACGGAGTAACGACCAATCCCACGCTGATGGCCAAGGAAGGCATCAAAGGCCAGGAGGCCATCCTGCAACATTATAAGACCATTGCCGAGATGGTAAAGGGTGATGTAAGTGCGGAAGTCATTTCCACAGATTTCGATGGTATCATTGCCGAAGGTAAAATACTGGCTGCCATCAGGCCGAATATTGTGGTCAAAGTGCCGATGATCAAAGAAGGGGTGAAGGCGATGAAATGGTTTTCTGATAACAACATCAAGACCAATTGCACGCTGGTATTTTCAGCCGGACAGGCCATTTTAGCGGCCAAAGCGGGCGCCCACTATGTTTCACCATTTATCGGCAGGATCGATGACGGTGGATGGGATGGTGTGCAGCTGATCGAACAGATTGCCAATATTTATGCCATCCAGGGATTTGAAACAGAGATCCTGGCGGCTTCCATTCGCAGTCCGCTCCATATTGTCAAATGCGCAGAAGCCGGTGCTGACGTATGTACCTGCCCGTTAGAATCGATATTGGGTCTCCTGAAACATCCTTTGACCGATATTGGGCTTGCTAAATTTCTTTCCGACGCTAAGGGCGTAAAGTAAAGGAGTACACCGGCTTGTCGGCAAAGTCACGTACTTTTGCCGCCATGTCAAACCCATCTTATTCCATTAAAAAGATATTTGCCGGCCTGGGCATTGAATCCCTCAATGACATGCAGCTGGCTTGCATGGAAGCCAATAAAAAGCAGCAGGACATCATCCTGCTTGCGGATACTGGTTCGGGTAAGACCCTCGCCTTCTTATTGGCAGTTCTCGATCTGCTGGATCCGGCAAAGTCTGTTACGCAAGCCCTGATCATTGTTCCATCCCGCGAACTTGCCCTGCAGATCGAAAATGTGTTCAAATCCATGGGCACCAGTTTTAAAGTGACCTGCTGCTATGGAGGTCACCTCCGGGAGACCGAAGAAAATAATTTGTTGCAGGCCCCGGCGCTGATCATCGGTACGCCGGGCAGACTGGCCGATCATATCCGAAGAAACAATATCAAGACAGACGCAATAGAAACACTGGTATTGGATGAATTTGATAAATCGCTTGAAATGGGTTTCCAGGAAGAAATGTCTTTCATCATTGGTTCCTTAAAAAATGTGAAGAAAAGAATATTGACTTCGGCGACGGAGGCCATCGAAATCCCTGCATTTATAGGATTGAAGGATCCCATCCGGCTGAATTATTTGTCGGGGGTACGGGCCCCTGCCCTGGCAATCCAATGGCTGAAGAGCATGGAACCCGATAAAACAGAAACCCTCTTCAGGCTGATCTGTAGACTGGGAAACAGGTCATCGATTGTATTCTGTAATCACCGGGAATCGGTTGAGCGCTGTAGTTTGTTTCTGAAAGACAAGGGTATTCTGAATGTATTTTACCATGGGGCGCTTGAACAGCCGGAAAGGGATAGCGCGCTCTGCAAATTCAGGAATGGAACGGTCAATGTGCTGGTGACCACGGATCTGGCTTCGAGGGGTCTGGATATTCCGAATATCCGTTACATCATTCACTATCATTTGCCTGCAACAGAAGAAATATTCATTCACCGGAATGGCCGAACCGCGAGGATGGATGCCAGCGGGACCGCAATACTCATACTCGGACCCGAGGAAAGATTGCCATCCTATGTTGATCCTGCCATTGAACAATTGTCCTTGCCCGAGGAACCCATCCTGCCCGATAAACCGGTCTGGTCTACATTATTTATTGCCGCCGGGAAAAAAGACAAGGTCAATAAGATGGATATCGTTGGATTTTTGACCAAGCGGGGAGAATTGAAAAAAGAGGATATTGGACTGATAGAGGTGAAGGACTTCTTTTCTTTTGTCGCCATCAGGAAATCAAAAGTCAGCTACACCCTTCAGAATATCAAGGGGCAAAAAATAAAAAACCAGAAGGTGAAGATTGATGTGGCGAAGTAGCGAGTGGCGAGAAGAAAATAGAAAATAGAAAATAGAAAGAGAGTATATGGAATACAAGGATAGTTTGCTTGCCTATAAAGCAGATATTGAGCACAGGAGCTTGCTCGACTGGATCAAGGCGCACACTTCATTTTTGAAACCGCTGCACCGTTATACAGGCGTCCTGCAAACCGTCCCGGAAGGATTGAATTTTTTGGGTTGGGATGACAAACTGGGTGAAAATTTTTCACTGGACATCCGGTACAATGAGATCACCGATCTCCATCTGGGATACGACTCCGTTTTCAAAAGGATTGAAGACCGGTCGCTGGGTATTTTCCATTTTGTGCCATTAAGGATAAATTTCACAAAAAATGCCATAGAAGAAAGCATTTATGTGTTCGCGAATTACTCAAGCCTGATCAGGCAGTCAGACAACCAGGAATTATTTGATGACCTGAAGTCCCACCAAAAGTAAATACTACTAAGAGGGTATTTCTATTCAATTTTATTGGATTAACTTGGAAGCAGATCGCTTACCCCGCCCACTGAATACCTTCCTTCTGATATCCCTGCATCTCCACCCCTAACCTAGACTATATGCGCAACCCTCTTTATCTTGCCTCAAGGCTGTTCTTCACAACAGCATTGTTCTTATTTACAGCCTGCCAGAAATTCATTGATGCTGATTTTTTTAAGCATGGACATGATGATGCCAAGTTGTGTAACATCATGAAGATTTCATCCAGTTCCAGCTTTACCAATTACCGGGCAACATTCAAGTACAACTACCGCGGGGATCCCGAATCCGTGCTGTTTCCGGATGATGAAATTGGAACGGGACGCCCCAACCTGCAATTCCTCTACGATAAAATGGGCAGGCTGACCGATTATTTCGGGCCTTACCTGAACGGCTATTACGAATTCTGGTTTCAATACCGCTACGAAGACGGTAAGATTGTCGGCGATACGTCTTATTATGCAGGTCAATATTCCGCGAACAAACGGGATGGTGAACCCTATGCAAAATATGCATCCAGCTATGATTATGACGCTTACGGAAGGATCATCAGGGTGAGCCAAAAAAACCAGTTTTATGATGAACCTGAAAATATTTCGACGTATACTTATGACAGTCATGGCAACATGATCCATTTTGAGAACAACAGTTACGCGCGGGACTATTCAGGTTTTGACAACAATACCAATATTCACCGCACCAACCCGATATGGATGTTTGTCGACCGGAATTATAGCGTGAACAATCCCTTTACCGCCGCCAATTATAATGGAAGTCATCTACCCGTTAAGACCAACCTGGGCACTTTTCAGCATGGATTTTTGTGGCAGATTTATATCGACGATGCCACGATAGATTATCAGTGTAAATGAGGACTATCGTCCGATCAGTTGCACTTTCTCATTCCTTATTTCTTATTTACTGGCATATACCCGCACATAATCCACCAGCATTCTCAGCGGAAAAATATTGTCATCGATCCCTTTCAGCCCTCCCCAGTTGCCGCCGAAAGCAACGTTGAGCAACAAATGCATAGGCTGATTGAATGGCCAGCCATCATAGTCATAATGATCATTCTTGAAGCTGAAATATTTATTGCCATCAACAGAGATCGTGATTTGCGCAGCATCCCATTCCAATCCGTACACGTGGAATGCATCCATGCAGTCTGTCACGGTAGTGACTGCTGTCTTTTGCGTTCCCATCACATGATTGAATTTTTTGCAGTGTATGGAAGCATGGATCACGCCGGGATCATAACCGACATGTTCCATAATATCGATTTCGCCATCATCCGGCCATTTGAGCGGGGTGGTTGAGCCCAGCATCCAGATGGCAGGCCAGGTACCCAGGCCTTTCGGTAATTTTGCACGCACTTCGATGCGGCCATATTTCCAATCTCCCTTGCCCTTGGTGATCAGGCGGGCCGAAGTATAGTGGTTTTTATCCCAATCTTCCTTCCTGGCTTCAATCACCAGGTTGCCCTGTTCAACCCTGGCGTTTTGCAACCTTTTATCTGTATAGTATTGCAATTCATTATTACCCCAACCGCTGCCACCTACGTCGTAGTTCCATTTGGATGAATCGGGAAGCCCGTTGTAATTAAATTCGTCGCTCCAGACCAGCCGCTCTGCCCGCGGTGATGAAAAGCCCGTAAATGCGATGATTGCTCCTGTGACCATTAAGGCGGGTATCCATCTTTGAACTGTCTGCATGAGTAATGATTTATGTGGGAAGTTACGACTTTCGATTGCCGGCACCCCGAATTTTAGCATTACCAGGGAAAAAATTTTGGTGCAACCGGATTAGACATTATTTTTGCAACGGCTATGAAATATACATTACCTATTCATCATCACACTCACTTACCCCAGGGGTAGGCCGGTGATGTTTTGTGTAAACAAAATAAGCTTAGGGCTTACCTCTTGGTAGGCCCTTATTTTTTTATGACGGTTCAAATAAAAAAGCTTTTATGACCAATGCCCATACCATTTTAAAAATTGCCATTCAAAAATCAGGCAGGCTGTATGACGATTCCCTGAAACTGCTGAAAGACTGTGGTATTGAGCTGAAGAACGGCGTCAATAAACTGAAGACAGAAGCCGACAATTTTCCTTTGGAAGTCTATTTCCTGAGAGATGATGATATCCCCCAGTACGTGGAGGATGCGGTGGCGGATATCGGGATAGTCGGCGAAAATGTGGTCTTCGAGAAAAACCGGAAAGTGCAGGTTGTGGAACAGCTTGGATTTGGAAAATGTCGGCTATCGGTTGCCGTGAGCCGGGGCGAGCAGTACCAGGATATTCATTCACTGGGAAAGAAAAAGATCGCTACCACCTATCCTTTCCTCGTGCAGCAATTCCTGGATAAGAATAAGATAGACGCCGAAATACATGAGATCAGCGGATCCGTGGAAATCGCCCCGGGCATAGGTCTTGCCGACGCTATTGTTGACCTGGTCAGCAGCGGATCCACCCTGTTCATGAACGGACTCAAAGAAGTAGAAACCATCCTGCATTCCCAGGCCGTGCTGATCAGGAACCAAAACTTTGCTGATGAACAACAGCAGTTGCTCGATAAACTGCTGTTCCGCATCCGTGCAGTAAAAAAGGCCAAGAACAATAAGTACATTTTACTGAATGCACCAAACGAAAAACTGGATGAAATCATTAATATGCTGCCGGGAATGAAAAGCCCTACGGTTTTGCCCCTGGCGCAGGCCGGTTGGTGCAGCGTTCACAGCGTATTGCAGGAGAACCAGTTCTGGGATATTATTGAAAAATTAAAAGCGGCCGGTGCACAGGGGATCTTGGTGGTACCGATTGAGAAGATGATTATTTGAATGGCTAGTGGGTTGTGGCGAGTGGCTAGTACTTACCACTAGCCACTCGCCATTCACCACTAGCCTAAAACAACCAGCACAAAAACAACTATGATACTACACAGCAAACCGGACAAAAGCGATTGGAAGGCCATATTGAAGCGCCCAGTAATGGAGGCGGCATCATTGGAACCAACTGTACTGAATATACTCAATGAAGTCAGCAGAAATGGCGATGCAGCGGTAAGAAGATTTTCGCTGATGTTTGATAAGACAAGCATCGATCAGTTCGAAGTCAGCGAAGATGAAATAAATATGGCGGGTTCTTCGATTCCGGAAGCGCTGAAAAAAGCCATTCACCTGGCGGCGTCCAATATTGGTAGCTTTCATAAAAAACAATCGTTGCCGAAAGAAGTGATCGAGACCATGCCGGGCGTTCATTGCTGGCGACGAAGCGTTCCCATAGAAAAAGTGGGGCTGTACATTCCCGGAGGCTCGGCACCTTTGTTTTCAACCATCTTAATGCTGGGCATTCCAGCAACCATCGCCGGCTGTAAAGAAATTATCCTCTGTTCGCCGCCCACGACGCAAGGCAACCTGCATCCTGCCATCCTGTATACGGCGCGGCTGGCCGGTGTTAACAGGATTTTTAGGATCGGTGGCGTCCAGGCGATTGCCGCAATGGCTTATGGCACACTGCAGGTTCCTCAGGTCTATAAAATTTTTGGTCCCGGCAACCAGTATGTTACCTGCGCAAAACAATTGGTGCAAAAAAGCGGAACGGCGATTGATATGCCGGCAGGACCCAGTGAACTGGCCGTTTATGCGGATGAAAAGGCAAACCCTGTTTTTGTGGCCGCCGACCTCTTGTCACAGGCAGAACATGGCCCCGACAGCCAGGTGCTGCTGGTTTGCGTGTCACCGGATACTGCGCATAAGATAAAACGCGAAATAGACCAGCAGGTAGAATTGCTGGAGCGGAAAAGAGTTGCGAAAGCTGCTCTCAGCAACAGCAAGATCATTTTAGTAAAGGATGAAGAGCAAGCGATGGAGTTGCTCAATGAATATGCACCGGAGCATTTAATCCTTGCCTGCGAAAATGCAACATCACTGGCTGAACAGGTGATCAATGCAGGATCCGTATTTCTAGGCCATTTTTCTCCGGAGTCCGCCGGTGATTATGCCAGTGGAACAAACCACGTATTGCCTACCAACGGATATGCGAAGTCGTATAGTGGCATAAGCGTGGATAGTTTCATGAAGACAATCACTTTTCAGCGATTGTCCCGAGAAGGACTGATGAATATCGGGCACTCGGTAGAACTTATGGCCGCCGCGGAAGGAATGCAGGCGCATGCAAGGGCAGTACAGGTCAGGTTGGACTAAATCCCAAAATCAAAAATATTTGCAAGATGTTTCCATTGGATCAATTACTGAGGGAAAATATAAAAAAACTGATTCCTTATTCATCGGCAAGAGATGAATTTAAAGGAGAGGCAAAGATATTCTTAGATGCAAATGAAAATAGCCTCGGTTCTCCACTCACGAAATGGTATAACCGCTATCCTGATCCCCTGCAATGGAAGGTAAAACAAGCGCTGGCTAAGGTCAAGGGACTGCCGGCAGAACAAATTTTTCTCGGTAATGGGAGCGATGAATGTATCGATATTTTGTACCGTGCATTTTGTAATCCCGGGCAAGACAATGTCATTATCAACCCTCCAACCTATGGGATGTACGAGGTGAGCGCCAATATCAATGATGTGGAAATCCGCCGGGCCCCCTTGCTGGATGATTTTCAACTTGACCTGGTCCATCTTGAAAACCTCGTGGATGAACATACGAAGATCATCTGGATCTGTTCGCCCAATAATCCAACATCCAATTCCATGAACCGGCTTGATGTGGAGACGGTGTTGAATAATTTCCAGGGGCTCGTGGTGATCGACGAGGCGTACATCAATTTTTCCAGGCAAAGATCTTTTATCCCTGAGCTGGCGGAATATCCTAACCTGGTCATTTTACAAACCATGAGCAAGGCCTGGGGCCTTGCAGGAATCAGGCTGGGTATGGCTTTTGCAAGCGAAGGCATAATAGAAATATACAATAAAGTAAAGCCTCCATACAATATCAACCAGGTGACCCAGGAACTGGCGCTGAAAGCATTGGATGAGACCGGCCAGGTGAATGATATGATCAGGGCCATCGTTACGATGAGGATCGAATTGGCCAAGGCGCTGGCCGCATTGCCCATCGTGCACAAAATACATCCCAGCGACGCCAATTTCCTGCTTGTTCAGGTATCGGATGCGAAAGGGTTGTACAATTATTTGCTGAACGCGGGTATCGTTGTACGAGACAGGAGCCGCGTAGAATTATGTGCAGGATGCTTGCGGATCACCATTGGGACTGAAGCAGAAAATAAGGAATTGATAACAGTTTTAAAGCGGTTTACGTCGAATATGCCGTAAATTTATTTTTTATTTTTTCGAATCAATCTAATAATTAAAAATATGAAACAACATTCATGGAGATCATTTATTCTCCCCCTTGTATTCAGCCTGGTTTCTCTTTCCGCCTGCGCGGGTGAACCGGGAAAACCTGCCGACAAGAAGACTGGACAGCCTGCTGATGGAGATGTGGTCATTACGGTACCCAAAGGATTTAGGACTTCGCTCTTTGCGGACGCGTTAGGCAGGGCCCGGCACATTGCTGTGAGCAGTAACGGGTATGTATATATTAAACTAGCCAGGAAAAAAGACGGGAATACCATTTTGCGCCTGAAGGACAACAACGGAGACGGAAAGGCCGAAGAAGTAACTGGTTTTGGAAATTATACTGGTACAGGTATTGCCATTAAGAACGGATACCTGTATGCTTCTTCTGACGAAGAAGTATTTCGCTACAAATTGGATGCTGCCAATAAGGTAATCAGTCCAAACCAGCCCGAAAAAATTGTGACTGGCCTGCTCAGCCGCGGGGAACATGAAGCAAAAGCCATTGCATTGGATAACGATGGCAACCTGTATGTAAACATCGGCGCTTATTCCAATTCCTGCCAGTTGAAGGATCGCGAAAAAGGATCTATGGGAATGAAACCCTGTCCGATTTTAGACTCGGCCGGAGGCATCTGGATTTTCAAGGCGGATAAACCCAACCAGACTTACGGTGATGGGGCACGCTACGCTACGGGTTTGCGCAATGTAGTAGGGCTGGACTGGAATGTGGCTACCAACAGCTTGTTTGTGATGCAACATGGCAGGGACCAATTGAACAGCATTTTTCCAGATATGTTTGACGCAAAGCAAAATGCGGAGTTGCCGGCCGAGTGTATGTATGAATTGCATAAAGGCTCCAACTGCGGCTGGCCTTACATGTATTATGATCCGATGCAAAAAAAGAAGATGCTAATGCCTGAATATGGAGGTGATGGCAAAAAGGCCGGTGGCGAAGATGCACAGGATCCTGTGTTTGCATTCCCTGCCCATATTGCCCCGAATGCACTGTTATTTTATACCGGTAGCCAGTTTCCCGAAAAATATAAGAATGGTGCATTCGTCGCATTCCACGGCTCATGGAACAGGGCGCCCGAACCGCAGAAGGGATTTCTGGTGGCCTTTGTACCATTCAAAGATGGCAGACCCAGTGGCGACTGGGAAGTGTTTGCAGACGGATTCGCCGGCGGACCCGACCTGGTGGCATCCGGCAGGGCCAAGCACCGTCCTTGCGGACTCGCCCAGGGACCCGATGGATCAATTTACGTGACGGATGACGAAAAAGGAAGCGTCTGGAAAATTACTTATTCAGCCAAATAAAAACATGAAAAGAACGCGGATATTTCTTGTGGGCGTCCTCGTTGGGTGCTCTGTGCTCTTAATGTCTCAAACGGCCAAACCGCCTGCGAAGACCCAGGCCAAAAACGGGTTGGCGGCTTCGATGGAAAGGGGGAAAAAAGTTTATGCCGAACAATGTCTGGCATGCCACCAGGTGGATGGAGGTGGAGTCTCTAATATGAATCCCCCGCTGATCAAAACCAAATGGGTGCTTGGCGATAAAACAACCCTGATTCAAATCGTATTGAAGGGAATGAATTCAGGCGTGGAGATCGACGGAGATGTCTATCACAATGTGATGGCGGCACATAGTTTTCTGACTGACCAACAGATCGCGGATGTGTTGACCTATGTTCGAAATAGTTTTGGCAATAAAGCGAGGGCCATTACGCCTGCAGAGGTAAAAGCGGTCAGGGCTAGTACAAAATAGGCCATGGACAATAAGCAATGGACAAATGAAAAAAATTTTATTTATAGATCGAGACGGTACGTTGATTCGCGAGGCGCCGCCAACTTACCAGGTGGATGCATTTGAGAAATTGGAATTCTATCCCGGCGTTTTTGACTATATGGGCAGGATCGCCCGCGAACTGGATTACGAATTGGTGATGGTCACCAACCAGGACGGCCTGGGTTCTGCCGCTTTTCCTGAAAGTAATTTCTGGCCCGTACAAAATTTTGTGATGCGATGCCTGGAAAATGAAGGCATTCATTTTAAGGCGGTGCATATTGACAAAACGCTGGTAAAGGACAAGGCACCTACGCGCAAACCTGGTACGGGTATGCTAACGGCTTACCTGAATAATCCTGATTATGATATCGCGCATTCTTTTGTGATCGGGGATCGCATCACCGACGTGCAACTTGCCAAAAATCTGGCCTGCAAAGCCATCTGGCTCAACAACGATCCGGAACTTGGCGGAAAAGAGATCCTGAGCTCCAGGGAAGAATTGAACTCCGTCATCGCATTGGAAACGAAAGACTGGCGTTCGATTTATACATTCCTGAAATCGGGATCGAGGCAGGTCGTTCATTCGCGTAACACGAATGAAACCAGGATCCGGATCGGACTTAATATTGACGGATCAGGCAAAGCCTCGATAGCCACTGGCCTGGGATTTTTTGACCACATGCTGGAACAGGTGGCCCGGCATGGCAAAATGGATTTGGATGTTTCTGTGCAGGGCGACCTGCACATTGATGAGCATCATACGATCGAAGATACAGCCATTGCGATGGGCGAGGCATTTGCCATAGCCCTGGCGGATAAACGGGGAATGGAGCGTTATGGGTTTGCCTTACCTATGGATGACGCAGCCGCCAAAGTGCTGATCGATTTTGGTGGGCGGAACTGGATCGTTTGGAATGCTGCTTTCCGAAGGGAAAAAATTGGTGAAATGCCTACCGAAATGTTTTTTCATTTCTTCAAATCCTTTTCAGATGCTGCCAAATGTAATCTGAATATTGAATGCCACGGAGATAATGAACACCATAAAATAGAATCCATCTTCAAGGCATTTGCCAAAGCGATCCACATGGCTGTCAGAAGAGACCCGTTGAGTAATTATTTACCAAGCACCAAGGGTGTTTTGTAGTCTAGGCCAGCACATCAGCCCATTCCGGCGTCTTGTCAAACAGCGATTTGGCGAAGGGACAAAGCGGCACGATCTTGATGTTGTGCGATCTTGCGTATTCAATGGCAGTCTCCACCAGTTCCTTACCAACGCCTTTTCCTGCGAGTGATTCTCCAACTTCCGTATGTTCAATGATCATCTTTCCTTCACTGCCGATATGGTATACCAGTTCCGCTTCTATGACGCCATCCTGTCCTACATAGAACATGCCTTTGTTGCCAACCTGTTTGCGCTGAATGACCATAAGCGTAAAAATAATTCATTACAATTTGAAAAAGATTTTTTTCCGGTACAAAAAATAACACAAAAGCCATTCCAATGTCAGCACGCAGAGCGAGCCGATGATCTGAGATAGTATCAGTGGGGCATGAACAAAGCTTAACAAGCCACTGGATATAGTGGTGATATAATGTGTAAACCACCTGTCACCGACGATCTCAAAAAACAGGTAGAGGAATATTGAATTCATTCCTACTACTTTAAAAAAAAGAAGCCCCTTGCGATGGTTCCTGATATCGATCCACCAGTAGCAAAAGGCCAGTTCCACCAAACACCAGCCGAGCGAAGCCAGCGTAAAAGAACTGGTTGCAATGCGTTTGATGATCGGCGTTATCCCGGCCATATCCAGCACATAACCAGCGACCAGGCAAACCACAGCCCAGATCAGCATGGTTCTTATTTTATTCTTTCCGCCGAGCAGGAGTTTGCCAACCAACGCGCCGGCAATGGTGTGCACAGCTGTGGGAATGCAATTGATGGCGACCCATCCATCCTTATTGATTATATTCATCAGGAGGAGATCCACGTAGTTCCCAAAATTATGCTGGTCGGTAAAAGGTCGGTCGAATCCCGGCACATGGGTATAGCGGTAGAGCACTTCTGTCAGCAGTAACAGTCCGGCACATACGCATATCTGGGCCATGGCCGACCATCGGAAGATCAGGAACGCGACCAGGGTAGTAAAAGACAATTGGGTCAGCACGTCCCACAATTCGAAAGACAATCCATGAGGCCTGACCGCGTAATCGAGCACACCCCAGAAAAAAAGCCAAAAACAACGCCGGAGTGTGTTCGAAAAAGATTGCTTCCAGCTCATGCCCTGCTGTTGCTGCTTGTTCAATGAAAAGGCCATGGCCACGCCGGCCATGAACATGAAGGAGGGCTGGATGAGATCCCAGAACCGCAGGCCGTTCCAGGGGTGGTGAAAGAACTGCAGAAAAAAACCATGGAGCAAAGGCTGCCCGGCTGTGGCTTCAAAAAGATGTTCATACAGACCCGTACTTTCTGCTGCCAGGAGGATCATGATGCATCCGCGCATAAAATCCAATGACAGTAATCGTTGAGAAGCAGGAGCGTTGATGGCTTGGCTCATAGCAGTTATATGAACATAAAAAGTAATACTAAAATCCGGAATTCTTTCATAGCGAAGAAAATATTTGGTAAAATCGTTTTTCCACAGCATATTTGTATCACGATGAAAATTCAACTCGTCAATAACATGTGGTGGTGGCATACAAACCTGATCAGGGGCTTGTAGCTGCTATTGTTGTTTATTGAATAACATATTCAGGCCCCGATATACATCGGGGCTTTTTGTTTTGGTCATCATCAACTCAAATAATGAATGAAAAAAATACAGGTCAATACAAGTTGTAAAAAACTGCTCTCTGATGTGTTTACTCCGGTGGGTATTTACCTGCGGCTGAGGGACCGTTTCCGGGACACGGTGTTGCTCGAAAGCACGGACTATCACAACACAGAAAACAGTTATTCTTTTATTTGTATTCACGCGATTGCAGGAATAGAGATCACCAATACGAGCAATATTGAATTCAAGCTTCCGAACGAAAAGCCGGAAAAATTAGCCATCCGGGAAACCTCGGAAGTGCCCGCACTGCTATGGCAGTTTATGCAAAGGTTCGAGGTGATGCCGGTAGTCGAAAAACCGGCGCGTACCGCACAGGGCCTGTTTGGGTATACCAGTTTTGATGCCGTGCAGTTTTTTGACAGCATCAGCTTCCGCAACGATAAGGGTGCAGCGCCCATTCCGCTGATGCGATACCGGTTATATCAATACGTGATCGCCATCAATCATTTCAAGGATGAGTTATACATATGCGAAAATGAAATCGAAGGGTTGGACAGTGAACTGGCAGCCGTTGAATCGCTGATCAAAAGCAAAGACGTCCCCATCTATCCCTTCAGCAGGAAGGGTGGTGAAATGTCAAATATGGATGACGAGTCATATAGGCAAATGGTGAAAAAAGGTATCCAAAGCTGCCATCGCGGAGACGTTTTCCAGATCGTGCTAAGCAGGCGGTTCCAGCAGGAATTTTCGGGTGACGAATTCAATGTGTATCGCGCGTTGCGGAATATCAACCCTTCTCCCTATTTATTCTATTTTGATTATGGAGATTACCGGTTGATGGGCTCATCTCCTGAATCGCAGTTGCTGATTCAAAACGGTAAAGCCATCATGCATCCCATCGCCGGCACGTTCAGGCGAACGGGGGATGAGGATGTTGACCAGCAGATGGCCGAAGCCCTGCTGAAGGATCCCAAGGAAAATGCCGAGCACGTGATGCTGGTTGATCTCGCCCGGAATGACCTCAGCAGGATGTGCGAACAGGTCGCGGTGGAACATTACAGGCAGGTGCAATATTATTCGCACGTGATCCACCTCGTGAGTGAAGTGCGCGGCAAAGTGAAAACGGGGGCCAATCCATTTCAATTGCTGGCGGCGACTTTTCCTGCTGGCACTTTGAGCGGAGCTCCCAAATTCAAAGCGATGGAATTGATCGACGCGTTTGAACCCACACAAAGAAGTTATTATGGCGGATGCATCGGGTTCATGGGTTTTGACGGAACCTGCATTCACGCGATCATGATCAGGACCTTTTTGAGTAAACGCAATACCCTGGTCTACCAGGCCGGCGCGGGCATCGTGGCAGCGAGCCAACCTGAAAATGAATTGCAGGAAGTGAACAATAAATTGGGCGCGCTGAAGAAAGCCATTGAAATGGCCGAAACGCTCTGATGGAATCAATTGAATTGACTGACTTAAATACCCCGATAAAGGAAGGCGCATGAAAATACTGGTATTCGATAATTACGATTCTTTCACCTATAATCTGGTTCACCTGGTGGAGAAGATATTGCATCAAAAAGTGGAGGTGTTCCGCAACGACCAGATGCCGCTCGAGCAGGTCAAAGCGTACGATAAAATAATTCTGTCTCCCGGTCCGGGTATTCCCTCAGAAGCCGGTTTACTGTTGCCGCTCATCAGGGAATATGCTGCGACTAAATCTATTTTAGGGGTATGTCTTGGGCACCAGGCGATCGGGGAGGCATTTGGCGGAAAGCTGCTGAACCTTTCCACGGTTTATCATGGAGTGGCTACGCCGATAAATATTATCCAAAATCATGGCGATCAAAGCCCGCTCGGAAAATTGTTCGACGGACTCGGCCCCGTCATTGAAGCGGGCCGCTATCATAGTTGGATCATCAGTGATGAAGCATTCCCCTCTACGTTGGAAGTAACGGCCAGGGATGAGAACAATTATATTATGGGATTGCAGCATAAAACATACGATGTGCAGGGAGTACAGTTCCATCCGGAAAGTGTGCTGACGCCTGAAGGGGAGGCTATTATGAGAAACTGGCTTAAGGACTAGTTGGTGAGTAATAAGAAATAAGAAATTAGAAACAAGGAATGAGAAAGTGATAAAAGTCAAAAAAGAACTGATGAAAAAAATATTGCAATATCTTTTCGAGCATAAAACCCTTTCGCGCGCAGAGGCCAGGGACGTTTTGTTGAACATCTCGAAAAATAACTACAATGAAAGCGAGATCACGGCCTTTATCACGGTATACCTCATGCGTAGCATTACCATCGAGGAATTACAGGGTTTCCGCGACGCCTTACTCGAACTTTGCATTAGGGTTGATCTCGATGGGTTCGATGTCATGGATATTGTGGGAACGGGTGGCGATGGCAAGAACACATTCAATATATCTACCCTCGCCTGTTTTATTGTAGCAGGTACCGGGCAAAAAGTGGCCAAACATGGAAATTACGGAGCCAGCTCCATCAGCGGAGCGTCTAATGTCATGGAAAAATTGGGCTATCATTTTAAGAATGACCAGGACCGGTTGAAAAAGGAAACCGAACAGGCCAATATTTGTTTTTTGCACGCGCCACTTTTTCATCCCGCATTAAAAACAGTTGGACCGATAAGAAAAAATCTGGGCGTAAGGACTTTTTTTAATATGCTGGGACCCATGGTAAACCCTGCTTTTCCAACATTTCAATTGGTTGGGGTATACAGCCTGGAGATGGCGAGGATTTATAATTATTTGTTGCAGCAGACGGCGGGCAGGTTTACCATTATCCATAGCCTGGATGGCTATGATGAAATTTCCCTGACCAATGATACAAAAGTCATCACGAATGAGGGGGAACAGGTCATGACCCCGGAACAGCTTGGAAAGCGCATGGTGGATGCGGCGGACATTTATGGCGGACAAACGGCCGATGAAGCTGCAAAGATCTTTGTGAAAATATTGAAAGGAGAAGGCAGCTGGGCGCAGAATGCCGTCGTACTAGCCAACGCGGCGATGGCCTTGCACAGGACCGGGTTGTACAAGACTTACGACGATGCCTACGGTATGGCAGTGGAGAGTCTTGAGAGCGGGAAAGCGGACCTGGCATTAAAAAAATTAATTTCATTGCAATAAATCCCGGTTCTTGCCGGAGTCAGATATGAATATTCTTGATGAGATCATCCAATACAAGCGATCGGAAGTGAAAGACCGAAAAGCGAAAAGCGATCATACCGCTTTGGAAGCGGATCCGTTTTTTGCCAGGAAGACGTTGTCACTGAAAAAATTCCTGATGGATGAACAACGGACTGGCATCATCGCCGAATTCAAACGGAAATCTCCGTCCAGAGGAATCATTCACGGAAATGCAGATATTGCATCGATTACATCGGCCTACTGCAAATATGGAGCTTCCGGATTGTCGGTATTGACGGATGAACATTTTTTTGGCGGAGCCACAGAAGACCTGGTCAACGCAAGATTCAATGAAGTACCCATCCTCCGAAAGGATTTTATCATTGACGAATACCAGGTCGTGGAAGCCAAAGCCATGGGAGCCGATGTCGTCCTCCTGATTGCAGCCTGCTTATCTGTGACGGAGGTCCGGGCCTTGGCGTCGCTGGCAAAAAGCCTGCAATTGGAAGTGCTGCTTGAAGTGCACAATGAGCAGGAGTTGCAACATCTTTGCGATGAAATTGACCTGGTTGGCGTGAATAACCGTGACTTAAAAACCTTTACGGTAAATATTGAACGATCGGTTGAGTTGAGCGAATTGATCCCCGCAGGTAAGGTCAGGATTGCAGAAAGCGGGATCAATGACGTGCAGACGATTCATCGGCTAAAAGAATATGGATTTAATGGATTTTTGATAGGAGAACATTTTATGAAGGAATCCGATCCGGCGATTGCTTTTGCCTCATTTGTTAATCAATTAAAAAAAGAAATGCATGAGGGTAAAAGTCTGCGGCATGACGCAACTCGATCAGGTCAGGAGACTGGATGAGTTGGGCTTGGATTTTGCGGGATTTATTTTTTATCCCAAATCACCGCGGTTTGTTGGCAAACACATCAATGGGGCGCAGTTAAAGAAGGCGAAACTTCACTTGGGCAAGGTCGGGGTCTTTGTAAACGCGTCCTATGAAGAAGTAATGCGACATGTGGATGAATACGGTTTGGATATGGTGCAATTGCACGGGGATGAAACGCCAAGACTTTGCGAGCAGATAGCAAATTATGTCAGTGTAATCAAGGTATTCCGACTGGGAGAGAATGATCCGATCGACTGGATCACCCGGCCTTTCATGGAATCGTGCGATATGTTCCTTTTTGATACTTTGGGTGTCGGATATGGTGGAACAGGAAAAAAATTCAATTGGGAGGTACTGAAGCAGGCAGCGATAGACAAATTGTTTTTTTTAAGCGGAGGCATTGAGCCGGAAGACCTGGAGAAACTAAAAACATTTGCCCAGGCTACTGTTGCTGCCAAATTATTTTCGATTGATATCAACAGCCGGTTCGAGCTGAGCTCCGGTGTGAAGGACCTGGAAAAAATTGAACGGTTTGTCAAAGCGTTAAAATAAGATTACGATCATGACCACAAATATATCATACGGCCAACCGAGTGAACAAGGATACTATGGACAATTTGGGGGCGCTTATATTCCTGAAATGCTTTATCCGAATGTAGAGGAACTGCGAACCCGCTACCTGGATATCATGCAGGAGGCGTCTTTTCAAAAAGAATTTGCCAATTTGTTGCGGGATTATGTTGGAAGACCGACACCCTTGTATCTGGCAAAGCGACTGAGCGAAAAATACCATGCTGAAATATTTTTGAAAAGAGAGGATCTCTGTCATACCGGCGCGCACAAGATCAACAATACCATCGGACAGATCCTTTTAGCCCAAAGACTTGGAAAAAAAAGAATCATTGCCGAAACCGGCGCGGGCCAGCACGGCGTGGCAACCGCTACGGTTTGCGCGCTGAAAGGCGTGGAATGTATTGTGTACATGGGAGAAAAAGACATCGAACGCCAGGCGCCGAATGTGGCCAGGATGAAAATGCTTGGCGCCAGGGTCGTTCCGGCAACAAGCGGAAGCAAAACGCTTAAGGACGCGACCAACGAAGCGATCAGGGACTGGATCAATCATCCTGTCGATACGCATTATATCATCGGAAGCGTGGTAGGTCCGCATCCTTATCCCGATATGGTCGCCCGTTTTCAAAGTGTGATCAGTGAAGAGATCAGGATGCAGTTGAAAAGAGAAACCGGCGGAGAATTGCCTACCCATGTCATGGCCTGCGTAGGCGGCGGAAGCAATGCGGCCGGGGCTTTTTATCATTTCCTGGATGAATTGTCTGTCGAACTGATCGCCGTAGAAGCAGCCGGCCATGGTCTGAAAAGCGGAAAAAGCGCTGCCACCACGCAGTTAGGAAGGCCGGGTATTTTGCATGGTAGTAAAAGCCTGCTGATGCAGACCGATGATGGCCAGGTGGTGGAACCACACAGCATTTCAGCCGGGCTGGATTATCCGGGTATTGGCCCCATGCACGCGCATTTGTACGATAGTGGCCGCGCCATCTTTTTGAATGCGACCGATGACGAAGCATTGCGCGCCGCCTTTTTGCTGGCGAAGCTCGAGGGAATTATTCCTGCCCTCGAAACTGCCCATGCACTTGCAGCCCTGGAACAATTAAGCTGGAATGAAAAAGACAGGTTGGTCATCTGCTTAAGTGGCCGGGGAGATAAGGACCTGGCTACCTATATGCGTGCCATGCAGGAAGGATTTTATTAAACAATATGAAAAGTAATATTGACCAGCTATTTCAACGGAAGAATAAACGAGTATTGAACGTTTATTGCACAGCGGGCTATCCAAAAATAGACAGCCTGCTAACCGTTATGAACGCCTTACAAGAACATGGAGCAGATTTGATTGAAATCGGCATGCCATACAGCGACCCGCTGGCCGACGGACCAGTGATCCAGGCCAGCAGCAGCAGGGCACTTGAAAATGGAATTACCCTGACATCCTTGTTTGTGCAACTCAAGGAATTCAGAAAGCAAATCCATGTTCCCGTGATTTTGATGGGCTATATGAATCCCGTGCTTCAATATGGATTTCAACGATTTTGCGAAGACGCAAAGGCTGCCGGGATTGATGGACTGATCCTGCCCGATCTGCCTATATATGAATTTGAATCAGCATATGGCCCGATGATTAAAAAGAGCGGGTTGGATTTTATTTTCCTGGTGACACCGGAGACTTCTGAAGAAAGGATCCGGAAACTTGACGAACTCAGTAATGGTTTTCTTTATGCTGTTTCTTCTTCGTCAACCACCGGCGGCGACAAAAACCTGCAGGATCAATCGCAATATTTCAGCAAATTGAAGGGCATGCACCTGAAAAACCCGGTTCTTGTCGGGTTTGGGATAAAAAACAAAACCAGTTTTGAGCAGGCCTGTGAGTATGCGAATGGAGCGATTATCGGATCCGCTTACATCAGCGCAATAGGAGATGCTTCGGACATTAATCAAACCACAAAAGAATTTCTGGATGGGATCATCAGGTAAATTGGCCATTGTCAAATATAATGCAGGCAATATCCGCTCGGTCTTATACGCCCTGGAGCGGATCGGGAGAAAAGCCCTGGTCACCGATGATCATGAAGAGATCGTTTCGGCAGAAAAAGTTATTTTTCCCGGCGTGGGGGAAGCCAGTTCGGCAATGGCCTACCTGAAGCAACGGGGGTTGGACCAACTGATTAAAAATCTGCAACAGCCCGTTCTCGGGATATGCCTGGGAATGCAGTTGATGTGCGAACACTCCGAAGAAAATGATACGGACTGCCTGGGCATTTTCAAAACCAGGGTGAAAAAATTTCAGCCTGGAGATTTATCATTGAAAGTGCCTCAGATCGGCTGGAACAGTGTAACGAATGGCAAAAACCCGCTATTTGCAGGTATAGGGCCCGAACCCTATTGCTATTTCGTTCACAGTTATTATGCGGAATTGTGCAGCGAAACCGCCGCTCAGACAACGTACAGTATTCCGTTCAGCAGTGCATTGCAAAAAAATAATTTCTTTGGTGTGCAATTTCATCCGGAAAAAAGCTCGGCAGCCGGCCAGGCCATCCTGGAAAATTTTTTATCTATCAAATCCTGAACCTGTTTCATACAATGACCATGGAAATCATCCCCGCCATAGACATCATAGAAGGCAAAGCTGTGCGCTTAACGCAGGGTGATTATGCGCAGCAGAAAATTTACAATGAACATCCGCTCGAAGTTGCTAAACAATTTGAGGATGCCGGTTTGGAGCGGTTGCACCTGGTTGACCTGGATGGAGCCAGGCTGGGAAAGGTCAGGAACTGGAAAGTGCTGGAGCAGATTGCAGGGAAAACAAAAC
>Ga0193728_1000065_pt1 | contig 43165 bp, 69 predicted proteins | sample U1c1metaG_FD_143037 | JGI IMG/M metagenome (GOLD analysis project Ga0193728, IMG submission 143037) | Soil microbial communities from a riparian zone of the East river system, Colorado, United States - U1c1 | ecosystem: Environmental > Terrestrial > Soil > Riparian zone | place: USA: East River... | reverse complement strand
GGGCGCAACTGCAGGGCGGCCAGTCCCTCGGCGCAGGAAACACCCTCGCCGCCTACGACACGATCCTGGAAGATCCTTATGGTGGGTGGTCGGCCGCCGGGTCCGGTTCCCAGCCGGCGAACTCGTGGCTGGCCCCCGCCGGGTGCTCCGGCTGGTACGAGGTGACGCTCACCTCATGGACCGCCAACCCGGCCAACTCCACGACGGACCTGGAGACGGTGCTCTTCCTCGACGGCTCGATCTACCAGGAATGCTCGGGGGACTGGGCGGTCAATGGGCACGCCGCCGGGTCATGCGGCTCGGTGCCGGTGCCGCTGCTCGGCGGGGTCGATTACGTCCAGGGGTACATCGGCACGTCAACCGCGTCGTCCACGCCCACCACGAACGGGCAGTGGCCGTCCATCGAGATCGTGTGGATCAGTCTCTGATGGCCGCTAACGAGCCACCGCCGGGCACCTACGAGATCGCCACCGGGACGGTTGTGCCCGAAGCCAGCCACGGCGGCGGGTGGGTCGCCCTGAAGGACTACCTGGCCGCGACCCGCGCCGGGGACCTGGCGCTGCAAGCCGAGCGGGACCTGCGGTACCGGCAGGTCGGCGACGAACGCGACCAGCGGTACTCCGAGGTGAAGGCCGCCGAGGAGAAAGCGCTGAAGGTCAAGGAGACCGCCGACCTGAAAGCCCTCGATCTCGCCTCCGAAATCCAGGCCTACAAGGACGAGAAGGCCAACGATCTTCGCAGCCAGATCGAGCGTGAGCGCGGGACATACGTCACCCGGGACGACCTGTCCTCCGTGGTGCGGGAGTTCAACGCGACGATCAAGCCGATCGCGGAGTATGTGGCGTCGGACCGGGGGCAGTCCAGCCAGCGCAGCGAGACCCGGCTGAACGCGAACCTGGTGGTTGGTGTGGTGGCGCTGCTGCTGACGGCTGTCATCATCGCGGTCGCCATCTCCTCGGCGCGGCACGGTGGGTGACATCGAGGACAGCGAGCGGCTGGCGAAACGCCCCCGCCGCCGCCCGGACGCCGGGCAGCTTCTCCTGGCCGCCGTGCTGACAGCAGCGGCTGTGGTGGCCGTCATCGCCGTGTTCGGGAGGTAAAGGGAGCATCATGGACGGCATGAACGCTGACGCGCCGCCGAAGGTCCCGGACGTGCGGGCCGTCCCGCTGGCGGACCTGGCCGGGCCGCTCCCGGCCGCGAAGTTCAGTTCGGCGATCTAGGAGGAACCATGCTCGGTAACGGTGACTCGTACGCTCCCGCTGTGCCTGGTGGGCTGCGCGGCCATGGCGGGGAGGTGGCGACGGCCCCGGTGTGGTTCCGGGCGTGGCCGTGACCACACCCGGCAGGCTTGAGGTCGCCTCAGACGGGCGGATCACCGGCCCGGCCCACCTGACATACAACACCCCGTTCCCGTGCGTCAACGGCTCCTACGGGTCCGGCGCGATCCACGGGGTGGTCATGCACACGATGGTGGGCCAGCTCGCAGGGACCATCGAGTGGTTCAACAACCCGCAGGCGCAGGCAAGCGCTCACTTCGGCATCGGGCAGGATGGCTCCATTCACCAGTTCGGCCCGATCGGCAAGGGCTGGTGCGCGTGGGCGCAGGCGGCCGGGAACAAGACCTGGTACTCCATCGAGCACGCTGATAACGGCAACCCGGGGACGCCGCTCGCCTCGGCGCAGGTCATCGCGTCGGCCCAGCTTCTCGAAGTGCTGTCCCGGTTCGCCGGTTTCCCGCTCCAGGTGACCGACTCACCAGCCGGGAAGGGTTACGGCACGCATGTGATGGGCGGGGCGGCGTGGGGCGGGCACACGTGCCCGGGGCCGGGGCCGCGCGCCGGGCAGCGCGCACAGATCGTGGCCCTCGCCATGGCCATCCGGGCACCAGGAAATGAGGCATTTGACATGGCCAGCTTCACTGAAGAGCAGCTCACCGCGATCATCCAGAAGGCCGTGGAGACCGTGGAGACCAGGAACGTCCTGGCCAACGCCACCCTGTGGTGGCTCGACAAGGCCCTCTCGGGGGTGGTCCCGCCAACCGCGTCACCGGGTGAGGCGGCGCTGATCGGCTCCATCCAGGCCAGCCTGGTGAGGCTCGGCGGCAAGCCCGCTGCTGCTAATCCGGCGCCGGCTAGCAGCTAATTAGCACCTTCACCCGCACCGATGAGACCGGCCCCGGCCGCCAGCCACGGAGACGGACCGGGGCACTAGCCGTACCAGAGCCGGTCAAAGCCTGCGATCAGCCCGTCGTGGATGTCCTGGGCGACCTTGGCGGCGTAGCGGCCGAACCTGGCCAGCCACGCGGCGGCGGCACGCGGGCGGGGAGCGTCCATCAGGGTTCCACCTGCCGCAGCGCCAGCCAGTTGCAGAGGCCGTGCATGGTGTTGTCCGCGACGATCATCAGCCAGACCGTCATCCAGTCCGGGCGGCCAGGTGGGTACCCCGTGGCCTTGCACTCGCTCCACGGCGGGTTCGACCCCGGCGGCGCGAGGAAGTTCTTCGCCCAGCACACATGCCGTGCCAGCCGCCACCGGTCGATCACGAAGTGACTGCCCGCGATCACCGCCAGACGGCGCGGGTCACGGGTCAGCGCCATGAACGGCAGCGCGTAGGTGACCGCATGGGCGGCGGCCGGAAGGTTCCGCTTCGTCTTGTTCAGCGCCATCCAGTCCGACTGGAGCACGTAGTCGCCGGTTAGGTGCGCTAGCAGCTGGCCGCTCATCCCCGCACCCTCTCAGCCCATCGGTGGCCGGCGCCACAGCACCAGCATGATCTCAGCCAGCACCGCGGCGGCGAGCAGCCACAGCAGGCCCAGGCGCACCAGCCGCAGCGCGGCCCGCAACGTGCTCACCGCCTCGGCTCCCGCACCCTGGCCAGCCGCCCGGTCACCACATACGCGCCCACCTTCGCCCCGCCGATCGCCTTCACAGGCGCCGGGGGAGGCAGTTGCTCCTGGTGCCACTGCACCAGCGACAGCCGCCCCCTGCGCATCTTCACCGTCAGCGCGGTCACCATCGCCACCGTCGCCACCGAGGTCACCACCAGGGCCACGGTCAGCACGTCGGCCAGCACGGCGGCGATGGTGCTGCCGAGCGCGGCCACCGCGCCGAGCACAACGACGGCCAGCACCACGGGCGGGCCGCCACCCGCGCAGCCCGCACAGCCAGGGCAGTGCATCCCAGAACAGCTAGACATGCTTCCCTCTTCTCAGTTGCTTCTTTGACCCCAGGTGGCGGCCCATGAACCGCAGCCGCCTCGGCCCGTGCTTGCACAGGCCCCACGCCGCCACCCGGCTGCCCGCGTTCTGGCCGGAGCCTTTGCACTTCCTGCACTTCGCGTAGGGGTGGAAATACAGGTCGATCCGCCACCAGGCCACCGCGATGGCGATGGCCCAGAACCAGAACCACGCCCCCGCGCTCATACATGCGTCCCCGGGCACGACTGGACACCGACGATGTAGCCGTCCGCGAAGCCCTCGCGGTAGGCCACGCACTGTGGCCGGTCACAGTCCTCATCCCGGCACGCCGTATAGCGGTGCTCCCGCGGCGGCTTGCTCATGTTGCGGCACCCCCGCAACGTGTCGCGGCACCGCAACAGCCCACGCAACAGCCTGACCTGGAATGTTGCGTGTCGCGGCTATCCACGGCGCCCCCCGGAAACAGCCAGCCTGCGGCCCGCGGCCTGCTCGACCGCCGCAACATACGCACCCTTCAGCACCGGTCCCGTCCCGCCGTCCCGCCCGTCCTTCGAGGGGACTTTCAGCGCGCGGAGCTGGGCGCTGATGGCCTCCGCGGTGAGGCCCGCATAGGCCTCGGGGAACCGCTCAGCCAGCCTGACGGACAGCACCTGCCAGGAGACGAACTGGTCGCCTTCCATCGCCGCCATCACATCGGCCAGGACGTCCCTGGCCTCGCGGGCCACGTCCTCCCCGGCGGCCATCCCGGTCAGCGTCCCAGCGGCTTCACGGTGCGCCCGGGCCGCCGTCAGGATCGCCTCAGCGTCCGCCGCGTCAGCCAGGTACGTCCGCACCGTGGGTGTCTCGTCGCTGGCGCCGTACAGGTAGCCGACGCCGCGGTACTTCCTGCCCCGCGGCAGGCTGGACGCGTCGAAGCCCTCGCTGTAGGCGTCGCCGCCGAGGATCGCATCGGAGACGATCCGGTTGCCGCACTTCAGCGCGAACCTGACCGCGTGGTTGTCCCGGTAGCGGTTGAACAGCCGCTGCACATCCCCGGCGCCGACCCCGGACGGCTTCTGGCTGGACGACAGGATGATCACCCCAGCGGAAGGGCCGACCGCCATGATGAACGACAGCAGAGCGGCGATCTCCTTGTTGTGCTCCTGGTCGTCAAGCTCGTAGTAGACCTGGAACTCCTCCATCACCAGCATCCACACCCGCAACTGCTTGTATTTGCGGGACAGTTCCTCGGTGAGTTTCCCGTCCGGGCACTCGGCGACCGGCAGGTCCGACAGGAACCGGTTGACCGCCTGGATGTGGGCCTTGATCGCCCGCAGCCCGTCGAGCAGCAGTTCCACCGGGTCACCGTCGCGGCCGGGCACGGTGCCGAAGATGATGCGGTGCGCGACCAGCCGGAACTTCCGCCAGTCCGGTGAGTCCTTCCCGTCCACGACGGTGAGTTTCACGTACGGGTCGAGCGCGGCGTAGAGCGCAAGCAGCCGCGCCGCGTACGTCTTGCCCTTCCTCGGCTGCGCGCCGACGAGGACCGATATCCACAGGAGCAGCAGGGTGACCTTCGCGCCGCGTTCGTCGAGGCCGAACGGTGCTGGCCGCCAGATGTTCCGCGGCTTCAGGTCGAGCATCGGTGTGCGCCCGGCCGGGATGGCCAGCGGGTCACGGTAGGCGATCCACAGCCGGTGGCGGCGGTTGCTCGTCTCGTCCTCGGTGATGTAAACCTGCTGCACCTTGACGTCCAGCCCGGACGCGATCGCGCCCCTGGCCGCCACTGCATCCTCGAACGTCTTGCCGTACGGCAGGTCGATGAGGACGGTGCTGCCCGCCCCGCCGTCGTCAGCCATCGTGGAGGCGAACGTGACCTGCTGGCCGGGTTTGTCCGGGTGGCCGAGCTTGTTCGTCGCATAGTAGGCCCGCAGCACGATGTCGCTGTTCAGCTTCCGGAACCGCGGCGACACCACGGCGCGGCCGATGATCGGCCGGTCCGCGGGGCGGCCAGCACGGGCCAGCGGCGGGACAGCCACCGCGGTCACCGCGGCCCACACCCACCAGGGGGCATGGCTGACGGCGGCCAGGCGCACGGCGAACACGGCGGCGCACAGGCAGACGGCCAGGATGATGCCGCGCACCTTCCGGGTTTCCTTCGCCTCCTTGTGCAGCTTCATCCAGTCGCGGCTGTCGTCAGCGGCCACGGCGGACGCCCGGAGCGTCCGCTGCTCCTGGAGCAGCCACCAGTGCACCACCCAGACGGCCAGCAGCCACAGCCCTACCGGTGCCCACTTCAGCGCGTCCTTGGTGTACTGCGGGATGCGCACCCCGTGCCATGCGGCCTGGTGCGCCCGCAGGCCCGCGTGCCGCCGCGCGGTCGCCTTGATGCTTGCGGTGGTCCGCATCCACGGCGGGAAGATGGGGTTACGCTCACCCACCGGCTCAGTGACGTCAACGTAAACCGGTGGGCCGGTCACCGGCTCGTCGTCGAACTCGTCGAGTTCCACTTCGAACGACGTGTCAGCGTTGACCGCCGGGATGGCCAGCGCGGCGTCGCTGCGTGCCTCCTCGTCGTCAGCCACTGGCGGTGTTCCCGTTGAGGGTGGCCGGGACGACCGGGGGGTCGGCCGTCCCGGCCACGTTCGGTGCGGGTGGCAGGACCTTGTCCACCCGGGCCCGTGACACCTCGAACGCCGCCGCGATCTGCCGCTTCGACAGAGCCGGGGCGGCCTGACTGATTGCGTCGTCGAGCGACAGAATCTGCCGGTGGCCGCAGGTGGCCGGGGCAGGTTCTGGGAACACACCGCCCCGGCCACGTCTGATGAGGCCGATGAGGATTTCAAGGGCCACGAAGAAAACCACCGGCACCACGCCGTCTACCAGGGCATCCAGCCTGCTGTGCAAGGCCCCGGCGGCCACGTTCATGGCCACGGTGAGCACCGCGCCGAACAGGACACCCGTGGTGGCCCACCCTGGCCGGGCGTGCCCGGACTCGGCGGCGTCATAGGCGCTGGCCGTGGAGATGACGATCAGCCCGTCTGGCAGCAGCGGGTACAGCAGGGCCACGTGGCCGGCCGCGCCGGCGAGGTGGACGAGGAACAGGCCGTCTGTGTAGGAGATGACGGCGGCGGCGGCGGCGAGGGCGGCCATGGTCAGGCCAGCTATCCACCGGGTGCGCCGGTTTGGCCCGGGCTGGCCGGGTTGCACGGGTCTGGTGGCGGGGGGGTGCTCACCGCTAGCGTTCATTCGGGCTCCTCCTGGTGTAGTCAGGTGGGGTGGGGCTCCGGCCCCCGGGCTGCCCGTAGCGCCTTAATCGCTACCGGGTGGCCCGCTCTTCAGCGCATATACGTATGACATACGCATATGCGCATCTTCAGTTGTGACCCGGCCGGGGCGTTCTGCGACGGGAACACAAGGACAGATCCCCGCCCCGGCCGGGGGCTCAGATCGGGCCGAACGGCTTGCGCCGTGGCAGCAGCCCATCCCGCTGATCGTCATGCGGGTCCTGGTGCGACGCCTCCGCCAGTTCCCGCTGCAGCCGCAGGACACCCTGCACATCGGCCTCGGCGTGGATGATCGCGTCCCGCAGCTCCGTCCAGTCATCCCCGGACACGATCAGCGCGTTCTCCCAGGGGCCGGCGATGTGAGGGCCGTTGCGGCGGGCGTGCGGCCGGTGCTCCCCCACCCGGACACCGGTCAGGTACAGGCACCAGCCGGGGAACTCGCCGGCCAGCTGCTCACGCTCGTCGTTGAAGACGATGCCCTCTTCGGCGCTCACGGCAGGAACCGCGTTTCACGCTTGGCGGCCCGCCGGACCAGCACAGCGGCCTCGGCCAGGTCCTCGGACAGGCGGTCGAGGATCTTCGCGGTCTTCTCCGCATCGCTGGCGGGCGCGGGCAGCAGCCCGTCGAGGGCGGTCAGCTCATTGACCGTCTCGCGGATCATGTCGATCGCGTCGATCGCGGGGTTGGACGGGCTGGGCTGGGGGCTGGAATCATCGTGCACAGCCGGACTCCTGTTCCGGTCAGGCCCCGGGTAGCGGTGTTCACCCACCGTCCGGGGCCGCTTACGGTTTATGCCTGAGTCTAAGCACCCTTAGGCACTCCTGGTAATACCAGGGCCTGACTGGATCATGGTCCAAGGAAGGCCCGTAACGTGTATGCCGTGGTAGAGCGTGGTACGGCAGTACCCCCATCGCGGCAGCTAGCGGCCTTGCTGCGGGACCAGATCGCCTCCGGGGCGCTGGCCCCGGGCCAGGTACTGCCATCGATCGCCAGACTGGCTCAGGAGCACGAGGTGGCCACCAACACCGTCCGCAAGGCGCTGACGATCCTGAAAGCCGAGGGCCTGGTGGAGTCCGTCGCCGGGTACGGGACGTTCGTCAAACGCGAGAGCGCCCCGCCAGCCATGGACTGATGGGGCGCTCCGGTGCGCTGCGCCGTTCCGCGGCAGAAGCTTACTTCTTGTGGCCACGCAGCCACCAGCCGAGGTAGCACGCAGGCCCGGGGAACGCCACCAGCGCGGCCCACATGAACGGCGTCACGCCGTCCTCAGCCTTCTCGGTGCCGGGATCGCATCGACAGCGGCCCGCGCTTCGGGCTGGTCGAACGCCGCGTAGCCTGCCGTGGACACGGGATCCTCGTGGCCCATCAGATACTGCACCGCGAGCAGGTCCCGCCTCGCCCGGTACGCCTGCGTGCCGAACCGGTGGCGGAGCTGGTGCAGCGTGGCCGGTATCCCGCAGGAATGCAGGAACTCGCTGGCCAGGTGGGAGACGATCCACGGGGCGTTGGGGCCGCGTGCGCCGTCGTGGCGGCGGAATGCCCACCCCGAGTTCGGCAGGCGGGCGGCGGCCAGTTCGCCGAGGACGAACGCGGACAGCGGGATGATCCGCTCACGGCGGCCTTTCGTGGCGTCGGCGGCGACGATCAGGACCGGCGGCTGGGCACCGGCCAGGATGGCGTCCCGGCGCAGGTAGGCGATTTCCTTGGCGCGCAGCCCGCACCAGGCGGCGAGGACGATCCACGGGCGGATGCGGTCCGGCGCGGCGTCGAGGGCGGCCATTAAGTCCTCCTCGGCGATCGGCCGGGGCAGGGCACGCGGCGGGCGGGGCACCGGCAGGGCGGCGGCCGGGTTGCCGGCGATGAGATCGTTCTCAGCGGCCCAGGCGTAGAACTGGCGGGCGTGGGAGCAGTACTGGGCCACGGTCCGCTCGGCCAGGCCGAGTTCGGCCCGCCAGTCGTACAGGTGCTCCGGCAGGGCGTCGAGCAGGGGAACGGGCAGCGCCTTCGCCAGCCGCTCTAATGCGAGCCGGCGGGCAGTGATCGTGGTTACTGACCGGCCCTTCATCGCCATCCAGTGCAGGTGGCGCGCGACAGGTTCAGGCATGGGACCCCCCAGGAAACTGCAATCGCTTGCTGCGGGGTAGATCATGGTAACCATAGGGGGACATGGGGTGTCAAGGTGCTGGTTAGACGGCATTTACGCCACCAGCCTCAAGTGCCTGGGGGTTGATTTGTTCGTTATTTTGATGGGTCGCGCGGATTTGCCATAGGCACGTGAACCCCCCCATGTGCTAGGGCCCGTGTCAGCCAGCCATTCGAACGAGACGCCGCAGCGCAGCGCCCAGGACAGCAGCACCGGCCGTGATGGCGTCGTGCTGCCTGACTCGTAGTTGACGATGCTGGTCCGGCCAACGCCGATTTCCTCGGCTAGCTCGGCTTGTTTGAGCCCGGCGTGCTCACGGGCTTTGCGCATGCGGTCACCAAGGGTCCACTGCGGGACCGTGGCTCCGGGGAGCGGGGACTCCGTCATGTGTCCAAGGTAAGTCAGGGTCATAGCTTCGTCAATAAGTCTCGCGGCAACCACTTGACGAAGCTTGAACATATGTCTAATGTTGGCCGCATGCCCGAAACCGATCTCCTGACCACCGCAGAGGCGGCCGAAGCCCTCGGGTGCTCCGTCAAGACGATCGCCCGCATGGTCGATGACGGCCGCCTCACCTCCCGCATGAAACTCCCCGGCCTCCGTGGCCCGTACCTGTTCGATCCGGCCGAGATCGAGCGCGCACGGCTCCTTGACAACTCAACAGAGAACGCGCCAAAGGCGGCGGCGTCATGAAGCTCGCGCAGTACACCAGCCAGGAGCGCGCCATCGCGGCGGCCGACTCCAGCGGCATCCGGCAGCGGTGGGCATGGGGCCTGCGGCTGCTCAACGACAAGGAGAAGCTCGCCCCCGCTGGCGGCCTCAAGCACGGCGTGGCTGACCAGCTCATCGCGGCGGCTGCCAAGCGTGGCCACAAGCTGTCAGCCAGTGAAATCCGGTGGCGGTTGCAGTGCGCCCGGACCTATCCGACAGAGGCCCAAATCGCTGCGGTTTGCAGCGATTTCGAGACGTGGTGGGACCTCACTCACGCCGGCTTCCCGGCCGTCCCGGCACCTGACGGCGAGCCGCCGGCCGACTGGCGCACCCAGGCCGAGAAGGACCACGACGCCGCCTGCGCGCTCGTGGACCTGTTCGGCGAGCAGGGAGCGCTGTTCCCGCTCAGCCAGTTCGAGCCGGCCGAAGTCACCCTCAAGGACCTTGAGGACTACACCGAGCGGCAAGAGCAGATCACGGCGAACTTCGCCGAGACCAGCCGCAAGCGCCGCGAGTACCTGACAAGCCTGGTCGGCGCAGTTGGCGGCGACATGTCCGTCACGTGGGATGAGGCGCAGCGCCGCCTTGATGCCGCGTGAGGTTCCTCGCCGCCGTGTTCGCCGTCGTGGTCCTGGCCGTCACCGGCTGCGGGCAGGCCACCGGCACGCCCACACCCACCGCACAGGTATCAGCGGCCCCGTAAACCACCGAGGCCGTCGCCCGGTGCGCAACCAGCGACGGCCTCGCGTCCCAGCCGGAGACCTGGCCGGGACACACCAAGTGTAAGGAGACCAGCAGTGAATGACACCCCCACCCAGGACAGCGCCCTCGCGCGAGTCCGCAACCTGTCCGACCGGGAGCGCATGCTCCTCCTCGGCTACCTCTGCGGCCGTGACGCCGCACTGCTCACCACCGCGCTCGACCGGATGGACTCCCAGGTCCTGCCGCACATCCGCGGCCCTTACAGCGAGCATGTGCCCCTGGCCAGCATCCGCGGCGTCCCGCACTTCGGCGACGGGGAGAAGGCCATCAGCAGCGCCGCCGGGTGGGACACCTCGGCCTGCCAGGAATGCGGCAGCCGCGAAGGCACCGTGGTGGACGGCTGGCACAAGGAGTGCAAGGCGTACCGCGACGGTGTGGATAAGCGGGACGCCACCACCGTGGGCAGCGTCACCGGGGTCCTGGCCGCCGCCGAGACGGCAGGCAGGCAGCTAGCCGCCGTCGTGGACCCGGCCTACGTGAACACCGGCCTGCACAAGTCACCCGCCGCCGCGCTCCAGGCCGAGGTTGACGCCACGGCGGACGCGGCCAGGAAGGACGGCCAGGGATGAGCGGCGACTGCTGGACTGACCCGCTGACCAAGGCCGAGCGCCGTGAGCTGGCCAGGAGGCTGGCCCGTTCCTGCAAGCGCTCCTACGACGCTTCCCGCTTCGTCGTGGCCCGCGACCCGCAGCCCGCCGACATCGAGGCCATGAAGGAGCTGACCGAGATCTCGTTCGAGGCCAGCATCCTGCACCAGGACGTGATCGCATGACCGCCTCCGTCCCGTACGTCGCCATGTGGCTCGGCATCGCCGCCGCCATCCTCGCCGCGCCCCTGCTGCTGGTCCTGCCGGTCACGCCGCTGCTGGACCGGCGCACCATGCGGCGGCGGCGGCGGGCGTCGAAGGCGGCGCGGCCGGTAACTGGCGAGCACGCGACCCAGGAGTACATGAGGGTGCGCGCCCTGCGGCGCGGTGTGCTGGCGGTGGCCCATGCCTAGCCTCCTCAGCGCCGAAGAGACGCACCTCATCATCCGGGAGGCGCTGGCTGGCCGCGCCGAGCTGTGCCGCAAGACGGCCACGAGCCGCCGCATGAGCGGCCCCGCGAACGCCAGCGCCCGCGCGAAGATCCGGCAGCAAGGAGTGGCCTGCCTCGACCTGGTCACCCGGCTGGACCGCGTCAGCCCAACCGTGCTGTTCAACATGCTCGGCGGTGACCGGTCATGACCGGCGTGACGAAGGCCGAAACGGTCAACGTGCCCGTCGCCTACTGCGAGCACCGCGAATGCGAGTGGGTCGCAGGCGCGTCCCCCGGCGACGACCACCCGGACGGGTACTGCCACCGCGCCGCGTCCCAGCACACCCGCGACACCGGGCACGCCACCGAAGTCGCGACTGAGCACATAACGCGGTACACGCCCGAGGGGGCCAGTCATGGCACTTGAGATGAACCCGGAGATCCGCGCCCGGTGGACCGCCGCACTCCGCTCCGGCACGTACAAGCAGGGCGAGGGATACCTCCGCATCAACGATGGCTACTGCTGCTTCGGTGTCCTGTGTGAACTGGCCGTCAAGGCCCGGATCATCCATCTCCGGCAGAACGACAACGGGATCTGGCAGTACGACGGCCGCGCCGACTACCTGCCAGAGGCCGTGCTGGACTGGGCCGGGCTGCGGATCAGCAACCCGGAGGTAAGCACTCCCAGCGGGATGTTTCCGCTGGCGATCCTGAACGACGGCGATGACGAGACCGAGGGCCAGTGGTCGTTCGCCCAGATCGCGGACGCCATCGACGGCGGTGCGTCATGACCCTCGCCATCTGGGGCACCCTCGCCGGCGTCGCGGCCCTGCTCATTTACGCCGTCGTCCAGGCCCTCTTCTACCTCATCGACAAGCCCGACCCTGGCACCCGGGCGAAGCCGCCGCAGCCACGCCGCCGCGACCGCAGGCAGGCCGAACAGGCCCGCGACGCCGTGACCGAGCGGCTGTTCACCGGCATGGAGGTGCCGCCGGAGATCGCACGGGACACCGCGCCGGAGCCGCTGATGCCGCTGCCACCCGGGGTGCGCGCACTGCCGGACGATGCCCCGCACCCCATGGACCCCGCGTTTGAGGCATGGGAGGCAGCGAACGTGCCCGAGGACTGCGGGACGTGCGGCCACTTCCACCCAGACGGCGCCGTGTGTGACTGCGGCTGCATCGAGCCCGAGGACCCGCACGACGTGGCCACCCCCGCCGACCAGGCCGACACGCCAGTCGGCCCGGTGTCTACACCCGTAGACACGCCCGAGCCTGAGCCGCTGTTCGACACCAGCGCCGACCACTGGAACGACGACACGCTCCTCGGCCTCCCGGCGGTGAAGATCCCATGACCGATCCCCAGGGAAGGCAGACCTGCCAGGCCATCCCCCACGACGGCCTGAGCCACACAGGCAAGGTCCGCGACTACATCCGTGTCTGCCCCCTCGGCCACTTCCGGCCCGGCACCGTCTGCCACGGCTGCGCCGGGAACGGCGCGATCATCTGCGACGACTGCGACGGCCCCGCGCTGGTCATTCTGGCCGGCATTTGGGCCGCGCTGATCGCACGCAGCAGCGAGGTGCCCCGGTGAACGAGAACACCGCTTACGGCATCGTTGACCAGCGCTGCACTCACCGCTCCTGCGAGGACAAGACCGGGGCATACCGGATGGTCGGCGGCTGCCACAACTGCGGCGCTGCCCCGCTGATCGGCCTGTTCACGGCCAGCCACCCGGCCAGCGGAGGCACCTGCCCCGCGTGCGGCTGCTATGGCCTCCACTGGGACCGCATCGCGGGCCCTGACGAAGTACCGCCCGCTTCGGTCCGCGAGGTGCCCCAGTGACCGGCCCCGAGCACTACCAGGAAGCTGAGCGCCTGCTCGCGCAGGCGCACATCCCATCCCGTGACCGCGCCCAGCCAGGCTGGCTCACCGCTGACGAACTGGTCGCCGAAGCCGCCGTGCACGCCACGCTCGCGCAGGCCGCCGCGTTCGCCTTGGCCGGCAATCAGTTCATGGCCAACACCTACGACTTCGAAGCGTGGCGCGAGGCGGCCAGCGCGATGCCCGAGCCGGAAGTGCCCCGGTGAACGAGAACACCTTCCTGGCCATCACCGTCCTCACCACCGGGACCGCGTTCACCATCACGCGGGTCACCAGGCTGGTCCTCGCGCACCGCGCCCAGGTGCGCCGGGCCGCCGCCAAGGCAGGTGGGGCGTGATGGCCGCCGAGACGATCCGCGTCACCGCTGAGCACATCGCCAAAGGCAAGCGCGGGGCTGCGCGTTGCCCCATCGAACTGGCGCTCGGCGAGATGTATCCCGGTGTACCGGCGGACATCTACGCCAACTGGATTCACCTGTGCGGAACCGATGAGGGCTGCCTGGAAACGGACCTGCCCGGCAATGCCGAGGATTTCATCAGGGACTTTGAGGACGGCAGGCCGGTTGAGCCGCTGGAGTTCACTGTTCGGTGGGCAGCCGCTCCCGACGACGAGGACGAGGAAGCGGTGCCCCATGACTAGCTACTACCTCGCGCAGGCCAGCCCCGCGCTCCTCGACCCCGGGCTCCTCGCCATCATCACCGCCACCATGGCCAGCTTCGGGCTCACCTGCCTCACCCAGATCTGCTGGCCGCCCGCGCCCGGGCGTGTGCGGGAACGGGAGCGGCGGCGGGAGCACACGGCCCGGCACCTGCGCGCCCTCGTGCGGGGGTGGGCTGGGTGAGCGAGACGCAGCGGCCGGGGCAATGGTGCTGGTGCGCCAACCCGCCGGAGGACCAGGAGCCGCACAACTGCGCCACCGATCACCCACGGCGGCACGAGTCCTGCCGTGGTGACGGTGCCCATGTTCACCCGTGGCCGGAGAGCCCGCGTTTCCGTAGGTGCTGCACCCAGGAGGCCACCCAATGCTGACCGCGCTGACCTGGCTGACACCGGACCAGCTCCAATGGGCTGGCCTCGCCGCGTTCATCACCGGCTGCTTCATCTGCGCCCACACCTTCGTCACCTGGTACCGCCGCTGGCGGGCGGCAGGCACCGAACTGGACCGGCAGCTGTCCGTGGACGAGCACGCCGCGCAGGCGTTCGCCCTGTGCCCCCTGTGCCGCCCCTGGGGCGTGGGCACCTGCACCTGCACTGCCGACTGCCGCCATGGGGATTGCCGGTTCGGGGAGATGGCGACCCTCACCTTCTTCACACCCGATGACCTGCGGGCATTCCCAGGGCTGCGGGCCGCGCCCAGGCGGCGGGGACGGCGCGGCAAGCGGAAGGCAGGCACACGGTGAGCGCGGCCAGCCGCAAACAGCGCGGCTCCGAAACCCAGACCACCGTCGCCCGCTGGTTCGCCGCCCACGGCTGGCCATTCGCCGAGAGCACCGGCGCCGGCCGCCAGGGCTCCGACATCACCGGCATCCCAGGACTGGCCTGCGAAGTCAAAGCACGCCGCAACTTCAACCCCCTGGCATGGATCAAGCAGGCCACCAACGGCAACGGCATCCCGTTTGTCGTGTTCCGCTGCGACGGCCAGGGCCAGCAGTCGGTCGCTGAGTGGCCGGTGCTGCTCACCTTGCGCCAGTTCACGACCCTGCTGCAGATCGCCGGGTTCGGCGACGGGGAGCCAGCCGAGGAGACCACCGATGCCTGAGCACGTCGAACTAGACCCCGCGGTCGCCGCCTGGTACGAGGCGGCCCGCACCGCCTCGGCCGAGATCGCCAGACTCAGCGAGATCAAGACTCGCGCCATCGACCACATCCAGCAGGCCATGGGTGACGCACACGAGGCCCGCATCGGCGGGAAACCGGTTGTCACCTGGAAGCCGTCGAAGGCCGCACCGTACATCGACAAGAAGGCCCTGGAAACCGACCTGCCAGAGATCGCGGCGAAGTACACGAAGTACAAGCAGCCCGCACGCCCATTCAAGCTCCTGGACGGCAGCGAATGACCACCACCTTCCAGCAGCCGCAAGCCGGCTGGGTCCGCCCACCCCTCGAAGGTGTCGCAGGCGAACTGGCCACCATGGTCATCGACACCATCAAAAACGCCGCCACCTACGCACCACGATCCCAGCAGGTCAGCGTCGGCCCCTCCGAACTCGGCACACCCTGCACCCGGCGTCTCGGCTACCGCGCCACCGACCACCAGCCCAAACCCAACTCCGACACCGACCCCTGGCCGGCCACTGTCGGCACCGCGGTCCACACCTGGCTCGCGGACACCTTCACCACCTGGAACACCCAGCTTGGTGAGCAACGGTGGCTCGTTGAGCAGCGCATCTGGCTGCCCGGCGGGATCCCCGGTAACTGCGACCTGTTCGACCGGTGGCACGGCACAGTTATCGACTGGAAACCCACCGGCAACGACGCCCTGGCCAAGTACCGCAAGAACGGCCCCGGCGCCCAGTACCGCACCCAGGCCCATTTGTACGGCCTCGGCATGCAGCTCGCCGGGGAACAGCCCGCGGACGTCGCCATCGTGTTCCTGCCACGCTCCGGGCGCCTCGACGGCCTCCACGTCTGGGCCGAACCGTACGACCCGCAAGTCGCTGTTGACGCGCTGAAGCGGTACCAGGCGGTGCGTGACTTCCACGCCGCGTTCGACCCCGAAAAGCAGGGCGGGCGGTGGGCTTTGCTGCCCACCGCCGACGCCTACTGCACCTACTGCCCGTGGTTCCTGCCTGGCTCAGCCGACCTGAGCCAGGGATGCCCGGGCCATAACCCCAAGGAGACAAAGTAGCAATGTTTCAGCAGCCCGCCGCAGGCGGCGACAAAGTCCCCGTCGCCGAGCTCGTCAACTGCCTCGTCCTGATCTACGCCCGCGAATACCGCACCGGCATCACCACCGCGTTCGGTGAGAAAGATGCCGTGGCCTGCGACGTCCACGTCCTCGACGGACCCAAGAGCGGCGAAATCTTCGACAACGCCCTGCTCTTCCAGGGCGCCCTCATCGGCTCCCTCAAATCCGCAGTCGGCGGTGACCCAGTCCTGGCCAGGATTGGTGTCGGCATCGGGAAACCCGGCCAGAACGCCCCGTTCGTCCTGAACCCGTTCACCGACGCGGACGCCGCGGCGGCCACCGCCTACATCGCACGGACAGCGAAACCGTTCCAGCCACCCGCGGCTACTTCCCCGGCCGCGGGCCCTACCCCAGCCGCCCCCGCGGCTGCCACCGGCTCCCCGGCGGCGGCTACGCCTGCTACCGCTAACGGCGCCACCGTGGACTACTCGACGCTCCCACAGGAAGTGCAGGAGCTGCTGAAGCAGTCGGGGGCGATGCCCAGATAACTCCCTGGCCAGCCTGCCGGGATTCACGCAGATGTCCACCGGGCTGGCCAGGGCCGCAACGTGCGGGATCAGGGGCGTTCTCCCCCGTGGATGCCCGTCCCGCACACCGGCCGGCCGCTGCCCCATTCCCCCCCAGGGCAGCGGCCGGCCACCCACACGTTCACGACCGGGAGAAAAAGGCACCGTGAATGCCAGCAGGAGTGTGCATCGCCACCCGCACCGTCAAAGCCCGGCTCGTCATCCGCGACACCACCAGCGGAACCGCGATCGCCTGGCCCATGCTCGTCATCGGCAAATGCCCCTGGACACCATGGGAACTCGCCGGGCACGCCCACGTGCATTACCTCTGCCAGCCAGGTGAACGCCAGTACAAAGTCGCACCGTGCAACCGGCGGCCCTACATGCTGGCCATCACCCAGTGACCGCCCAGCTCGACGCCGCCCTGGCCTACGCAGCCCGCGGCTGGCCAGTATTTCCCTGCAAACCAGGGCAGAAAGTCCCGGCCACGGCGCATGGCGTCCTGGATGCCACCACCGACCCGGAAGCCATCCGCACCTGGTGGACGTCGCAGCCCGACGCCAACATCGGCATCGCCACCGGCACACCCGGCCCCGACGTCCTCGACATCGACGTCAAAAACGGCAACGGCTACGAGGCCTTCGCCGAGCTGCTGAACGCCGGGATCGTCGAGCACCCTGCATGCGTCACCACGCCCAGCGGTGGCCTGCACGCCTACCACGCGGGCACCGGCCAGCGGAACGGCACCATCCGCAAACGCAGCATCGACTTCCGCGGCCGCGGTGGCTACGTCCTCGCCCCGCCCTCGATCGTCGATGGCAAGCCCTACCAGGCGGCCACCGACTTCGCCGCCACGCAGCTCGTCACCCACGCCGACTGGCAAGCGATCCGCGCGTTCCTCGACCCACCCCCGGATCCGCCACAGTTCACCCAGCCCGCACGCGACCCCGCCGCACCAGCCCTGGACAGCCTGCGCCCAGGCGACGACTACGCGGCCCGGACCAGCTGGCCACAGCTGCTCATCCCATACGGCTGGCGGCAAGTCCGCCAGCTCGGCGGTGGCCGTGCCTGCTGGTGCCGCCCAGGCAAAGCCGGGTCGTTCACCTCGGCCACCACCCGCGATGACGGCGGCCTCTACGTATTCACCACCTCGACCGAGTTCGAGCCCGAGATCCCCTACAGCAAGTTCGGCGCCTACGCTCTCCTCGAGCACGGCGGCGACCACAAGGCAGCCGCCGCCCAGCTGCGCCGTGACGGCTTCGGCACACCCGAGCCCGCCATCACCTTCACCCAGCCCCCGCAGACGCCAGGCAGCAGCGGAGAGAACTGGTGGAGCGAACTCGCAGCCAGATACACCCCGATCGACTGGCAGCAGCTCTTCGACGACATCCCCGACGAAGAAGACTGGATCATCGAACCGCTGCTGGCCGCGGGCCGCTCGATCGCGCTCTACTCACCACCCAAAGCAGGCAAAAGCCTGCTCGTCCTGGAGATCGCCGCCGCGCTCGTCACCGGCCGGCCAGTGCTCGGCCAGCCAGCCGGAAAGATCCGCAAAGTGCTATACGTAGACCTGGAAAACTCGCGGCGCGACATTCGCGACCGCCTCACCGACCTCGGCTACAAACCTGCCGACCTCGGCGGCCTGATCTACCTGTCATTCCCAACACTGCCCACGCTTGATTCCGCGCAAGGCGGACGCGAAATCATGGCGCTCGCACTCGCACATCAAGCTGACGTTGTCATAATCGACACTATCTCCCGCGTGATTTCCGGCAAGGAAAACGACGCCGACACATTCGCAGCGCTCTACCGCTACGCACTAGCACCACTTAAAGGAATCGGTGTAGCGGTCGTGCGCCTCGACCACGCCGGGAAAGACATCGGCAAAGGACAACGCGGAAGCTCCGCCAAGAACGCTGACGTTGATGCCGTCTGGACGCTAACCGTCGCTGGGCCGATCATCACGCTGCAATGCGAGATGTCCCGCACCCAGATCGATACCCAGATGCTTCGCCTGAAGAGGCTAGCCGAGCCGCTGCGCCACGAACTCACCACGCAGGCCGCGGGCATGGTGGACAAGGTCCAGGCGCTCATGGCCAAGCTGGACGAGCTGGGAGTGCCCCGCGACGCTGGCCGGCCAACCTGCCTGAAACGGCTGAACGAGGCTGGCGTTCCCCTCGACACCAACGATCTCGCGAAGGCTGTAGCCACCCGGAAACTGCAGCCAAAGCTGTCTGATGATCTTCAGACAGCTACCCTCCAGGAACGCGCCTCCAGCACCCTGTCTGAAGATCATCAGACAGCTCAGACAGAAACCAGCAAAAACCCTGATCAGCGACTGTCTGAAGCTCCTCAGACAGGTAGCGCAAAACAGGCCATGGGCGACACCAGGCAAGGCTGTCTGAGCGAAAGTCCCTCACGTAGTGAGGACTTCGCGGAGACAGCCGCAGGCGCCGACGACGATCCACCGCTCTGTGAACGCTGCGGGGAACACCACCACCGCTACGGCGATCTGGGCCGCCCCTGCTTCCCAGCCAAAGCAGGTGCTCCATGACCGAGCACCTCATCGATCGCGCCGCCCGATACCAGCCCTGCCCAAAATGCGAACGCCACACCCTCACAGCCATCGTCGGCGGCATGCCAATCCGCGCCGACCCCGAACCCCTCACCATCAACGCCGAAATAGCCGCCCTCCTATCCGGGCTCATCACCTTCGACGTCCACTCCTACGGCCTGCCCAGGAAAATGCACCTCGAAGACCGCGACATCGACCGCATCAAACGCGGGCACAAATATCCAGTTGTCGCCATGCACACATGCATCCCACTGCCCAGACGCCGTGCAGCGGCACCAGAAACAGAACTGACTATTCCCTACGCCAGAAAACAGGAAACTGATGCCATCCCATTCTGAGAAAACACCCATCGCCGCCGAGTGCAGGCGCGCCGGGATGCTGCCATGAACGTGCCACCCGAAGCCATCGCCGCCATCGGTGCCGCCGCTGAAATCCTGCATCGCGACATGTGCCCACGGGCAGTGACCACCCGTCCGCTCACCGACTGCGCTGACATCCACCGGCACCAGCAGCAGGCCGCGGCGATCCTTGACGCCGCCGCGCCGTACATCAGGGACCGCATCCGCCGCCACGCCCAGGAGCACGTATTCACCCTCCACCGGCCCCACAGCGGCGTCGCGCCCGGCCAGGCCATGGACGGGGTGCCGCTCACCAGCCTCCTGGAGGTGCTGTGAGCCGCGGCCCGCAGTGGCGCAACCTGCGGCCCTGCGGCACCGACGCGGCCTGGAGACGCCACCACAGACGCCGCGAACCCGTAGACGAGGCGTGCAGGCAGGCGCACAACGCCAAGCGCAACGAGCAGCGCCGCAACGCCGCCTACAGGGCTACCATGGGCCCAGCAACCCCGGGAGGACCGTCATGAGCCTGGCCACCGCAGCCGAACGCCTCAAGGCCGAAGCCGAGCACGTTCTCGCCGAAATCGCACACGGAGCCGACGCCGTGGAGAAATCCCCGCTGGTGCAGGCCGTGGAGAAGATCGCGCTCCCGCCGAACGTTGAGCAGGCCCTCGCTGATTTCCTCGCCGTCATCGACGCCGAGCTCAACCCCGTAGACCCCGCGTCGCTGCCCACCGCCCACTTCTTCGGCGGGCCAGCCGCCGAGCCTGTGAGCGAGCCGGTCACCGTCGCCGACCAGAAAGCGGCCGGCGTGCCGCCCGAGGACACCGTGACGGTCGCTGACCAGAAGGCCGAGCCAGCCGCACCCGTAGCCCTGCCGTAAGCATGGCCATCCGCAGCGTGGACAAGGCCACGACGCCCAAGTTCGAGTCACCGCTGCCCCCACCGCCGGAGCAGGTCACCGTGAACGCGGGTGACCTTGAGACCGTGCTCGCCATGTACGAGCCCAAGACCATGAGCGAGGAAGAGTCCGCGAAGCGCCTGAGCGAGACTCTCGCGGCGCTCGACCTCGACGCTGTCACCTCAGGCGAGTCACATGCCGCCGCCCGGCTACCAGCCGAAACCTGACGTCGCCGAACGCCGCGCGAAGGTCCTGGCCCGCCGCACCGAGCACATCCCCTACGAGCAGATCGCGGCCGAGCTGGGGATCACTTCAGCGGTCGCCCGCAAGGATTACGAGCGGGCCCTCGAAGCTCTTAAGCTCGAGCAGGACGGCCACGCCAGGTTCAACGTCGCCCGCCAGCTCGAGACGCTGGACGTAGCCGAGCGCGCCGCATGGGCCGTGCTGCGCAAGGACCACATCCACGTCCAGCACGGGAAGATCGTCCGCCACGAGGACGGCAGCCCGGTCCTCGACGACGCGCCGGTGCTGAACGCGATCGACCGCATACTGAAGATCAGCGAGCGGCGGGCCCGGCTGCTCGGCCTGGACGCCCCGGCGAAGATCGAGGTGAGCGATGCCACAGACCAGGCAATCCGCGACCTCGCCGCTCAGCTTGCCGCCGGGGTGGGAGACGTGGAACCCGCTGGAGAAGGCCCGCCTGCTGGAGACCCTGAAGGAAGCGAAGCGGGCGCGGATACCGCGTGACCCCGCCGGGTGGGCCCGCGCGAACGGCATCCACCTGTGGTCCATGCAGCGGGCCATCGCCGAATCGGTGGACATCAACAAGCGGACCGTGGTCCAGTCCGGCGCCGGGATCGGGAAGTCCTTCATCGCCGCGGCGATCGCCGCCCGGTGGGTCACCACCCACCCCGTCGATGACGTGTACGTGTGGACCACCGCCCCCGGCGGTGACCAGGTGTCCGGGATCCTGTGGGAGGAACTCCGCAAGCTCCACGTCCGCCAGGGCCTGCCCGGGCACATCGGCCTGGACAACAAGTGGCGGATCGACGGGAAGCTCGTCGCGTCCGGGCGCAAGCCGGCGGACAAGGCCGCTGGCGCTGACGAGGACCCCGACACTGGGCAGGGTTTCCACCGCCGCTACCTCCTTGTCGTCCTCGACGACGCCGGGGGCCTGGGTGAGTGGCTGTGGGACTCGGCGGAGAACATCACCACCGGGGATGACTGCCGCATCTTCGCGACAGGCAACCCCGATCACGCGGGCAGCCGGTTCGCCCGGGTGTGTGACCATCACCCGCTGTGGACCCACTTCGCCGTCTCGGTGTTCGATTCCCCGAACTTCACCGGGGAGCCCGTACCGGAGGACGTCGCCCGCAAGCTGACGAGCAAGCTGTGGGTGGAGGAACGGCGCACCGACTGGGGTGAGGATGATCGCCGGTTCATCAGCAAGGTGCTCGCGAAGTTCCCGTCCGATCACCCGCAGCAGGTTGTGCCCGCCGTGGACCTGGCGGCGTGTTTCTTCGCTGACATCCAGCCCGCCGCCGCGCTGGTGCCGGTGGAGCTAGGCGTGGACGTCGGCGGCGGCGGGGACTGGACGATCGTCCGTGAGCGCCGCGGGATCCGCGCCGGGCGCAGATGGGCGAAGCGGACCGACAAGCCGGAGGAAGCCGCGGACATCGTCGTGGACGCTATCCACGCGACAGGTGCGGTCTCGGTGAAGGTGGACGCGATCGGGATCGGCTGGGGCCTCGTCGGCGAACTGCGGAACCGCGGGAAACGCGGCGACCACCAGGCGCAGATCGTTGCCGTCGTGGTCTCCGAGAAGGCGGGCGATGAGCGGAAGTACCACAACCTGCGGGCGCAGCTGTGGTGGGAGATCGGCCGCGTGTCCTGCCAGCGGCGGGAGTGGGACCTGTCGCAGATGGAAGGCGCCGAGACGACACGTGCCCAGCTGCTGCAGCCGCGGTGGTTCCCGGATGCGAAGGACCGGGTGCAGATCGAGGCGAAGGACGACATCCGGGCCAGGACGGGGGGTGCGTCACCGGACGACGCGGACGCTCTGCTGCTGGCGTTCTACGTGGCGCATGATGCGCGGGCGTCGTATCTGGAGGCCTTGACGAGCGGGCGGCTCGGGTAGTAGGAGATCCACAATCCTGCTGGCCTGGGGCTACCATCACGTAGCAGATGTTGTAGACATCCGACAACCTCCGGGAGCGTCCAGTGGCCAACACGCGCACCACCGCCCCCCGCCTCACCCCACCGGCCCCCGGCCCGTCGCCCGCCGACATCACCGCCCTGGTCGCCCAGGCCACCGCCATGCACCTGGTCGAGGCCATGAACCATGTGACCGCCTCGATCCCCGGCCAGGTCCGCGACTGGGCGCAGGCCCGCATCGACGCGTACGGTGCTGAGTCGCTGACGGGGCAGGTGTGCACGCAGCTCCTGGCCGAGCTGGACAGGGCGTAAGTGTCCCGCCGTAACCGCAGCCGCGGCGGCCCGGCGGTCAAGGCGCGCATGTCCCGCCCACCCTCCGGCGCGGTCACGTTCACCGCTGACCAGGTCAACGCCCTCGTCATGCAGCAGAAACTCGCGGGCGGAAACACGATGGCCGTCCCGCTGCCCCGGCCGCCGCAATGGGCGACAGACCCGTTCGGGCCCGGCACACCTTTGCGCCCGGCCCCGATCAACATCCCCCGCCCGGACACCGGGCGGGCTGAGCCGCGCCTGTTCGAGTACCCGGTCGCCACCAACCTCCAGATCGACTCCAGGGTCCACGTGCCGTGGAAGATCTTGCAGGAAGCGGCGGACCTGCCGTTGTTCCGTAAGTGCATCAAGAGGCGCAAAGGCGTCTGCCATGAGGACTTCGTCGTCGTCGTGGACCCGAAGGCGGTGGCCCGTGAGGCCTCGGCGACGGGTGAGGCGAAGACGGACATTGAGTCGGCGCTGCGGAAGAAGTACACGCCGGAGATTTCCCGGATCACCGACTGGTTCCAGACTCCGGACCGCAAGAACGGCCTGGACTGGCAGCAGTGGACCAGCATGCTGATGGAGAACAGGCTGAAGTACGACGCCACGGTGATCTACCCGCGCAGGACGTACGGCGGGGACCTGTTCGCACTGGAATGCTGTGACGGCAAGCTGTTCAAGCCCCTGCTGGATGAGTACGGGGGCCGGCCCCTGCCACCGAACCCGTTCGTCCAGCAGATCCTCTACGGCTTCCCCCGCGGCGAGTACGTCGCCGACGCCGAGGTTGATGCGGATGGCAGGACGATCATCCCCGGCGGGTACCACGCCGACCAGCTGTACTACGAGCGCACCGAGTTCCGGCCCGAGACCCCCTACGGGATGTCCGATACGGAGATCGCGCTGCTCGACGGGATGCTGTGGATGCGGCGGATGGGCTGGCTGATGGCCGAGTACACCGAGGGTGTGATGCCCGGGTCGGTTGTCGAGACCGACAACGCGGTGGACTGGTCGGTGCAGCAGTGGGAGGACTGGCTCCGGGCGATCAACGACCACCTCGGCGGGAACACCGCCGAGCGGCAGAAGTTCAAGCTGTTTCCCCCCGGGACGCACCCGGTGCAGATCCCCGAGGTGGCTGAGCGGTACAAGCCGGACATGGACATGTTTTTGATCAAACTGGTGGCGGGTGATTTCGGGCTGAACGCCACTGAGCTGGGGTTCCCTGAGGTTGGCTCTCTCGGCGCGTCGTTCCATGAGGGCGAAGAGGATGTTTTGTTCCGGGTGACGAAGCGCCCGGACATGCAGTGGCTGTCGTCGCTGGCGACGAAGATGGCGATCCGCCAGCTGGGGATGCCGCCGATACTGCAGATCTCCATCCTGGGCCTGGAGTCCGAGGATGAGGCAGCGGCCGACGCGGTGGCCCTGTCGCAGATCCAGTCGGGGCGGATGACGCTGAACGAGGACCGGGCCCGCCGCGGTGAGCCTGCGTACAACTTCGCTGAGGCGGACATGCCGCAGCTGCAGGTTGGGCGTGGCGTGGTGTTCCTGGAGGGTGCATCGGCGCAGGGGCCGCCGGGGACGACAATCGGCCCGGCGATGGCCGCCCCGCCCGCTGCCCCCGCGACTGGGGCGCCTGCTGCTGGCGGGCCTGCGCCCCCGGCCGTCGCGGCGGCGCCGGAGGATGGCGCGGCGAAATCGGAACCGCCACCGGGCACTGCCGCGCTCGAGGTGGCGGCGTACCGCAGGTGGGTGCGCAAGGGCAGGCAGCGGGGCACGTTCACCTGCCAGGTCATCACGAAAGCTGCGGCGCCTGCGACGGCACCGGATATGGCGGCTGACGGTGCTGTGGTGTTCAAGGACGCTGATGCTGGCCCAAAAGCTGGCCTGGCTGGGAGCGGGACGAGGCTCTCGTGAGCCATTACACCGCCGAGATCCGTTCCGCGCTCACCGGTGCGATCGATACCACGAAGCTGGCGGAGGCGTGGGGCGCGCTGTACCCGGGGACGCTCGGGAAGGCTGTGCCGCCCGCACTGTCCGCGTTCCTGCACCGCGCCTCCCAGGCGGTCACCAGGGCGCTGACGCGCGTTCTGACCCGCCTGTGGACGGAGGCGTGGGTACTCGGCCAGCGGAGCGCTGAGGCCCTGTCAGGCGGCGGGACGGTGGAGTGGGGTGACTGGAAGCCGGGTGACTACCGGGCGGCCGAGGTGATCGCCGGGCCGGGCCTGCGCCAGCTCCTCGACGCGTCCGGGATCCGGATCAAATCGATCGCTGACAGCCGGGTGGAAGAGCTGGCGGACGTGCTCGAGCGGACACTGGCGAGCGACGAGACGAAGCGCCAGCCGCTGCCCGCCCCGCTGGAACCGTCGCTGTCGGTGGGGGATCTGGCCAGGCAGCTCCGCGACGTGCTCGACCGGCCGGACCGGGCTGAGCTCGTCGCGCACACCGAGATAGCCCGCGCCCAGTCCGAGGCCTCCCGCACGGTGTACGCGGAAACGGGCGTGAGCGAAGTCGAGATCTCGACGGCGGAGGACGCGAAGGTGTGCCCGGTGTGCGAAGCAGCGCAGGAACTCGGTGCGCACCCGCTGGGGGCTCCGCCGATGGTGCCGCTGCACCCGCGCTGCCGGTGCGCCGAGCTTCCCGTTCTGGCAGGTGCCCCGTGATCTGGCACTGGCTGAACGCGGAGATCTGGGGGCCGATGTGGCCCAACATGTTCGCCCCCTCGGCGTTCACCCTCGGCGCGGTGATCATCGCCCACATCAGGACGCGGCGGCTGGCCCGCCGCAACCATGAGGACCTGAAACGGCACGTCACGAAGGAGACCCAGTGAAGGTCACCACGACCACCGTCGTTGACGACGGCAAGGACACCGCACCGGCCGCCAAGGCTGCCTGGGACGGTGAGACTGTCACTGGCGTCCTGGTCAAGGCTGACGCTGAACTGCGGCAGACGCTGACTGTCGCCTACCCCGCCGACCGCGCCGACGCGGCCAAGGCCCTTGACGGGCACCGTGACTTCGCCAGCAAGGACGCCCTCATGAAGGCCGCCCACAGCTTCCTGGCGAAGTCGCCGCTGATCGGCCGGCATCATGCTGACGGCACCGAGGGCGCGGGAACGGTCCTCGAATCGTTCATCTGGCCCGCCTCGGACTGGAAGCCGGAGGGCAGCGGCTACACCGTCAAGGAAGGCGACTGGCTGGTGAAAGTCCAGTGGTCACCGGAGGCGTGGGCGGAGATCAAGGCCGGGGAGATCACCGGCGTGTCGATGCAGGGAAGTGCCCGGCGGCGGAAGGCGTCACCGGAAGCTGTCGCGGCGCTGAGGAGCTGACGATGACCAAGGCAGTGAAGGCTCCGGGGGGCGACGAGGATGAGTTCGGCATCACGGAGCTGGTGGAGTTCGACCCGACGCGGCTGGACGGGGTGAAGTCCGCGGCCACGGGCCTCGGTTTCCTGATCATGAAGTCCGTGGCCGCCAAGGGCACACGGGACTGCGAGTGCGGCAAGGCCTACGACGAGGACACGAAGGCCGCGAACTGCGAGGACTGCGGTAAGAAGCTCCCGATGCCGGCGAAGAAGGCAAGCGAGCCGGAGTGCAAGACATGCAAGGACACGGGCACGATCATGGACGGCAACCGGGACTGCCCGGACTGCGACGCCAAGCCGAAGGCCGGGAAGAGCGCTGCCGAGAAGGCGCAGATCTACGCTGCAGCAGGCAAGATCAACGATGCCCGCCGCGTGCTGAACGGGAACGACGCACCCGAAACCGCGTTCGGCCACATCACAAAGACCCTGGCCAAGGCTGCTGAGGCTGACGGCACGATCGACGAAGGCCCCGACGTGGACCTGGGCCACAAGATCATGGGCTTGCTCGCGCAGGCGATCATCAACGAGGCGCAGGAGATCGGCGCCGGGATGTACGGCGAAACCTGCGACGTGGACCTGCTCAACTCGGCGGCCGGGCTGATCCGCATGTGGATCGGGCGGGAAAGCGCACCGGATGAGGGTGCGCCGATGGGCATGCTGATGGACTCGGCCGCGGTGAAGGCGGCGGTGCGGGAGATGGTCGCCGACGAGCTGGCGAAGGACTCGCGGAACTTCAGCACCGATGAGCGCGAGAAGCAGGCGGACAAGGGCAACGCCCTGCCGGACGGCTCCTACCCGATCCCTGACGCCGACGCGCTCGGCCGGGCGGCCACCCTGGCGCAGTCCAAGCACGGCGACTGGCAGGCGGCGGAGAAGCTGATCGCACGGCGGGCCAGCGAACTGGGCGTGGCCAACCCGCTCGACGGCAAGGGCGACGCGTCGAAGGGCGCGGTTGCGGAAGGTGAGACCGGTGTGGATACTGAGGCGCAGGGAACCAGCAGCCTGAGCAAGGCTGTTGAGGACGCTCTCACGAAGGCCCTGGAGCCATTCAAGGCGGACCTGGCCGGTCTGCAGGCTTTCAAGGCGAAGGTGGAGGCCACACCAGTCCCTGGTGGACCCGTGACAGCGGTCGCGCGCCAGACGCGCACTGAGGACCGCACCGACTGGGCCGCCAAAGCCGCGCAGTACCGGGAAACCGCTGCCCAGATGAGCGACCCCGAGACACGCGAGGGATACCTCCAGAAGGCCCGCGAGTTCGACGCCAAAGCCCTGTCCCAGAGCTGAAACCGGCTGTCCTCACGGGCGTTCCACACCCGCGTTCGTGAGGAGTGCCACCGATGGCGCCTACCCCCAGCCAGCTTTTCTCTGACCGCCGCGGCGCCGCGCTGGCCGAGCGGTTCGAGGAGTACAAGGAGACGCTGGGCAAGAGTTTCGCCCGCGCCGACGAGGGCCGCGACCAGTTCGTCCGCGGTGTCGGCCTGGTCAAGGGTGCCCGCCCGTCGCAGGCTGGCCGCGCCGAGCACGACAGCCGCATGGAAACCATTGAGCGGCTGTCGAAGTCGCTGCCGTCTGACCAGCTGGCCGCGATGCAGACGGAGCTGGACGCCCTGAAGGGCACGCTGGCGAAGGACTGGGACGCGTCGTTCCCCGAGTCGGGGACGATGACGCTGCCGACACAGCTGGCCCCGATCGACCTCGAAGCCCCCGCGAAGCTGCTGGTCCCGCGGCAGACCCCTTTGCGGAACCAGATGCCCCGCAACAACGGCGGGAAGGGCTCGGCGGTGCAGTTCCGCCGCATCCTGGGCTGGAGCAACGCCGGGGTCGGCGGCGTCCCAGACATCCTGCCGTTCATGAGCTCGGAGTTCCCCGCCGCGCAGTCCACGTCGAACCTGCCGCCGTTCGGCGGGTACGCCAACACCACCGGCGGCATCACCTCCGGTGGGCTGGGGCTGCGCCGCGGGCAGAAGATCACCTACGCCGCCGACTCGCAGGTGCGGAACTACACCGAGCTGGGCCTGTCCGACTCCGTGTCGTGGAAGGCCGAGTTCGTTGGCCAGGGCTACCAGGACATCCGCCAGCTGAGCGCGACGGCGCTGCTGTGGGCGCACCTCATGGGTGAGGAGCGGGCGCTGCTGTACGGGCGCGGTCCCACCGCGAACGGGTACACCGGGCCGCTGACCGCCCCCACGTTCACCGCGGTGGCCGCCGCGAACGGCACCGGCACCACGTCCACCCTGGCCGCCACCGCCTACGGGTTCGTGATGACCGCGATCGGCGGCGGCGGCGAAGGTCCCGCGACCGCGCAGGTCGCTGTAACCCCAACCGCCGGGCAGGCCATCAACATCAACGTCACTGTCCCGGTCTCCGGGGCGCTCGGCTACAACCTGTACATGTTCACCGGGTCCGGCGGCCCGTACTTCTACGCCGGGTCGTTCTCCGGTACCCAGTTCACGGTCCTCGCGCCGGTCACGACCGGCACCACGATCACCGCTTCGGCTGTGGATTCCTCGGCGAACCCGAACGCCTACGACGGCATGCTGACGATCCTCACGAACCCGGCCAAGTCCGGGTACGTCGGCATCTACGGCGGTGCCGCGGCCAGCCTGGGCACATCCAGCTCAGTCGGCGGCAACAGCTTCCTGCAGAACACCACCACCCTGGCAGGCACCCCGGCAGGGACCGGGGTCGGTGATCAGCCGTGGCAGCTTGCGTTCCAGGCGCTCTACGGGTCGTCGACGGAGCCGGGCAACTACGGTTCGGTGCCTGGCGCGGCGTGGCCGTGGATCACTGGCACCGCCTACGGGCAGAAGCTGCTGGCCGACCCTGATGTGGTGTTCGTGGACGGCAGCATCCGCAAGGCGATGGGTGACTTCGTCCGTCACGCGGCAGGCGGCTCGACGGCGTACCGGATCACCATGCAGACCTCGGAGGCCACTGGCGGCCTGGAGGTCGGCGGGGTGGTCAACGGCATCGCGAACCAGGTGACGGGGAAGATGGTGGACTTCGACGTCCACCCGTACATGCCAGCCGGGACATCGCTGATCTGGTCCAAGACGCTGCCGGTGCCGGACTCCGAGGTGTCCAACACGTTCGAGGTGCGGAACGTGCAGGAGTACATGATGTACCCCTGGCCGGTGATCCAGTACACCTACGACGCGAGCACCTACCAGCTCGGCACCCTCGTGGATTACGCCGCGGCGTGGTCCGGTGCGATCACTGGGCTGGTGCCGTAATGGCCGCATTCCAGGCGTCAGCGATCTCCGTCGGGACATCTCCCGTCTCGCTGGTATCGGGACTGGAGGGCCGCTATCAGATCATCGTTGAGCTAGCTCTGGGCGATGACGTGTGGCTCGGTGACGCATCGGTGGGCGTCAACGCGGGTTTCCATCTCTACCAGGCCAACGGTGGCACCGGCAGCACACCGGATGTCCTGCTGCTGCGGGTGACGATGGACGTGCTCCTTGACTCCACCGACGCGCTCTATGCGGTCTCCGGCACCGCTGGCCAGACCGTGTACTTGATGGTGAACCCGAGATGAGCACGAGCCGCAACACCCAGGTCACGCCGCTGTCGGCGAGCCACCCGCTGACCGCGATCGCCGTGGGGCTGCCGGTGGCGAACTCCGGTGATGTGGCCGGGGCGGCGTTCGCGAACGCATCCCTCGTTGAGCTGTCCGCCGGATCGGCGGCGGCAGCCCCGGCGGTCAACGGCCTGACCGTCGCCGGTATCGCGGCGGTGGCCACGGCGGTCGGCACCTACCTGTCCGGCCTGTCAGCGGCGAAAAAGGCACAGCTGGGGCAGGCCAGGGTGCTGATCACGCAGACGGCGCTGATCGTCCCGTGCCATTCCTCGGATGTGACGACGTTCACGGCGACGATGGTGGCGCTGCTGAACACCGGCGCGAACTTCGGGCCGATCGGGTCCTGACCATGTCCCTCACCTTCGTCTCGGTGCTGCGGATCGTCGCGGCTGTGCTGTTCGCCCTGGCGGCGCTCGGCTGGGACCCACCGCGGGCGCACGGACCGGGGCTGGTCGCCGCGGGCCTGTGCCTGTGGGTGGTTTCCGACATCCCGGGGGTGGGCTGATGGAGGCGGCCGGGCAGGCCCTTGCGGGCTGGCGGCCGGAGGGCTGGGAACCACCCGCGGCACCGCGGGCTGGCGTGGAAGAGCAGCTCGCGGGGATCCGCGAATCGCTGCACGCACTGCACAGGAAGGCAGACCGCATCATGACCGCACTCGACAACTTGCAGGCCGCGGAGACCGCGCTGAAGCAGGAGGTAGTCACCCTGCTCGCCGACATCGCCGCACGGCTGGCGAACACGGTGGACCCGGCTGGCGTCCAGGCCGTCGCCGACGACATCACGAACACCGTGATCCCCGAGCTGGTGGCGGGCGACCCCGGCGTCGTGGCCCCGCCCGCACCCACCGCCTGAGAAGGGCCTGCCATGCCGCGCGTGATAGTCGCCGAGGGCTGCCGGGAGATCGACTCCGGCGGCACCCGGTACTACGCGCGCGGCGGCAGGCGCGGTTACATGCAGGGCGGGTCGTTCGACATGTCCGATGGCGACGCGCGGCTGGCGGTGCGGATGGGCGGGGCGGTCGCCTCGCTCGCCGGGACGGCGCGGCGGTCGGACGGCTTCCGCTGCCCTGGCTGCGGGTTCGGGTCATGGACGAAGACGTGCGGCCGGTGCGGCGGGGAGTGTGAGCGGGAGTGAGGTACGCCGTCGCTGTCCGCACCGCCGCGAGGCAGCCGCAGGTTTCTCCTCCGTCACTTGCGGCTGAGCCTGCCGTGCCGCCGCCAGGTGGGAGCCAGGACGGCGGCACGGCAGGACTCAATGGCTGCACCGGGAAACCCGGCGGGGCGTGCAAGGGCCGCGCGGGCGCTGACGGCCGGTGTGCGGCGCACAAGGAGCCCCGGTGACCGCGTGGATCAAACGGCCGAAGGTCACCCTCAAGCGCAAGAAGAAAACAGCGGTCAGGGCGAAGCCGAAACACCACGTGAAGAAGGCGGCTAAGCCGCCGGCGGCGAAGAAGGTCCCGGCGCCGAAGCCGCGGACCGTGGCGGCATGAGAAGGGCAGGTGAGCGGCGGTGAGTATCCCCACCCTGGCTTTGCCCACCCAGGCGGAACTGTCCCGCCCGTACCTGACCGCCGCCCAGTTCACCGCCTACCCCACCTGGCTTGACCTCGACAACCTCGTCCCCGGCGGCGCGGCCGGGCTGCAAACCGATGCGCTGAACGATGTGCTGCTGGCCGCCTCGAACTGGGCGGATGACCCCGGCGGGGTGCTGCCCGGCGGCCCGATGCGCCTCGGTGCCCACTGGGTGCAGAACGAGAATCAGCGCACCCGCGCGTCCGGGCGCGGGAAGATCTACCTGAAGCCGTACGACATCCCCGTCCGCGCCATCACCGCCCTGTCGTATGGGTGGGACCCGTCGGCCATGGCTGCGCTGGCGCTGCCGGACTCGTCGATGTGGATCGAGGACGGCCGGGAAGTGTCCTTCCGGCCGGGTGGCGGGCTGCAGCAGTTCACCGGCCCCGCGATCCAGTTCGGCGGCCGGGTCAGCAGCCACGCTGAGACGTATGTGACCTGGTCGTATGTGGCGGGGTTCCCGTCCACGTTCATGCCGTCCGGGGTCACCTCTGGTGCGAGCACCGTGTCCGTGGCCGACCCGGCGGGGATCCTGCCCGGGGACGTGCTGCGGATCTACGACATCGGGATCAGCGAGGCCCTGACCGTGGCTTCCACCTACGTGCCCGCGCTGCCCACGGTGCCGCCCACGGTCACCAGCATCCCCATCGCGGGCACGGTCACGAACACGCATGCGCCGAACGTGGGCATCACCGGCATGCCACGCCGGGCACTGCAGGCGATGTACGCCTACGGTGTCGCGCTCCTGATGCGTGAGGACGTCAGCGCGGAGGAGCCCGCGTCGGCATTCGGGCCGGCCGCCCGGACCACCAGCAGCGCCCAGCGCGGCGGCCAGGCCGCCGGGCTCGTCGGCGACGCCTACGGCTGGCTCGCCTCGTACCGCCGGACCCTGCGGTGAGCGCCGGGGACAGGCGGCTGGTCCGCGAGGCCGTCGCGGCGTACTTCGGCGGCACCCTCGAAACGGCGGACGCGGGGATCTACTTCCAGGGTGGGCCGCTGTCGGCGCTGGGGCTGGGCACCACATACCCGTACAAGATCAAGAAGGGTGCGCCGGACCAGTACTACACCCTCGGCGAGACCGCGGGCACCGGGTGGGGCGCGGTGATGTCCGTCGCCCTCGCCGAGGTGTTCATCAAGCGCACCGCGATGGGCGGCGCGGTGTCCGGGTGGCGGGAACGCCACTACACCACCGTCTGCTCGTTCGATGTCATCAGCTACGAGCCGCACCTGGAGACAGCCGAGGCCGCGTTCGACGACCTCGCCGACGCCTTTATCGCCCTCATCTACGCGGACCGCACCCTCGGCACCACGAACGTCATCTACCCGATGGGGCGGCTGATCACGCAGGCGGGGGAGTGGGCGACAGGCATCCGGGCCAGCGCGGCTGAGTGGTCGGTCGAGGAGGACCGCGGGATGGGCCGCGGCGGCATGGAAATCACGTTCGACTGCCTGACGATGATCGCGGCCTAGGAGGCAACGGTGAAGTACGTGTTCCGGGGCAATGCGCCGCAGGAATGGGTCAACGACGACGGCGTGCTGGTCATCATCCGCCCCGGCGATGAGGTGAGTTTCCCGGCCCCGCCCGGATGGGGGGAGTGGGAACAGGTACGCGAGCCGGAAGCGGCTGAGAAGCCCGCTAAGGCCCCCGCTGAGCCGGATGTGGTCATCACCCCGGACGGCCCGCGCAAGCCCAGCACGGACGGGATGTGACCGATGCCACCGCTCTTCCCCACCCAGGAACGGGAAACCTACATCATCCGGGAGGCCGTCCCCGGCACCCCGCCCGCCACCATCGGCGTGCCCATCCCGGTGATGACCATGAAGCCGTCCGACAAGCCCATGTGGCTGCCGGATGAGTCCATGCAGGGCTTCATGGGTGACAACGCCGGGATCTACCAGGGGCCGCTGATCGCCGGGTTCGACATCGGCGGGCACGTCACCACCGACATCCTCGGCCACTTCCTCCTCAACCTCCTCGGCGACTACACCACTGTCGGGACACCGGCCGCGCCGAACACGACAGCCAGCGCACCGATCGCCGCGGGTGCCACGTCGATCACCGTCGCCTCTGGTGGCGCGTCGTACACGACCGGGATGAACCTGTGGATCGAGGACGCGGGCAGCCCCGCCGCCAATGAGGTCGTCACCGTCGCCGCCGGGTCCACCGCGACGAACATCCCGCTGTCCACCCCTACCCGGTTCGCGCACCTGACCGCGGTGCCGTTCACCAACACCACCACCACCGCCTACACGCACAGCTTCTCCCTGCTGAACGGCCTGATCGGGGCGGGGCCGAACGGGGCGGCGCAGCCGTGGACGCACACCATCACCGACCGCACCGGCATCCCCCTGACGGGCCTGGCCGCGCAGTACTCCTACTGCTGCCTGAGTGACCTGACGATCACGGGGAACGCCGAAAAGTTGCTGGACTGGTCGGCGAAGGGTGTGTGCCAGGTCCGCACCATCCCCGGGTCACCGGTCACCGCGTTCACCCCGGTGTCCGCGGTGCAGCCGTACCCGGCGTGGCGGTCCACCACCGCCCTCGGCGCACCCGTCGCCACCCTGGTGAAAGACGTCGCCGAGTGGTCGGTGACGTTCACCCGCGCGGTCAAGCCGTACAACACGACACAGGGCTCCCAGCAGCCGTATGTCATCGGCCGCGGGAAGCAGTCCACCAGCGGGAAGCTGGTCATCTCCCCGGCGATCGACGAGTCCGCGCTGATCGCGGTGCTGGCCAACACGCAGCCACAGGCGGAGTTCGTCGCGACCAACACCGCCAGCTCCGGGCTGACCATCGACATCGGCCTGCCCGCGTACGAGACCGCCGACCTCAACGAGGGCTCCGAGCTGTTCGGGTATGACGTGCCGTTCAAAGCCGTCCACACCGCGGCCAGCTTCACGTGCACACCGTTCACGGGGCCGCTGACCGGCGCCTCGGGTGGCAAGTCCGCCGCGAAGATCACCCTGATCACCACCACACCGACGTTCTAGGAAGGCTCCCATGAGGACAGAACTGGACAGCGGGGCGTGGGTCGAGCACCGGCCCCTGCAGGACCTGAAAGCCAAGGACAAGGACGCCGTGTCCCGGTCGGTGAAGATGGCGATGCCGCTCACCGCCGAGGGTGAAGTGGACATGTCCGCCGGTGTGTCCATCGGCGGGGAGATGCAGATCGCGGCCCGCAACGCGGTCCTGGCCCGCGTCATCACCGCATGGTCGTTCGACGCCCCGGTCCCCGTCTACGAGAACTGGCAGATCACGAACGTGGAGTCCATCGACGAAATCCCCATCGACGACTTCAACGAGATCGAGGACCTGTTCGACCCGTACCTGGCGAAGCTCCGCAAGCGGCCCGACCCAAAAGCCCCGGCGGCGGGGACTACAACCGCCTCAAATGGGTCGTCCAGGGCAAACGTGGTGCCCGGCTCCCCGGCGGGCTGAGCCAGGAGGCCTACCGGGACATCATTTTCATCCTCAACTGGGGGATCGCGCCGGAGGGAGGCATGGGGCGGGCTGACCTGCCGGTGGAAGTGGAGACGTGGCTCCCCGCCGTCCAGGCGGCGGTCCACCAGGCACAGAAGGAGGCGAGCAAGCAGTGACACCCGCTGACCTGCCCGCCTACCTGCAGCGGTTCGCTGACCGGGCGCAGCGGGACGCCCCTGTCGCCGCGGCGGACGCCATGGCGCAGACGTACCAGGGGTCCGTGGTGCGCTCCATGAAGGGCGGCGGCCCGTCAGCCCCGGGGACGCCGCCAGCACGGCGCACAGGGACGCTGGCCCGGTCGGTGCGGGCCGAGCCCGCGACGGGTGGCGGCGGGCGGGCCACGTCGAGCGTGGCCCCGCACACCGTGTATGCCCGCATCCAGCAACTCGGCGGCGACATTCATGTGGTGCGCGCGAAGGTGCTCACGGACGGGACACAGTTCTTCGGCAAGCACGTCCATCTGCCAGCGCGGCCTTACATGGTGATGAACGCGCGGCGGCTGTCGGCTGTGCGCAAGGCGGGCCGTGCGGCAGTGCTGCGGGTGCTCAATGGATGAAGAGGAAGTTGTCCAGCGGTTCATCGCGGACATGGCCGAGTACCGGGCCGAAATTGAGGACGGTGTCCGCAACGCCCGCGACTTCGCCGACGCCAACCTCGAAGCCGCGGCCGCCACCGATGAACTGCACGGCGCGACGCAGGATCTCACTGACGCCGACTACGAGCTGGGTGCGGCCACCGAGAGCGCGAAAGAAGCGCTGCACGGGGTGCGGGACTCCGCAGCCGAGGCCGGGTCAGCGATGGGCCATGTCCGGGACGCCGCCCTCGAAGCGGCCATGTCGGTGAAGGAACTCGGCAAGTCCGCTGACGACACCGCGGCGAAACTGGACCTGATGGGCCTGTCCGGGCTGTCCACGTTCTCGGCGCTGGCCCCGATGCTCGGCATGATCGGCGGCCTGGTCATCGCCGCCGCCGCGGCGGCGCCCGCGATCCTGTCGATGGGCGCCGGGTTCGCCGGGTTCGGCGCCCTGGCCATGCCCGCCATCATGCAGGTCGTCGGTGGCATGACCCAGATTTCCCAGGCACAGGCCGCCGTGAACAACGCGACAACGGCGACAGCGAGGAACACGGCGCTGAAGCAGCTCGCGCACGACTGGGCGGGCATGTCGCCCCCGGTCGCGAACGCCGTCAAGCAGATCATGGCGTTCAAAACCGAGTTCACCCAGCTCGCGCAGCAGACCGGGATCACCCAGCAGGTGTTCGGGGACATCTCGAAAATTCTCGGCATCGCCCGCCAGCTCATGCCCACGATCGCCGAGCTGGCCACGGTCGCCGGCCCGGCGATCTCCGGGATGCTCGACTCCATCTCGAAGGGAATCAACTCCAAGGGGTTCATCCAGTTCATGGCGACCCTGATCTCCCTGGTGGAACCGGCGACGGCGGCGATCGGGCACCTGGCCGGGGCGATCTTCGGCGTCCTCGGCCACGCCGTGGTGTCCCTGGGGCCCATGTCAGTGCCATTTATCAATTTCCTGACCGATTTGATCAAGGCGCTGAACGGGCCGGTGGTCGCCGCCCTCCACGTCGTCATCAGCCTGTTCCTCGGCCTGGCGACCGCGCTGGAGCCGCTGCTGCCGGGGCTGTCGAAATTCGCGACCCTGCTGATCAGCGACATCGGCGGCGGGTTCGCCGCGATCATGCCCACCGTGCAGCAGATAATCACCCTGCTCGGCGGCGCGTTCCTCAAGATCCTTTACGACCTGCAGCCAATCCTGGCGAACATGCTGACCCCGAACAGCCCGTTCATGTCGGCGCTGCAGATGATCCCCGGGATCCTGCGGGTGATCCTCCCGGTGATCACCGGCTTGTTCTCGATCCTGCGCGATCCCACGATGGCCCGTATCGCCGTGGACGTCCTGTCCGCGGTGGTCGCCTTCAAGGCCTTCACCGCCGTCCTGGGCCTGGTCCGGACCGCGTTCGGGCTGCTCACCGCCGTGATGGAAATCAACCCGTTCGTGCTGATCCTCACCGGGATCGCGCTGATGGTCGTCGGGTTCATTTACCTGTGGACCCATTTCGCGGGGTTCCGTGATTTCTGGATCGCCACGTGGCATGTGATCGAGGCTGTCGCGAAGGCCGCCTGGTCGGTGATCGTCGCTAACTTCCGCATGGATGTCGCGGCCGCGGAGGCGATCTTCCGCTGGTTCTCAACCCTGCCGGGGCTGATGCACAACTGGTTCTTCGACGTCTACCACGCCGTGGTCAACGCCTGGCAGGCGACCGACTCGTTCGTCAAGTCCATCCCGCACCGGATCGTTGCCGCTCTCGGGAACCTCGGCGGGCTGCTGATTTCCGCTGGCCGCGCCGTGATCTCCGGGCTGATCTCCGGCATCGAGTCCCAGATCCCCGGCCTGTCCTCGGTGGTCTCCGGGATCACCAGCCTCATCTCGAACCTGAAAGGCCCCCTGCCGCACGACCTGACGCTGCTGGTGCCGCACGGGCGGGCGATCATGCAGGGCCTCATGGACGGCATCGGGTCCAGGAAGGGTGAGCTGGCGGCGATGCTCGGCGGGCTGACCGGCGGGATCCCCGGCGCGGTCGCCGGCGCCGGGCTCGGCGGGACCGCACCGTCCGTGCATGTGACGGTGCCGCTGACCATCGGCGCCGGGGCCCAGGCGTACAGCTCCCCGGCGTTCCTGCAGTACCTCAACCAGGCCGTCCAGGAAGCCACGCTCAGGTACTCGCTGGTCAACCCAAGCAACGGGCTGACCCTGCAAGGGAAGCTCACATGATCAACAGGAGAAGGAGATAGGCCATGGCCATATCCGACATCTACACTGCCCGCTCCGGGATCGTCACTCTCGCCGCGACGGGTGCCACAGCGGAACTGTCCCTGTATGGGACGGCGGCGAAGCGGCTGTGGTGCGTCGGCGTCCGCGTCGAGATCATCGCCACCACCGCGGCGGCGGGGAACAACGTCACCTTCACTTTGGCCCGGCCGAACGCCACGAACACCGGCACCGGGCTGGCGTCCCTGTCCCCGCACGACTTCAGTGCCCCGGCGAGCATCGGGCAGATGGCAACCGCCTGGTCCACCGCGCCAACGGTGGGCACGGTCCTGGCGGAGTACCAGCTGCCGCAGACGTCGGGGTCGATCTGGGAGGAGTTCCCGCCCGCCGGTTACGAGTGGGGTGTGCCCGCCGTGGCCAACGCGAACGCGAACGCCGGTATCCACCTGTTCATCAACCAGTCCGTGGCCACCTCGACCACGTACCTCATCAACCTGATCGAGTCCGAGTAGCCGGAGGTCAGCCGCTTTCCCTGAACTGAGGCCGCGCCGGGAGGGAGGTGACCCATGGCGCCTATGACGGTCACCGCCACGCAGGGCGGCACGACCACCAACGGCGTGACGCTGACCGTCAAGGTGATCACGGGTGCCGCCGCGTCGCAGTCTGGCGCGACAGCGGTCAGCGCGGTAGCGGCCACACCGCAGCTTGCGATCACCCCGAACACCACCGGCAGCATCATCTACGGCGCGGCCGCGATCAACAGCGGCACCGCGATCACACCGGACGCGAACACCACCTTCAGCCAGAATGTGGTGGTCGGCGGCGTGTCCACCGGCACATTCCGCTCGACGGCCACGCAGACGGCGACGGTGGGCGGGACATTCGGCGGCAGCGCCCCCGGGGCTGCCGCCACCGATGTGGCCCTGGCCGAGATCATCCCCGCCGCCGGGGCGTCCCTGGCCGAAGATGCGTCGGCCCCGGCCGCCGTTAACACGGGCGCCGCGACCACGCTCACGACGGCTGCGTTCACACCCGCGGCCGGGTCGCTGCTCGTCGCCCAGGTTTCCACCAGCGGCACCGGGGCGGGCACGGTCACGATGACAGTGTCCGGTGGTGGCCTGACCTGGACTGCCCTGGCGCAGGCGAACAGTTCCACCAGCGCATACAGCGGCATCTGGATCGCGCGGGTTCCGCCCGCCACCCAGCAGCGGCCGGTGGCCACCGCAGCCCGCCCGCCGCGGCGTGGCATCGCTGGCGGTGTCCGCGGCAAGACGAACCTGCCGCTGGCCCCGCCACCACCCACCTCGTCGGTACGGTTCCCCACACCGAAGCACCCGCGCGGCCTCTGGCGGCGTGTGGTGGGGAGCGCCCCGGCGCCGCCCGTGCCCGCTGTCCCGCCGAGGCTCGCGCCGGAGGCACGCAGGCCCGGCCCGGCCCGCGGACTGTGGCGGCGCGTCACCGGCACCAGCAATCTGCCGCCCGGGATCAGCGCCGTCCCGCACCTGCCGCTGCAGCCCCGCCGCCGCCCGCCCGGCCGCGGGCTGTGGCGGAAGGTCACGGGCACCGGGAACCTGCCACCGCCCACCATCGGCCCCATCGCCACCTGGACCGGTGGCAGTTCCGTGTCCTCCGGGTTCTTCTTCCCCTACCCGGCCGCCCGCCCCACCCAGATCCCCGTCGCGAATGTGGCCGGGGACTGGATGTTCGCGATCATCACCTGGCGGCAGGCCACCGCCGGCGCCGGGATCACCGTGTCCGTGGCCGACGACGCGCACAACTACTGGGAACCCCTCGGCGCACCCACAGGAGACTCCAGCGCCGCTGGGGTGACCCGGACCGCCATCTGGTACGCCCCCGCCGCCCGCGCGGCCAGCATCGTGCAGGTCGCCCCCACCGGGTTCGTGCTCGGCCTCCTCGCGATCGTCGCCGACGTGACCGGCATGTCCAAATGGTTCACGCTCTCGGCGATCACCCCGGGGTTCGCCAACGCCGCCACCGCCCTGTCCCTCGGGATCGGCGCACCCGCGTCCCAGGCCCTCATGCTCGCCGGGCTCGGCACCGACAGCAACGGGAACACGATCACCGGGCCGGGCGCCGGGTGGACCTCCCTGCCCACGATCTTCACCTCCAACGGGGTGGACACCACCGCGGACATCATGCTGCACTCCGCGTGGCGGCTCGCCACCGTGGGCGAAACCGCCGCCTGGTCCTCGTCCGGGAGCCTGGACCTGTCCGGGGTGACCGCCGGGATCCTCGTGAACACCGCCGCGCCCGCCCAGCCGAACCCGAACTGGCCCATCGTCATCACCGAGCTCGACCCCGGCGCCGGGGTCACCACCCCACCGTCGCTGACCACGTGGACGGCGCTGTCCCCCCGCTCCCTGACGTTCAGCGTCACCCAGGGCCGCCAGTACACCCTCGGCCAGCTCCAGGCCGGGCAGGGCACCATGACCCTCGACAACCCCGACGGGGCGCTCATCCCCCCCGGCACCGGGAGTTTCGCCGGGATCGACTCGGGGACACCAGTGCGGCAGCGCATCATCATCCCCTCCTCGGCCACCCCCTACTACGTGCCATTCAGCGGGTTCTTCCAGCGGTGGCCCTTCAACCTCGAGCAGGACATGCTCCGCGGGCAGACACAGGCCACCATCCTCGACGCCTGGGCCTACGCGGGCGGGGCCCTGACATCGATGGCCCGCGAAGAAATTTTGCTCGACAATCCCTACGCGTACTGGCCGTGCGGCGACCCGGCCGGGTCCGCCGGTGCGTCGAACCTGGCCACCGGCAACAGCAGCCCGCTGACCGTCACCACGTCCAAGCTGGGCGGCGGCGGGTCCATCCAGGTGTTCGGCGCGAACAGCGGCGCGCTGCCCGGTGACTCCGCGGCGAAAGTCACCGCCAGTGGGCTCGGCGGCGGGGCGTCCGGGATGTGGTCCCAGGCCCTCGCCGGGACCGCGCTGACCACCAACGGCTACGGGTACTGCCTGACCTGCATCGACACCGGCTACCCCCCGGTCTCCGCCGGGGTCACCATCGAAGGCTGGTTCGGGTCCACCTCAGCCACCCCCCCGGCGGGGTGGAACATGTTCATCTGGTCAGCGCGCGGCCTCACCGGCAACGTCATATCCGTCCAGGTCAGCTCCACCACCGGGGTCCTGTCGCTGTTCTACACACCGCAGGGCGCAAGCTCAGCGACCCAGGTCGTGATCAACAGCAACGACTGGCGCATCGCGTCCCTCACCCACCTGTCCGTCGCCTTCAATCAGACCTCCTACCAGGTCATTGTCGACGGCGGCGCGTTCCCCGGTGTGTCCGGCACGTTCTCCTCCCCGCTGCCCGCCGCCTTCACCCAGTTCGCCGTCAACGGCCAGGCCGACCGGCTGCACACCGGGAACTTCTGGTCCGGGTACTCCGCGCACTACGCGATCTACCCGGCGTTCCTGTCGCCGATCCGGACCCTGAACCACTACCTTGCCGCCAAGCCCGGCATGACGGCTGAAGCGGCATGCGACCGGATCGAAAGAGTCCTCGAATACGCGTCGCTCACCGGGCGGCGGCTCCTGCTGCAGCAGCAGGTCACCTACGAGGGGGACCTGTGCGTCTCCGGGCAGGACATCGGCGGGCAGCCCGCCGCGTCGTCCATCTCGAACATCGCGGCGTCCACGGTGCCCGCCATGATGTACGTCGCCCCGACCGGGGACCTGTTCTACGCGGCGAAGATCGGCCAGTGGAATGACACGGTGCGGTGGGTGCTGGGGGAGAACACCGCCGCCGGGGAAATCCCCTGCCTGCCCACGATGGCCACCGACTACGACCCGGCGCGGGTCGTCAACGACATCCAGATCACCCAGCTCGACACGTCGGCGGTCACGATTCCCGGCGGGAACGGCATCGGCGCCCTGGAGACCGCCTCCCAGAACCAGTACGGCGACGTTCCCTACCAGGTCACCGGGTACATGCAGTACGACGCGTCCAGTTCCTACACCGGTGGCGGCGGGCTGAACGACCTCGCGAGCTGGCTGGCGTACACCTACCGCAAACCGCAGAACCGCATCCAGTCGGTGACCGTGGACGCCGCCACCCACCCCTCTGCGTGGAACTTCGTCGCCGGGGTCTCCACCGGCGACATGGTGACCGTCAACCTGCGCCCCCCGACCGCCGCCACGACCCCGCTGATAGCGATCACCGCGCGGGTGACGCAGACCACCCGCAACGTCCAGTTCTCCCAGGCAGGCACCACCGGCTCGGTGACCTGTGTCCTGGACTACGCACCCGAGGAGAACTCCCTCATCTGCGACGATCCTGTCCGTGGCCTGCTCAACGGCTCGAATGTGATCGGCTGGTAGGCCATGCCGCAGCCAGTGCTTCCCACGCCCCGCACCTGGGCCTCCGGCGACCTGGTGAGCTCACCACGGCTGCGCGCGGACGCCTCGGACGCGGTCGCGCTGCTGGCCGGCCGGCCGCTGTTCATCGGCCAGGACACCTCCGGCACAAACACCACGTCCGGCACCGAAGCCGGGGTGCCGTTCAACTCCGAGCTCGTGGACACCTGGAACGGGCACAACTCCCTGTCCCTGCCCACCTACTACTGCCAGTTCCCCGGCTGGTACCTGGCCAAGGGCACCGTCCCCTACGCGTACACCACCGCCACCCAGGCCCTGTTCGCCGCCGGTTTCTCCGGCGTCTCCGGCGGCACCCCGTTCGGGGTGATCCGCGGCCAGCTGCAGCTCGTCGGCTCCGGGAAGAATCCGTCCCCGCAGGTGTGCGATCTCATCTCCATGTCCGTCACCGGGCCCATCGGCGGCGGCGGTGACAGCATCGTGATGACCCAGCTTCAGCAGTCCGGCGGCGGCCTGACCCTCGCGGCGACAGCCAGCAAGTTCCCTTACGTGTCCATCCGGTGGGTCTCGGCGGTCACCGGCACCCAGCCGCTGCCCGTCCCCCCGCTCAGCGCCGTGCCGTCGCCGATCACGCACGCCTGGCTGAACGCCAACGTGCGGGACACCATCGGGTTCCTGATCTACCCGCCGGTCTGCAAGGCGTACTACGTGGCCGGGTCGGCCAGCATCCCGAACCAGGCCTTCCCCGCCGGGACGACTGTCGCCCTCAACACCATCGCGGTGGACAACTACGGCGGCTTCACCACCGGCGCCAGCGCGGGCTACACCGCCCCCGTGGCCGGGAACTACTTCTGTTACTCCCAGGTGAACTTCGCGGCGTTCAACACCACCGCCGGGGTCGCCTACAGCGCCGGGCTGCAGGTCAACGGCGGAACCATCGCCTGGGGGGACTCGGTGTTCCAGTCCACCGCGCAGGTCACCGGCGCCGGGGCGGTCATCATGCGCAGGCTGCGCCTGGCCGCCGGGGACTTCGTGTCACCGGTGGCGCAGCAGTCCACCGGCGGGGCGCTCGGCCTGAACGCGACAGCGGCCAACCAGTCGAGGATGATCGTGGTCTGGGAGGGGATCTGATGCCGGTCACCGACCCCATCACCCCAGTCTTTCCCGCCGGTTACGGGCCATTCGCGGCGGACTTCACCACCTGGGTCACAAGCCCGATGACGTTCCTGGCCACGAAGGTGATGTTCCGGGCGCAACTGCAGGGCGGCCAGTCCCTCGGCGCAGGAAACACCCTCGCCGCCTACGACACGATCCTGGAAGATCCTTATGGTGGGTGGTCGGCCGCCGGGTCCGGTTCCCAGCCGGCGAACTCGTTGCTGGCCC
>Ga0193728_1000064_pt1 | contig 43408 bp, 42 predicted proteins | sample U1c1metaG_FD_143037 | JGI IMG/M metagenome (GOLD analysis project Ga0193728, IMG submission 143037) | Soil microbial communities from a riparian zone of the East river system, Colorado, United States - U1c1 | ecosystem: Environmental > Terrestrial > Soil > Riparian zone | place: USA: East River... | reverse complement strand
AGGCGCAAAACCTCACGGGAGAGATCATCGCGTTTTTTCTTTACCTCAACCTGTTGTTTCGCCCGCTCAGGCTGATCGCCGATAAGTTCAACGTGCTGCAAATGGGTATGGTGGCGAGTGAGCGCGTTTTCAGGGTGCTGGATAACGAAGATTCAATCCAATTGCAGGGCGACTATGCCCCGGAAAAAATAAAAGGAAAGATCGAATTCGACAGCGTGTACTTTGCCTATGCAGATGACCGGTATGTACTGAAAAACATTTCTTTCCTGGTTCAGCCCGGGGAAACCCTGGCCATCGTTGGACATACCGGCAGCGGAAAAACCTCCATCATCAGCTTATTGAACCGGCTCTATCATATCCGGCAGGGAGCCATCAGGATCGATGATGTGCGCATTGAAGATTTTCAACTCGATGCCCTGCGGAAAAGCATCGGTGTCGTCTTGCAGGATGTGTTCCTGTTCTCAGGCTCGGTGTTGGACAATATTACCCTTCGCAATAAAGACATATCGCGGGAGAAAGTGATTGAAGCAGCCCAACTGATCGGCATGCACGAATTCATCATGGAGCTGCCCGGCGGATACGATTATAATGTCATGGAAAGGGGAAGCTCACTTTCCCTTGGTCAGCGGCAATTGCTGTCTTTTATCCGTGCCCTCTTATATAACCCGGCTATTTTGATTCTGGATGAGGCCACTTCTTCGGTGGATACAGAATCGGAATGGCTGATCCAGCAGGCCATCGATAAGCTGATCGCCGGCAGAACGTCTATCGTGATCGCCCATCGCCTGTCGACCATTCGCAAGGCGAGTAAGATCATGGTACTGGATAAGGGAGAGATCAAAGAAATCGGCACGCACGAAGAACTTCTGAAGCAGAACGGATTTTATTACAAATTGCATCAAATGCAGTTTGAGCACCACACGGTTCAGACCGCCCGGATCTAAAAAAAGGATACTTTTTATATTTTGACCTCCCCCCCGTATCTTTGCGGCAAATTTCAGAAAGCGAATGATCCGGGGATGCATCAAATCTTTATTGGTAGCGGCTTTCAGCCTAGGCATCATATTTTTTTCTAATACATGTTTGGCCAATGATGACCAGCATAAAAAGGCCGAAGAAAAAAAAGAGCATTTTGATGCCAATGAAGTGATTTTCGGTCACGTTTTGGATGGTCACGAATTCCATTTCCTTTCATACAAAACAGCAGACGGGAATGCCCATCATGTGACGATTCCGCTTCCTGTTATCCTTTACTCACCCCAAAAAGGCTGGTCCGTTTTCATGTCTTCCGCCTTTCATCATGGGGAGCATGAGGTAGAAGGGTATAAGCTTGTGGCTGGCAAAATCGTGCCGGTTGACCCATCTGTAAAGGTTTATGATGTTTCACTGACAAGGAATGTGGTGCAGCTATTTCTGGTTTTGTTCTTATTGGTGCTGATCATGGTCCAGATTGCCGGAAAATACAAACGCGGCATTGGCACTACCAAGGCACCTACGGGACTGCAGAATGCGGTTGAGCCGATCATCGCTTTTATCCGCGACGATGTTGGCAAAGCGAATCTGGGAAGCAAGTATGAAAAATATATGCCCTACCTGCTTACCGTATTTTTCTTTATTCTCAGCCTCAATATCTTTGGTTTGCTACCCGGCTCGGCGAATGTTACCGGCAATATTGCGGTTACCGCTGTTTTGGGAATCATCTCGGGTATTGTGATTGTTTTGAGTGGCAACTCACATTACTGGGGTCATATTTTTAATCCACCCAACGTTCCGCTTGGTGTGAAATTCATATTAGTTCCGGTGGAGTTTCTGGGCATATTCATTAAACCCTTTGCTTTGATCATCAGGTTATTTGCGAATATGGTGGCGGGTCATATCATCATCATCTGTCTCATTTCCCTGATTTTCATTTTTGGAGAATTGAATCCTGCAATCGGATATGGAGCATCACCCATCTCCGTTGCATTCACTGTTTTTATTTATTTCATCGAGATCCTCGTTGCCTTTTTGCAGGCATATATTTTTACCAGTCTGACTGCAGTATTCATTGGAATGGCCATTGAAGAAACGCACCATCAGGACGGTCACGATGAAGGATATGATGATGCCGTGATCGTATAAATCAAGGCTTTTTTAAACCAATATAAATAAACAAGTATGGACTTATTGAACGTGATTTTGCTGGATGGAGTCGCCAATGCAGGCGGAGCCATCGGCGCTGGCCTGGCCGCGATAGGTGCCGGAATCGGAATCGGTCAAATCGGTAAAGGTGCCGTTGAATCGATTGCCCGTCAGCCCGAAGCCGTAAACGACATCCGGACCAATATGATCCTGACAGCAGCGCTGATTGAAGGTGCTGCCCTGTTCGGTATCATCGTTGGATTCCTGGCTATGATTGTTGGTAGTAAATAATCGGCAGCACAGCTTTTTTACTGCATCTAAAGCAAAGGGCGGAAGATGCAGTAACTTTTGTTCACAACCAGACATTTCAAATAAAAGTTTATGGATTTATTAGTTCCTTCTTTCGGGTTATTGATTTGGACCATAATCGCTTTCCTGATCGTATTTTTTATTCTCAAAAAATACGCCTGGAAGCCCATTCTGAAATCATTGCAGGAAAGAGAAACGGGGATCTCCGATTCTTTGGCCACGGCGGAAAGAGTAAGGGCTGAAATGGCCCAGCTCAAAAATGAAAACGAGCTGCTGCTTGCACAGGCCCGGGAAGAAAGGGCCCAGATGCTGAAAGAAGCAAGGGATACCAAGGATAAGATCGTCAATGAGGCCAAAGAAAAAGCCAAGACCGAAGCTAATAAGATTATTTTGGATGCACAGTTTGCCATTGAGACACAAAAAATGGCCGCACTGACCGAAGTGAAAAACCAAGTCGGCAACCTCGTCATTGAAGTATCTGAAAAAATATTGCGGCGGGAATTGTCGAATAAACAGGAACAGGAAAAATACATTAAGCAACTCGCTGAGGAGGTAAAACTCAACTGATGTGCGAATTTACCAATGTGCGAATGTGCGAATGCTTTAGCAGGAATCCGCCAATGAAAATGATTATTCGCACATCCGCAAATTAAATTTATGCTCAACCCAAGGTTAGCCGGTAGATACGCAAAGAGCCTGATCGATCTTTCCATTGAAAGAGGTCAGCTGGAAGAAGTATACAAGGATATGCTCTATCTGAATGCGGTCTGTACAGGAAGCAAGGAATTTGTGAACGTGTTGAGAAGCCCGGTGATTTCGCCCGACAAAAAAGAAAAGATCCTGGAAGCCGTTACAGGGGGAAATATCGGCTTACTTACGACCTCCTTCTGCAATCTGCTCATTAAAAAGGGACGTGAATCTTTTCTACCGGAGATCATTACGGCATTTATTGATCAATATAAAGATCATCAGGGAATTTATGTGGTGAAATTAACCACTGCTTCGCCGGTGAGCGAAGAATTAAAAAAGGCCATCGTCGATAAGATCAAATCAGAAACGGTGATGAAGCAAGTGGAGTTGAACAGCGAAGTGAAGGAGGGGATCATTGGCGGTTTTATACTTGAAGTCGGAGATCATTTGGTGGATGCGAGCATCGCTTTTGAATTGAACAATGCCAGGAAGCAGTTCCAGGACAATGATTTTGTTTATAAGGTCAGATAGAGAATAGTAAACAGGATTTAGACAAATTATATCATAAAAGCCAACAAATAGTAGTATGCCAGACATTAAACCAGATGAAATCTCAGCGATATTGCGTCAGCAGTTGAGCAACTTTAAGGTGAGCGCGGATCTCGAAGAAGTCGGAACGGTGTTGCAGGTGGGTGATGGCATCGCCCGTGTGTATGGACTGAGCAACGTGAGCAGTGGTGAATTGGTGGAGTTTGAAAATGGCGTGAGGGCCATAGCGCTTAACCTGGAAGAAGACAATGTGGGCGTGGTATTGATGGGTGACAGCGGAGAAATCAAGGAAGGTGCCAAAGTTCGCCGAACCGGCAAGATCGCTTCCATCAACGTAGGCGAAGGTATGCTGGGCCGTGTGGTGAACACCCTGGGTGAAGCCATTGACGGCAAAGGCCCGCTCACCGGAGAAAAATACGAAATGCCCCTGGAAAGAAAGGCTCCCGGCGTTATTTTCCGCGAACCGGTAAAAGAACCACTGCAGACTGGCATCAAAGCGATTGATGCGATGATTCCCATCGGGCGCGGACAGCGTGAACTGATCATGGGTGACCGGCAGACGGGTAAGACTGCCATCGCGGTGGACACAATCATCAACCAGAAAGAATTTTTCAAAGCAGGGAAACCTGTTTATTGCATATATGTTGCCATCGGGCAAAAAGCATCGACGATTGCGGGCGTGATGAAAACATTGTCTGACAATGGCGCAATGGAATACACCGTAATTGTAGCTGCATCTGCTTCAGATCCGGCGCCTTTGCAATTCTATGCGCCATTTGCCGGTGCGGCCATCGGGGAATTTTTCCGCGACACCGGACGCCCTGCCCTCATCATCTATGATGACCTGTCAAAACAGGCCGTCGCATACAGGGAAGTTTCCCTCCTGCTTCGTCGTCCGCCGGGACGTGAAGCTTATCCCGGGGATGTATTTTACCTGCACAGTCGTTTACTGGAACGTGCCGCCAAGATCATCCAGGACGATGGCGTTGCAAAAAATATGAATGATTTGCCGGAAACAATCCGGCATCTGGTAAAAGGCGGGGGTTCCCTGACGGCACTGCCCATCATTGAAACCCAGGCGGGAGATGTCTCCGCATATATTCCGACCAACGTCATCTCGATTACCGACGGCCAAATATTTTTAGAAGGTAACCTGTTCAATGCAGGCATTCGTCCGGCCATCAACGTGGGTATTTCGGTTAGCCGTGTGGGTGGTAATGCGCAGATCAAGTCCATGAAGAAGGTTGCCGGAACCCTGAAACTCGATCAGGCTTTGTTCCGCGAGATGGAAGCCTTTTCAAAATTCGGCGGGGACCTTGATCCTGCTACAAAACTGGTGATCGATAAGGGTGCACGCAATGTAGAAATATTAAAACAGGCGCAATACTCACCGTTTGCGGTCGACAAGCAGGTCGCTATTATTTACCTGGGCACGCAGGGTCTTCTGCGCGAAGTACCGGTTAAGCGGATAAAAGATTTTGAAGATCAGTTCCTGCTTGAAATGGAAAACAAGTTGCCCGAAGTGCTCGCGGAATTCAAGAAGGGTAATCTTCCTGATGATGGCGTGAAGAAAATGGTTGAGCTGTCGAAGCATTTGATTCCGCAGTATAAGAAGTGAGCAGTTGTAGTAGACAATATTTGTTCTGACAATCAATATATAAAAGAAACGAGTTGATCTAACATTCATTATTTTATTCTGATCTTAAACTTTCAACAGGGTTTGCCAATGCTACTTTGATGGCGCGGGAACTCACGGTGATCATTGCGATGAATAGAGCGGCGGCCGCGGCCAGAACAAATATCCACCAGCTGGTATGTATCCTGTATGCATAATCCTGTAGCCATTTGTTCATTAAATATCCGGCGATCGGCGAGGCAATCAGAATGGCTATCAGTACCGGCTTCATAAGATCTTTTGACAGCATCGTTACAATGGTACTGACATTGGCGCCCAGTACTTTTCGGATGCCGATTTCTTTCCTTCGATTTTCTGCCGTAAGCGCGGCCAACGCAAACAAACCGATACAGGAGATAAAAACACCAATGGCCATGGCCAGGTACACAAGCTGCGAAGTTTTTTGTTCTTTACTGTAGAAGTCTGCAATGGCATCGTCATAAAAATGGTAAATGAATGGCTGACTGGGAAATATTTCCTTCCAGACCTTTTCAATATTGTCCATCGCATCCGTGAAATGGCCGACGTCTTTTCCAAACGTCTTTAATTTTATACTGTAGGAATTTTCATTTTCAGGTATCGAATAAATAACCAATGGTGAAATTTTTCGATTGAGTGGTTGTAAGTTGAAATCAGCTACCACACCAATCACCGGAACGGGATATTGGTGTCTGCCAAGGTCTGGGCCTCGGGTCGACAGGACCTTGCCGACTGCTTTTTCAGGATTCTGAAAGCCCATCATTTTGGCACAGGTTTCATTAATAATCACAGCATGCGCGGTATCTCCCGCAAAGAAATTTCTACCCGCCAACATTTTAATCTGATACAATGGAATAAAGTGTTCATCGACCTGCCGTAAGTTCACTCCAATATTTATTGTAGTCGGCCCCTGATAGATACAAGGCATTGTAGGGCTGCCATGCACAGCCGGAGGCAGATCATCCAGACTCACTCGTTCTACGCCAGGCAAATTCCTGATTCTTTCTGCAAATAATTTTTTCTTGCTGACAGGATCCCAGCCGTTCGTGTCAAATGTTACAATCGCGTCCTGTTTAAATCCAAGATCTTTTCTGAGCATGAAATGAATCTGGTTGCCAATAAAAATACTGGCGATGATAAATATCAGGGAGATGGTAAATTGAAAAACAATCAGCCCTTTGCGGAAACGATCACTGAAACCACCCTTAACACCCGTTTTACTTTTCAATGCATTATTGGGTTGAAATGAAGACAGCACCAATCCCGGATACAGGCCAGATAAGATGGTGGTTATCGCAAGAAGTGAAATGATAAACAAGATCGTTTTCGCATCCAGCATATCTGTCAGCGATAATTTGGGAACAAAAGAGGGAAAAGCCGCAAGAAGAGGTTTTATCATCAGCAACGAAACGATCAGGGCCAGTAAACTCATCAGGAATGTTTCCGTAAGAAATTGAAATACGAGGCCGGCCCTGCTGCTGCCCAATATTTTTCGGATACCAATTTCTTTAACCCTTTGCAGCGACTGAGCCAGAGAGAGATTGACAAAATTGATGGCCGCGATAATAAGAATAATGCCTGCGATTCCGAGAAGACCATATAAGGTAGAAAGATTGGCCTGCTTTCCATAATCCATCCGGTATATCTGACTATAATGCAGATCAGATAGTGGCTGGAGATAAATCTTGTAGGAACCGGGATCCCAGTTAAAATGACGACCTACAAGGGACGTAAGTTCTTTCTCAAGCAGATCCGTACTTTTTCCCCTTTCCAGTTTTACAAATGTCTGTACCCTTGAATCCCAAAAGGTCCAATTAAATGACTGCATCACACCTCTCAGGTAACCCGCATCGATAGTGCTATAAGAAATGAAATCGGTAAAAGTAAAATCGGTATTCCCTTCCAGTTCCTTTACAATTCCTGCAACGGTCGTTTTCACTGTATCATCGTAAATCACTTGTTTCCCGATGAGGTTCTCCCAGTCTGAGCTGCCAAAATATTTAAATGCCTGTTTGCGGGAAAGCACGACCTGGTAAGGTTGTGTTAATGCAGAAACAGGATTGCCAACAAGCCACTGATAGTGGAACAATTTAAAATATTCTGGCCCCGCAAATACCAGCTCATTGTTATTTTCTGCGTCGGGCACTTTGGGAAAATGTTTGGATTCAGAAGCAGGAACGGGTATAGTAACCGTAGCATTATAATTATGAAAACAGGTGATGGTCTCTATTCCCGTTAGCTCTCGTTTTGCCTGGGTAGCAGTGGGCATGGGGACGGCGCTGCTGTAACGGTGATCCCCCGTTCCAAAATCAGAAACCAGCCGGTAGATCCGGTTTCTGTCGGGATGAAATGTATCATAACTCAGTTCGTGCTGAAGGATAAACCAGATGGCCAGACTGGCGCCGATGCCGATGGCCAATCCAAAAATGTTTATTACACTGAGTCCTTTGGACTTCAAGATGTTCTTCCAGGCAATTTTGAAATATTTATATAGCATGGCAAGGTCATTTTGGTTTATATACGATGCATGCACCAATAATATTCCATAAAATTATATTCTTATTAATCAGCACGATAGTAAAAATCCTGTTTTTAAATTGCCCGGTTTGATACATTTTCTGTCCGTTTTGGGTCAACTTTCTCTAATCCTATTTTCTATTTTCTATTTCCTATTTTCTATTCTCTAATCTTCCCCTCCCGAAAAAAAACTTCACCAAACACTTGCATTATTGAAAAACCCTTGCAATCTTTGTGGGTAATCCCGCATTGCCGTACCCAATCTCCTGATTAACTACACCTGTTCAATTTCCTTTACCAAGTTTTTTTACTGGTTTTTTGTATTATTCAGCATTCTCCAATCTCCCCAGAAGAATTCGTCTCCAATAACTATGCGTTACCTGCCAACGACCTAATTCCGACCCGAGAAATATTGTGTTATGAAACATCTGTGCCTCCGACTCAAATTCAACTCATTAATTCATTGCCTACCAGCATGCCTTTTGATGGCGGCTTCTTTATATTCACTCCCCTCTTTTTCGCGGGCTCCCGTTCCCGGATTCAAGATGAGCCACCCATTGAGCCTGGTCAATTTAACCCCCGGCCTGTCTGCGTATACGAATCCCACCAGTAGCGAGTTGAGCATAACCAAGCCCGTCGGCCGGCAGCATAAAGCAGTTTCGTACAATATTTATCATTTCAGCGGGAGACTGATCAAACCGAGATCAGCAACACTGCTGGCCAGACAGAAGCTTTACCTGTGTTGATCTACCCGCAGGCAAGGACCCCATGAAAACAGCGAACGGCAATGAAACCACAATGAAAAAATTAATGAAAGCGAATTAAGAATTATCAAGAGTTTAGTTTTAAAGGGTACGATCAACAACCGCCGGGCTTTTCTAAGCCTGGCTTTTTTTTGTTCATGAAGGGGCGGTTGGTAGGAGTTTACAGATGACAGATGACCGTTGACCGTTGACAGATGACGGTTGACCGGTTCCTTGTCATTCCAACCCCCCGCCTTGGCGGGGGAGGAGGAATCGGCGGACAGGCAATCCCCCTGAATGATCGATTTCTCCTCGCCTCCGCCTTCGGCGGCTCGAAATGACAAAAAGGGATTATTTAAAATAATTGGTTTATGATGTAAACTACTTTACATTTGAAATAAACAGGGCGTTCGTGAAAATATATACATTCCTTTTCTGCCTGCTCTTATCAATGGTTGCTTCCGGGCAAATAACCCTGCAGGGTAAAGTCAGGGACACCCGGAGCCGGCCTGTCGCGGGAGCTAGCATCGCCATTAAAGACAGCTATGATGGCGCTACTTCCGATTCCCTGGGCCAATACCACTTTAGCAGCTCAGAAAAGGGACTCAAAAGCCTCCTGGTCACTTCCGTTGGTTATAAACTTGCGGAGCTACCCGTCAACCTTGATGGCCCATCCCTCCACCTGGATATCATACTAAAAGAAGAGCCCAGCGAATTGAGGGCCGTGACCATCACGGCCGGTTCATTTGCGGCTGGCGACAAGACCAGGGGAGCGGTATTGAGTTCCCTGGACGTGGCTACTACCGCCGGGTCGAATGCTGACATCACGGCCGCCTTAAAGACATTGCCGGGGGCCCAGCAGGTGGGAGAACAGGAAGGTCTTTTTGTTCGAGGCGGAGCAAACTATGAAACAAAGCAATACATAGACGGGACCATGGTCAACAATCCCTATTTTTCCAGTGTGCCCGACATTGCTCAACGGGGACGGTTTTCTCCCTTTCTGTTCAAAGGAACCGTATTCAGTACAGGCGGCTATTCGGCATTGTATGGACAGGCCCTCTCTTCGGTATTATTGCTCGAATCGATTGATCTGCCGGAAAAATCAGAAATAGATGCGACCATTGCTCCACTGGTTGTGGGCGTAGGAACGCAACAACTCGCCAACAATAAAAAATCTTCCTTTGGGATCACCTACAATTATGTGAATGTTGGATTGTATTTTAAGGCAGTGCAACAAACGCCGGACTATTTTATCATTCCACAATTTCACTCAGGAGACGCCAATTTCAGGATAAAGACCAAAAGCGGCGGCATGATTAAATATTATACAACATTCGGATATAGCCGACTGGGTCTGCGCAGGCCTGATATTGACAGCGCCTATTTAAAAGACGCTTTTGATTTGACCAATTACAATTGGTACAATAACCTGAGCTGGAAGGAATATTTATCCCATGGCTGGAAAATGAACCTGGGCGCAGGTTACAGCACCAATAAGGACAACATCATTCAACAGGTTCAGGATCCATCCAATCAACCCAGGCATTTTCAGGATTCTGTATTCTGGATGCAGAATAAAAATTTCAAGCTGATCAACCGGCAGGACCTTGCGCAGATCAAAGCAGTATTCGAAAAAAAACTCGGTGGCATCAGTGCACTGCGTTTTGGAAGTGAGTATGGCCACGCATACAATCCGAGTACATACCAGGATACGCTTCGTACCATTACAGATAATTATTTTGCCGCCTTTGCTGAAACGGACATCTATATCACCAACGATATGGCAGCCAAACTGGGCGCGCGTTATGAATATTCATCCGTTATCAAACAATCGAACCTGGCGCCCAGAATTTCTTTAGCCTACAAAACAGGCAGAAATGCCCAGGTTTCACTCGCCTATGGTATTTTCTACCAGAAACCAGAAAACCAGCAGCTTGCCTATACCCGGCAGCTTGGTTTTATCCAGGCCACCCATTATATCATCAATTATCAGCGCATGACCAATGAGCAGATTTTCAGGCTAGAAGCCTATTATAAAACTTACCAGGACCTGGTTAAAACCATTCCTTATAATTATTACTATGCGGCTTACAACAATACCGGCAGCGGTTATGCGAAAGGGATAGAGCTTTTCTGGCGCGATAAAAAGACATTTAAGAACTTTGATTATTGGATCAGTTACTCATACCTCGACACCAAACGCGACTATTTAAACTATACGGGCCAGTTAATGCCGACCTATGCAGCTACGCACACCGCTTCGGTTGTGACAAAAAGATTTTTTACCGACATGAAAACCGGCTTCAACCTCACTTATAGTTTTGCAACGGGCCGGCCTTACTATAATTTCCTGCTGAACAGCGGGTCCAAATATTTTTTGGCCGACCAGGGGAAAACCAAGAACTACAATAGCCTGAATTTTAGCATGGAGTATATACCCTCGTTGGGAAAGAAAAATCAAAAAACCTTCGTGGTCCTGTTTGCCAGCATGACCAATGTACTAGGCTACAATGCAGTTTATGGATACAATTATTCATTCAGCGGCATGATGAAGCAACCCATTGAGCCGCCCGCAAAACGTTTTTATTTTATCGGATGTTTCTTGAGCTGGGGTGTGGACAGAACACAAGATGCCATCAACAACAATTTATAATCATCATTTTAAAATTACAATCATGAAATCGCTTATTCTTTCAACACTGGTTTTATGCTCGCTTGCAGTATGTGCACAGTCTGACAAGTATGTGGATGCAATGAAAAAAAACCTGGCACAAATGGATGCTGCAACCACCACGCAGGATTTCCAAACAGTGGCCAATACTTTTGAACGCATTGGTGATGCGGAAAAGACCCAATGGCTTCCTTATTATTATGCAGGTCTTGCCTTGACCAGGCCGGGATGGACGGATACCAAACTCGATAAGGACGCCAATGCTACCCGGATCAAAGCCCTTTGCGATAAAGCAGAAGCCATCGAAAAAAATGCCGAGATCTATACCATACGCAACATGGCAGCTACCCAGCAAATGACGGTTGATCCCCAAAGCCGTTGGCAGACCTATGGTCAGGAAGCTTCAGCTGCAAGGGAAGCGGGTTTGAAACTGGACCCCAATAATCCGCGGCTCTATTACCTGCAAGGCATGAGTATTTTTAATACGCCCGAAACATTTGGTGGCGGAAAGGCCAATGCCAAACCCATTTTCGAAAAAGCAATTGAACTCTACAAAAAAGAATCACCCAAACCCTTGTATCCACATTGGGGCAGGCAACAGGCGGAGGAAATGCTTGCGAAATGCCAATAAAAAGAGGAATTTTTGATTTTGGGATTTATACAGAAAGATGCAGCTACATGTTTAAGGATCTTGACCCAATATTGCATTCACAATTACGTCTTGCCGTTGTCTCATTGCTGATCAGCGTCAAGGAGGCTGAATTTACTTTCCTGAAAGAAAAGACGAATGCTACCGCGGGCAACCTCAGCGTTCAAATCAATAAGCTCAAAGAAGCAGGTTATATTGATGTCACGAAGCAATTCAAAGACAACTATCCTCAAACCATTTGCAGAATAACGCCCGCAGGCATCCTCGCATTTGAGGAGTATGTGAAGATCCTGAATTCTTACCTGAGCATCAATGGAAGAAATGAGATCCGGAAGCACAGCAAAAAAACAGATCCCCCTTAGCCAGGAGGATCTGTTTTAATCTGTCTATACAAAGCTGTGTTAACTTTTTTCTAATTGCATGGTCAGCCTTTCATTGCTGTTCACGATGATTTCCAGCATATATCTGCCGGCAAGCAATTGGTTGGTCCCGTCCAGTTTATAGGTATTCAAACCATTCTCTGCTCTTGCGGTTTTCTTCACGATCTGGTTGCCGTCCTTGTCGGTGATTTTCATGACTACGTAAGCATTTTCTTTTAGCTGAACATTCACCAGGATGTCATTAATCGACGGATCAGGGGTTACGCTAAGCGAAGCAAGAATTTTTGTATTGTACACTCTTGCGATCAGCACCTTTGAGTAAGAGACCTGCCCGTTCACATCCACCTGTTTCAGTCGATAATAAAAATCATTCTTCCTGGCTGTTACCGGTCGAAAATTGTCCTGGAAAGAATACAATTCTTCACTGGAAGCATTGTCAAAACCTTTTACTTCACCCATCTTTTCAAATTTTTGCCCATCTAAGCTTTTTTCAACATCGAAATGGTCGCAGGTATTTGCTGCCACCGAGTTCCAGCGCAAAGTAAAAAAATTCCTGCCCGAAGCGGCGTTGAAGCTAACCAGGCTGCCGCGCAAAATGATTTTGGAGGCGGGGCCCTCTTCGAGGCTGTTTAGAAAAAATCCCGTGTCTGAATGCCGGGAAGAATGTTTACCTGTGCCATTTGCAAAAACCCCGAACGCTGTCAGCAGGATGGCCTGCGATAACAGCATGTGCTTTAAACTGCTTTTCATTTTTTAAGTTTCTGAAGTTCAATAATAATGATTCGCGCACAATCGACATCAAACAGGCGGTGGATGCTTTAAAAACAACCTTGAACCCTGTTCATATCAATGGGGTCATTCAAAGGAAGATTCAAGTCGAGTACGGATCATTATTCAAGTAGTGCTCATAGCTATTGGAATGGCTGCCAAAGCATTTGAGTTCTAAAGGGGGTATACGATCTTAGGTTATAAGTTTGGGAAATATCAAAGGATGGAAACCAAAGATAACTAACCGGGTCTATATTTGCAATAGGTAAATTACGTTTTTTGCGGGTCTGACGGTCCCCGTCTGACCCGAATGTAAAGATCTGCTATTAATCAATGGTCTGACGGGGACCGTCAGACCATTTTTGCGTTATCTCTATGTCTTCAATTATCCAGGTAAGGAGCTTAAGTAAACATTTCAAAGAGATCAAGGCTGTGGACGACCTGTCATTTTCTGTTGAGAAGGGCGAAATCTATGGTTTCCTGGGTCAGAATGGGGCCGGTAAGTCAACGACCATCCGCATGCTGCTGACCCTGATCGCTCCCAGCGCTGGAAATATTGAATTATTTGGAATGAACCTGCAATCAAAACGCAAAGAGATCCTCCGGCAGGTCGGCGCGGTCATTGAAAGCCCCGGCCTCTACAACTATTTGAGCGCTTATGATAATATCTCGCTTTTTGCCCGCATGAGCGGCGTTCGTATTGCAAAAAAAAGGCTGATGGATCAGTTGGAACTGGTTGGGTTGGCAGACCGGGCTCAAAGCAAGGTTAACACCTATTCGCAGGGTATGAAGCAAAGACTGGGAATTGCCATCGCCCTGGTCCACGATCCCAGTGTGATTATGTTGGACGAACCGACCAATGGCCTCGATCCGCAGGGAATTGCGGATGTCAGGAACCTGGTTTTAGACCTGGGCAGAAACCAAAAGAAGACCATTTTGATTTCTTCTCATTTGCTGAGCGAGGTTGAATTGATCGCCAGCCGGATATTGATTATTGACAAAGGCAGGAAAATGATGGAGGGCAGTGTGCATGAATTGTTTAACCCCGCCCGCATGATGGTGGAAATCGAGGCCCTGGATCCCGATGCAGCACTAAAAATTATCCACGAATCATCCTGGGGCACCATGCTTCAGCGGCGGCAAAAAAACCAGTTTATTTTTGAAATGAATAAATTAAGTATCCCGCAAATGGTGAGCGAGCTCTCGGAAAAGGGCGTGCAGGTATTGCAGGTTCAGCCCAGGCATTCACTGGAAGATTATTTCTTATCACTTACAACGCCCAACCAGCATGTGGAATCTTTTGCAAATTGAGTTGTTCAAAATCTTTAAGCGGCCCAGAACCTATATCAGTTTTGCTGCCATCGCCGCGATGATATTGATCATTCAGCTTGGGTTAAAATTCGATGGCGAATCGTACCTGCAACTGATGATGAGTGGCATATCCGATTCATTTTACATTCCATTTGGAATGATCCTGAATGGTTACCTGGTGGCCTTTGTTATTTTGAACACGTTATTGATTCATGTTCCACTCCTGGTTGCACTGGTCGCAGGTGATGTGGTTGCGGGTGAAGCGAATATGGGAACCCTGCGCCTGCTGATGACGAAACCGGTTAGCCGGACCGAGCTGATGCTGGTGAAATTTACGGCCTCGGTGATCTACACGGTCCTGCTGCTGGCCTGGATGGCGCTGCTCGCGCTTTTCCTGAGCATTTTATTTTTTGGCACCAACGATATGCTCATTGCACGGGATAGCGTGATGGAACAAATTCAGCGAACGGATGTACTTTGGCGTTATATGGCAGCTTTCGGATATGCAGCGGTCGCCATGAGCACTGTTGCTGCACTTGCCTTCTTGTTGTCCGTCCTGGCAGAAAATTCCATTGGTCCGATTGTGGCTACGATCAGCATCGTGATCGTGCTGACCATCCTCTCTGAAATGAAGATCCCGATGTACGATGATACCGTGAAGCCCTATTTGTTTACTTCGCATATGCTCGCCTGGAAGGGTTTTTTTTATTCGAAAGCCAACGGCGAGGGCAGGGCCATCCGGGGTTCTATTGAAAATCTTCCTGCGATCCTGCGCAGCCTGGGAATTTTGCTGACCTATATCGTGGTATTTGTGTCGGCTGCGACTTTTATTTTCAGGAAGAAGGACATATTAAGCTGAGATTGCCGATTGCGGGATTAGATCTAAAATATAAAAAAATGGTTAAAAGTAGGTATATACTCCTGGCGCTAATGTTATTGAATCGCTCCTTTGGCTACGCGCAGGATGTAAGTGCGCTGGTCAGGAAACTGCAGGACAAACTCGAATTGATCAACAGTTATGAGGCCGATGGTGTAATGAAAACAAATGTGAGCTTTCTGAAAGTACCCGACGCGGCAGTAAAGGTCTACTATAAAAAACCGGATAAACTAAAGATCAAAAACGAGAACGGCATTTCACTGGTGCCCAAGGGAACGATCGCCATCAGCCTGAATGGCTTGCTCAGGGGGCATTTCACTGCGCTGGATGCAGGTTTCGATGTGATCAGCGGCATCCGGGTAAAAGTGGTGAAGTTATTGCCCGCCGATGAAAGCGTGGATATTGTGCTGTCAACCATCTATGTCGACGAAAAAAACTTATTGATTTTAAAAGCCCGTACCACCACCAAAGAAAACGGGACCTATGAAGTGGAGATGCAGTATGGAAAATATAAGGCCTTTGCACTCCCTGATAAGGTCATCTGCAGTTTCAACAGCAAGGACTATAAACTTCCCAAAGGAATTACTTTCGATTACGATGACGGCAGTAAGAAAAAAGAACCAGCGCCAGGAGACGCAAAAGGCAAGGTAGAGATCAGTTACAGCACATACTTGATCAATAAGAACATCCCTGACTCAGTATTTTAGCCTTCATCAATCTTCTCATCTTCGGCATTTGCAAGTACCACAGATCCCATTTTTTTAAGTGGATTTCTGTGATTTTCCTGGTAATCCTGCCGGTGCCCGATGATATCGAGGCAAGCGTAAATGGCGGCCAGGAAGGATGTGGTATCTGCTTTGTTCTTACCGGCAATATCGAAAGCCGTTCCGTGATCCGGTGAGGTCCTCACTGCCGGAAGTCCGGCGGTGAAGTTGACACCTTCTCCGACAGATAAAGACTTGAATGGAATAAGGCCTTGGTCATGGTACATGGCCAGTACGGCATCAAATTTGACTTGCTGGTTCCTTGCAAAAAAGGCGTCGGCAGGGTAGGGACCGAATGCCAGCATATTATGTTTCGCATCTTTGATCGCAGGCTTAATGATCTCTTCCTCTTCTTTTCCAATCAATCCCTCATCGCCTGCATGCGGGTTTAGACCCAGTACGGCAATCTTTGGTTTGTCAATACCAAAATCCCTGATGAGGCTGTCTTTTAAAATATTTAACTTGGACAATATCGCTTCCCGCGTGATGTATTTGGTTATTTCGGCTACAGGTACATGTTCTGTTACGAGGCCAACCCTGAAGCCTTCTGCTGCCATCAGCATGAGCACATCGTTCACCCCAAATGCATATTTCAGATAAGGGGTATGTCCCGTGAAATTGAATTCGGCCGATTGTGTGTTTTTTTTATGGATCGGCGCCGTAACAAGTCCATTGATTTTCTTTTCCTTCAGGGCGTCAACTGCAGCGATTAGTGATTTTACAGCATATTTTCCGCCCGTTTCTGTCAGCTGGCCGGGCGTGATGGGCAATTCTTCTTCCCAGCAATTATAAATATTTACCTGTTTTGGGTTGATGCGGGTAAAATCTTTTGAGCTCTGGTAGTTAAAATTGATGTCTGGAATAGCCTTCCTGTAAAAATTAATGACCTTATTGGATGCAAAAATCACGGGCGTGCACAATTCCAGAACCCGGTGATCGGAGAAGGTTTTGATGATGAGCTCGGCGCCAATCCCGTTCAGATCGCCAATCGAAATTCCTATCAATGGTCTTTGCGGTTGCATAGTCATAAAAAGACAAATTACTGGTCATAAAAATACAATTATTAATCTGGAAGAGTGGGTTATTTTTGCCTGTTCATTTATGAAGACCCGTCAAAACCTGTATTTAAAGAAGTCACTCGGCCAGCATTTTTTGCGCGATGAAAATATTTCGCGCAAGATCGTGGAAGCGCTGAAAGAAACACCTTTCCACCAGTTACTGGAGGTTGGGCCGGGAGGAGCTGCACTGACTAAGTACCTGCTGGAATTGCCCGGTATTGATTTCAAGGCAGTGGAACTGGACATGGAAAAAATTGAATACCTGAAAAAAACTTATCTGGGTATCAGTGATAAGATCATCCACCAGGATTTCCTCGACATGGAGAAACCCTTTGAGGGAAAATTTACGGTCGTCGGGAACTTTCCCTATAATATTTCTTCCCAGATCCTTTTTAAAATGGTAGACTGGAAAGAGGACCTTGAGATCATGATCGGGATGTTTCAAAAAGAAGTGGCCCTGCGGGTCGCAGCTAAAGAAGGCAATAAGACATACGGGGTGCTCAGTGTACTGATCCAGGCTTTTTTTGACGTGGAATATTTATTTGAAGTGCATGAGAAATGTTTTCAACCTCCACCCAAAGTAAAAAGCGCAGTGATCCGGTTGAGGCCAAAAAAGAAGGTTTTGCCTTTCAGAAAAGAAAAAGATTTTTTCGTGCTGGTCAAAACGGCTTTCAATCAAAGAAGAAAGACCCTTCGCAATGCCGTTAAAAATTTATTTGACCACGGCACATTGCAGGATGAGGTATTTAATAAACGGGCAGAGCAATTGACGATCGGCGATTTTGCTGCCTTGACCCACAGGATGAAATGATAAATGGATCCAGCTATGAGGAAAGTAATCATTACGGCCAAATCACATGAATACCTGTCTGAGCGGCTAAAAAATGCAGGCTATACGGTACTGAATCAACCCCAGATCAGCATTGAAGGATTGAGGGAGGAGATCAGCGATGCAGAAGGGCTGATTGTTACCACCAGGATCGCCATTGATAAAACCATGATTGACCTGGCGCCTTCGCTGAAATGGATCGGCCGTCTTGGAAGCGGCATGGAATTGATCGATACAGCCTATGCCGCAACCAAAGGAATTCGATGTGTAAGCAGTCCCGAAGGCAACCGCAATGCGGTAGCCGAACATGTACTGGCCATGTTGCTCAACCTGATGAATAAGATCTGTTCAAGTCAGGATGAAATAAGGGAGGGTAAATGGCTCCGCGATTCAAACAGGGGGAGTGAACTAACGGGCAAGACCATTGGTATTATCGGCCTGGGCAATACAGGATCCGCTTTTGCGAAATTGCTCAAGTCATTTGATGTGACCATTTTAGCCTATGACAAATACAAGTCTGATTTCGGACGAGGCTATTTAAAGGAGGCTAATCTCGAACAGATTGCGCGCTACGCAGAAGTCATTAGCATGCATGTTCCGCTCACAGAAGAAACATACCATATGGCCGGGGATACCTTCTTTCATGTGCTGGAAAAAAAACCGTATTTTATCAATGCGTCGAGAGGAAAAGTTCATGATACGGCGGCCATCATCCGGGCGCTTCAAAATGGAAAAATTTCCGGCGCGGCGCTCGATGTGCTGGAAAACGAAAAATTAGACAGCTATTCAGTAACTGAAAAAACGCAGTTGCAGGAGTTACTGGCAAGGCCGGATGTGGTCATCACACCGCATATTGCCGGCTACAGCCAGGAGGCATTTTACAAAATGGCGAAGGTTCTACTGGACAAGCTCTCTATATAACTCATTGTAAAACAATGAAGTTGAATATTTATTTGAAAAATCCCTTCATCTGAATTGTCCAAAAAAATTCTATCTTTGTACAAATAGTGCAACGCTTCAGAATCTGTGAGGCGTTGTATTTTTTTCTATTTACAAACCGAAGGAAAAGGAGGAATTTATGAGTGCGTTCACTTATTTGACCAAAGATGCGCTGGAACAAATGAAGGCTGAACTTCAGCGAATGAAAGCGATTGATCGTCCGGCTGCTTCCAGGGCAATTGCCGAAGCTCGTGAAAAAGGCGACTTGCGCGAAAATGCAGAATACGATGCGGCCAAAGAATCGCAGGGTATGCTCGAAGCAAAGATCCAGAGACTGGAAGGCGAGCTGGCGAATGCAAGGATCCTGGATGAAGAAAATATTGACACCAGTAAAGTCTCCATTTTAACCAGGGTGACCCTGACCAACCTGAACAATAAAAAGCAGGTGACCTATCACCTCGTATCTGAAAAAGAAGCCGATCTGAAATTGGGTAAGATATCCGTTACTTCACCCATCGGAAAAGGACTGCTTGGAAGACATATCGGAGAAATTGCAGAGGTACAGGCGCCTGCAGGTATACTTAAATTTAAGATTGAAAATATTACGGTCTGACTTCACCGTAAGGTCGAATCAATTGAACCAGCCATGACCATCTTCTCTAAAATCATTTCCGGCGAAATACCAAGTTATAAAATTGCAGAGGACAAAAATTTTTTTGCATTCCTGGATATCTTTCCGCTGCGGGAGGGACATGTGCTGGTCGTGCCGAAAATGGAAATCGATAAATTCTTTGATTTGCCGGATGACCTGTTGACCGCGATGCTTGTCTTTTCAAAGCCGATCGCCAGGGCCATCGAAAGTTCATTTCCATGCGACCGTTGCGGCATGGCCGTGATCGGACTGGAAGTGCCTCATGCACATCTTCACCTGGTACCCATTGACAGTGCAAACGATCTCAACTTTACGCGGGGTAAAATCAAGGTGACTTCTGAGCAATTGAAAATGGCGCAGGAGAGGATTATTGGCAATCTGAAATCATAAGTGATATACATAAAAGCATTGGACCCCCCGACGGGGTTAGCGGGCAGCAAATTAAATGCGACCCGCCAAACCCTGACGGGGGTTTGCAACCCCGTCAGGGGTGCTGCGTACCTTACTTAATCCTCTTCGGGTTTTTCGCAACAAAATCTTTCCACCCATTAACTTTCCTGGGCGACGAAGGCAACGCGGTTCCCTGGAAGTGATGGCACATGGCTACGGCCAGCGCGTCGGATGCATCATAATATTTTATTTCCTCCTGCAATTGCAAAAGCTGTTGCAACATTTTCCATACCTGCTCTTTCGCAGCATTGCCGTTGCCGGTAATCGACTGTTTGATTTTACGCGGTGAATACTCCGTGACAGGAATCCCCGCATGCATAGCTGTGGCGATGGCCACGCCCTGCGCCCTTCCCAGTTTCAGCATGCTTTGAACATTTTTTCCAAAAAAAGGCGCTTCAATGGCAAAATGATCAGGATGAAACCTTTCAATCAGCTCATAGACTTTTTTGTGGATGAGTCGCAATCTTTCATAATTGTCAGTCTGGGGGGATAATTTAAGGACGTTCATTTCCAGCAAAACCATGCGTTTTTGTCCCACTTCTATCAGCCCGTATCCCATCAGCAGGGTTCCCGGATCGATGCCCAAAATTATTTTACTATTGTTTTGCAAGAGGAGAATTATTTTTGATGCCGATCGTGCGACTCAACAAAAATATCAAATTAATAGTCAATTACTTCCTCGGACCGGTGGTATTCCTGCTTCTTTCGTATGCCATCTATTATCAGCTCTCCCAACAGCATCACTGGAAGGAGTCTTTGCAGGAGATCAGGGTAGCTGTTGCGGGCCCCCTGCAATGGAAGCTCTGGGCCACCGTGCTGCTGATGCTGGCGAACTGGTCATTGGAAGCAAAAAAATGGCAGCTGGCCAATCGGTCTCTTCAGCATGTTCCTTTTTTCCAGGCGTTTAAAGCGGTATTCGCAGGACTTGCTATTGCGTCGTTTACGCCCAACCGAATGGGTGAATATTTTGGCAGGGTGTTATATATAGACGAAGGAAAGCGGATGCGGTCTATCGCACTGACCATAATCGGCAGCATTGCCCAGCTGTCGGTGACGCTGGTATGTGGTATTGTTGGAATATTTTATCTGCAAGAATTCATCCATCAACCCGGATCTTCGGATCATGCTTTTCTTCAGACCTCCCTTCATATCCTTTTATGGGGAATCCTGTTTGGCCTGGTATTGTTATTGATATTTTATTTTCGGTTACACTGGTTGGTAAGCCTTACGCAAAAGATAGATCCATCGGGTAAATACATGACTTTTGTTAAAGTTTTGAAAGACATACCGGCTACTATTCTTTTACGGATTTTGTTGCTATCTTTTGCCAGATACCTGGTATTCATCATCCAATATTACCTGATGTTTTCAGTTTTTGCAGTCCATTTAAACGGCATGCAGCTTTTTGGCGGTGTAAGTGTCATGTTTTTAGTGATGGCCGTATTGCCTACTTTTACTTTTTTGACTGATTTGGGGTTGCGTTGGGAATCCGGTATCCACATTATGCAATTGTTCAGCAGTAACCTCATCGGCATTTTCGCCGCTTCATTGGGTATATGGCTGATCAACTTAATAATCCCGGCATTGATAGGGAGTTTGTTAATTTTAAGCATTAAAATATTCAGGATTCGATGAAAATCTTTACCGCTGTTTTTTTATTTCTCTTGTTGATCATCTCTTTTCCCATGCAGGCAGGCGATGAATTTTGCGGAGTAAAAAATTCTGCGTTCCAGGAAAATGAAGCTTTAACCTACAAAGTATATTATACGCTCGCAGGCGTATTTATCAGTGGCGGAGAAGCCGTCTTTACCACCACGCTGGAAAACCTGAATGGAAGAAAGGTGTATCATATTTCGGGGAGTGGCAAGACGACGAGTTTTATGGATAATATTTTTAAGGTGCGGGATAAATATGAAACCTTTATCGATACCGCAACCTTGCAGCCCCTTAAATTTATCCGCAATGTGGAAGAAGGAGCAATTAAGATCTATGAAAACGTCACGTTCAATAAGGCAACCGATGCTGCGATTACGAGTAAAGGTATTTTCAAGGTGCCAGCCTGTGTGCAGGACGTAATGAGTTCGATCTACTACGCCAGAAATCTTGATTTCAGCAAGTTGAAACCAGAGGATAAGGTCCCTTTTTCCATGTTCCTCGATAACGAAGTGTATCCATTGTACATCCGGTATCTTGGCAAAGAAGTGATTAAGACAAAGTATGGAAAATTCAGGGCCATTAAAATCAAACCCCTGCTGATCCAAGGGACCATTTTTACCGGCGGGGAGAAGATGACTGTTTGGGTCAGCGATGATGCCAATCACATTCCCCTCCGGGTGGAAAGCCCGATCAGCGTGGGCAGCATCAAAGTGGATATGATGGATTTCAGGAACCGGCGTTCTCCAATGAGTTCTCTGCTGGATATCCGCTGAGCGATAAATTTCCCCCCTGCATTAACCGAATAATTCGGTAATTTCATTTACACATTTTTTATCAAATCTAAATGAACCCGACATGAGAAAATGGTTCTTCGCCTGCATGGCATTTTCCGTATGCACCATTTTATATGGTAAGGATGATCCCCGGCTGCTGAAAGCCTCCAGGCAGGATGTTGCTGGTTGGATCCATATTCACCTGGAGGGATCTCCCGGACAGATTGGCTACCAGCACGGTTTCCTGCTGGCCAGTGAAATCGATGATGCCTTGCAGATGATACGCTATGCTGCTAAACACAATACGCATAAAGATTGGAATTTTTACCGGGATGCTGCAAAGAAAATGTTCTGGCCCAAAGTGGACAGGGAGTACCAGTTGGAGATTTCGGGCATCGTAGAGGGACTGAAAGCCAAAGGCAAGTCCTACGACGTGTACGACCTTGCGGCGTATAATGGCAGTATCGAGTTACTTCAATATTATGTTCCCATGCTCATGAACAAAGCAAAACCTGGTTCGGCCAATAATAAGGCGCCGGGAAATTGCAGCGGATTTATTGCAACAGGCAGTTACACGGCGGATGGCAAGATCGCCATCGGGCACAATAACTGGAGTGATTACCTGGCGGGAGAACGATGGAACATCATTGCCGACATCGTGCCCGAAAAAGGAAGCAGGATGTTTATGGACATGCTACCGGGGTTTATCCATAGTGGCGATGACTTCGTCATAACGGGATCGGGTATGCTGATTACGGAAACCACGATAACACAATTCAAGGGATTTGATGTGAATGGCATACCGGAATTTGTGAGGGCAAGAAAGGCTGCCCAGTATGCCCGTTCTATTGATGACTTTGTTAAGATTATGACAACAGGTAACAATGGTGGATATGCGAATGACTGGCTGGTAGGTGACATCAATACCAATGAAATTGCGAGGCTGGAACTAGGCCTTAAGCATTTTCGCGTTTGGCGCACAAAGGACGGAATATATGTCGGCTCCAATTTTGCAAGCGACGAAAAACTCATCGCCGAAGAAACGACTTTCAATCCCGCCGATTCTACCAATTCACCCAATACGCGCAGGAAGCGTTGGGAAACACTGACAGCCCAATACAAAGGCAAGATCGACGCAGCCACCGGCAAAATAATGGAAGGAGACACATATAACGAGCTGGCAAAGGCGAATGAGGCAAACCGTTGTGTGATCGCCGGCCGTGTCGATACCGACCCAAAAGGATGCCCTGAATGGGATTGGCCACCATTTTTCCCTGGGGGCACCGTACAGGGCAAGGTCACCACAACAGCATTGGCCAAAGAGATGAAATTCTGGGCGCACATGGGAAACCCAAGCGGCGAAGATTTTATTGCAGCTCCTTTTTTCGTTCAGCATCCCGAATACCAATGGCAGGCAAAATACCTGCATGATATGAAGGCCTATCCATGGACGCTGTTTGAAGCGGGGAAATAGCGTAGCTACGACTCAAGTAATTTTTCCATTTGCATGCTTCGCGAGCCTTTGATCAGGAAATAGCTGTCATGAAAATCTCCCTTTTGAAACCAATCTTTTGCCTCGAGTGAATTTTCAAAAACCGTAACCGGAGGGTTCAATTTTACAAAATCGCCGCCCACCAGTACCACCTGTTTCCATGGGTACTGACCGATCAGCGATATGATCTTTTCATGTTCCCGGATACTTTCCCTGCCCAATTCTGCCATCGCGCCCAGGATCAGTATTTTATTTTCTGCATGCGTTCTGGCGAAATTTTCTATGGCGGCTGTCATGCTGCTCGGATTGGCGTTATAAGCGTCCAGGATGATGTGGTTTGAACCGCGGGTAACCAATTGGGACCGGCTGTTGGATGGACTGTAGCCTTCAATAGCCTTCTTAATTTTCTCCCGGGGCACGTTGAAATAATTTCCAATGGCTATGGCCGACAAAATATTGGGCAGATTATAATCACCGACCAGCTGTGTCTGAATTTTTTCCATGGCCACGCCTTTGGTCATTTCGATGGTAAGAAAGGGTTCGTTTTGGGAAATGGATCCTGTAATATCCCCGTCTGTGATGCCATAACGGATGATCTGCGGAATACCCTTACTCATGTCCCGGAGATCTTCATAATCCCACATAACGAAAGCCGTGCCCTGGTTATCCCGGAGAAAATCATATAGTTCACCTTTTGCTTTTTTCACCCCTTCTATGCTTCCAAAACCTTCGAGGTGTGCTTTGCCGATGTTGGTGATCAACCCATGCGTAGGCTTGCAGTAAAGACAATAGCCTGCTATTTCGTGCAGGTGATTGGCTCCCATTTCTATGACAGCCATTTCGGCATCGGTTTTTACACGCAAAATAGTTAACGGAATTCCGATATGGTTATTCAGATTGCCTTCGGTCGTATAGGTGGTATAAGAAGAAGACAGCACCGCATGAATCAATTCCTTGGTCGTCGTCTTGCCATTGCTTCCCGTGATGGCGATAAAAGGAATCGTAAACTGTTCGCGATGCTGCTTAGCGAGATCCTGCAGGGTCTGCAAAACATTTTCGACAAGAATAATTTTATCCGATACTGCAAATGCAGGTTCATCCACGATTGCAAAAGCAGCGCCCTGGCTGATCGCCTGCGCTGCAAATTGATTCCCGTTAAAATGGTCCCCTTTCAGTGCAAAAAAAAGATCACCCACCTTGAGTTTCCTGGTATCCGTTTGAATCGAAGGGAATTGCTGGTAGATCCGGTATAAATCTTCGATGTTCATTTGGCAATGTAAAACAAGAAATGTAAAATCTAAAATGTAAAGCCGGTCTGACGGTCCCCGTCTGGCCGGAAATAAAAAAGCCAGCCTCTGTTGAAGACTGGCTCTTTATTAAAAATGTTTGCTTTATTGTTTTCTCGAATTTTGTCTTCTCTGCTTGTAGCTGATACCGGTTTTCCGGCCATTACCAGCGGCGCTGCCTACACGATCCATGGCGCAACGGAAACCGACTGTAGAACTAGCCTGGTCTTCTTCCATAAAGCGGCGTGTACCCGGACTTAACCAGTAAGCACGGTCATTCCAGCTTCCGCCTTTGATCACCCTTGACTTATCGCTGATCAAAGTGGTTTTACCATAACCATAAGCCACACCGGCAATCAGGGAGTCTCCATCAAGATAATTGATGACATCACCTTTCTGATAGTTACGGCGGTTCTTGCTTTCCTCGTCTGTTACGTTACGGTATTTGATCCTACCCAGGCTATCTCTTTCGGCTTTGTTTTCTTTGCCGAGATCAATCGTCTGGAATTTATTACCACGGTAAGGGGCTACATCGTCCACGTCAACTGTAGAAAGAGGACGATATACGTCTTCCACCCACTCATTCACGTTACCTGACATATTATATAAACCGAAACCATTGGGATAAAATGATGTGACTGAAGCAGTGTACACGGCATTGTCATTAAGACCACCGGCAACACCCATATTATCACCTGCACCACGTTTGAAGTTGGCCAGGAAGGTACCCTGCCAGCTGCCTCTGCGTGAATCACGAAGTCCGTTTACATTCTGGCTCCAGGAATAAACCTGTTTATTGGCGATCAACTCTTCACCTCTTTTGCTATCCTTTGTACTCGGCAAGGGATTCTGATTGATATATCCGAGTGCGGCATATTCCCACTCTGCTTCTGTTGGCAGACGATACGAAGGGAACAATATTCCGTCTTCGAAAGTCACCTGCGTTCTGGGCGTACCGTTTGGATTTTTTAAAGGATTCTTTTTTGATTTAGCGGCAGGACCCGGCGTTGGCTGATATTCGCCAGTCAGGTAAGATTTGGTATTAAAGTTTTCCTGTCCCAGACCCTGGATATTCTTCAGTGAATTCTTATTGATGAAGCCCTTATCGACCAGGGTTTTTTCATTCACGCGATCGGTCCTCCAAAGACAGAAATCATGTGCCTGTCTCCAGTTAACCCCAACAACGGGATAATAATTATAGGAAGGATGGCGGAAATAATATTCAACCAATGGTTCATTGTAAGCCAGCTCACTTCTCCAGACCAGTGTGTCTGGGAGAACACCATCGCGTACAGCCTTGAATTCGTCTCCTTCAAAAACATTGTTCACCCAATACAGGTATTCACGGTAATGTACGTTAGCCACTTCTGTTCTGTCTATATAAAAGGAATTGACGGTAACTCTTCTGGGAATATTGTTCCAGTCGCTCATCACGTCTTCTTCTGTGGTTCCCATGGTAAAGGTACCTCCCTGAACAAAGACAAGGCCCGGGCCCGTACGCTGTTCTTTTTCGCGGGATACCTGGTAACCACCCATGTTTTTATCATTGTAATTCCAGCCGGTAACATCGGAGGACTCGGTTTTCTTACCGAACAGCTTACCATTCCGGCAAGAAGTAACCATTGCAGCGCAGCTGGCCAGGATAATTAGATTTTTGACATTCATATACAAACTCTTTTAGCCGTGATGTTTAAAGAACAGAAACGTGTTTCCGAAATAAATATTGCACTTAACGTGCCGGTTTTTGTCGACAAAAGGCATTCGGACGAAGATAATCACTTTCAGCCTGATTTATTTGAGTATAACTTCGCTTTTTTAATAGGAAATACCCTAATTTTGCCCGGTAAGTTGCTGGAAATTAAGGTATTGAAATCCCTACGCGAAATTGGGTCCCCGGGTTGCTTTTTTTGGTTGAAATCAATCTAAAATCAATCGGTCCGGGGCCGGTTATATGAAATGGTATCGGCTGTCAGCAGATGCCCGAAAAGGGCTTGTAAAATGGCCTCTTACCAAAAAATTTAAATTGCACAATAATTTCTTTTGCAAACCGTTGGAGTTGAAATTATATGATTTGGATTAATAATTGAGAAGGGAATATACAGGCTTTGGGAAACTCCTGATCCTACAATTGAAACTGTTAAAAACCACGGCATTAAGTGGTCCGTGTGATTAAAAACCATAATTTAAATCAAAATTGCTGCTGCAATTGAGCCAAATCATTTATTACATGAAACGAATTCCCTCTATTATTTCTGCCGGTTTTTTATTGTTTTCATTTGGTAATTCTTTAAAGGCACAAACAACAAATAAGATCAATGTAGTCACCACGGCGGTTCCTTTTTTACGCATTTCCCCTGACGCAAGGTCTGGGGGGATGGGCGAACTCGGACTTGCAACTTCCACTGATGCCAGCTCTTCTTTTTATAACCTCGCAAAAACACCTTTTTCTCAATACAATACCGGTATCGGTCTCACGTATACGCCCTGGTTACAGGACCTCGGTTTAAAAGATGTATACCTGCTGGCAGCAAGCGGTTACCATAAACTGAGTGAAAATGAGGGTCTGTCAGCCTCTATCCGGTATTTCAGCCTGGGTAATATTCAGTTTACAGATTACAGTGGCTCCGAACTTGGCGTGGGCAGGCCGCGTGAGCTAGCCGCCGATCTGGGTTATTCCCGTAAACTTGGGGAAAAACTTGCCCTGGGGTTGGCGATACGGTATATTCATTCCGACCTGGCAGCAGGATATGCTTCTAACGGCAATACCTATAAGCCCGGAAATGCTGTCGCTGCAGATGTCTCTATTTTTTATAATGGCGTTGATGCAGCCGGTCAGGGCTGGCGTTTTGGAGCTGCCTTCTCTAACCTCGGTACTAAAATAGGGTATACCAATGATGCCACAGCAAAAGAATACATACCTGCCAATTTTGGCATCGGCGCTTCTTATACTAAAGCATTTGATGAACAAAGCAAATTGAGTTTTGGTATCGACATCAATAAATTGCTGGTTCCCACAGCGCCGGTTTCGCAGGATAATGGCGGCCCCGTTGATTCTGCAAACCTTTCCGAATACCACAATCAAAGTGTGGTGAGCAGCTGGTTCAAGTCATTTGGGAATAGTGCTTATGCACTGTCAGGTGGCCTGGAATACGGATACAACGACCAGTTTTTTTTCCGTGCAGGATATTTTTATGAAGGAAAAAACCAGGGCGACAGGCAATATTTCACCCTTGGCGTAGGACTCAAATACAATGTCATCGGGTTGAATTTCTCTTATATCATCCCATCGGGGAGCGGCGTAACGAGAAACCCTTTATCGAATACCCTTCGTTTTGGATTGGTCTTTGACCTGGATGGCCCCGAAGCCACCACCCAACAATAAATTAGCTGACAGATTACACAAAAAAGATAATTTTGAAGCGCCCCGTTCTGCATCGGCAAGAACAGGGCGCTTTTCTTTTTAAAAAAAATGCATGTCATACCGAATTGGATTTGGAGTGGATTTTCATCAATTGACTGAAGGAAGACCCCTGATGCTTGGTGGTGTACATATCCCCTACGAAAAGGGCGCGGTGGGTCATAGTGACGCGGATGTGTTGCTCCATGCCATCTGCGATGCGCTGCTGGGCGCTTTGAACCTGGGAGATATTGGCGTTCACTTTCCCAATACAGACCCAGCTTACAAGAATATCGACAGCAAACTACTATTGCAAAAAACCTACGCCCTGGTCAAAAGCAAAGCATATCGGGTGGTGAATATCGATTCCACCATTTGCCTCGAAGCGCCCAAGGTTATGCCATATGCGGGTGATATGCGCACCACGATTGCCGCCCTGCTCGAGATCAGCGAAGCAGATATTTCCATTAAGGCAACCAGCACCGAACAAATGGGATTTGTCGGTCGCGGAGAAGGGCTTGTCGCTTATGCAACACTGTTGTTAAGGGAGAAATAAAGTACATTTGCGCCATGTCAAACGTGAAAGTCAGGATCATTAATAAGTCTTCAAATCCATTGCCCGAATATGCTACGGAAGGATCCGCGGGAATGGATATCCGCGCACAGCTTTCGGAACAGGTGGTGCTTCAACCCCTGGAAAGGCATTTAATTCCAACGGGCTTGTTCATTGAACTTCCCGAGGGATATGAGGCGCAGATCAGGCCAAGGAGCGGACTGGCTGCCAGGCAGGGGATTACCTGTCTTAATTCTCCCGGAACGATTGATTCGGATTACCGCGGCGAGATCATGATCATATTGATCAACCTAAGCCACCAGCAACAAATTGTGCAGGACAAAGAGCGCATAGCCCAGATGGTTATCCACAAGGTGGAGCGGGTGAAATGGAAGCCGGCGGAAAAGATCAAAACCACGAAACGCGATAAAGGAGGATTTGGCCATACCGGAAAATCATAATGCTATATGAATTAACTTTATGCCATGGCGAATAGAACCCCAAACAAGGCATCGTGGAAAAACAGGATCAGTCGTTCCGGCTTGTGCCAGGCAGCGGGGTTCGCGCTGCTTTTATTGATTATTGTCAGTTTTGGCAGTTGCCGTTCGGCCAAAAAAATTCAGACGGCCATGGCTAAAAAAGACACCGTTATTCAAACCAGTATTCCCATATCAGAGGCTGACCGTAAGGCGGATTCGATTCGCACGATCACATTCGTGATGCAAAAGATACAAAGTCAGCGGATCAATTTTCAAACCTTCTCGGCCAAGGTGAAAGTAAATTTTGAGGGCTTTGATGGGAAAAATTATGATTTCAATGCCTTTATCCGGATACAAAAAGATAAAGTGATCTGGGTACTGATCAATGCCGTATTGGGGATTGAGGCCTTCCGCGTCATGATCACGCCCGACAGCGTAAAAGTTCTGAATCGCCTGGACAAGATCGTTCAGCTGCGGTCGGTGAATTATCTGAAGGAAGTGGCCCATTTGCCGGTCGATTTTCAAATATTGCAGGATCTGCTGATTGGAAACCCGATCTATCTCGACAGCAATATCCTCTTCTACAGGAAGGACGAGAACGGCATTTCCCTGATGAGCATGGGAGATTTGTTCAGGAATTACATTACACTGAATCCGGTAGACTATACCATTAAACACAGCAAACTCGACGATCTCGACGTGATGCGTTCCAGGACCTGTGACATCACGTTCGGTGATTATGAACGAAAGGATACGCTGCGGTTTTCCACCTATCGCAAAATATCCATCGCAGAAAAAACAAAACTGGACATCCAACTTGGATTCAAACAATATAACTTTAACGAGACCTTAAGCTTTCCATTTTCGGTTCCAAAAAATTATAAACGAAAATAATCGTTATATCTTTCATTTTACGGGCGCAAAAGCTTTGATATGCTTAAATGTACTTTCCTGGTTTTGGTTTCGATGTTCATCACAACTGCCGGTTTTTGCCAGGCTACAGCACCCAACCGCAGTGATCTTGAAAAGGAACGTGCAGCCATCCAAAAGGAAATTGAAGATGTAAAGCGATCCCTGGATGAGACCAAAAAAAGCAAAAAAGAAACCCTGGGTCAATTGGCCCTGCTGCAAAGAAGACTGCGTCTCAGGCTTTCGGCCATTCAAAACATCAATCAGCAAATCAATTTTATCCAGGGGGATATGAATAATTCCTGGCAGGAGATCCTCAAACTCAGGCGTGAACTGGATACCCTCCGCAAGCAATACGCCCAAAGTGTAGTGTATTCATATGAAAACCGGAGCAACTACGATTTTCTCAATTTCATTTTTGCGGCGACCAGTTTTAACGATGCATTAAAAAGGGTGGCCTATCTTAAATCGTATAGGGCTTACCGGGAGGAACGCGCAGACAACATCAAGAAAACGCAGGATTTGCTCCAGAGTAAGATCGATGGTTTAAAAGTTAAGCGCCTGGAAAAAGATGAGGCCCTTCAGAAGCAGAACAGGGAAAAGCAGGTGCTGGAAGTGGAAAAGAAGGAAAAAGATGCCGTGGTGAACAAATTGCAATCCCAGGAAAAGGAGCTGAAAAAGCAGATGCTGGCCAAACAGAAACAGGACCAGAAATTAAACAATGCCATCGGCGCCGCCATCCGCAGGGCCAGGGAAGAGGCGATCCGGGAGGCCAAAAAGAAGGATGCTGCTGACGCCAAAGCCAATACCAATGTCGAAAAATCAACCCCGGCGAATAAGACAAGTAACCTGAGCAATGCCAACAAGAGTGCAGTTACTCCAACTGACGTAAAGCCCAAGGCAGTGACGGTTTTTGACAACCGGGCCGATATTGCTTTATCGGATAATTTTGAAAAGAACAGGGGCCACCTGCCCTGGCCGGTCAGTGAAGGCAATATCGTCATGACTTATGGCCCGCATGAATACATCAAAGGGATCACCCATAATAATCCGGGTATTACCATTGAAACCAATTCAGGAAAGGCTGTAAAAGCAGTTTTTGATGGAGTAGTACAAAATGTGATCAATGTGGGCGATGTGCAGGCCGTTATTTTACGGCATGGTAAATACTTTACCACTTACAGCAATTTATCCAGTGTGTCGGTTGCAAAAGGCGATGCCGTGAAGACCGGACAGATGGTCGGCAAACTCGCCGATATCGGCCAGCTTGAATTTATTTTATCCGACGACAAGGACCGGAATTTGGATCCGGAAAGATGGCTGAGGAGGTAGTTATGATCGGTGGCCGTTGGGCGATGGCGGTTGGCCGGCTTCATGAAAGAAGTTATCTGTGGATGTCGGTCAACGGTCATCGCCCAACGGCCATCGATCAGCAATTTGCAACTAAAGAAACCGATTATACAACGCTTCGTATATCGGCACAATATTATGGATGTCGAATTTTTTCGCATGTGCGGCGGCGTTTTCTTTGAAACGCTTTAGCCGGGCATTATCCTCCAAAATATGAATCGCGTTTCGGCTCATTTCTCCGATATCTCCTACATTGCTCAAATATCCCGTTTGTCCGTCAACGTTGATTTCCGGCAAACCACCCACATTGGTTGATATGACTGGTACGCCGGCGGCCATGGCTTCAAGTGCGGCCAATCCAAAGCTTTCATAATCCGAAGTGAGCAGAAAGAGATCGGCCACGGCAAGGATTTCCTCCATCTGCTCCTGCTTGCCTACAAAACGCATGTCATCACACAAATTCATCTCGCGGCATAAGTTCTCTGCTGTGGGCCGTTCGGGACCATCACCGACAAATAACAATTTCGCCGGCAGTTTTTTTCTTACTTCGGCAAAAATGCGCACCACATCCTCCACCCGCTTTACCGCCCTGAAATTCGAAGCATGCATCAGGATCTTTTCTCCATCCGGCGCAATGACTTTCCTGAATGCATCGATGGGTTTCTTGTGGAATCGGGTGACATCAACGAAATTATAAATGACTTCAATTTTTTTCCTGATGCTGAAAATCTTATTGGTTTCATCGCGCAGGTTTTTTGATACTGCCGTGATCGCGTCGCTCTCGTTGATGGAAAAAGCAACTACGGGAGCGAAGGTTTTGTCCCTCCCGACCAGGGTGATGTCCGTTCCGTGCAGGGTAGTGATCACCGGGATATGCCTGTCTTGTGCAGCCACGATTTTTTTGGCCATATATGCCGCGGAAGCGTGGGGAATGGCATAGTGTACATGGAGCAGGTCCAATTGATGATTCATGATTACGTCGACCATGGTGCTCGCCAAAACCGTTTCATAAGGCGGATAGTCGAAGAGGGGGTAAGTGGCTACCCGCACTTCATGATAAAAAATATTGGCATTGAATTCAATCAGCCTTACCGGTTGCTGATAAGTGATAAAATGCACCTGGTGGCCTTTATCAGCCAGTGCCTTTCCTAGTTCTGTCGCCAGTACACCACTTCCTCCAAACGTAGGGTAACAAACAATTCCAATCCGCATATTTGATAAATTAGTGAATGAAGGTAACTAAAAACCGATGACCCCGGGGGCACCCTGACGTGTTCTGCGCTTATTAAATTATCTTAGCAAAAATTAACATCCATGCACCGACTATTGTTTACCGGTTTTTGTTTTTTAATGAATATAGCCGCTATAGCCCAACATGAGGATTCCCTGCTGATCCGTAAGATTGCCGATGAAGTGCTTACAAACGGTAAGGCATACAGTAACCTGTATACCCTGACCAAAACCGTTGGAGGAAGGATGAACGGTTCTCCTCAAACGTATAAGGCGGTTGCCTGGGGGCAAAAGGCATTGCAGGAAGCGGGTGCGGACAAGGTTTACCTGCAGGAATGCAAGATTCCCCATTGGGTTCGCGGAGGAAAAGACATAGCGAAACTGGTATCCGGCAATAAGGAGACCGATTTGCACGTACTGGCGCTGGGAAATTCTGTTGGAACTTCGTCCAGGGGAATTACTGCAAATGTGATTTTAATCAATTCATTTGATGAACTGGAGAAAAGAAAGGATGAAGTAAAGGGCAGGATTGTTTTTTACAACTATAAATTTAATCCAAAATTCATCGAGACCTTTTACTCTTATTCAGATGCTGTCAGGTATCGCGGTTCTGGTGCGAGCCGTGCGGCAAAATACGGAGCCGTCGCTGTATTGGTGAGATCGATGACCCACTCCACCGATAACAACCCGCACACAGGCGCCATGAACTACAACGACTCATTTCCAAAAATCCCTGCTATGGCCGTCGGTCTCTGGGATGCCGACAAATTGGCTGAGGCGATACAGGAAGACAATAAAACAAAAGTCTTTTTGAAATCCAATGCACATACGCTTCCCGATACCATTGGATACAACGTGGTTGGGGAATGGACGGGAGTGGTTTTCCCGAATCAATACATTACCGTTGGCGGACATCTCGATTCCTGGGATCCTGCAGAAGGGGCGAGCGATGACGGTACCGGTTGCGTGCATTCCATTGAAGTGCTTCGGGTGCTCAAGGCTGTTGGATATAAGCCACAGCACAGCATTCGCGTAGTATTGTTCACCGATGAGGAAAACAGAGGAGGCGGGGCGATAAAATATGCTGCCGAAGCAAAACAAAAAAATGAGCAACATCTTTTCGCCCTGGAAAGCGATGCGGGCGGGTTTACACCAAGGGGCTTCAGTTTTGTTTTGACAAATGATCGCCTGGAAAAGATCCGGTCCTGGGTTCCATTGCTGCAGCCTTATGGCGTGTATGAATTTACGCAGGGTTTCGGAGGCGCCGATACGGAACCGCTCAATATAAGCTTTGGAACTCCGGTGGCCGAGCTGATGCCCGATTCTCAACGGTATTTTGATTACCATCATGCGCCCAGCGATGTATTTGAAAATGTCAATAAGCGGGAACTCGAGCTGGGCGCGATCAATATGGCAGCATTGATTTACCTTGTAGATAAATACGGCCTGTAATTTTCAGGCGAACCTGCAAATTGAAAGATCATGAAAAAAATTCTGCGAATCATATTGGTGATCCTCCTGCTGGGCCTCGGGATATTCATTTATTTCCGGTTTTTCTGGGTCTTTGGTGAAGGGGTCAAGGCGGGACAACTGAACTACGTGGTCAAAAAAGGATACCTTTTTAAAACCTATGAAGGCACCATGATCCAAACAGGTTTTAAGGGCAGCACTGCGGGAACCATTCAATCGTATGAATTTAAGTTTTCTGTGGTGGATGAATCGATCGCCAACAAATTGATGAGCAATAGCGGCAAGGAATTCGAGCTGCACTACAAAGAATATTCAGGCGTTCTGCCCTGGAGAGGGAATACGGCGTTTATTGTGGACAGCATTTACTCTATGCGGGATCCGCGGAGCGGAGCAGTTCCGCTGCAATAAATGTAAAATGTAAAAGTGGGAGTGGTTTCGCTTTTACATTTTACATTTTGCATTTAATATTTTAGATTTTATATTTCAAGGGGCGAGAAGTAGAAATATCGCGGGTTGTTTATTCAAATCCGGAACTGCGCGGTTCCATTCAGCAATCGTTTTAGTTTGAATGCTTTCCTCCGGTCCGGTGAGGTTTGCGGCTATGCATAAACGTGTTGAGGGCTGGCATTGTTTGAGCAGTGCCGACAGCAACTGGTTGTTTCGATAAGGCGTTTCAATGAATATCTGCGTGCAATGTTTCTTTTGGGATTCCAATTCCAGGTCGCGAATGCTTTTTTGCCTGAGGGATTGGTCGATGGGCAGATAACCCACAAACTGAAACTGCTGTCCATTCATTCCGCTCGCCATAAGCGCGAGAAGTATAGAGCTTGGTCCTACCAGCGGCTTGACCGGAACATTCAACTCATGTGCAGCCGCTACAAGCCATTGCCCGGGATCCGCTACGCCGGGACAACCTGCTTCGCTGATTATTCCGATGGTCTTTCCTTCCTTTAACTTTTTTTTGAATTCAACCTTAACCTCTTCCTCTGCCTTATGAATGGCGAACCACTCATATTGATCAATGATCATCTCTTTATATAACGTCTTCAGATAGCGTCGGGCGCTTCGCTCATTTTCCACGAAAAAAACCTGGCAGACTTTCACCGCATCGAGCAGGTAGGCGGGCAAGACTTGGATGGCTTGTTCGTCCAGGAAAGCAGGAATCAGGTATACTGTCGGAGCGGGGATCATGTTTCCAAATGCTGGTGATATAAACTGATGGTGGCAGCCACAACGGCGTAGGATGGCGCAAGAACCCATCCGATAAAAGGAATAAAATGCATCAGGTAAAATACCAGTCCGTTTCCGATTGCTAGTCCTCTTCGCTTTCCGATATACGCGATGCTTTCTGCAGGTGATAATTTATGCCGCTCGCAACTGTAATCCAGCATCGAAAACCCATAATAATAACATTCAACAGATGCCGAGATCACAGGCGCGATCCATCCTACGAGTGGTATAAAAGAAAGGATCAGAATAGAAATCGTGTACACTGTTTGCCAAAGACAATTGCGCAATGCCAGCCGGATGCCACGCAGGATGTCTTTCAGCATTTGCGAAAAGTTGAAAGGCAGGTCCTTCCCTTCAATGATGGCCTCTGTTTTTTCACTCAGGAATGCGAATACGGGCGACCCGATGACCAGGAAAATGTATTTGAACAGCGAAAAATAAAAAAACACCAAAGTAAGTCTTACCATGATACCGCCCATCACAAAGAGAAAACTGAGTGCTGCACTTTGTTTGCGATGCAGCCATTTATCAATACCGATCACATCACTTAGATAAGAAACGGCGCCATCTGCTGATTTCCAGAAGAAATACATGCCGATGCAAAAAAGGATCATGTAGAGAATGCCAGGTATCAGGATCCATTTCCATAGGCGGTGCCTGCTAATGAATTGATGTGCCTTAAAATAAGATTGAATGGCAATAACAATTTCTTTAAGCAAGGGCTTGGTTTTAAATTTGGCTTTTATTTAATCATCCAGGATCAGGGATTGGTTCGTCAAACCTACGGGAAAAAACCTATTGCACAAATCTTTACTAAAACGATTTCGTTGAAGAAGAAGTTAGAAAAATTGCCCGATGCATTCTATCATCGTGAAGCTGTACTCGATATTGCCAGGGAATTGTTGGGGAAAATACTCGTTACACAATTGGATGGTTTGTACACATCCGGAAGGATCGTGGAGACCGAGGCTTATGCGGGCGTGGCTGACAAAGCTTCTCATGCCTACGGGGGGAGAAGAACGGCGCGTACCGAAGTGATGTACCGGGAGGGAGGCTCGGCTTATGTTTATTTGTGTTATGGTATCCATCACCTGTTCAATGTGGTCACCAATCAAAAAGATATCCCGCATGCCATTCTAATCCGCGGTCTGGAGCCTATCGATGGCATCGACATCATGTTGCGCAGGACCGGGAAAAAGAAATTGGACAATACCCTGACCAGGGGACCGGGAAATCTTACTAAAGCCATGGGCTTATCCAGACGCCATTCGGGCCATTTTTTGACAGGGGATGAAATTTATATTGCCGATGATGGATATCGACCCAAAAAAAACGCCATCTCCATAACCACGCGGATCGGCGTTGAATACGCAGGGGAGGATGCGAAATTGCTTTATAGGTTTATTGTTGAGGGGAATCCGTATGTCAGTAAAATGTAAAATTGAACACGGTCCCACTTTTACATTTTACATTTAATATTTTAGATTTTACATTTCTAGAACTTCGGGCACGCAATAGCTTTCCTTCCATCCGAAGGCTTCTTGATGTAGATGAGGGAGACTTCAATGCCCCCAATACTTTCGGAGGCAGATTTCAAAGAAGAGACATTGATGTCATACGTTAGACCAAGCGAAAATTCCCCAAAATCAAGACCGATATAGGGTATAACGGCGTCGGTCAGGTTGCTGAAACGGAACCAGGATCCTGCATAAAAATTGATCGGGTTGGCGTCATTGTTGTTTACATTGACAGACCAGGCTCCTCCCAGCATGATATCCGTTGCATTCGCCTGCTGGCTATAGAGACCGCTAAAATGAAGATAATTGGTGGAATTGCTGGAGGATAACGGGAACGAACCACCGCCATGCAGCGTTACGCGCGGGTGTAAAGTGTATTGCGCGTTTCCCGTAAAAGACTCCTTCGGACGATTGATATGATAAACCGATCCGCCAAAATAGTAGTTATTCGCCCCATTGGTTGAACCATTGTAAAGTATACCGACATTCATATCAAAATAACTTAGGTTAACCTGGTGGCCATCGAGGGTTTCCGCACTGGGTATGGTCCATCCGCCCTGCTGGTCCAGTTCATCCTCAAAATTCAATTTGGTGCCATCCAGCCTTTTATTTGCATAGGTGCCCTGGAACCCAATGCCGATCTGGTTTAAACCGTCTTCATCAAGACTTTTGTGATAGGAGGTGGAAAAAGACACGTAATTACTGACCAGGATTCCATTGGCCGTTTTGTCGCTCATCGCCATAAGGCCGATGCCCCAGACATCTGTCTCCGGTAGCTTGTCCCTCAGCATGCTGCCGTCGACCGATACCGTAGAAGTAACAAAGGCATTGTTTATGGATGGCCATTGGTTGCGGTAATTGCCGGCAACACGGATGATCCCATTGAATTTGCCCGTGAGGGCAGGATTCAGGGTGAGCGGAGACGCAAAAAACTGTGAAAAAGCAGGGTCCTGCGCACAGGCAACCACCGTTAACAGCGTAAGCAGGGTAAATATGGCGATGGTTCTTTTCATAAACAGTCGTGCTATCAAACTAGTTGACGGAAGCCGGGTGCACCAGTAAGGTTAATAAAACGGACAAAAGGGCCGATAGGTTGTTATAAGAGGAAATTGAGTTGGTTGCATCATAGGGATGAACATAACCATTAGAAAGATGAAAATAATAAAAAATCCCGAAACCCCGTAAGAATGCCTCAAAAAACTTACATCTGAACCTTTGTTCCAAAGGCCAGGTCTCCGGCATCGCCAAGACCGGGTACAATAAAGCCTTTGGCAGTAAGTTCATCGTCAACGGCTCCGCACCATATTTTACATTGTGGTTCGGACCGCTTGACATATTCAATGCCCACCGTACAGGCGATCGCGGTGACGATATGAATTTCGCTTGGATGGCCTTCTTCCCTGAGGAATTGAATGGTTTTTACAAGCGAGGAGCCTGTAGCCATCATGGGATCGGCTATGATCACCACCCTGTTTTCGATTTCGGGGCAGGAAATATAATCCAGGCTTATTTCGAAACTTCCATCGCGGTTGTGCTTGCGGTATGCGGAGATGAAGGCATTGTCTGCCTTGTCAAAATAATTCAGCAGTCCCTGGTGTAACGGCAAACCTGCACGCAGAATGGTTGCCAGGACCGGCTGCTGACTTAATACCTTACAAATGGCAATGCCCAATGGCGTTTGCACTTCTTTGTCTTCGAACTTCAGTTCTTTGCTGATCTCTATAGCAGCCACCTCCCCGATCCGTTCCAGGTTACGCCGGAAACGCAACCGGTCCTGCTGAATTTGCACATCGCGCAGCTCACTGATCCAACTGCTCATTAAACTGTAATGATGGCTTAAATTGATAACCATAAATCAAAATTAAAAATCCGAAATTCGAAAAATAAGCCTGAACAAATCTAAAGGCTTAAATCTATAAAGTAAAATCTTTTACATGCAGTATAAAGTGATCGGTTTGATGAGCGGAAGTTCCCTCGACGGTTTGGATATCGTTTATGCGCATTTTCATGAAACGGCTGCAAAATGGAGCTATGAGATCCAGCGGTCTGCTTGTTATACCTATAGTCGCGAATGGTCGGACAGATTAAAAAATTCCAACAGCCTCTCTGCCTACGAATACCAATTGCTGCATGTCGAATATGGGCATTATATCGGCCAGGAAGTGAACCGTTTTATCCAGGAAAACAATTTGTCGTACCAGGTACAATTCATCTCATCGCATGGGCACACGAGTTTTCATGAGCCCAAAAGAAAAATGACGGCTCAACTGGGCGATGGAGCCGCGATCGCTGCGGAAACCGGTATTCATGTCATCAATGAACTCAGGGCAATGGATCTTGCCCTCGGCGGTCAGGGCGCACCCATCGTTCCAATCGGAGAACAAGCGTTGTTGGGCGACCATCATTTTTTTCTGAATCTTGGCGGCATTGCAAATATTTCGGCTCATCTGCCCGGCCCGGCCGAAGCCACTGAGGAAAAAGAAAGATTCATAGCTTTCGATATCTGTCCGGCGAACAGGATATTGAACATGCTTTCCCAGGAAACCGGAAAGGATTTTGATCTGAATGGCGCCATGGCTGCTGCTGGTTCGGTGAATCATTCGTTGCTGGTGAAATTAAATCAATTTCCCTACTATGCTTTGCCATATCCAAAATCACTGGCCAATGATTTTGGGATCAAAGAAGTGTATCCTGTAATTCATGATCAGGAGGATAGTGTGCAAAATAAGTTGAGGACTTACGTGGAACATATTTGTGTGCAGGTCGTACATGCCATCAGCATGATCCTGCAGCAACAAAAACAATTGCCCTCGCCATTAAAACTTCTGGCCACTGGCGGCGGCGCGCACAATGAATTTTTAATGGCCAGATTAAGGGATGTACTGAAAAATCTTGACATTGAACTCATGGTGCCCGATCAAACCCTGGTAGACTACAAAGAAGCGCTGATCATGGCCTTTATAGGCGTCTTGCGTTGGAGAGAGGAGAACAATGTTTTATCATCTGTAACCGGCGCCAGCCGCGATAGCATCGGAGGGGCGTTGTGGATTGGGAAGTAGGAAATGTAAAATCTACAGTCCCAACACCATTTTCAACTTCCCATACCCACTTTTACTCACGGGCACTTTCGCACCGGTTTTCAAAATGGCGATGTGGCTGTCTTTTTCATAAGGATCGATCCGGGTGATTTGTTGTACGTTCAGCATAAAGGACCTGTGGGTTCGTACAAAATGCTGCGGATCCAGTATTTGTTCAAAATGCCCCATAGTCTTATTCTTGAGAAATGATCCGTCTTTTGTATGAACCTTCACATAGTCATCTGCGGCTTCCAGGTAAAAAATTTCATCGACCGGAATGATCTTGATCCTGCCTGCGATTTTTACCACAACCCGGTGGCTCTGCCCAGGCGACTGTGATACGGTTTCCAGCAAAGCCTGCGTATTTTCTTTGGTATTGGCAGGCGTCTCCTGGTCAAGCAGTTTTTTCATGGCCTTATCAAAACGCTCCTTGCTGAAAGGTTTCAACAGGTAGTCTACTGCGTGGCTTTCAAAAGCCTTAATGGCATACTCTTCGAATGCTGTGGTAAAGATGATTGCGGGGGGTTGTTCCAGCAGTTCCAGCATTTCGAATCCGTTGATCTTGGGCATTTGGATATCCAGGAAAATAAGGTCAGGCTGAAATTGCTGAACCGCTTTCAATCCTTCAAACCCATCGTTGCATTCCTGCATCAGTTCGATATCGGGATAGGATTGCAGGTACTCCTTCACAATAAGTCTTGCTAATGGTTCGTCGTCAATGATGATCGCTTTCATGATAATTGTGGTATGCGCACGATGGTGCTGAATAAATTGTTTTCCGTCCTGGTTTCCAGTAGATCGTTTCTTGCAAAAAGCAGGTAAAGCCTCCTGTTCAGTGAACTTAATCCAAATCCGGTCCCCTTACCCGGATAGGAAGTCTCCGGGTCAAAAGGGTTTTGAACGATGATTTGTAAATAATTGTCCTGCATGGAAGCCTTAATATATATGGTTACTGCATCCGTCGTATCGTATAATCCAAACTTGATGGCATTTTCCACGACCGGCTGAAGCAACATGGGCGGCAATTTCATTTCATTGCAGGATGCATCGCATTCGATCACCGTCGTCAACCTATACCCGAAACGGACCTTTTCGATATCCAGGTAGAGTTCCAGGTATTGCAATTCTTCCGCCAGGTTCACCCATTGCTGGTCTTCTTTTTTGAGGGTTCCCCGCAAAAAATCCGAAAGCTGGTGGATCATTTTTCTTGCCTGTTCGGGCTGGCTTCCTACCAATGCGCTGATTGAATTCAGACTATTGAACAGGAAATGCGGTTGCAATTGCTGGCGTAATTTAAATAATTCCGCATCCTTGGCTAACTTTTCCGTATCGGTTTTGCGCTGCCTGTTTTGCTGTTCTTCTTCTGTCGTATACCAAAATAAACTGATGATGGTCATGCATCCGATCAGCAAAAAACAAATGCCCAACCGAACGGGCCAGGATACAGCAACAAAAGATTGATAACCTGGATCCTCGGGTACCAGCCATCCCAGGATTAATTTCGAGTCATAGGTAATCAATGCACTCAAACCCGCACATAAAATCACGAAATACCAATATCCTTCATTCCGGGGTAAATAATATTTCAAGATAATGATCACCAGGCAGCACGCGCCTACGACCTGCACATTGGTCACCACACTGTCAAGCCAACTGGTTTTAGGACTATAGCCCAGGTTGATGATCAGCAGGGCATGTAATCCGGACCATACTAACCACCAGCCGTAGAATGGGTATCGGAATTTTTTTACTGAGAGTGGTGATCTGGGCAAAAAAAATGATTTACAGGATCTCCAAAAATTTATGTGTACTATTCAACCTGATATGGGCCGCTTTCTTATTGGTGAGTTCTATATACAGATCGGCATTTTCCGTCTCCTGTATCCTGGAGTACAATTCCGCACCATCCAGCAGACCACTCAGCTTATAGAGTTCCGCAATATTGATAAACTTCCATTGAACCAGCTTTTGATGCTGGTTATAGAATTGATCCTGTTCCTGTTTCCCGATCTCAGTGGCTTTGTCAAAGGCTTCTTTTTCATCACCCGCTTCAATCAGCCGCAACTGTTCATCGAATTGGGGCGTATGACTGCCTTCCCCGCAAATAATCCTGTAAACAAGTTTAGAAAGATACCAGTTCATGCCTAAAAAATTTTAAATGTAAAATGTAAAATCTAAAATGTAAAAGGGGTTGAAATTTTGAATATAAAATATAAAATCTAAAATATAAAAGGGATTGGCGTTCTGGGCCGCGCTGGTTTTTCATTTTGATTTCAGCATTTCACCCCTTTTGCATTTTATATTTTACATTTTGCATTTTACATTTCAATAGTTTCTGATCTCAATTCCGCCAAACACCGAGGTTCCGTCAATGATCAATATTTTATCCGAATTAGTCACGCGGTCCTGCTGCCGTTTGTCTTCCACATTTCCAAAAACCGAACTGATGTTGGAACGTATCTCCCAGTGCGGTGGCACGATCAGTTTGGTTCCACCCATTATCTGCGTAATATCCAGTCGCACGACGCCGGTAATATCGGCCTGGCTGAGGTTGATCTCCGATCCACCCATAAATATGGTGATGTCTCCTCCTTTGAAATTCTTTGATACCACGGTCTTGTGTATCCCACCAAAAACCGTTGTCGCGTCGATATAATCTTCTGACGCATAGTTCTTGTATTTTTCTTTCATTTCTTCTTCATTCCATCCCTTGCGCCAGTCCCTGCGCCATTCCTTGCTGCCCCAATCCCGGTTTCTCCATTCATTGCGGCGCCTCGCCCATCCCGGGTGCCCGTGTGGTCTTAACAGGATCAGGATCCCGACGGCGATAATGATAAATGGCCAGATGTAGCGGTGAAGAGAGAAATCAGGCATCCACCGATCCATGAGAAAAAAACCACCGATGATAATGGGAATGATCCAGCCTCCGGGGCGGAAACCATGTTTAAATCCAACAAATAGACCGATCACGATTAGGATCATGGGCCAGGAGAACAGCCAATAGGGAAGCGGCATTCCCATCTCCCGCAGTACCAGGGCGCTGCCCACGGCAATCAGC
>Ga0193728_1000063_pt1 | contig 43693 bp, 39 predicted proteins | sample U1c1metaG_FD_143037 | JGI IMG/M metagenome (GOLD analysis project Ga0193728, IMG submission 143037) | Soil microbial communities from a riparian zone of the East river system, Colorado, United States - U1c1 | ecosystem: Environmental > Terrestrial > Soil > Riparian zone | place: USA: East River... | reverse complement strand
TGGCTGGGCGCTCCTGGTCGCACTGCCGCCGGCGGGCATTGCGATGAACAAATGGTTGTCATTTTATGCTTATCATATTCAATTGTCCTGGTGGCTTTTTTTAATTCCGTTGCTGATCATTCCCTGCATCGCATTGCTCGTCATCAGCCGGGAGGTGATCAAGGCAGCGTTGACCAATCCTGTAAGTAGCCTGAGGTCGGAGTAAAGATCAGAATTATTGCTAATTTTGAAAGGCAATATTGCGTTCAAATTTAACATGCAATAATGGGAAAATTCAGCGAAAACATTTCGGATGAACACCGGGACTTCATAAACGGACAGCACATTTTTTTTGTAGCCACGGCCCCGCTGAGTGCTGAGGGTCACGTGAATCTTTCGCCCAAAGGACTGGATTGTTTTAAAGTGCTTTCGCCAAACCAGGTGGCGTACATGGACCTGCTCAGCAGTGGCAATGAGACCTCTGCGCACACGCATGAGAATGGTCGCATCACATTTATGTTTTGTTCTTTTGAAAAATTACCCAATATCCTTCGCCTCTACGGTAAGGGCTATACGGTATTGCCTGATGATCCAAAGTGGAAATCGTTATCGGAACATTTTACTATTTATCCCAGTACCAGGCAGATCATCGTTGCAGACATCACAAAAGTGCAAACCTCCTGCGGTTTCGGCGTACCGTTGTTTTCGTACGAGGGCGAGAGGAGCCTTCATTTTGATTGGGCAGAAAAAAAAGGGCCACGTGGCCTGGAGGAATATAAAAAGGAAAAAAACCTGCGCAGTCTCGACGGGTTGCCAACACCGTTGCTTGAGCGCATCTAGGCAAGAGGAGGCATTTAATATCTTCTATCCCTTCCACCACCGCCGCCGCGATTGTCGCGGTTATCACCACGTCCGCGATCGCGGTTACCGAAACCGGTTCTTGGTTGTTCTTCGGCTTGTTTCACCGACATTTTTTTTCCTTTTATGGCGGCGCCATCCAATGTTTCGATGGCAATTTTTGCTTCGTTATCATCCAGCATATCCACAAACCCGAATCCCCTGCTCTTGCCGGTTTCTTTGTCAAGGATCACTTTGGCGGAATTGACTTCGCCATACAATTCAAACATTTCTTTGAGATCTACATCATCGAAATCGTACGGAATGGCTGCGACAAAAAGTTTCATTTGAGGTTATTTATACAGTGAAATTACAAAGACCGCATCGAATTGAAGGATTAATGACTGCATTTATTTCCCTGTGGCCGAAATGGCTGATCTGCGGTGAATGGGGGGGTTAAAACTGCCTTGTATGCCCTGTTTTGTGCTGTAATTCAAATAAATGCAGGTTTCTGGCTAAAATTGTGTAGCTTTGTGGTCTTATATGTTATTGCGCTCCGCGTTTCTTTGTGTTTTCCACCCAAATTTCGTGACTGCTTAACGTAAGGCAGGTAAAGTATCAGGGATTCATCTGATAGCCTTACCATTTTTTCTCATCAAATATTATAAAAGTGTCATTTAACAATTTACAGCTCATTGAGCCTGTGCTCAGGGCTTTGTCCAATGAGGGCTATACCACGCCCACACCCATTCAGGAACAAGCCATCCCCATTATTTTAGAACAACGCGACCTGCTTGGTTGCGCCCAGACCGGCACGGGAAAGACAGCCGCTTTTGCCATCCCGATTTTACAACTCATGCACCAGCACCATTACCAGTCTGCGCAGGGTCAACGACGCATCAAAGTATTGGTTCTTACGCCTACGCGCGAACTGGCTATACAGATAGATGAAAGTTTCAGGGCTTATGGAAAATACCTTAACCTGAAAAACCTCGTCATATACGGAGGTGTTTCACAGGTTCCCCAGGTCAATGCACTTCGCCGCGGCGTAGACATCCTGGTGGCAACACCAGGTCGTTTGTTGGATCTCGTCACCCAGGGCCATGTATCCTTGCATGATATCAGGTTCTTCGTACTCGATGAAGCCGACAGGATGCTGGATATGGGATTTGTCCATGACGTAAAAAGGATCATTGCAAAACTTCCAGCCAGGAGACAGACTCTGTTTTTCTCCGCCACCATGCCTCCGGAAATCCAGCAACTCTCCAAAGTATTGCTGACCAACCCCGCGAAGGTGGAAGTAACACCTGCATCATCCACGGCAGAAACCGTTCAGCAATCATTGTATTACACCAATACGGAAAACAAGCGGTCTTTATTGATTCACCTGCTGAAGGATGCCTCGATCCAAACTGCGCTCGTATTTACCCGGACGAAACATGGTGCGGATAAAATTTCCAAATCGTTAAACCAGGCTGGCATCAGCTCGGAAGCCATTCACGGAAATAAATCGCAAAATGCCAGGCAGAGCGCACTCAGTAATTTCAAATTAAAAAGAACCAGGGTACTGGTGGCCACGGATATCGCGGCGCGCGGAATTGATATTGATGAACTGACCCATGTCATCAATTATGAATTACCCAATGTGCCCGAAACTTATGTACACCGGATCGGCAGGACCGGCAGGGCTGGCGCCAAGGGCATGGCCATGTCGTTCTGTGATTATGAAGAAAAAGAATACCTGAGGGATATTCAGAAACTGATCACCAAGCCGATTCCCGTGGTAAGCGATCATCCTTATCACGTGGCTGTTCCACAAAATAATTATAGCAAGTCATCAGCCAGCCAGTCGTCATCTTATAGCAGGCAGCGGCCTGCAGTTGCGCCCAAGCGTTATGGAAGGCCTTTTTCGCAACGCGCTGTGTAGTTGGGAGTTGATTGGTTGATTGGTTGATTGGTTGATAAGGCGGTTAACTATTTAACCAGTCAACTTATCAACCTATCAACTTAAATTCGCCGTATAGCTTGGAATTCGTCAACGCCAATTCCCTTACGATGATCAAAGAAAAATTACTCTTCCTCGGCCTGCTTGTATGTGTTCAGGGAGCTGCACAACAAAAATTTATTGAAGTAACTGCGGAAGACAGCATACTGGCCAGGGCGGATTGTTTTGTTTACCGGATTATGTTGACTCCTGATATGGAGGAAATGGAACGCGATACGCTTCGGTATTCAAATTATACGTTGTACACCCAGAAGGCAGACCTTCTGAAGCAATCTGTCGCACGTTATTTTGATTCTCTGAAACTCGCCCTTAGGCAAAGAGGATTTACGTTCATACAGGCAGCTGTCACGGATAGTTTTAACATCGTCCAAGCTCCGGGATTTGCTTCGGTCTACGTTCTGCTACATTCTGTTGATTCATTGTCGCAACTGCACCAGCTTTTGCAGCATCAAAAAAAGCTCACCAGCCTCCTGATGGCTGTTTTCGCAAGAGACGAATCTGCATACCAAAAAATGTTGTATAAGAAATTATTGGATGCCGCAACGGTTAAAGCCAAAAATATCGCGGCTTATACTCATCAAAAGATCGGCGGAATCCTGTCTGTTACGGAAAACAAAACTGAAGAGGAGAAATCCACCAGGGGCTGGACAAGCTATGCTCCGTTGTCTGCTATATCAGATATGGTTCTGTCGTATGCGGTGAAACCGGGAGATCTTGTCCTGAATAGTGATCCCCGCTTGCCCAGTCTTTATCCAATAAAGGCCTCATTCACCGTGCGGTTTTCTACAGAATAGCATCGGCTATTTTGTATCTTCAATTGTACAGGTCTTAACAGCACAGGCTACACAGAACTTAAGGGATTACAGAAGTATAAATAAGCAAAACTATGAAGCTGATCGCGGAGGCGTCGGTTGCAAAATTGAGAGGTGGTTTTTATACACCTGGAGCCATTGCGTCATTTATTTTGCGATGGGGCATTCATAACGATAAGGACCTTGACATTCTTGAACCAAGTTGTGGAGATGGCGTTTTTTTGGAGCAGTTGCGAAAAGACGAGCTAAAATATAGATCAATCACAGCCGTTGAACTGGACGAAACAGAAGCAAAAAAGGCGGAGCAGATAACTTTACAACGCAAGGAAATGGTCATTGCCGATTTTCACACGTATTGCAATAATACCCATAAACGATTTGATTTGGTTGTTGGCAATCCGCCTTATATCCGTTACCAGTTTTTTAACAGGCAACAACAAATTGAAGCGCATGATATCTTTAGCCGGGCTGGTTTGATTTATTCAAAACTCACAAACGCCTGGGTTTCATTTGTTGTTGGTTCATCCCTCTTGCTCAAAGATAAAGGCGGCAAGATTGGGTTTGTTTTGCCGGCAGAAATCTTACAAGTCTCATTTGCACAGCAGTTGAGAAATTTCCTTGCCCGATTCTACAATAAGATCAACATTATTTCATTTCAGAAATTGCTTTTTCCGAATATCCAGCAGGAAGTTGTTTTGCTTTTATGTGAAAAGAACAAGACGAAAAGACACAATATTGAGCATATTGAGTTGAAGGATTCCGGCGAACTAAAAGAGCTTGATGTGGCCAAATTGAAGAGCCCCAAAAAGAGGATTGATTTTAAATCAAACAAATGGACTTTCTATTTCCTGTCACAGGAAGAAATTGACTTTTTGGAGAACGTGGCAAAAGAACGAAACATTCCGGCGATTGGCAACTATGCGAATGTTGAAGTTGGAATTACTACAGGCGCTAACGATTTCTTTACCGTTCCACTGGCGACAGTTGAGGAATACGATCTGCACGATTATGCAAAACCCATGGTTGGAAGGAGCGTACAGGTGAACAGCGTCATCTTCACTGAGGATGATTGGGAGAAGAACAGATTGGCAGAGGCTCGGGCTCACTTGCTGGTGTTCCCGGATCGTAAAAAACTAAACAAAACAAATGGCGCGGTAAAATATATTGGCTATGGTGAAAGTATCGGAATTCATAATGGATATAAGACCGGAATTCGCGAGGATTGGTTTGTTGTTCCGTCTTTGAAAATTTCGAATGCCTTATTCATCAGGCGCAATAATTTATACCCTAGATTGATCATTAACCGGGCTGGGGCGTATACGACAGACACAATGCACCGCGTGTTCGTCCACCCTGGCACAAACATCAATGCCCTGGTTGCCAGTTATTACAATTCGCTTTCGCTTGCTTTTACAGAAGTATCCGGCCGAAGCCATGGTGGTGGAGTACTGGAATTAATGCCAAATGAAGCGGAAAAGGTTTTGCTTCCGTATCACAAAGACAATGCTTTACTACTTACAGAAATTGACAGACTGATCCGTAGGAAGGCTGATATTGAAGCAGTTTTGGCAATGACCAACCAGGTTATCTTGAAAGAGCATTTTGATCTCACACAAAAGCAAATAAAACTGGCACACAGCATCTGGAAAAAACTGTCAGCCCGCCGGTTGAACAGGGGTAAATGACCGAAACTCCTAAAAATAGTAAAATAAATTTGCGCAAGTGAATGCTTGCGCTTATATTTGCAAGCAAATACTTGCATATCATGGAATCGAGACGAGATGTATTTCAGGCCATTGCCGATCCTACGAGGAGAGAGATCATCAACCTGGTCGCCCACAAGCCTTTGAACCTGAATTCAATTGCCGAAAAATTTGATGTAACTCGTCAGGCCGTGTCCCTACACGTCAAGATTCTCACGGAATGCGGCCTGATTGTGATCAAACAGCAGGGCAGGGAGCGGTATTGCGAGGCAAAACTGGATCAGCTGAACGAGGTGTCCTCCTGGGTTGAGCAATACCGAAAATATTGGGAACAACATTTTACTTCATTGGAAAAGTATTTAGATAAACTTCAAAAGCAAAAAAGAAATGCAAGAAAAAAATAACTCTTTTCGCCAGGAAGGCAATCAGCTCATTCACACCAGGCTGTTGAATGCGCCCAGGGAGTTGGTGTGGGACGTATGGACAAAACCCGAGCACATCAAGGAATGGTGGGGCCCGAATGGGTTTACGTTGACGCACAAATCAATGGACGTCCAGGCTGGTAAGCAATGGAAATTTATTATGCATGGTTTTGGGCAGGACTTTGACAATAAGATTGAATACCTGGAAGTCGTCAAGCCATCTCTTTTAGTCTATAAACATGGGGATGAACATGCTTTAATCAGTTTTACGGTACGCATTAGTTTTGAAGAGATCGGCGACAAGACATTTTTAACAATGCGGTCGGTATTCAAGTCGGAAGAAGTATTGGCAGAACTCAACCGGAAGGTCAATGCCATTGAAGGCGGCAAACAAACATTGGACAAACTGGAATTATATCTCAGTTCACAAATCAATCTTCGCAAACAATAAAAGACTATGTTTTGGGGTGCGGAGAAAAAATCATAGCTGATTAATTTCTTTTTAAAAAAAGTTTAGCAGCAGCGAGTTCGGGGCGTGTGGAGTTGGTTGAACTGATGGCCAACAAATGTTGATAATAGTTTCCTGCTTTTACCAGGTCCCGGGATTTTTCTGCGGCCAGTCCTGCCCCGTACAATTCATTAAACCGGTTGGGATTGGTTTTGAGGTCCTCCTGATATGCAGCGAGAGCTCCTGCGGGGTCGCTCATTTGCATCAGCATATCCCCCAATAATTCCCGGGCTGGAATCACCGCTCCCGGCGTGACAGGATGTTTTTCCGTTGCGTCTTCCATGTCGGCCGCTGCATGCATGAGTTTCAGCGCCTCGTCTTTTTTTCCTTCTTTAAAGCGGATCCATGCCTCAGCGGAGGTGATCTGGATCCTGACCTGGTTTGCTTTGTATTGATCTTTTTCTGCCATCAGGGTGTCGTAGATCACATTTAATTTTGTTAATTCAGATTTAGCCGAATCCAAATTCCCGGTATGAACATCACCAAGTATCCGGGTAAAATGAAAAATGGCTTTCTGCCAAGGGAATTTTTCCCAGGGAAAACCGGCAGGCCGTATTTCCATGTGGGCGGCTTCTTTCCACATGCTGTTTTCAAGGAAATAACGGGAAGGAATAGCCGCATAGGCATAGGCAACCTTAAAATTCTCAGGATAAACTTTCTCAATGGTCTTTAGATAATTCCATTGCGCTTTTGCTGAATCCATGGCACCTTTTTGTAAATAACCATATACCAGGTAATCCAGACTATGCAGTTCTTCATCCCAATGACCCTTCATCCCGGCATTCTCTGCGTAGCATTGAGCAGCTGCAACAGAAACCAGGTTCGAACGGATGCATTCGTCCCAAAGCCCCAATCTGGTAAAAATATGCGATGGCATATGCAGGGCATGTGCCGAAGAAGGGGCAATTAACGCATATTTTCTGGCCGCCGGCAAAGCCATGAGTGCAAGCCCCGGATAATCATAACTGTGAATCAGATAATGTACGATGCCCGGATGGTTAGGTTCACCCGGGTAAACAGCAGTTAAAATAGCACCGGCCTTTTTTTGGTTGGCATATGATTTATCGGTTGGATCAGCAGCGGCGTCAAGGGCCAAAGCATAAAATATGGCCGCTTCTTTATCCTGTGGATACTGTAAATAAACTTTTTCCATTCCCTTTTCAAACTTGACAGAACGGGTATGATGATCAACTTTATCCCAGTCTTTATAGAATTGGGCGATGGCTTCGATATAACCTTTTTCCCTTGCTGTTGAACCAAGCGATTCCGCGATGTCAATTGCTTTTGCTCCTTTGATCAGTTCGGCCTGTCCGGGTGCTGTCCAGAGTGGATGATAACTGCACATCGCCACACCCCAGTATGTCATGGCACAGGCTGGCGCTGAATCGATAATCCTCGCGAATACCTTTTCAGCCTCATCATATTCAAAGGAATGCAGCAGCGCTACGGCAAGATTGAAATCTTTTTTTACTTCCGCGAGGCAGGAAGTCTCAAAAGCTACAGTACCAAAATGCTGTTCGGGAGGCCCACAAAGAACAGGCTCTCCTTTCTTGAGGTTAACGGCCTGAATATCCTCAGGAGATATATTTTTATCTTTTATTTTACATGATACAATCCCCAGCAGGAGAAAGAAGGCAATATGCAGCTTGATCAATAAATATTTCATACCCGGTAGCATAAGCTCAGTTCAGTATTGGCAGCATATTCAAGTTACAAACTATTTTGTTTTTTGAGCCCTTAGTTTCAAAATGTCTGTATTTTTATAGCAGGTTCAATTCAGCGCAAATTAACCCCGGGAGTATGGTCCATTCAAATACCGAGCCGCATTGGAAGGTCTGGCAAAAATTTGTATTCAGGTTTCTCTTTTTATTCCTGGGATTTTATCTGCTTAATTACGAGCTCGTTTTTGCATTTCTGGCTCTTAAGGCTTTCGACAAACTTTCCAGCATCTATGGAATTTTTGAGAAGCCGTTGCACGGGCGGGATGGGCATTTCTATCATACAGGGTATGACCCTAAACTCCATCAAAATCTACCGGCCGACAATCATTTTGGTTTGGTATTTTATTTGACTGCCATCATCGTATTCCTGGTTATATCCATTATCTGGAGTATAAAAAACAAACGCAAACAAAACTATACCAAACTGTATTATTGGTTTAGGGTCTATATCCGTTATATGGTCGCGTTGATCATGCTGGGGTATGGTATTGACAAATTGATTCCGGTCCAAATGGCGTATCCGGATATAACGGAGCTTTTGAAACCGATGGGGGATCAGGATCTTTTTAGTGTTCTCTGGAATGCTGTAGGCGTAGCTCCCGGCTATGAAATATTTACCGGCACCTGTGAAATCATTGGCAGCCTGTTGTTGCTTTTTCCCCGCACCTATATTTTCGGAGCACTATTCATGTGCACAGTTCTATGCAATGTAGTCGCATTAAATATCTTTTATAATATTAGCGTAAAGCTATATTCTTCGCTCTTACTCGTTTGTGTGATGTTACTGATGGTGCCCTTTGCCAAAACAGCAATACAATTCCTTTTCTACGGGAAAAGCGTATCGCTTGATGAAAAAAAATACCAACTGGCAGGGCCATGGAAAAGATATGCTTCGATCGTGCTTTGTATTGTTCTCGTGGGAGGGACCATCGCGGCAAATATTTTCAATGATTATAAAACATACCATCGGCGTTTGGCATATAAAAAACATCAAAAGCTCTATCAGGTTGACTGGTTCGTTGCAAAAGATACCATTCAGCCTGTTTTGTCGGATACCTTGCGCTGGAAAAGATTTGCTTTTGTTTACAAGAATTCGGCTGTAATTTATAATATGCAGGATAGCGCCGTTTTTTATGATTATGACACGGATAGCTTAAAAAATATCTATACACTGCATGACAATCCTGATAGCGCCAAATGGGATAGATTTCATTATTCATATCCCCAAAAAAATAAGTTTGAACTGACAGGAAAATGGAAGGGAGTCGATGTGCACTTGATGATGGAAGAAATATCTATAGACAGTATGAAACTGGTTAAAGAAAAAATCGTATTCCTGCAGGATTAATTATTACATATACTAAACATGGGAATTGAGCATCTTTATTTTATAGCGATTATACCGGAAAAGAAAATCTGCGATGAAATTGAGGTTTTCAAGTTGGATTTTGCAGATCATTTTGAAAGCAGGGCGGCATTAAAAGTTGTTCCACATATTACTTTAAAAGCGCCTTTTAAATTACCTGCTGCTGAACATGATAATTTACTGCGATGGTTCGGGGGACTTTTCTTTAATTCCGGGCCTTTTGAGATAGCGTTAAAAAACTTTGGCGCTTTTCACAATAAAATTAGCCCTGTTGTTTATGTTCATCCAATAATGAATGTCCCTTTGTTCTCTTTACAAAAAGAAATCATAAGAAGCTTCCGTATCTCTTATCCCCAATCGGGGGTCTCAGCTCTTGAATTAAAATTTGCGCCTCATATAACGGTTGCTTACCGTGATCTAAAGCCCGAAAGATTTTTAGAGGCCTGGAAAATATATCAAACGAAAAGATACCAAACCTCATTTGACGTAGACAGTTTTCATCTTTTGCAACATGACAGAAAGAAGTGGAACATAATTCAAACTTATGATCTTCAATGAGCCGAAGCTCCGATTATTCGGAGCGCAGACTGGAGACCGGATTCGCAATAGCGCTTTTGATCGCCTGAAAACTGACGGTAATTAATGCAATCATCATCGCTGCCAGACCTGCTATCGCAAACATCCACCAGGATATCTCAACCCGGTAGGCAAAATTCTGCAGCCAGTTGTTCATTGCCCAGCAGGCAATAGGGGCTGCCACCACAAAGGCAATTATAATCAGGGATATGAAATCATTTGTTAATAATGTGAATATAGAACGCATACTGGCTCCTAATACTTTGCGAATCCCGATTTCCTTAGCTCTTGACTCTGAAGTGAAAATAGACAGCCCAAATAATCCAAGACCCGCTATTAAAACAGTTAACAGCGTCACCCAGGAAAAGAGGTTTTAAAATTTTATATCAGATCATTGATCCTCACTGTTTTTCCAACAGGGTCATCGTTTCCAAAATATTTTTTTGCAACGGTTTGCGTTAAAAGAATGGATAGCGGGCCAGGGAATGCATTATTTTTATTGCCTTTCACAAAGGGGAAATCAAACACATCAAAAAAACTGCTGTCAACCCGAATGAGATTCGTTTCATAAAAACCTCTGTCCTTGTACTGGATCAAATACTTTCTTCCCCAGGCAGGGAAGAGGCGGGTGGCATAAGCTATTTCGGGAAGGTCATGTCGCAAGGCCGGCGCTAAGGCAGGCGGCGTGGTCGCGTCGGGAATTTTTGTACCGTCTGCATTGACAAAATCTTTTACGATGCGGTAAATATGATATGAGTCTTTATGGTAGCGATCAAAACTCAACTCATTTTTTATGTATAATAAAATAATGATAAAGCAGAGCATACCCGTTGACAGGCCGATGATGTTGATCAGCGAGGAAGACTTGGTTTTCCAGAGGTTTCTCCACGCGATGGTAAAATAGTTTTTAAACATGACTGATCACTTGGTTAAGAAGGGATTGCACAAATATTGTGTCACTTTATCAGCTTATGATAATCAGCAAGTTGTGCTTGAGGAAAAAATTGGCCTGTTCGTTTCTGATACATCGGGTGTTCAGTTTTATCCTGTATATTTAAATGTCACAAGGTTGTGACAAGCCCACGGTTTCTGCAAAATAAAAAATCTTGAATTTGAGTCAATGAAATTCATTTTCCGACATCTCTGGAATAATAAACTGTATTCCTTAATAAAAATTTCAGGACTAACCATCGGCATGGCCTGCGCACTGCTGGCGATTTTATTTGTCAGGGATGAAAATAGTTACGACAGGTTTCATGATAAGACCGCTCAACTATACCGGGTAACAACCCGTATAAAGGAACATGGCGGTGACCGCATCATGGGAGCCACCGGTCAAATACAGGGTCCGGCTTTTGTGGCAAGCATTCCCGAAATAAAGGAATATGTCAGGATAATGGCAGGTCTCAGCACCAATTTTATTGGCGATCAGAAACCGCTTCTTGTGAATTATCTATACGCAGATGAGAACTTTTTTAATGTTTTCTCTTTTCCATTGCTTTATGGAAACCCTGCTACTGCATTACATGAGCTTAGGTCGGTCGTGTTAACAGAACAAACAGCGCTCCGGTTTTTTGGCAAGTCGAATGTAGTAGGCCAAACGATCAAGCTGGAGGAAGGTCATGGTACGGAAACTTTTTTGATCACTGCCATTGCCAAAAAGATACCCGTTCATTCCTCCATTCAGTTTGAAGCAGTGATGCCATTTAAGTATTTGCAAACCATGTTTCCCGACAATCACTGGTTAAATCCCTACCTAAGCACATTCGTCCTGTTATATCCGCAGGCTGATGCGAGCAGCGTAAAAAATAAATTTGCGCAAATATTCCGCAAGGAAGCAGCCGATCAGCTAACTGAGGCAAAAATGCTGCCTGAACAGATCCAATATGGACTACAGCCCATTACGGGCATTCACCTGAACATTTTCGAAAAAGGTCCTTCCGCCGTGATAGGCAGTGGAGAGCTTGGCGAAGGAAGTATGATGACTTATTCCTACCTGCTTATGGGCATTGCAATATTTATTTTGGTCATGGCCTGTGTTAATTTTCTTAACCTGAGTATCGCGGGTTCTTTGAAAAGATCAAAAGAGATTGGCATTAGAAAGATTTCCGGAGGTACACGTATCCAGATTGTTTGGCAGTTCATCGTTGAGTCAGCGGTTCTTTGTGGCATCTCTTATATACTTGCAACAATGCTCGTAATGGGGGTTCTGCCCATTTTCAATCAACTGGCACAAAAGAACATCAGCCTTTCATTTCCATCTGATATGGTATTTTTTCTTTACGGATTAAGCCTGATGGGTGTATGTATTATCATGGTTGGATTGTATCCTGCGATCAAATTGTCTTTGTTTAACACTGTTGACGTTTTATACAATAGACAAAAACCAAGCATGAAAAATGTGCTCAGCAAGGGTTTGACCGTTCTGCAATTTACGTTGGCGGTCAGTCTGCTGGTTGCCACCATGATCTATCACAGGCAAATGAATTTTATTACTCAGAATAACCTGGGGTATAATGCATCCGGGATCATTAAAATTCATCTTCCGAATTACCGGGGGATCAATCAGCAAACGATAAGTAATCTAAGAAACGATTTGATTTCAAAGACTTCTATCATTCAAATGGCAAATGGTGATATGACCCCGGGTGCTGGTCTTGTTTTACAGGGCGGCCAAATAACGGTCCGGCAAAGTAAGATTGATCCCTTTTTTCTATCTACTTTGGAAATTCAACTTCTAAAAGGGCGTAATTTTTCTAACGATTTTGGTAGCGATCCCGAACAATCGGTTATTGTCAATGAAACTTTTGTGAAGGAAGGAGGAATAAAAAATCCTGTTGGGCAACGGGTAACCTTAACCGATGGCCTTGGTAAAAACTATACGAGAACGATCGTGGGTGTAGTGAAAGACTTTCATTATGCTTCATTAAAAGAAAAAATAGATCCCCTGATGTTTGAATCAGGCCTGTCGGAATATGTTTGGATAAAATTGCAAAAAGGAAAGGCTTCGGTTGCTCTTCCTGCATTAGAAAAAATATTTAAGAGCACTTTCCCGGAGTATTATTGTCAGTATGATTTTATGCAGGATGAAATTAGCCATCAATATGCGAGCGAGCAAAGATGGAAACAGATCATCAGTTATGCTTCCGCTCTTGCAATAGGAATATGCTGCATAGGATTATTTGGCCTTGCTCATTTTTCAACATTAAAACGTACCAAAGAAATAGGTGTTCGGAAAGTGCTAGGTGCATCTGCTATCAACATATCCCGGCTGTTGTCGCAAGGTTTTCTAAAACTGGTATTGCTTGCAATCATGATTGCATCGCCAATTGCATGGTACACTATGAATCACTGGTTACAAAATTTCAGCTACAGGATAATTATTTCCTGGTCAGATTTCATAATACCTGCTCTGATTGCTTTGATCATTGCTTTGATCACAGTCAGCTCGCAGACCCTTAAGGCGGCGGTTGCCAACCCGGTCACCAGCCTACGCTCCGAATGATCGGAGCTTCGGCTGTCGAGGAAAGCAATACTTTAACACTTGTGCTGTCTTTATAGGACTACCTTACACATAGCCGGATATTCCTCCCGCGTTTAAATAGAAAAAATGTCCAATACAATAATTGCACCTAAGCCTAATAAACTCATGAAACCTGCCGGAGTGAAAGTGGCTGATCAGATGAATGCACTGGTGTATCAGGGTCCCGGTAAAAAGGCCTGGGAAAAAAAGCCAAAGCCATCTGTTGTCGAGTCTACCGACGCACTGGTGAAAATATCCAAAACAACTATTTGCGGAACCGATCTGCATATTTTAAAAGGTGATGTTCCTGAAGTTACAGAAGGCCGTATTTTAGGACATGAGGGCGTAGGCATTATCGAAGAAGTGGGCACCGCTGTAACAGAATTTAAGAAGGGCGACCGGGTATTAATTTCCTGCATCACCTCCTGTGCTAAATGTGCTTATTGCAGAAAAGGAATGTATTCTCACTGCGAAAAAGGCGGCTGGATATTGGGCCATCTGATTGATGGTACGCAAGCTGAATATGTAAGAATACCGTTTGCAGATAATAGTTTATACCACATTCCCGAAAATGCAGATGAAGAAGCACTGGTTATGTTAAGTGATATTTTGCCTACCGCTTTTGAATGTGGAGTTCTCAACGGACAGGTGAAGCCTGGGGATACTGTGGCAATTGTTGGAGCAGGTCCGATAGGTTTGGCAGCCTTGATCACGGCTCAGTTTTATACACCCGCAGAAATTATCATGATCGATATCGATGATAATCGTCTGGGCGTTGCAATGAAATTTGGAGCTACCCGGTCAATAAATAGTAACACCGAAAATGCCCTCGAAAAAATAATGAGCCTTACTGAGCAAAAAGGAGTTGATGTGGCTATTGAAGCTGTAGGTGTTCCTGCAACGTTTGAATTATGCGAATCAATTATTGGGGCTGGGGGACATATTGCGAATGTAGGTGTTCACGGCAAACCTGTAAACCTTCATTTGGAAACATCTTGGTCAAAAAATATTACGATTACCACGCGTCTTGTGGATACAGTAACGACGCCCATGTTACTCAAGACGGTTGTATCAAAAAAACTAGATCCTGCCAAATTGATTACTCATCGGTTCGCGCTGGCGGAAATAGTGAAAGCTTATGAGGTTTTTGAACATGCAGCAATGGAAAAAACATTGAAAGTCATTTTGTCTAATGATTAATTTAAATGGCTCATAAGAAAGCTTGGTTATGCTATGGCTATGGCCAACTTCTCACCCCAGATCTCTTTCATGACATCATCTAATTCTATCAATGCCTTGGCGCAATCCCCAAAGAAAGACGAGCCATGCATGGTCGCCAGTGTTTTTGGTTGTAAGGCTGCCAGTTCAAAAAGCATGGCTTGTGTTTTATGATTATAAGGCGTATAATCCATCAATGGACCATGTTCAAATACAAGCATGGAGGATTTATGCGCTTCCAAGATATCTTTATCCGTAATCGCAATCAAATCGCCATTCTGATGAAACAAGTCAGAACAAAGTAATGTTTTGTCTGATTCTTCAAACATGACGCCGGCATCCCAACCGTGTGGCAGGTGCGGTGTGCGAATAAAACGATATTTGCGCCGGCCTGTTTCCAGTATTTCATTGCTTTTCATGGCAAGGGCGGGCCGCAAAGCAAAGTCGGACATATTCACGATTGCGCCTGCTTCACTACAAACAGCTTGTGCATTGGGCGCAATCTGTAGCCAGTCATTTAAAGCGCCGCACTCATCTACTTCAAAATGACTGAAACCAATCCATCTGATCAGTCTCGGGTCAATGAGTGTTTGAACAGCTTCTTGTAAAATGGGAAACATATGTTTTAAGCCTGCATGGTAAAGCAGGGGCTCATCGTCTTTAACAAGAAAGTGATTAAACTGTAATTGGATCTCTGGCACAAATACTGAAATGCGATAGAGGTCGGGGGCGATTTCATCGATCTTATACATAACGAGGTATTAAAGTATTGAGCTGGAATTAAATCCCTTATCCCGGAAGACGGATTTGTATATCTGCAATGTAACCTACTTTTCTGAGAGGTTTTATTTAATTTTGGTGATCCTGTTGACCATGTCGGGTGTTTGTCTCTTTGAAAATATGAACAAGTCAAAGCCTTTAACTTAACTGTATATGAGAAAAATGTTGGTTGCTTTATGGCCTGTTCTGATCACTTTTAGCGCCGCCTTTCCTCAATCTTCTGCCCATCCCGTTCAGGATTTTAGGATTAAGGGATTTCATCTTGATCTGAGAATACAAGTGATGACCATGGACGCCCTGAAACGATTTGCTTCGCAGCTCCACGAAAAAGGGATGAATACGCTGATCATGGAATGGGAAGGCAGCTATCCTTTTGAAAGCCATCCACTGATCCAAAACAGGTATGCCTATACGAAAACAGAGATCCTGTCTTTTATAACATATTGTCATGCTTTGGGGATAGATGTCATTCCGCTTCAGCAAAGTTTCGGACATGTAGAATATATCCTGCGGAATTACAGGTATAAGGAACTGCGTGAAGACCAGGAGAACTATTCACAGGTTTGCCCCATGAAACCCGAGGCCGACAGTGCTTTGTTCACGGATCTTTTTAGAGAACTGGCTTCCACGCATGCATCACCTTACATTCATATCGGGGGAGATGAGACCTATCTGCTGGGGCATTGTCCCCTCTGTCGCCGGCAGGCCGAGAAGGTCGGGAAGTCGAGGCTCTATATCGATTATATCAAAATGCTTTGTGACATCGTCATCAAAATGGGAAAACGCCCCCTGGTTTGGGCCGATATTGCTTTGAAATACCCCGAAGCGATTCACCTGCTTCCTAAAGGAACCATTTTTATAGACTGGAATTATGGATGGGATATGAACCGTTTTGGCGACCACCGGAAATTAGTGGAAAGCGGATATGAAATATGGGGCGCTGCATCTTTAAGAAGTCATCCGGATAACTATTTCCTGACCGATTGGAAAAAACATTTTCAGAATATCCGGACTTTCCTTCCTGCAGCCAGGGAATTGGGTTATAAAGGAATGATCATGACCTCCTGGTCCACTTCGGGACAATATTCCACCGTCAAAGAATCTGAGACAGATATCGTTGACCTATATGCGATCCGGCATGTGTATCCCGTCAGTGCATTTAATATTTTATTAGGCGCTTACGCCAACGCCCTGAAGTCGCCCCGGCCACTGGATATTGAACCCTATGTTAACCAATATTGCACGGAGCAATATGGGTTCACGCCGCAGCAATCGGCTGGTTTCTGGAAAGCGCTGACCGCTGCGCCTTATGAAATCGAACAAGGGATCGTGTTGTCCCCTCACCCAATGCCCGTCGATGCCCTGCTGGATAGTGCCCGGGCGGCTTCCAAAATCCTGTCCGAACTGCAGCCTGTGAAAAACAAGGATGAGTTTGAACAATTTAGGTTGATGGCAGATGTCCGGGTTCAGTATATTGCTTATGAAGCCATCGAAGCATTTGCCAATTCGGGCCAGTTCGATAAAAATAAAATTCCGGAGCTGCTCGGCAAACTGAAAACGCTGTTGGATGAATCCCTGGTTCTGGACAAAAGATTTTTAGATTTAAACCAGGCTTATTTCCATCCCGCGGTCTTAAAAGAAGAAAATGAGTTGCGCGATGTTAAGATCAGGATGTTATTTCAGAAGTTGTCAGGAGGGAAGAGCTAATGGCCATTCCTGTCGCGATTAGCCCCTTAATTGACGCACTCACGCCCCGGGGAATCTTTTTTTCAAAATATATTTATGCCAATTCATAACAGTTAACACATAAGAAAATGAATGCTATTAAAATCATCATGATCCCCGTATCGGATCAGCAAAAGGCGAAAGAGTTTTACATGAAGCTTGGCTTTCAAATAAAAGTGGAAGCGCCTATGGAACATGGACAAACCTGGATTGAGTTGGCGCTACCAAACCAGTCGACTTCCATCGCTCTTGTCAACTTCCACGGGATTATTTTTGAAACCGGTGATATTGCAAAAGAAATTGAGGAATTAAACGCAAAAGGCATAGAAGTAGGGAAAATTGATCATAAACCCTGGGGCAAGTTTGCTTGGTTGAAAGACCCCGACGGAAACGGTTTAAGCCTTCATCAAAAATAATTTTTTTTTGGATTTTAACATGACACAAGATGATCACGATTTCAAAAGACGGAACCCAAATTGCCTACGACAAAATAGGTAAAGGACCAGCGCTCGTTTTGGTGGACGGAGCTTTTTGTCACAGGGAAAATGGCGTTACGCCAAGACTGGTTCCTTTGCTTTCAAACCACTTCACGGTTTTTTCGTATGACAGAAGGGGCAGGGGTGAAAGCACAGACACAAAACCCTATTCGGTTGAACGTGAAATAGAAGACCTGGAAGCTATTGTGGGGGCCACAATGGAATCGCCTTTTGTATGCGGCTTTTCATCGGGAGCTGCACTTTTGGTACGATCAGTAGCCAAAGGTCTGCCAGTAAATAAAATAGCGCTTTTTGAACCACCTTATACAGCCGTGAATGCTGCGGATGCACCGCCTGAAGATGCTGCGGCCAGGCTTTTAGGTCTCACGGATCAGGGTAAGAGAGGCGAGGCTGTAAAATATTTTATGACAAAAGTTATGGGCATGCCTGCAGCCATTGTCTTTTTATTCAGGCTTTTTGGAAAATCTATATGGAAAAAAAATGAAGGGGTATCGCATACCCTTTCTTATGACATCGCGGTGATGGGTAATTTTGGGGTACCCAAAGAAATTATTTCTAAAATTAACGTGCCGACGATTGTAATAGGGGGTGAGAAATCACCCAAAAAATTAGCAGATGCAGTTAATGCTGCTGCGCAAGGCATTCCTGGTTCAAAAATTATTTTATTGAAGGATCAAAGCCACAATGTATCCATGAAAGTACTTGCACCTGTTTTAATTGATTTTTTTAAATAGTGATACAAACAGCTACCACCAGCCGCCCTGCCAGCGTTCGATATTTAACCCTTAGATAGTACAACAATCACCTTCAGTAGCAAAATGCACTGCTTCGGACATTTAAGGCATTGTACCAGTAACTCATTCCCGGTCCGCGCGTCTTATGCCTGGGTAAAACAAATCATCATGAAAAAATCTACTGCTGGTAAATGGACTAAACTGCAAGTTCTCTCTGTAATATTTCTTTTGAGCTCAATTGCCAAAGGCTATGGTCAAGACGAACATAAATATCCTCCAACGGGCAAGCTTGTTGACGTGGGTGGTCACCTGCTGCACATTCACGTAATGGGAAAAGGAGAACCTGTTGTGGTTTTTGAAAATGGCAGCGGAGATTTTTCATGGATCTGGAACCTTGTGCAGCCGGAAATATCTAAAACGGCTATGACGGTTTCTTATGACAGGGCAGGCTATGCCTGGAGCGAGGAAGGCCCTCTTCCCAGAACGGGCAGACAAATTGCTTTTGAACTTCATGAAGCATTACAGCATGCGGGCATAAAAGGACCCTATATTATGGTAGGTCAATCATTTGGAGGTTTCCTGGTAAGATATTTTGCAAGATTTTATAGAAAAGAAGTGGTTGGTCTTGTTTTGGTTGATGCGCTCAATGAAAATGAAAAAATAGTCATCAATAATAAACCGGTAAGGGTGCGGGATATGGCGAAGGGCAGACCTGCACCTGGAATACAAAACAAGGTAAAAAAGAATGCGGACACGGTCTTGCCTAAGGAAGAAAATCCTCTTGCATCGAATACAGCCATTGAGTACCCACTAGACAAACTTTCTGCCAGCGATCAGAAAATGCAAGTATGGGCTCAAACCCAATTCAGCTACTATAAAGCAGCCAGCAGTGAAATGGACTGGTCACCGGAGGATGTTGCCGATATGTATAAAAACAAAGGGAAATCAAATTACATGCTGGGAAGTATCCCCTTAATCGTCATTTCAAAGGGGAAAGGCAACTATTCAGGTTTACCTGATTCCGCTGAACTTGAAAAACAGCGATTAAAAGGGCAAAATGATTTAGCCCATTTATCAACGAATAGTAAACATATCATAGATCAGCATAGTGGCCATAATGTTCATCTCGAAGATCCTGAAACAGTTATTCATGCCATTAAACTGGTTATAGAGGCGCACAAAACACATGCAAAACTAAAATAGACGTCTAAAACTTATTGGTATACGCGAACATAATCCACTTCCATCTGATCTGTAGTGAAAGCCGGATCCACTGTTCCTCCAAAATTCCCGCCCATAGCAACATTTAGAATAATAAAAAACTGCTGGTTAAATGGTAAACTTGAATTGTTGAATAAAGTATAATACGCTACGCCATCCACGGAAAGCTGGATAGATGAAGGCGTCCACATAGCTGAATAAATGTGGAATGCTGTGCTCGCGGAAGAAATCGTAGTGGTGCCTCCGTCGCCATACTGATTCACCTGGGTTGGATAATGCATGGTGCCATAGATGGTGGATTTTTGACTGCCACTTTGTTCCATGATGTCGATTTCACCGCATGCGGGCCATCCAACCGTTGGCAGATTATTGCCTAACATCCATATTCCTGGCCAGGTACCCGTACTGGCGGGTAATTTAGCACGCACATCAATCTTACCATATTTAAATGAATATAAATTGTTCGTTAGCATCCGGGCAGATGTATAGGAACTGCCATTGTATGGTTCTTTCTGGGCAATGATCTTCAAGGTCCCGTTTGAAATGACGACGTTAGCCTGCCTATTCGTATAGTTTTCCAATTCATTGTTGCCCCATCCACCGCTGCCTGTACCAATATCGAATCCCCATTTGGCAGGATCAGGAGAACCCGGTGTATCAAACTCGTCGGACCATACCTGTGTAAGTGCAACGGCAACGTTCACTGTAATGGTTTTTGCAATGGTTTGCCCTCCGGCGCTTTTGGCCGTGACCCTCGCGGTATATGGCCCGGAATAGAGATATTTATAAGTAATATTTCCAGCCTGATCATTTTGTGATATACCGTCACCAAAGCTATAATCAAATTTAACCGCGTTGGTGGCTGTGGCAGTAAATGTTACATTACCGCTGCTGTCATTGCTTACCACGGCAGTGATGTTTAAGTTGGATGGCGCAACGCTGGAGCTTCCTGACGAGCTATTTTTACTGCAGGAGGCCAATAACAACAAAAATGCTGGTAAAATGACTGCCAGAGATTTCATATTCTTTAATTGTAATCAGGGCGACACTAAAAGTATAACATTTCATCTCAATTTTAAATTTCGATGGAGAATATAGCTTGCTTATTGATTGCTTCGGGGTTGGTTCGGGATTTACCGAAGCCGCCCCGAACAATTCCGAAGCAGTACCTTTACGATATTATTCCAGTATAAGTTATCACCATGCCTGAACTTGTAATTGAAGCCCGCAATGCCGCTATTAGTAAGACCATTAAGGTTAAACGCATTCTTCCCTTCAGGTTGCGGCGAATGGTTGGTCCATTTATTTTTATGGATCATGCCGGACCGATTGTGGAAATACCCTCGCCAGCATCATCATTGGATGTATTGCCTCATCCGCACATCGGACTTTCAACGGTAAGCTACCTTTTCGGCGGACAGGTAACACATCGTGATAGCTTAGGTGTAGAACAGATTATTCGCCCTGGAGAAGTAAACTGGATGACAGCAGGCAGGGGCATTGCTCACTCTGAAAGGTTTGAAGATCCTGCTGCACTGGTCGGGGGAGAATTGGAAATGATACAAACCTGGGTAGCCCTTCCCGAAAAAGACGAAGAGGCCATGCCGTCCTTTAAAAACTATAGGCCGGATCAACTACCGGTATTTACGGACAAGGGTGTGTGGATGAGACTCATTGCGGGTGACGCGTACGGACTGGGTAACGATGTTAAAACAAACTCTCCCTTGTTTTATCTGCATGTAATACTTCAGCATGGCGCAAGTTTTGGTCTTCCGAAAGAACATTCGGAACGAGGTTTTTACATTGTAAAAGGAAGTGTTGAAATATCGGGAAATACTTATCATGATGGGCAAATGCTGGTGTTCAATAAAAGTGACGATCCGCTCATCCTCGCAAAAGAAACCACAACCTTAATGCTTTTGGGAGGTGAGCCTTTGGGTGAACGATTTATCTGGTGGAATTTTGTTTCTTCCCGTAAGGAACGGATTGAACAAGCCAAAGAAGACTGGAAGCAGGGTCGCATCATACTGCCACCGACGGACAACAAGGAGTTTATTCCGCTGCCGGAAGATAAGTCTCGACCCGCGGGGGCTGCGCCAAAACCGGAACCGCTGTCGTAAAGAGATTTTCCTCTCATCTTGTCATTAAGATTTACGATTTAATAACTTTTATATTAAACATTGGCATACCAAATGACATCAGCAACCTCACCGAAAGAATCAAGTATGATTCCATTGCTCTGGATGCGGTAATATCACCTATGTCAATAATGTTTTCGATTTTCCAACCAAATTCCGTCAATAGTGTTTTTGTCCTGATCTTTGCACTTTCATCATTCCCAGAAACAAATATAGAATGGTCGCCATTATTTAGTTGTTTTGGATTAACTGCAAGAGCCATTCCTAACGTGTTAAGTGTCTTTACTACTTTAGCGTTGGGGAAATTATTTTGAATAGATTCGCCTATTGAATTCGTGTTGGCAAAATGAGGAATCAGAGTTGGTGGTTTTGTTGAAAAATCCAAAGGATTGGCAACATCGATAATAATTTTTCCTGTAAAATCTGTATTAGCAAGTTTTAATGCTTCTAATGCAAATCTGCCATTGGTGGCGTTAAAAATAATTTCACCAAAATTTGATGCTTCTGCAAATGTTCCATAAGAAGCATTTTCAGAAGAATGTTTGTTCGCAAAGTCTAACCCGTTTTGGTTGTTAACTTCTCTTCCCCCCATCATGACCTGATGTCCGTTTTCAATTGATCTTGAACCCAGCAAGTTTCCAACTTCTCCGGTTCCTAATATTCCTATTTTCATTTTTCTGGTTTTTAGTCTTTATGATTTTGTTTGAAGACAACACAAAGATGACGCACAGCGTAAGGAGCTACCAACAAACTAGTATAAGAAATAGTCTTAATCTAGATTAAGAGACATTATTTTTGTGAGGGGTTATTTCGGATTTTACTTAGAAATTCGGGTGTAATGCCCAGGTATGAAGCAATTTGAGTATTCGGAAGTCTGTTAGACAGTTGTGGATATTGGTCTAAAAAAGAGGTATCGCTCTTCGGCAGTCGAACTTATTTTTTGTAAAACCCTATTTTGAAGTTCCACAAATTTATCTTCTATTATTACTCTGAAAGTTCTATTAAATTTGGGGTAATGTGTATACAAATAAATCAAGTTGGATTTCTCCAACTGTAATATTACTGATGGCTCTATGGCTTCAATAAAAAGCCCGCTGCCCTTTTCTGAATGGAAACTGCCAATATCAGAAATCCATTCATTTTCCGAAGCAAATTGAATGTTGTGCTCTTTTCCACTTGTATCTACGCCATACATTTTGAAACACCCGGAAACTACAAAATTGTAGTGCCGGCAAACGTCACCTTCCTGCAAAATAAATTGCTTTCTTTTGATATTTTTTTCAATGACACGGTTAGTCAATTCTTCCTTCTCCTTGTCGTCAAGTGGAAGGTAATTGTCGAAATGCGATATGAGTTTATTTACTGTCACGATGTCTGTTAGGGTTGTCTACAATGTATAAAGAGCCCGGCAAATCGAGCTTACAGGAGGATTTAACGTGTATGTTGATGACAGGGTGAGCAACAATCAAACCTGGTCGGTAATTATCGTTCCGATTCGAGCATTTGGTAGTCCCGCCCAGAATCGAACTGGGATGTCAAGTTCCGGAGACTTGCATACTATCCATTGTACTACGGGACCAGTTGCGATGAATGCCGAACATCCATCATTTAATCAATCCACTGGCGTTATTGGTAAAGATCTTAACGGCAATGGCCAGCAAAATTACGCCAAAAAATTTACGTACCGCGATCATTCCTGCCGGGCCGAGCGTTTTTTCTATGGTATTCAATGATTTCAATACTATAAACACAAAGATCAGGTTGATCAGTATGGCGACCAGTATCGTGATGTTACTGTAATTGGCCTTTAAGGACATGATGGTGGTCAGGGTACCCGATCCGGCAATCATCGGGAAAGCAATAGGAACAACCGTCCCGGCCTTGGCATCTTTATCGCTTTTAAAAAATTCTATCCCCAGCACCATTTCCAAACCCAGTATAAAGATCACGATGGAGCCCGCCACCGCGAAAGACCGGTTGTCTACGCCCAGTATACCCAATAATTTTTCGCCGACAAAAAGAAATAAAACCATCAGCCCGCCTGAAATCAATGTCGCCTTTGCTTCCTGGATGCCGCCCAGTTTTTTCTTGAGTCCAAGCAAAAGCGGTACGGAACCGATGATGTCGATCACCGCAAATAAGGTGAAGGTGACCGTTAGAAATTCGTCGAAATCCAGCTTCATAGTAAAGCTTTTGCCAAAGATAGCCCTTTGCCTGCTTCACTTGTTAAACAGGAATTTTTCCCTGAACAGGATGTACTTGTTTTTCAGATCGGTCAGGCATTGACGGCAGAGACAGTCGGCATATCGTTCTTCAATAAATGCCATCTCCTCCGCGGAAAGGGAAAGCCCCTGGCACTGGCAGTTGCCAATATCGCCCACCCTGCACTCGAAAGCAACTTGGCAACGTGGACAGGTTTTGGGTTCGTGTTGTGGCATTCTTGTTGATTTAGTTTGCAATCCGATGTTGATTTAGTTTGTCATTCCGAGCGGAGCGAGGAATCGGCGGTAAAGGCAAGCCACTGCGTCGCCGATTCCTCACCGCCTGCGGCGGATCGGAATGACAAGTGGGTTTATAGCGCTACCCTTACTCCACCCGTAATAGTAAATCCTATCGTATTGTATCCATACACTTCCGTGAATTTGGCATTGGTGATATTCTTTGCATCGGCAAATGCTGTTAATTTATTATGAATGAATTTATATTCCGCATAAGCATTCAACAAAGCGTAACTGCTTAAAGTTACTGGTACCTGGCCATAGGGAGAAACTGATTGAAAATACAAATCCGTCCGGGAGCTCATGCTGAGCAGGGATACACTTGCAAAAAACTGCCTGGTAGCCTGGAATCCAATATTGAAAGTAAATGTATTCTTCGGCTTCCTGAGCAGGTTATCATAACTGGTATCCTTGCCATTACTTTTTAAATAAATATTTCCCGCAACATATGCATAACTGGCCTTCAGGGAGAGCCGTTCAATGGGCGAGTAGTTGGCTTCTAATTCGAAACCGTGGTCTTTCTGCTCATTCACATTCATATACATATTATTAGCAAAGCTGATCAGGTCCTTAATATCACGCAGAAATGCTGTGGCAGACAAATTCAATCTCCGGTCTGGCACGCTTAGCTGAACACCACCCTGCAGATTGATAGAATGTTCGGGCTTCAGGTCGGGATTTGCACCAAAGGAACCGAACAGCTGTGTAACTGTTGGCGCTTTAAAACCCGTGGAAAGGGCCACAAATACTTTAACTTTTTCCCTGATCAGGTAAGATGTGTTGATGCCGTAAGAAAAATGGCTGCCAAATTTGGAATGAACATTGTATCGTCCGCCGGCTTCTACGTTCAGTCCGAACCCGCTTTGGACGAGGAGAGAAGCATAGGGACTCACAATATTTGTTTTAGGGTCTTTCGTGGCCAGGGTCGTATCGAGCAACTGGTAGCCCTGGTAGTTCACACCGGCCAGCAGTTTCAGGCGTTTGCTTAATTTTTGCGACAGGTATACATCCCCGGTATTAAATTTTCCTTTGAAAAAGAAAGTTCCATAGTCAGCAATATAATTTCGCTCCGCATAGGTATAACTGTAATTGGCGGTGAGAGTGCCATTCGGTAGGGCTGCAGTGGCCATAATGCCAGGATTGTTAAGCAGGTAAGTAAACTTGTTGTCACCATCAATAAATGCATCTGCATCATAATCGCCTTTGAAGTACGAATAACGATAGTAGGGTGTAATATTGATGTGTCGCCCTGCATGAAAAGTCAGGTTAGCCTGCACCGTCTGCCTGTTGAATCCATCTTTGTCAAAATTGGCTTTTCCGGTCGTATCCGCTGCCTCCGAAATGCCATCGGTTGATGCATAGCTGTAGCCGACATTGTAATCCAGTAATTTGGTATGGCCATTGATTCCCGCATTGGCATTAAAACTATTGTAAGTGCCATAACTGGCGCCTCCGTGAAACCCGATCATTTTGTCACCGGTTTTACGCGTGATGATATTGATGACCCCAGCAATGGCATCCGAACCATAAAGTGTTGACTGGCTCCCCTCGAGGGTCAAGCGGCAGCAGGCGAAGATCAAATGCACCACCCACGCCAGAAGGATCGGTGACGGGGAAACCATCCAATAAAATTAACGTGTAGTCATTCGACGCACCAAGCAGGTAGGTGGATTTGTCCTTGCCCGGATTGCTGTAGGCGCCATTGACGATCATGCCGGTCTGCTCGGTGAGCAATTGCGAAAGATCCTTGCCTGCACTGCGTTCCACCTGTTCGTGGGTAATGACCTTGAGCACCTTGCCGGTCTCGCTTAATTTGATGGGATACCTGGTGGCCGTGACCACCACCTGGTCCAGTGGCCTGAACCGGCTGCTGTCTTGCTGCGCCGGCAGATCACCGCAGGCCACAAAAAAGGCCACAGTGATGATTAAGTTTTTCTTGCTCATTCGGAAAAAAGTTTTTTGTTTTCTGTTTTTTGAAAACAAGGTGAATGAATGAGCCTTCGGAAATAATGAAGATAAGTTGAAATATAAACTGCCTGCCAGGGCATTTTACATTCCAAGCCTTTCGCCCGAAAGCCGTGAATGAATAATGATCCTGGCAGGTCTTCTGGCTTGTTCCCTGTTCAACACCTTCCCATCATGGAATTGATCCGACAGTGGTATGTAGATTGAACGGTCGAGGGAGCTAGTGGTTTATAGCGAGTGGCAAGTGTGCAATCCAACTTGCCAGTCGCCACAACCCACTAGCCCCCCAAAGAACTAACAGCTACGGGGATAGCGCCGGACTCTTCGCCTTCGGCAGGCAATTACACCGGACTTCCCTTTTAATGATCTCGCTTTGGGCTTGATCAACCATAATCACAGCAAAAATAAATGAGTTCTCAGAAAACAAAAAAGAATTTATTAGTTCATTGTCATTCCTCCGTCCCGTCCTGCCTTAGGCAGGACGGGACGGAGGAATCAGCGGAGACGGCGAGCCGCTGTGTTGTCGATTCCTCCGCCCGCTTCGCGAGAGTCGGAATGACAAGGGATCAACGAAACAAGTGGGCAAGGGTTATTCCTCCATAATAATTCGCAGCAGGCGCGGCATTGTAATAACGCCCGGCGGCAGCATTGATATCATTGCCCAAACTGTATCGGGTATTGAAAAGATTGTCGGCGCCTGCATAGATCCCCAATTTTATTTTTGGACCCTTGAAGCTGTGCTGATATCCCAGTCTGGCCCCCAATAACGCATACGACCCGGCGTAATCGGTATTGGCATCATTGAGCGCCATGCGGTCGCTATAGGTGAACGTGATATTCGTATAGAATCCTATCCGGGTAAAAACATCCAGTCCGGATACAAAAAACTGCGGCGACATGCCCGGCAACAATTTGCCGGAATAATCTGTGTTCACCTGTTTGAAATCCTTATAGTGAAAATCATAAAAGGTATAACTGACCCATAATTTGCACTGGCTGACGAATTCCACAGGCTGATCGATCCATTGATAGGAAACAAAACCCTCCAGTCCGTTTTGTCTGGTCGCACCGGCATTCACATAATAAAAAACGCCGTTCGTGTCGATGCGCTGCACAATGGTATTGCTGAGGTTAAAGAAGAACGCGTTGATGTCTATGTATAATTTTTCATGCAGGAAGTTTCCTTTGACCCCGGCTTCATAATCGATGCCATCTGCGGGTTGCAGGTTGGCGCCCAGCGTGCCGCTGGACTTGAGCAATTCAGAAACCGTAGGCGGTGAAAATCCGCGGGCTGCACTAGCGTATAATGAAATGCCCGGGCCCAACTTTTTTAAGATCGACAAACGCGGGGCGATCTTATTTTCAAAGGTCCGGGTTTGCACAACAGGCGGCGGCGAGGAAACCCGGGTAAACTGCACCGATGACTTGTTGAAACTGGCGCCCGCTGTAATGATCCAGCCATGATGAAGCCGGATATCGGCCTGCGCGAAAACCATGTATTGCCAGTTGTTGATGTCATCATCGGTTTGCAGTGAATCGGAATTGCCATTCTTATTCTGGTAATCTTTTGTGTTGAAAAACCCCCTCTGCGCTTCGGCGCCGAAGTTCAGCTGTACTTCCGCTCCCGGGTAGGCGTGCCGGAACTGGAAAATGCTTCTCCCGCCGAAATGCGGTTCTTTTCGCGCTTCATACACGCGGATGCCCGGGTTTTTAAAATCTGTATATGCGCCATAAACCGTTGTGCTGTTCTGCCAGTCTTCACTGATCTGGTATTCGTTGGTTAAACCTGCAGTAAAATTTTTTTGATAGATGGCTGCCTTGTTTTGCACCGCACCGGGAGCGGTTCCCGTACCAGGTCTTGCCTGTCTGGGATCGGCCTGATATTCTTTTAGGGTGAGCGCCCCGGGCGTCTGGTAGTAGAGGTCACTGTAAAGCATAAACGCATGTAGCGTTTGGCGCTTGCTGGTCTTGAGCAGGGTTTCCATACTGGCCACATCGCGGCGCATATTGGTCTGCACGCGGTAACCATCACTGGCCTGGTGTGTATAGGAAAAATTATTCTGGTGGGCATCATCCCCGAAGCGCGCGTTGGCGGTCACGCCATTCAAGCCATAACTTCCTGCCTGCAAATCCAGGCTAACGCTTTGATTCCAGTTCTCCGGCATGCTATGGATCAGCATCGCGCCCCCGATGCCCGCTCCATAGAGACTGCCTGATGGGCCCTTGATGATCTCGATGGATTGAAAATTATAAAATCCCAATTCATTCAGGTAGGTATTGCCGCCGGGGTCGGTGAGTGGAATTTCATTGAAGTACACTTTTACATCGCGCACACCAAAAGGCGAGCGGATAGAACTTCCGCGGATATTGAGCCGGTAGCTGCCGGGAGAGCGTTCTTCCATCCTGACGCCCGGGATGATGTTCAGGGCCGGCAGTATATTGGTATTGCTGAAACGCGTCAGTTGTTGCTGGCCGGCGATACCGATAGCGGCGCCCACTTCGGTTAACTTGCGGTTCTGCTCATACGCTTTTACCACAACTTCCTGCAGGATGCCGGAAGAGGATGAATCGGCTGCTGAAGTGGAATCATGTGATTGCGCAAGCAGAGCAAACGGCCATAAGCAGCAGCCGAGATACAGTACAATTTTATTCATCCGCTTTGTTTTGTTGCTGCAAAGGTAGAACAGAATATTTCATTACCTTGATGCGGACAATAATTATGAACAGATCTGCCAAACTCAGCCTTTTCGATTTCACGATGATCGTGGTTAGCCTGGTCATTGGCATGGGCATTTTCCGCACACCGGTCAATGTGGCCAATGCCGTGCCAAGTTCCTTTGTATTTTTTGCGGCCTGGTTGGCAGGAGGCGTCATTGCGCTCTGTGGTGCGCTCACTTATGCGGAGATCGGTTCGCGTATGCCCGTGACCGGGGCCTATTATAAGATATTTTCTTATTGTTATCATCCGTCGATTGCCTTCGCTGTGAATTGCATCATCCTTATATCCAATGCCGCTTCCCTGGCCGGCGTCGCCCTGATCGGCGCGGAATATATTACCAAGGTCATTTTTCCTGGTACCGTCAACACACAAACGACGGAAGTGATCATCGCTGTCATTTCGATCGTGATCTTTTACGGGGTGAACCTGGCCGGATTAAAGATGAGCGCACGAACACAGAATGTGCTTACGATCATCAAGATCAGCATGATCTTATTACTGATCCTGCCCCTGTTCTTCAGCACAAGCCATCCTGCACCACTATTGGATCATCCAGTATTGAACCCGACATTGAGGGAATACCTGAAAGCCTTTGGTATCGGGCTGGTCGCTGTTTCGTTTACCTATGGGGGTTATCAGCAGACGATCAATTTTGGGGCTGAAGTGAGCCGGCCCGACAAAAATATCCCGCGGGGTATTTTTATCGGAATTTTTATCATCATCAGTCTCTATCTCACGATCAATTACGCCTATATTAAAGTTATTGGTTTTGAAAATATGAAAGGTGCCAAGGGCATCGCAGCTATCATGGCCAGCTATGTATTTGGCGATGCTGCAGGGAAGATCCTGTCTATTTTGCTTTTTCTTTCCGTACTCGCCTATGTGAATGTTTTATTGATGAGCAATCCCCGCGTGATGTTCGCCATGAGCGAGGATGGGGTATTGCCGAAGCTATTCAGTAAAAAGACGGTGGCGCGGGATGTACTCATTACGGCGCTGACCAGCTTTGCAGCTATGAGTGTGCTGATTGTGTTCTGGGCAAAGGAATTCGATGAGATCCTGAGTTTTACCATTTTCCTCGACTGTATTGGCATGGCCTTATCTGCAGGCAGCATTTTCATTCTCCGGAAGCGGAAGGTTCGGCCGGAGCAGACCGAGATCTATCAAATGAAATTGTACCCGCTGCTGCCTGTTATTTTTATCAGCGCGTATACCTTTGTAGCTATCAGCATATTGGTGGATAAGCCGCTGACTGCGCTGACGGGGCTTGGGGTGCTGGCTGTTTTTATCATCATTTATTTTTTTACCAGGAAGACGCCCAAGGGAAACAGGCCGGCATTGGTTTCATGAATTGCTTCTTTCAACAATGGCCAGTAGCCGGTTGATCTGCTCATCTTTAATTTGCAGTTGCCTGATCAATTCACTTCCCATTTCGTGTTGACTGATATGGGTGGATTCGCTTTTTCCGTTGCTGGCGGCATTGAATATTTCCGTGCGGTTGAGGCGGATGATTTGCAGGTAATCGATCTGCAATACTTCCGCGATCTGTTGCAGCCTCGTTAAGGTGACGTCGGTCTTTCCCGTCTCAATATTGCTGTAATTTGGCACGCTCATATTCAAATGCGAAGCCACATAATCCTGGGTAAAATTCTTCAGCTCCCGGATGGCCTTGATGTTTTGTCCTGCCTGCAACATACTGCCGCGTTTTTTTCAATTGCAAATTGGGAAAGTAATTTATCACATTGGAATTAAATAAACAATACCGTAATGCGGGTATTTATTTCCCACAAAAGTGCCGACCGATAAAAATCTTTATTGAGACTAAAATAGTTTAAGCGCGAAAATATTTTTTCGGTTGATTGTTGCTGCAATTTTGTGTTGTCAACGGCACATGCAAAATCAGTTTACATCCTATAAAAACCATACGTCATCTTAAGGCGGCTATGCAGCAACGTTAATGGATGGTTCAACCTTGGGATGACGTATATAAAAAAACGACGGATATCCGGATAGACGTGTTTACGCTCACTTATGGCCAAAGTGAAATGGGCTTACTGATCTCCGAAACCCATGCATATTGCAAATAAGTAGGAGAAGATACTTTAACAACTAAAACGTAAAACCATGAAATGTACAATCGACGCGAGCCAGTATGGAATGGCCGAAATCAATGAGCAGGAAGCCATGACCGCCCAGGGTGGAGACGGTCTGTTGAAATTTGTTGGCCAGCTGATCGGCCTCGCCGCAGGGGCGATGATTACCGATCTAATTAAAGTATACAATGGGCAGCCAGTCACTATGCCAGCCGGGGAAAGGGCGATGTATAGCGCCTTGGGATAATGGACACCGGAGCTTTGCAATCTGCCGGCTAGGGCCGGTTGCCGGTGAGTCCCTCGTTGGCAGATTGCCTGTTAAAACATATTCTTATGAAACCCAGGCACCGATATTTACCGGTCTTAAAATTTGTCTTTTTATTAATCCTGATAGACAGTGGGCAAAAATTGTACGGATTATTATTCGATCCTGGCAAGATCATCTTGTTCATCCGGGTCTTGCTGATCGGCTTTCGGTCATTCCTGATCTTATTCGCTATCTATTTTGTCGCCGGCAGGCTGGATGACAGTTAATAAGAAATAGTTAACTGTTCACAGAAAACAGTTAACAGAAAAAATACCTGGTTTGATAGTAGCTGTCATCCGTCATCCGTATGCTGTTCTCTGTTAACTGTGAACTCACTCGCCATGCAATACGACGATACTGAAATAGAAAATACATTGATCTGTTATTTGCCCAGGTTGCGCACGGGACATCATGCGATCTATCTGTGCCTGGTCGGTGCTGTTTGCCTGGCTTTGGCAACACTGCCATTTTTATATGCGGATATTTCAGTGAAAGCTGCTGGTATTATCCGTCCAAGCCAGGAACGGACGGATCTGAAGACGGTCATTTCCGGCATTGTTGATTCCATTTGTTGCAGAGAAGGAACCATGGTAAATAAGAATGAATTGATCCTTCGGATAAGGGATCCTGCTGCCAGGAGTAAAAGAGAACTCAATCAGATTGAAATCAGTCAGCGAAGACAATTTATTCATGACCTGAAGATATTGACTGCTTGTCCGGATCCTGCTGCAATTTCTTCAAAATTAGCTTCGCTTGTCTATAAAGAACAGGCTGCAGGTTTCATCCATCAATTGGCAGAACGCGAAGCCATGTTAAGGAAGGCCAACAAAGAATTGGAAATGAATTCGTCCCTGGTCAAAGACCGGGTCATCTCTCCCAAGGAATTCTTTGACAGCCAGATTCTACAGGAAAGAACAGCAGCTGCATACCTTTCCCTCCGGCAGCAACAAAAAAGCAGTTGGCAGCAGGAATTGGTGGCATACGAATTAGAACTGTCTCAATACCTGGAGCAACAACAGCAGCTGCATGCCAATGCTTTGAATTATGAAATCCGATGCCCGGTAACCGGCACCATACAAGGCATCAACAGGTTGTACCCTGGATGCCTGTTGCCTGCACTTGAAACCATTTGCAGTATTTCTCCTGATGGAGAGCTCGTCGGTGAATCTTATGTTTCCAGCAGGAATATTGGTCTGATCAAATTGAACCAATCCGTATTGTTCCAGGTAGATGCATTCGATTATAATTATTTTGGCGTCAAGACGGGCAGGGTCATTTCCATCGACAATGACTTTACGGTGGAAGGCAATGAGCCTGTATTCAAAGTGCGCTGCAGTTTTGACAGCCGGGAGTTCCATTTGAAGAATGGGTTTCCAGCGGTGCTAAAAAAAGGAATGAGCTTTCAATCCAGATTCATCATTGGTCGCAGGAGTTTTTGGCAATTGATGTTCGACAAGTTGGATGACTGGTTAAATCCGGCAGCTCCGCCAAGGCCAAAAACAAATTGAATTCAATTCCATTCTTTTCTGGCTTATGAAAAAGGGAACTGCAGTGAAGCAAAGAGACATGACAGACTGTGGCGCCGCCTGCCTGGCATCTGTTGCAGCGCATTACCATTTGCGGATTCCGGTCAGCCGCATCAGGCAACTGGCTGGCACCGACCGGCGCGGTACGACGATCATGGGTTTGATCGAAGCGGCAACGGACCTGGGCTTCCAGGCCAAAGGCGCGAAGGGTACAATAGAAAACCTCGATAAGATCCCCCTGCCCGCAATTGCCCATGTTGTCCTGCTCAATGGACTTCATCACTATGTGGTGGTCTTTGCCGTGTCGCGGAAGGACATCCGGTTTATGGATCCGGCAGATGGACAACAGCACCATAAAAAAAAATCTGAATTCAGTAAGGAGTGGACCGGTGTTGTTTTACTTTTATTACCATCGGATCATTTTAAAAAAGGAAATGGAACGGTAACCTCTTTCCGAAGATGCAGGGACCTTATCCGCCCACATCAATCCATGATGCTGCAGGCCTTGTTGGGAGCAGCGATGTATACCGGACTGGGATTGTCGTTTTCCCTGTACCTGCAGAAAATAGTTGACTTTGTTTTGGTTGAAGGAAATCTTCGGCTGCTAAACCTGATGAGTGTGGCCATGATCCTTATCCTGATTTTCCAGGTGGCTATTGGCGTGATGAAATCTTTCATTGCGGTTCAGACCGGCCAAAAGATTGATGCACGGCTGATCATGGGGTATTACAGGCATTTGCTGCGACTGCCCCAGCCATTTTTTGATACGATGCGCGTCGGGGAATTGATCAGTCGTGTGAATGATGCGGTGAAGATCCGCCTCTTTGTAAATGATATTGCATTGAACATGCTCGTGAACGCCTTTATTCTGATATTTTCTTTCGGCATGCTCTTTCTTTATTACTGGAAGCTGGCCCTGATCATGTTGTCCATCATACCCCTATATGCAGCCATCTATTGGATCAGCAATCGCATTCACCGGAAATGGCAGCGTCTGCTGATGGAACAGGCTGCTGACCTGGAATCGCAAATGCTGGAAAGCATCAGGTCTGCGGTCACTATAAAAATGTTTGGCCTGGAGACCTGGTCCAACAATAAAACGGAAACGAAATTTGTCGCCCTGCTTCGATCTGTTTACCAAAGCAGCATAAAAGGAATTGTCATTGAAAGCAGTGCGGACTTCTTTACAAAATTGTTCACCGTGATCGTGCTTTGGGCGGGCAGCTATTTTGCCATCAGCCGGGAATTGTCTCCGGGAGAATTGCTTTCGTTCTATGCCGTTGTCGGATATTTCACCGGACCCGCAGCCGCGCTGATTGGCGCCAACAAAATGGTGCAGGAGGCATGGATTGCTGCAGACAGGTTGTTTGAGGTCATCGACCTGGACATTGAAGCTGCTGCAGAAGATCAGGTCAACCTGACGCCGGCGCTGGTCGGGGACATTGTTTTCCATGACATTCAATTCAGGTACGGAAACAGGGAACCCGTTTTGGACAAACTGAGGATGACGATAAGCCGGAATAGCATGACCGCGATCATCGGTGAAAGTGGCTGTGGCAAATCGACCCTGTTTTATCTTTTGCAGCATTTGTATCCGGTAAAGAAAGGCAAGATTACGATTGGCGGATTGGACGTGAAGATGATCAGTAAATCGAGCCTGCGGCAGATGATTGCGATTGTTCCCCAGCAGATCGATCTGTTTGCCGGCACCTTAACTGAAAATATTGCGATTGGAGAATCTTCTCCTGACATGCAACGAATCCTGTTGCTCGTTGGGATGCTGGGGATGACGGAATTTATAGAACAATTAGCGGAAGGATACAATTCATTGGTCAGCGAACAGGCCATGAATTTATCGGGAGGTCAGCGGCAGCGGATAGCCATAGCCAGGGCTCTATACCGGGATCCCGAAATACTGCTGCTGGATGAAGCCAGTGCTTCCCTCGATCCCATCAGCGAACAAAAAGTTCAGGAAACCCTGCTGTGGTTCAAAAACCAAAACAAGATTATTATCATGATTGCGCACAAAATGTCGGCTATCCGCCAATGTGATGCGGTATGGGTGATGAAAAATGGTAAAATTATTGAAGCAGGGTCGCACGACGAATTGCTGGGAATTGTATCCTCAGACTGGATGATAACATCTCAATAGTTAATTTTTGTCCCTCCTCGCAAAAGCCAACGCATAAGACACCCTGAACGAAACAACATTTTGAGCCGGATCGCCCGAAACAAACAAGTGTATATACCGAAGCCCGAGATTCAATGGAAAAGAAGGAATCAGGTATCCAAATCCCAATCCGGCCGTCGCTCCGGAGATCTTCATATCCACCTCATGTCCGTTTTCATCATATATAGGACTTCCATATTGGTCCATTTTCTGAATATCGGTGGCGCCGAAACTATAACCTGCCATGGGTTCAAGATATAAGCCGGAACCGCTGCGATCAAAATAATGACGGTAACCGGCCAACAGGGGCAGCACGAGTAAATTATGTCCGTTGGTTGAAAAATATTGAAATCCGAGATCACCGCTGATCTCATCGCCGCTGGCGATGGGTACGCCCACCCGGAGAAAAGCGCCGAACCCGGTTGCGGAAAGGCCTTTGGAGAATAAATGGGCGACTTCAATTTGCGCGCTCAATGCGGTAGAGAAAACCAGTGAGACACATAGCAGGCTGATCTTTCTTTTTGCAGTCATATTCGGTTGGTTGATTATGATGAAAACGGAAAAGCCGGAGTTTCATTGTATGCCATCCCCCGTTGTCATTTTGATCCACAGGAGGCGGAGCAGACGAATGACAATTTGCTTAGATTTGCCCGCAGATGGATCTTTCTTACATACTCAACGAACTGGGCGAAGACCGGGAGCATTATTTTAACGCCGTGGCCCCGCCCATCATCCAAACCAGCAATTTCAGGGTCAATAAAGTAGATGAGCTGAAAAAGCTTTTTGATGACGAATTCAGCGGTTATCTCTACAGCCGGGGACTCAACCCTACGGTAGACATCCTGCGAAAAAAACTCGCGGCGCTGGACCGGGCCGAAGACTGCCTGGTATTCAACAGCGGGGCCTCGGCCATTTTCTGTAGCATCCTGGCGAATGTAAAATCGGGTGATCATGTCGTTTCCGTTAACAAACCCTATACCTGGGCCCAACACATGTTCGATGTGGTGCTGCCGCGTTTTGGCGTCACCACCACTTATATCGATGGCACCCGCATCGAAAATTTTGAGCGGGCCATCCTGCCCAATACTTCGCTGATCTATCTTGAATCTCCCAATTCCTGGGATTTTGCCCTGCAGGACCTCCGCGCCGTTGCGGAACTGGCCCGGTCTGAAAACATCACCAGCATCATCGACAACAGCTATTGCAGCCCGTTATATCAACGACCCATTGAACTGGGCATTGACATCGCCATCCAAACCGCTACCAAATGGATCGGCGGCCACAGCGACACGGTCGGGGGCGTGATCTGCGGCAGTAAAGACATGATCAAAAAAATATTCGACAGCGAATACCTGAATACAGGAAGTGGCATCCAGCCCTTTAATGCCTGGTTATTGATTCGCGGACTGAGAACCCTGCAGGCCAGGCTGGACCGGATCAGCGAGACCACCAGACAACTTGTCGATTTCCTTAAGCAACAGCCAAAAGTGGACAGCGTCCTTTTTCCCTTTGATCCGGACTTCCCCCAATATGCGCTGGCCAAATCACAGATGCAGGGCGCCGCCGGATTGGTGAGCTTCTACGTTAAGGCAGGAAGCCGTCAGGAGATCGTAGTTTTTTGCGAATCCCTTAAACACATCATGATGGCCGTGAGCTGGGGCGGCCACGAATCACTCATGCTGCCCAAATGTGCTGCCATAGACAATGAAGCCTTCGATCCATCCATGGTTGAACATCGAATGCTGCGCATGTACGTGGGGCTGGAAGATGCGCCATACCTGATCTCTGACCTGGAGCAGGCATTTACTAAAATCAAATAACACTTATCATTTTTAGGGTTTTTTTTGCTGCTAATGGAGCGGGATTCAGTATTTTAGCGGACTTTTTTAAAGCCGTAGGTCAAAAAACCCGCATTCGCGCGGGAAACTACTTCTAAATTTGTTACATGAGTATAAAAAAATGGTGGCTTATAGGGCCTTTACTGGTCCTGTTGAACCTGCAGTCGTATGCACAACAGGATAAATGGGACCTGAAAAGATGCGTGGAATATGCCGTAAGCAACAATGTTTCCGTAAAACAGCAGGATGTACAGGCCAGGCTGGCAGAACTGGTATTCAAACAAAACAAGCTTTCCCAGATTCCATCGCTCTCGCTCAATGGAAACCTGTCGCTGAATTCAGGGTATACGCAAAATCCCCAAACGTTTGGACTGAGTACAAGCACTTTGTATTACAACTCCTATGGATTGAGCAGCAATGTGAACTTTTTCAATTTCAACAGCCTCCGCAATGCCATTGCCGGGAGCAAGTTTGCCTGGCAGGCAGCCAATGCCGCAACAGAGAACATCCGCAATAATGTGTCGTTAAATGTGGCCAATGCCTACCTGAATTTCCTGCTGACGAATGAACAGGCCAAAACCGCTGAACTTCAGTTAAGGTATTCCCAGGCGAGCCTGGCGAATACCCAAAGACTGGTGGGCGCGGGAAGTGTGCCTGAATTGAATGCCGCCGAGCTGGAATCGCAGGTAGCACAGGATAGTTCAGCTTATATAACGGCATTGTCGAACGTAAGCACAGCGATATTAAACGTGAAAGCCTATATGAGTTTTGACGCAGCCGTGGAATTTGTGCTGGACACGCCTTCTGTCGACAAGATCCCGATCGAACAATTATCAAACCTCCAGCCCGACCTGGTATACAACCTGGCGCTCGTGAATCAACCGTTGCAAAAGGCTGACGAATTGAACATCAAATCCGCTTCAAAATATGTTGCTGCCAGCCGTGCCTCCATGTATCCTACGTTCTCCTTATTTGGTCAGTTGGGAAGTACCTATACCAACCAAACCCAGGAATTGGCGGGGTATAATCTCGTTACACCGACATTCCCACTTGGAAATGTAACGGTGTCGGGTAATACCTATGATGTGTACCAGAATGCTTTCCAGCAACCCTATTATAAAAACCAGGCCTATTTCAGCCAGCTGAATACTGCTTTCAAGCAGGCATTGGGGCTTTCGGTCAATATACCCATCCTGAGTGGAGGGAGTTTGAGAACATCCTGGCTGCGTTCGAAACTGAATCTGAGAAACTACGAACTGCAACGGGACCTGGATAACCTGACCTTAAAACAGAATATCTACCAGGCCTATAACCTGGCTGTGGCGGCCTATCAGAAATCCGAGTCGAATAAGAAAACCGTACAGGCAACACAAAGAAGTTTTGAGTATGCACAAAAAAGATATGATGTCGGATTGCTAAACACAATAGACCTGCTGACCAATCAAAACAATTATTTTAAAGCAAAAAATGACCTGATATACTCGCAGTTTGATTTTGTCTTTAAGATGAAAGTGCTTGAGTTTTATAAAGGTCAGGGAATAAAATTGTAAAAAAATATAACTTCGGTTTATGAATAAGAAATTACTTTGGACCATCATCATTCTCGCGGTGGTTGTTATCGGACTGGTGGTATTAAAGAAAGCGGGTGCTTTTGGAAAAGATGAAGGCATCAAGGTTTCTTCAGAAAAAGCAGCCAAACGCACCATCATTGAAACCGTGACGGCAAGTGGTAAGATATACCCCGAAATAGAGGTCAAGATGAGCCCTGATATTTCCGGCGAGATCGTGGAGCTGAATGTTGTCGAGGGCGACAGCGTGAGAAAGGGACAGCAACTGGCCAGGATATACGCAGATATTTATACCACCCAGCGTCTCCAGGCCGCAGCCCAGGTAAACCAGCAACAGGCCGTGGTAGAGAACATTACCGCCCAGTTGCCCGGATTAAAAGCTACGATGGATCAAACCCAGGCCCAGTATGACCGCCAGAAAAAACTGCTGGACCAAAAAGTGATTTCAAGGGCTGAGTTTGAAACGGCTGAAATGTCCATGAAGTCGGCAGCGGCAACATATAACGCCGCCTTGCAGAACATCAAAGGAAATGTCGCCGGCGTGGCCAGTGCCGAAGCCAATCTTTCCATCGCAGCAAAAAACCTGAGTCGTACCACGTTGATTTCACCCCTGGACGGCGTTATCTCCCTGTTGAATGTAAAAAAAGGCGAACGCGTCGTGGGTAATTCCATGATGGCGGGTACCGAAATGATGCGGGTTGCCGACATGACTAAGATCGAAGCCATTGTGGACGTTGGAGAGAATGATATTCCCAAAGTGCACCTGGGCGACTCTTCCTTTGTGGAAGTGGATGCTTACAATAACCGGAAATTCAGGGGCGTGGTGACGCAGATCGCCAGCAGCGTGGCCTCTGCTTCCACATCGAGCGCATCGAGTGTTTCAGCCAATGATGTCACCAATTATAAAGTACATATCCGCCTGCTTCCGGAATCCTATAAGGACCTGATCGATGCGGCAAGACCAAAGACATTGATCTTCCGTCCGGGTATGACGGCGAGCGCCGACATCCAAACCAAGATACATCCCAGTGTATTGGCCGTACCGATTAACTCCGTCACCACCCGCGAAAAAAACAGCGATAAGGCCGTCGGCGCCAATAAGGACGCCAAACCCGAAGACAATACCATGGAAGAAGCCAAACCAACCACTGCCTTTGCGACGGACATGGATGAAGTAGTCTTCGTGCTTCAGAAAGACGGCAGCGTGAAAAAAGTAAAAGTAAAAACAGATATCCAGGACATCAACAATATCGAGATCCGTGACGGCCTGAAAGAGGGAGATGAAGTCATTACCGGTCCATACGGAACCGTAAGTAAAATTTTGAAAGACGGTACCAAAGTATCGGTCGTTGCAAAGGATAAACTATTTGATACGAAGAAGAGTTAACTCATCCGCATATTCGCACATTAATTTTATGCGTTTTGGAATTCTTGGCAGTGGTAGCTGGGCAACGGCGCTGGCGAAAATCCTGACCGACAATAAAACAGGGATTAACTGGTGGATCAGGAATGATGCGGTGATCCGTCATTTGCAAACCCGCGGCCACAATCCACACTATCTTCATTCGGTTCATTTTGACGTTGCCCTTTTATCCCTTAGCAATAAGCTGGAGCAGGTGATTGAACAGTCAGACTGCGTCATCATCGCGATTCCTTCTGCATACATTTCCGAAACGTTTAAGGCCCTCCCAAAGAATATCTTTCAAGGAAAAAAAATTATCTCCGCGGTAAAAGGAATTTTGCCGGAACTGAACCTGTTGCTGAATGAATACCTGCGGAATGAATTTGACCTGGAGTTGAATAATTATTTCACGGTTATGGGTCCCTGTCATGCCGAAGAAGTCGCCGCCGAAAAACTTTCCTATCTCACCTTTTCGGGAACCGACGAGCAAATGGCGACGGGTATTGCGGCTTCATTTTCTACCGGGTACCTGAACACGATTGTCAACAACGATGTGTATGGCGTGCAATATGCCGCGGTGTTAAAGAATGTATATGCGCTGGGTGCAGGTATGGCGCACGGACTGGAATATGGCGATAATTTCCTGAGTGTGCTGATCGCGAATTGCGCCGACGAGATGGCCGGTTTTCTAAAGAAAGTGGGGATCAGTCATATCGAAGTGGGTATACATGATTTCGCAGACACGCTGGATCACAAAAAGATTGCGAATTATGCGGCGTCCGTTTACCTGGGAGACCTGCTGGTGACCTGCTATTCCCTTTTCAGCCGAAACCGGACCTTTGGCAATATGATCGGCAAAGGATATACGGTTAAATCGGCCCAGTTAGAACTCAACATGGTAGCAGAAGGATACAATGCCAGCAAATGCCTCTACCTGATCAATAAAAAAGTGGAAGCTGAAATGCCCATCGCCGAAACCGTCTACAAAATCCTTTGGGAACATGTCAAGGTAGAATACGGGTTCAAACAATTAGAACCGTCCCTCGTCTAAAAAACAATTCATTCAAAAAATAAATTCGCAGCAATTCCGTCAGCTAATAATTTGCCTTCCTTTGTCAGCACCAGGGCAGTATTTTTTTTATCCAGGTAACTGCCATGAATATACTTTCCCGCGTTGGCGAGTATGGTATTGCTGGTCTTGGTTCCGAATTTCTCTGCCACGTCATCCAGGTCAATCCCTTCCATCGTTCTCAAGGAGGTCATAATGTATTCATTCAACACTTGCACGGGCGTTAATGTTTCTGTCTCGAAAAGCAGTTCATCTTTTTTTAAAGATTCGATGTAGCCGCTGTTGTTGGCAATATTCCATTGTCTCGATTGCCCGTTATACGAATGAGCGGAAGGTCCCAGTCCCAGGTATTTTTTTCCTTGCCAGTAGGCGGTATTGTGCCTGCTCCGTTGACCTGGTTTTGCAAAATTGGAAATTTCGTAATGTTCATACCCCGCGGCTTCCATCCACTGCATCAACAGCAGGAACTGGCGCGCCTGGTCATCCGGGTTAACATCCGGGCTTTTTGCCAGGGCGATCATTTTGAACAAGGGCGTTTTGGGCTCAACGGTTAGTGCGTAGCAGGAAAAATGTGGAATATCAAAAGCAAGCGCCTGTTCTACATTCGATCGCCAATGTTCATCGGGGAGCGTAGGCGAGCCATAAATGAGGTCGATGCTGATATTGGTGAAACCAGCCTGCTTTGCCAGCCGGACGCTTTGGATGGCCTGCGAAGCATCGTGGGCCCGGTTCATCCACCGGAGATCCTCCTCGAAAAATGATTGCACACCGATGCTCAGCCGGTTGATGCCTGCCTGTTTCCATGAACTCAGGCTGCTGCTCAGCATATCGTCCGGATTTGCTTCCAATGTGATCTCAGCGTTTGCAGCAATGCGAAATTCCTGGTGCAATTTTTCGAGGATGACCGTCAGGTCCGCTTTCTGCAGCAGCGAAGGTGTGCCGCCGCCGAAGTAGATGGTCTCTACGGTGTTTTCATCAAGATATTCTCTCTGCAGGCTGATTTCTTTCAATAAAGCGGCAACAAAATCGTTTTTGTATGTCAACGACGTCGAAAAATGAAAATTACAATAATGGCATGCCTGTTTGCAGAAAGGAATATGAATGTAAAGGCCTGCCATATTGATTGAGTAATTTTATCGGATATTGCCTAAGTATTTCTTACCTCCCGAATGACAAAATTAAGGTTATATGTTTGTTCTGCTTTACTGCTGATGGGCGGCCTTCATGGATTTTCTCAGTACCGGTTGCAAGTGGCGCTGGTTGATAAGGATTCTCTCTTTAACCAGAAGAGTCTGGGATTGTCTTCTTCTTTTAAGGATAGGCTTGCCTGTACAGAATACATCTACCAGGTTCCCGGCCTGATGCAGGCAAAGGGGTTTACCACCGCTTCGATCGACAGCATGTATCTTGATTCCACGCGTGCTTTTGTGCGCTTATACCTGGGCGATATCTTCAGGATCGGCCGTATCAGTACAAAAAAAGAAGATGCCCTAATACTGAATGCGTCGGGATGGAGCGATAAAAAATTCTACGGCAAATCCCTGAACTTCAGGTCTGTTCAGGAAGCCCAGCAACAGATCCTCAATTGGCTTGAAGACAATGGGTATCCTTTCGCGAAAATATATCTCGACAGCATATCCCTGGATCATGCTATGTTCACGGCCAACCTGAAAATAGAGCGGGGGCCACTGTATAAAATAGACAGCATCCGGATAAATGGCTCTGCTAAAATTTCGAATGACTTCATGCAGCGGTATTTGAATATCCAGGACGGCAGCATTTACAGGAAAGAAAAATTACAGGTGATCAGCCGAAGGATCAGTGAATTGCCCTACCTGCAGGAGGAGCACACCTGGACCCTCAGTTTGCTGGGAACGGGCTCTGTGCTCAACCTCTACCTGAAGCCAAGAAAAAGCAGTCAGATCGACGTATTGGTAGGGTTTCTACCTAACAATGACCAGCTTTCCAACAAAAAATTATTGGTAACCGGGGAGGCTACTGTCAATCTTAAAAACGCCCTCGGCAACGGCGAAAGCATCGGATTGAACTGGCAACAGATCCAGGTGAAATCTCCCCGCTTAAATATCTATTTTCAACAACCTTTCATATTTAAATCGCCGTTCGGACTAAACTTTTCTTTCGACCTGTTCAAAAAAGACTCGTCCTATCTTAATATCAACGCGCTGCTCGGCGTACAGTATTCCACTTCGGCCACCAAAACAGGCACCGTTTTTATTCAGGCCAATAGTTCTAATCTGTTGACGGTAGATACCCTGCAGGTTATTGCGACGCGTAAACTACCCGCGCAGGCTGACCTGAGTTCTGTGAGTCTGGGCATCAGCTATGAATTCAACAATACCAACTATCGTTTCAATCCTTTGCGGGGAAATGAATTCCTTTTCACAGGTACGGTAGGCACAAAAAAGATAAAGAAAAGCAACTCCATAGAAAAACTGGTCGACCCTTCGGATTCCGCATTTTCATTTAACTCCCTATACGATACCCTGAAATTGAATTCTTATCAGTTCAGGCTGAAGTTGGCTGCAGCGCATTATTTTCAGTTAAGCCGGGCTTCCACGCTCCGGCTCGCCGTCAACGCTGCCGTATTTCAAAGTCCGAATACCTTCAGGAATGAGGTTTACCAGATCGGTGGATATAAATTACTAAGAGGGTTTGACGAAGAAAGTATTTTTGCATCGCAATATGCTGTAGGCACATTGGAGTACAGGTACCTGATTGCACAGAACTCATTTCTTTTTGGATTTGTGGATGG
>Ga0193728_1000062_pt1 | contig 43878 bp, 54 predicted proteins | sample U1c1metaG_FD_143037 | JGI IMG/M metagenome (GOLD analysis project Ga0193728, IMG submission 143037) | Soil microbial communities from a riparian zone of the East river system, Colorado, United States - U1c1 | ecosystem: Environmental > Terrestrial > Soil > Riparian zone | place: USA: East River... | reverse complement strand
GCACACCGGGTTTCGGCGCGGTAGCGCCGCCTTGACCTGGGCCGGCACCGGGAGTACATGTGCTGGCAGCAAACGTTCGCAGCGGGTCCGGCCGGCGCCCCCGGCCGGACCGGACGGCGGCAGCTCGCGAGGCGAAGTGGGCGCAATGATCACAGGACGAGCGGCGGCCGGCCCGGCCGGCCCCCGGATTCTCGTTGTTGACGATGAGCCGGAAGTGGGCAGCCTGGTCGAGCGCGTCCTGGTGGCCGACGGTTACGTGGTCAGCCGGGCCTGCGACGGGAAAGACGGCCTCCGGCAGGCGCTGGCCGGATACTGGGGCCTGATCATCCTGGACCTGATCATGCCGGAGATGAGCGGATCGGAGATGCTGGCCCGGCTTAGGCGCGACCGCCCCGACCAGCCGGTCCTGATCCTGTCCTGCCTGAGCGACGTCATCACGAAGGTGGACTGCCTCGACCTGGGCGCCCAGGACTACCTCACCAAGCCGTTCCAGCTCGCCGAGCTGCTCGCGCGGGTCCGCGTCCGGCTGCGCGACGACCACCCGATCCAGGACGGCCACCCGAAGGACGAGGTCATCCAGGTCGGCGAGCTGAGCCTGGACGTCGGGCGGCTGCAGGCCGATGTCGGGTTCGGGCCGGTGCCGCTGACGCGCCTGGAGTTCCTGTTCCTGCGGATCCTCATGGATCATGCCGGCCAGGCGGTCCCGAAGAACCAGCTGCTCGCGTCGGTCTGGGGCCTGGACTTCGATCCCGGCTCGAACGTCGTCGACGTGTGCGTGCGGCGCCTTCGGTCCAAGCTCGGCTTCGACCTGATCAAGACGGTCCGCGGCTCCGGGTACCAGCTTGCCTCCTAGCACGGTTGCCGCCCGCCGGCCGCGCAGCCTGCCACCGCCGCGGCAACCGCGGTCGGCGAACCGCCTGCGCCAGCCGGCGAACCGCCTGCGCCAGCCGGTGCAGCTCCTCCGGCGGCCGGTGCAGTACCTAAGGCGGCCGGTGCAGCGCCTAGGGCGGCCGGTGCAGCGCTGGCTGCGGCGCCCCGCCGTCGCCACATCGACGGGCGGCTGGCTCGACCTGGCCTGGCTGCTGCTGTGGCTGCTCGGCCTGGCCGCCATCCTGGTCGTCGCGCCCTGGGAGGCGATTGCCTTCCACCTCATCTGGGTCAGCTTCGGCCTGATGATCTGGCACGCGCGGCGCCGGCAGGCGGCCGACGCGGCGAGCGCCCGGGTCAGCGCCGAGAACTCGCGGCTGCTCGCCGCCCAGGTCCGGTTCCTCCAGGATGCCTCGCACCAGCTCCGGACCCCGATCACGATCGCCCTCGGCCATGCCGAGCTGCTGGCCCGGACCGTCGCCGACCGGGCCGGGCAGCGCGACATCCACGTGGTCGTCGGCGAGCTGAACCGGCTGCGCCGCCTGAGCGAGCGGCTGCTGGTCATCACGGCATCGGAGAACCCCGATTTCCTGCGGCCCGAGACGGTCGCGGTCGACCAGCTCGCCGCCGAGCTGCTAGGGCGCTGGCGGCCCGCGGCCGCGCGGAGCTGGCAGCTCGGGCCGCTCGACCGGGCCACGGTCGCGGCCGACCGCGAGCGCCTCCGGCTCGCCCTCGACGCACTGCTAGAGAACGCGGTCCAGCACACCGGCCCCGGCGACATGATCCGGCTGTCAGCGGTCCGCTGCCCGCACTCGTCGGCCGTCAGCCTGGTCGTGCAGGACAGCGGGTCCGGCATCCCGCCGGCCGAGGTCGCGCACATCTTCGAGCGGTTCCGGACGGGATCGGCGCCCGGCCGCCACGCCGGGACCGGCCTCGGGCTGGCCCTCGTCCTGGCCGTCGCGCGCGCCCACGGCGGGGACATCCAGGTGGACAGCGCCCCCGGTCACGGCAGCCGGTTCGAGCTCCGGCTGCCCGAGCATCCGGCCAGCAGCCCAGCGGACCGGGCCGGCGATCCGGCCAGCCCGCCGAAACGGGCGGGCGATCCGGCCAGCAGCCCAGCGGACCGGGCCGGCGATCTGGCCAGCCCGCCGAAACGGGCGGGCGATCCGGCCAGCAGTCCGGCGGGCCGGGCGGCCGATCCGTGCGGCAGCCCGGCCGATCGGGCGGGCGATCCGTGCGGCCGCGGGCGGGCGGGGTGAACGGCTGGGGCCGTGCGGGCCGGCCGTCGCCCCGGATCCCGCGGTGGGCGTATCTGGCGGGCATCGCCCTGCTCGCGATCGGGGTGGCGGTCGGCCTCGCGCACACGCCCAGCCGGTCCGAGCGCGCGGCCGACCTGATCGGCGTCCTGCAGACGATGAATGCCGACATCGAGTCGTGCGCGGGCGGCGTCGGCGAGTCGCTCACCGCGCTGCATGAGATCAACGCCGGGGCGAGCCGCGACGTCGCCGACGCCGTCACGGTCGCCGGGACCGGCGCGAGCAACTGCTCGCCGGCCAACAACGAGCTGATCGACGACCTGGAGGGTTACGAGGTACCGGAATCCCTGGCCAGCTTCCACCTGCAGGTAGCCGTCACCGGGCTGATCAGCTGGGCCGCGCCCGACGCCGAGCAGGTGCAGTCCGACGTGGCCGCCGTGCTGACCGCCCGCAGCCCGCAGGACCGGGCCGCGGCTCAGCAGGCCCTCACCCGCGGGCTGCAGCGGCTGGACGCCCAGCGCGCCGCGGCCGAGAAGCCGATCAGGACCGCCATCTCGGCCCTGGCCGTCCGGGCCGCCCCGCCCCGGCTGCCCGGCTGATCACCCATGCCCGAGGGGAGGGTGACCGCCCGTGCCAGGGATGAACTCCGGGCTCAGCGACACTAACCCGGTCCTGGTGGCCGCGTTCAAGGCCGCGCTGCTGCATCAGGGCCTGGCCGTCGTCGCCCTGCTCGCCGTCATGGCGCTGGCCTGGCTCAGCGTACGCCAGTGGCTCCCCGCGGGCGGCCGCCCGGCTGGGCCCGCCGCGATCGAGCCGGCCGCTGTCGGACCCGCCGCGGCCGAGTCGGACGTGATCGAGCCCGGCGCGGTCGAGCCCACCGCGGTCGGGCCGGCCGTGATCGAGCCCGTCGGGCGCCGGGTCCTGCGGATCGGGTTCGGGATCCTCTGGATTCTCGACGGCCTGCTGCAGGCCCAGCCGGCCATGCCGGCCGGCCTGCCGGGCCAGGTCATCGCGCCGGCGGCGGCGGGCTCGCCGGGCTGGGTCCAGCACCTCGTGAACTGGGCCGGGACGGCGTGGTCGTATCACCCGATCCAGGCCGGCGCGGCCGCGGTCTGGATCCAGGTCGGGATCGGTGCCTGGCTCGTCGCGGCGGGCGGCGGCCGGGCCTCCCGGCTGGCCGGGCTGGCCAGCGCCGGCTGGGCCGCGGCGGTCTGGATCTTCGGCGAGGCGCTCGGCGGGATCTTGGCGCCGGGCCTGAGCGTCCTGTACGGCGCGCCTGGCGCGGCCGCGCTGTACCTCGCCGCCGGGCTGCTGGTCGCGCTGCCCGGCCGGTGCTGGCGGACGGCGCGGACCGGGCGGCGGATCCTCGACGGGCTGGGCCTGTTCTTCATCGGCACGGCGGTCTTGCAGGCCTGGCCGGGCCGGGGCTTCTGGTCCGGCACCACGGCCGCGCGGCCGGGTGCGCTCGCGAGCATGGCCAGCGGCATGGCCGCGGTGCCGCAGCCCCGGTTCCTGGCGGGCTGGGTGAGCGGCTTCGGGTCCCTGGCCGCGGCGCACGGCTTCGCGGTCAACCTGGCCGCCGTGATCGTCCTCGCGGCGGCCGGCGCGGGCCTGCTCAGCCGCCGCCCGCGGCTGCTCCGCCTCGCGCTCCTGGTCCTGGCCGCCTTCTGCCTGGCCGACTGGGTGCTGGTCCAGGACCTCGGCTTCCTGGGCGGCCTCGGCACCGACCCGAACAGCATGATCCCCATTGCGCTCGTGGCCGCCAGCGGTTACCTGGCCCTGGTCCGCGTGCCCGCCGGGGCCGGAGTGCCGGTCCCGGCTGCGGAAAAGGCTGAGCTCAGGCTGGCGAAGGGCACTCTGGCCGGGCTCAGGCCGGCCGGGCAGCGTGTCGGCGCTGCCCGGCTGGCGAGGGCCGTGGCCGCCGCGCCGGTGCGGGTGATGGTCGCGGCGTGGGCCGCCGCCGTGGTCGTCGTCGGGGCCGCGCCGATGGCCATGGCCCAGGCCAGCCCGCAGGCCGACCCGATCATCGCCCAGGCCATCGCCGGCTCGTACGCGGCGCTGGACCTGCCGGCCCCGGCCTTCCGGCTGACCGACCAGAACGGGGCCAGCGTCAGCCTGGCCAGCCTGCGCGGCAAGGTCGTGCTGCTCACCTTCCTCGATCCGGTCTGCACGTCGGACTGCCCGCTGATCGCGCAGGAGTTCCGCCAGGCCGACCAGGTCCTCGGCCGTCAGTCCCGGCACGTCGAGCTGGTCGCGATCGTCGCCAACCCGCTGTACCGCGAGCTCGCCTACACCCGGGCCTTCGACCGGCAGGAAAGCCTCACCGGGCTGCCGAACTGGCGGTACCTGACCGGCCCGGTCGCCCAGCTGAGCCAGGCCTGGCGCGGTTACGACGTCAGCGTCGGGGTCGTGCCGGCCGGCGGCATGGTCGCGCACCCGGACATCGCGTTCGTCATCAGCGCCCGCGGGCGGATCCGGGCCGAGCTGGACTTCGACCCCGGTCCCGGCACGGCCAGCTCCGTCTCGTCCTTCGCGACCGAGCTGACCGGCGCCGCCCGGCAGGCCCTGCGGTCGCCATGACGACGCGACGCAGCGCGGCCGGGCGAGGTCCGGCGCAACAGGCCAGGTCTGAGGGCAGTCCGGTTGGCCGGGTGCTGGCCGCGGCCGGCCCCGCGCGACGCGGCCGGGCTGCGGGCGGGGCCGTGGTCGCCGCCCTGATCGTGGCCGCCGGTTGCGGAACTTCGGCGGCGGGCGGGGCGGGCGCCGTGGCTCCCGCGGCGGCCGCGCCGCCGCTGGCCCTGTCGCTCGCCGACGCGGGCGGCACGAGCTGGGCGGTCGTCGAGATGGGCGGCCGCAGCGCGCAGGACGAGAACTTCTGGCAGGTCTTCGTGCGGCCGGACGGCACGGCCGCGTGGCGGCTGGCCACGCCCGCCGGGGTGGCCGACAACGGCGGCCTGGTCGTGGCCAGCACCGGGGCCGGCGCGCTGCTGGCCGGCTTCCGGCCCAGCCAGGACCTGACGTTCTCGCCGCTGGCGGTCACGTCCGACGCCGGGGCGCGGTGGGCGCCGGGCGGTCCGGTCAGCCCGGGCCTCAGCGATGTGCCCGGCGCGCTGGCCGCCGGTCCCGGTGACCGGCTCATCGCGCTGACCGACGGCGGCGGGGTCGACCTGGGCAGCGGCGGCGGGACGCGGTGGACGAGGCTGGTCGGCGCGCGGGGCCTGGCCGCGACTGCGGCGGGCCGGGCCTGCGGTCTGAGCGGCGTCACCGCGGCCGCGTTCGCCGCCGACGGGGCTCCGCTGCTGGGCGGGACCTGCGGCAAGCCCGGTGTCGCGGGCATCTTCGCGCGGCGCGGCGGCACCTGGCGGGCGGCCGGCCCGGCCCTGCCCGCGGCGCTGGCCGGCCGCGACGTCAGCGTGCTCCGGCTGGGTTCCGCGGCTAGCTCGGGCGGGACCGTGGCGGTGCTGGCTGTCGGCCGGGGTGCCGGGGCGGGGGTCGTCGTGGCCTGGTCGGCCAGCGGGGGCAGCGGGTGGCGGCTGTCACCGGTGCTGCAGGCCGGGTCGGTGCGGGTCCGGTCGGTTTCGCTGTGGCCGGACGGGTCGGCTGGGCTGGTGCTGTCCGGGCGACACGGTGAGCGGGGCGCGACTATCGCCGGGCCGGGTGGCTCGTGGGCCGTGCTGCCGGCCTTGCCGGCCGGGGTCGCGACGCTGGCCCCGGGGGCGGGCGGGGGCGTTGAGGCACTCACTGTCGAGCGCAGCACCATGCGGGCCTGGCGGCTGAGTGGGGGAGTCGCGGGATGGAGCGAGTTTCAGCAGGTCCGGGTTTCGATTCCGTACGGCTCGTCGGGCTGAGGGGGCGGGATGAGCTACGTCATCCGGCACTGGTCGTTCGACCCGTTCCTGGTCGTGGCGATCGCTGTGGCCGGCTGGCACGAGATCGGGCTGAGGCGGCTGGGGCGCCGGTCCCGGCCGGAGCGGGCCAGGGAGCGGCGGCGGCGGTCGCTGCTGTTCTACGCGGGGCTGGGCGTGCTGCTGATCGCGGTGCTGTCGCCGGTCGACTACTGGGCGGACGACTACTTCTTCGTGCACATGATCCAGCACCTGCTGCTCATGTTCGCGGCGCCGACGCTGATCGTGGCGGGGGCGCCGTGGCAGCCGCTGCTGGACGCGCTGCCGGGCGGGCTGGGGCGGGCGGCGACGCGCGGGGTGCTGCGCGGGGCCTGGTGGCGGCCGGTGCGCGCGGCGGCGGGGGCGGCGCTGCGGCCATGGGCGGCGGTCGTCATCTTCAACGTCGTGATGCTGGCCTGGCATGTGCCGGCGCTGTTTGACCTGGCCGAGCGGAACGGGGCGGTGCACGTCTGGCTGATGCACGGCAGCTTCCTGGCGGCGGGGGTGCTGTTCTGGCTCCAGTTCATCGGGTCACCGCCGCTGCGGATCCGGATGCCCGCCGCGTCGCAGGCGATGGCGCTGCTGGGGACGAACGTGGTGATGTGGGTGCTGGCCATGTCGATGGGAATCCTCAGCAGCCGGCCGTGGTACCCGGTGTATGACCACGTCCCGGGGGTGACGCTGCCGCCGTTCGCGGATCAGCAGATCGGCGCGGGGATCTTGTGGGTGTGCGGGGACTTCTGGGCGGTGCCGTGCATGATCTCGGTGTTCCGGCGGCTGATTGACGAGGACGGGGACGTGAGCTCGGCGATCGACCGGATCATGGGCGGGGGGATCGCGCGGGCCGGCTGGGCGGGGCGGGGCTCGCGGGCGGCGGGGCAGCCGCCGGGGCGCGAATAGGGGCCGGTGACCGGGCTGCCGCGGTCGGGTCCGTACCGGTTGCCTGGGCGGCTGTCCGCAGCGCAGGCCGTGGCGTCAGGCTCGGGGACCCGGGCGGTGCGATCATCTGTCCATGCATGACGACGCGATGACGTGGGCTGAGGTGGCGGAGCGCCTGGGCGCGGCCCGGACGTACTGGCTGGGGAGCACGACCCCGGCCGGGGCGCCGCATGCAGCGCCGGTCTGGGGAGTGGTGACGGGCGGGACCCTGTACCTGTACAGCGAGCGCAGCACCGTCAAGGCCCGTAACCTCGCGGCCGACCCGCGGGTCGTCGTGCACCTGGAAAGCGGCGAGGACGTCCTCATCGTCCGCGGCACCGCCGAGGACGTCGGGGCGCCGTCGGCGGTCCCGGCGGTCGTCGCGGCCCTCACCGCGAAGTACGCCCGGCCGCAGGACCAGCAGTACCTGCCGGCCGCCGACCCGGATTTTGATGTCGTCTACGCGATTCGGCCGCAGTCGGCCATGGCCTGGCGCCTGGACGACAACGCCGCGCAGCGGCGCTGGCGCTCGTGATCTCGTCCCGGCCGCCGGGGCCGGCTGCCGCTGGTCAGGCCGGGCAGGCTGCGGCCCATGCGCAGGCTGTTACCTCGATCGGGCCGTCAGGCAGCAGGTCCCGGGCCTTCCCTGCCCCGGCCAGGCCAGACTCATCACGCGCCGCGGGGTCCAGGTCGTGAGCGGAGCTCGGCCGCCGATGATCGTGACGGTTTGCCCCCGGTTTTCGCCAGGGAAGTCGTCGCGATCATGGGGGCCGCGCCGGGTGTGCGTCAGCTGGGGGAGTGGAGGCGGCGCAGCTTGGTGCCGCCGATGGGCGGGAGGCGCCAGGCCGCCGTGGCGGTACGGCCGGGGAGGGAGCAGGTGATGTCCATCCGGTGCGGGGTCTCCAGGAAGATGATCTCGGCGCGCAGGGTACGGTCATCGACCCAGCCGCCGGATGCGGCCACCGGGATCGTGCCGCCCTTCTGATCGACGGGCGCCGACACGGTCCAGGCCCCGGCGCCGGCCGGGAGGGTCAGCGCGTTGGCGGGCTCGATGAGGCTGAGCTGCCAGCCGCCGTCCGTCGGCGCCACTGCCCGAGGTGAGCGCGGGCCGGACCTGCGCGGCCGGCCGGGTCCACGTGCTGCTCCGCGGGCGTGCTGCGCGGCAGTGATCTCGTCATGGCGCGAGCCTAAATCACGCGCATGAGACAGTCCTGTGTGAGCCCGGCGGTCCTGCCGGGCCGGGTGCTGCGTTCGAGGAGGAGCGCCGATGGCTGAGCTGAAGCCGCAGAAGCGCGGCCGCAAGATCGCGATGTCGGCCGGGGAGATCAGCGCGTTCCTCGACGGGGAACATACCTGCCGGGTCGCGACGATCGGGCCGGACGGGCCGCATGCCACCGCGCTGTGGTTCGCCTGGGACGGAACGAGCCTGTGGCTGTACTCGCTTACCGGCTCGCAGCGCTGGGCCGACCTGCAGAGGGACCCGCGGATCAGTGTCCTGGTCGACGCCGGCCATCACTATCTGGAACTGCGCGGCGTGGAGATCAGCGGCACGATTGACGTCGTCGGCAACGTGCCGCGGACCAGCGCGCCGGACGTCGAGCTCGCGCCGGTGGAGCTGCAGTTCGCGCGCAAGTACCTCGGCGGCGATGAGATGGTGCATGACGAGCGGCACGCCTGGCTGCGCGTCACGCCCAGGAAGATCAACAGCTGGGACTTCCGCAAGCTGCCCGGCTGACCAATGTGCAGGGGATTCCGGGGGGATGATGACAGCCGAGCTGGCCGCGCAGCTACGCGCGATCTGCACGGAGCTGCCGGAGGTTTCCGAGCGGCTCAGCCACGGCGCGCCAACCTGGTTCGCGGCGGGCAAGACCGCGTTCGTCACGCTGTGGGCGCAGGGCCATCACGACAATGGCTTCCCGCACCTGTGGTGCGCTGGGCTGCCGGGGGTGCAGGGCGAGCTGGCCGCGGCTGAGCCCGGCCGGTTCTTCCGGCCGCCGTACGTGGGCGGGCGAGGCTGGATCGGCGTCCGGCTTGACCGCGAGGTGGACTGGGCCGAGATCGCTGAGCTGTGCCTGGACGCGTACCGCGCCGTCGCCCCGGCCCGGCTGGTGGCCCGCCTCGACGGCTCATGACCGGGAGCTGGCCGCGGCGGCGGGCAGGCGGGCGGCGGCGTCCTGCGTGATGGGCTCGCCGTGGCCGAAGCAGGCGATCTCGGAGTCGAGGGCGGCCAGGCGCCGGAACGAGCCGGCGGCCCGGGCGGGGTCGGCGTTGAACACGCCGAGCATGGGCTGGCCGTCCGGGCGGCACGCGATCGTGTCCCCGCGATCAGCACCCGCGGTCCCGGGAGGTAGACGGCGGCGCTGCCGGGGGTGTGGCCGGGCGCGGCGACCAGGACGGCGCCGTCGCCGAAGCCCAGGTCGTCGCCGTCGCTGAGCTCGCGGTCAACCCTGACCGGCGGGCCGGGCGCGGCCGGGAGCCGGGCGGTGACCTGGTCGAAGATGGGACGCTCCCAGTCGGCCAGCTGCGGCGGCGGCCCCGGGCCGTCGCCGCGGAGGAACGGCGCGTCAGCGTGATGCGCCACCACCTCGACGTCTCCCCAGGCGGCGACGTCGGCCGCGGACCCGGCGTGGTCGCCGTGGAAGTGGGTGAGGACCAGGTGGCGCAGGTCCGCCGGGTCGCGGCCGGTGTCGCGGATGGCGGCGGCGAGCCGGGGGGCCGAGCCGGGCACGCTGGTGTCGATGAGGGCCAGGCCGCCCGCGTGCTCCAGCAGGTAGGCGTGCCCGATCGGGAAGCGCAGGAAGTGCAGGCCGGGGATCAGCTCGACGACGTCCATGCCCCGACGGTAGGCCGGGATCGCCCGGGCGGGCACGCAAATCTGCTGCTGGCGAAGCCAGCTGACAGTCAGCCGGAATCAACCGGGACACAGTGTGCCTTGTCCGGCGATCTTCCGCGGTCCACGATGGGGCAGGCTCCGGCTCAGGTTCCGGCTCAGGTTCCGGCGCAGGTTCCGGCTTCCGGCGGCGAGGGAGGGCCCGTGAGCTTCACGGTCGAGAAGGACATCATGGTGCCGATGCGCGACGGCGTCGCGCTGGCCACGGACGCGTGGGTCCCGGCCGGCGGCGCCCCGGCGCCCGTCCTGCTCGTGCGCCTCCCGTACGGCAAGGACCTGGTCGGCCTCTATGCCTACGGGCTGGCCCCGAACCTGTTCGCCCTGATCGAGGCCGGCTACGCGGTGGTCTACCAGGACTGCCGCGGCACGTTCCGGTCGGGCGGGGAGTTCACCCCCATGCTCAACGAGGGCAGCGACGGCGCCGACACCGTGTCCTGGCTGCTGGAACAGCCCTGGTGCGACGGCAACATCGGCACCTTCGGGGCGTCCTACCTGGGCTTCGTGCAGTGGGCCGCGGCGTCGGCGGGCAGCCCGCTGAAGGCGATCGCGCCGTCGGTGACCACCACCGATTACTACACGACGCCCTGGTACTCCGACGGCGGCGCGCTGTCCCTGCACACCATGCAGACCTGGACCACGCTGATGTCGGAGCAGCGCGCCCTCGGCGCCGGCGCCGGCGACCCGCAGGCGCTGGCGGAACTGGTCGGCATGGCCGCCGACCCGGCGGCGGCCCTGGCGGTGCTGCCCGTCCGCGTCCGGCCCGCGCTGGAGAAGCAGTGGCCGTGGTGGGCGGAGATCCTCGCCCATCCCGCCCGAAACCAGTACTGGCGCGACCTGTCGGTCGCCGACCGCTTCGAGGACATCACCGTGCCGGCGCTCAACGTCGGCGGCTGGTTCGACATCTTCGTCAACAGCACCGTGCGGACCTTCGCCGGGCTGCGGGCCCGGGGCGGCAGCGTCGCGGCCCGCGACGGCCAGCGCCTGATCGTCGGGCCGTGGGACCACCTCAACCAAACCGGCGTTTACCCCGACCGCCAGTTCGGGATGCAGGCCGACGCGCAGCTCGCGGACCTGACTGGCGCGCATCAGCGGTTCTACGACCGGTGGCTGCGCGGCCAGGAAGACGCCCTGGCCGGGTCCGCCCCGGTCCGGATCTTCGTCATGGGCATCGACCAGTGGCGTGACGAGCAGGACTGGCCGCTGCCCGACACCACCTACGCCGACTATCACCTGCACAGCTCGGGCCGCGCGAACAGTGCCGACGGCGACGGGGAACTGCGCGCGGAGCCGCCGGCCGACGAGCGCGCCGACACCTACCTCTACGACCCGCTGCGCCCCGTTCCCACCCTGGGCGGCCGGGTGATGAGCCCGTCGACGGCCAACGCGGCGGGTCCCGTCGACCAGCGGCCGGCCGAGGCCCGCTCGGACGTGCTGTGCTATTCGACCCCGGTCCTGGACCACCCGGTCGAGGTCACCGGCCACGTGTCGCTGACCCTGTTCGTCTCCTCGTCGGCGCCCGACACCGACTTCACCGGCAAGCTGGTCGACGTCTTCCCCGACGGCCGCGCCATCTTCCAGACCGACGGGATCCTGCGGGCGCGGTACCGGAACTCGCTCGCCGAGCCCGAGCCCCTCACCCCGGAACGCGTCTATGAGGTCACCCTCGATCTCTCCGTGACGTCCAACGTGTTCCGGCCCGGCCACCGGATCCGCCTCGAGGTCTCCAGCAGCAACTTCCCGCGCTTCGACCGCAACACCAATACCGGCGCCACCATCACTGAGGACGGCGACGAGGACGTCCAGGTGGCGGTGAACCGCGTCCTGCACGGCCCGGCCCACCCCAGCCGCCTCGTGCTCCCGATCATCGACCGCTAACCCAGGCGCGACCAATAACCTGCCGAAACGATGGGCCGCGGGGCAACTCCCCGTCAGGGTTCCCCGCCGCCCGGCGCCGGCGCGCATGAACGCCGCTCCCGGAGGCAGAAAGCAGGGAAGCACGCCGACGGGGGAGGACTCATGACGGGAACGCGCGAGCGGCAGGCCGGGCCGGGCCTGCTGGGCATCTACCTCAATGACCATCTGGCCGGGGCGACCGCAGGCACCGGGCTGGCGCACCGGATGGCGGCCTCGGGCCACCAGCGCGCGACGGGCGGCGACGGCGCCCTCCGGCAGCTGGCCGCGGAGATCTCCCGGGACCGGGAGACGCTGCTGGAGTTCATGGCCGCGCTCGGCGTCCCGGTCCGGGCGTACAAGCTCTGGGCGGCGTGGGCCGGGGAGAAGGCCGGGCGGCTGAAGCCCAACGGCCGCCTGGCCAGCCGGTCCCCGCTCAGCAGCCTGGAAGAGCTGGAGACCCTCCGGCTGGGCGTGGAGGGCAAGGCCGCCGGGTGGCGCACGCTCCGGGTCCTGGCCGGCCGGGACACCAGGCTCGACCCGGCGCGGCTCGACGACCTGATCGCCCGGGCCCGGCGCCAGGCCGACCAGATCGAGGAACTGCGGGTGACCGCGGCGGACCAGGTCATCACGGCGGACCCGCCCCGCTAGCCACCCGCGCGCCGGTTACGCATGCCCGGCCCGGGCCCAGGGCAGAAGATCACCCATGGACCCGGGCCTGGCGCTGCGCGAGATCGCCTTCGAGCTGGAGCGGGCGGGCGCGCCCACCTACCGGGTCCGGGCCTTCCGGCGGGCGGCCCAGGCGGTCCGCGACCTCGGGGCCGCCGAGCTGAGCGCCCGGCTCGCGGCCGGGACGCTGCGCCAGGTCCCCGGGATCGGCCCGGTCACCGCCGAGGTCATCGAGCAGGCGGCCGCCGGCCAGCCGCCCGCATACCTCACCCGGCTGCGCAGCGAGGCACCGCCGCCGGAACGGAGCGGGCTGCGGGCGGCCCTGCGCGGAGACTGCCACGCGCACTCCGACTGGTCCGACGGCGGCAGCCCGCCCTCGGAGATGGCCGAGGCCGCGCGCGGCCTCGGGCACGAGTGGCTGGCCCTGACCGATCACTCGCCGCGGCTGACCGTGGCCCGCGGCCTGTCCGCCGAGCGCCTGGAGGCGCAGCTGGAGCTGATCGCCGAGCTGAACGCCGGGCTGGCCCCGTTCCGCGTGCTCACCGGGATCGAGGTCGACATCCTCGATGACGGCGCGCTCGACCAGCGCGAGGACCTGCTCGCCCGCCTGGACGTGGTCGTCGCCAGCGTGCACTCGCACCTGCGGATGCCCAGGGGGCCGATGACCGAGCGGATGGTGGCCGCGGTCCGCAACCCGCACGTGGACGTGCTGGGTCACTGCACCGGGCAGATGGCGGCCGGCCGGGGGCGGCCACCGTCGGACTTCGACGCCGAGGCGGTATTCGCGGCCTGCGCGGACAGCGGTGTCGCGGTCGAGATCAACTGCCGCCCCGAGCGCCAGGACCCGCCCGGCCCGCTGCTGCGCCAGGCCGCCGGGGCCGGCTGCCTGTTCGCCATCGACACCGACGCCCACGCGCCCGGGCAGCTCGACTGGCTCGGCAGCGGCTGCGCCCAAGCGGAGGAGGCCGGCATCGGTCCCGAGCGCATCATCAACACCCGCACCGCCGAGGCCATGACGGCCGGGTCGCTGACCAGCCCGCCCGACTGACAGCCCGCCCGGCTGACAGCCCGCCCGGCTGACAGCCCGCCCGGCTGACCAGCACGCCCGGCTGACAGGCCGCCGGCTGGCAGCCTCGTCAGCCCGGCTCGTCGGACAGCAGCCGCCGCCGCAGGTGGCCCAGCGCGCGCGCCTCCAGCCGGGAGACGTGCATCTGGGAACAGCCGACGTCCTCGGCCACCTCCGCCTGCGACTTGTTCCCATAGAACCGCAGGGTGAGGATCCGCTGCTCCCGCCGCGGCAGCTCATCCCAGTGCGCCGACAGCGCCTGCAGGTCGACGGCGCGTTCCAGGTCCCGGTCCTCCTGGCCGAGCACCTCGCCGAGCGTCAGCCCCTCGTTCCCGCCCAGCTCCGCGTCCAGGGACGCCGGCGCGAACGCCCCGGCCGCCATATCGGCGGCCTCCAGTTCCTCGACGGTGATCTCGAGGCGGCGGGCCACCTCAGCATCGCCCGGCGCGCGGCCCAGCTCCTGGACCAGCTCCTCCCGGACCGCGCGGGCCCGCAGCAGGAACTCCTGGTCGGCGCGGCGGACCCGCAGCTGCCACCGCTTATCGCGGAAGTACCGCTTGATCTCGCCGCTGACGCAGGCATGCGCGTAGCCGGCCAGCTCAGGGGTCACCGCCGGGTCGAAGCCGTTGATCGCCTTCAGCAGGCCCACGTAGCCGACCTGGACGAGGTCCTCGGTGTACTGGGCCGGCAGCCGGTACCGGCGGGCGCACGAGTTCACGATCGACTGGTACCGGGAGACGAGCGTCTCGCAGGCCGCATCGCGCCACTCCGGATCGCGCAGCAGCTCCGCCAGCTGGCCGTCGGTCAGCCGGTCGAGGCTCGGCGGGGACAGGCCACCTGGGGCAGTGCCACCCTGGGCAGGGACACCAGGGGCAGGGACACCAGGGGCAGGGACACCGGCAAATGGGACACGGGGAAGCGCGGTACCGGGAAGTGCGGCATGGAGTCGAGACATCGCGATCTCCTGAACAGAGCGACGGAGGCGATTGTCTTCACCGGGTCCCATGCTAACCCGGCGTAACCGGCAGCCGGTCAGCGGTCGCGGAACACCGGCCCCTGCTGGGGCGGCGCCCCGCTGATGCTGGTCACTATGCTGGCGGCGACCTCGCGCAGCTTCACGTTGCGGTTCTGCGAGGCGCTCCGCAGGATCTCGAAGGCCCGGGCGGCGGTGCACCGTTCCTGGGCCATGATGACGCCCAGGGCCTGGTCGATGACCGCGCGGGAGGCCAGGGCGGCGCGCAGCTGCTCGGTCAGGTCGGCCTGCTCGGCCTGGCGCATGGACAGGGCCAAGGCCCCCGCCGCGGTCGCCGCGAAGCCCTCGGCCCGCCGCAGCTCGGCCGGCCCGAACGCCTCCGCCACCGGCGCGTAGAGGTTGAGCGCGCCGATCTGCTGGTCCTCGGCGATCAGCGGGATCGACAGCGACGACCTGACCCCGTGCGCCGCGGCGCGCACCTCGAACCCGGCCCACCGCGGCTCCCCGGCGGTGTCCGGCACGCTCACTACCTCGCCGGTGCGCATGGAGTGCAGGCACGGGCCCTTATCGATCCCGTACTGCACCTCGTCCATCGTGGCCGCCAGCTCATCGCTGCTGGCCACCGTCAGCGGCCGCCCATTGGGCCGCAGCGTGATCCCGCACGACAGGCCGTCCGTCACGCGCACGGCCGCCAGGTCCGCCATCTTCTGCAGGAATTCCTCGATGCCCGCCGTGCTGAGCAGCAGGTCCTGCAGCTCTGCGGCGCTGACCGCCATGTCATCCCCGGACGGATCGCTGGCCATGATGTCCCCTTCCGCCTGGGTCCCACTGTCCACCCTCCAGCCGTGAGACCCAAACCGGGACCCGCCTTAGGCCGTCGCCCCGCGTACCCGGTGCAGGCGCCGCTCGCCTCGGGCGACCCCCGGCCTCAGTGCACCAGCCGCGCCGCGATCACCGCGGCCACCTGCTCCGGCACCTCGACCGGCATCCCGTGCGCGGCATCGGCCAGGACGACTTCCTCCGCGACGCCGCCGCCCGCCCGGTAGGCGTCGAGCACCGCCCGGGTCTGCCCCTCCATCGGCTGCGGCGGCAGCACATCGTCGCCCGGCCACCCCGGCACCGCCCCGAGCTGGCCCAGGTAGCCCAGGTCGAACATCGAGGTATCGGACACCACCTGGTCCTGCCCGCCGCGCAGCCAGGTGACCGGCGGCTTGCGCGCCAGTTCGGCGAACGCCGACGCGTCGTACCACTTCGGCGACATGGAGTTGAGGATGCCGCGGGTCCCCGGCGCCACGCCGGGCCAGTTCGGCGAGGCGGTCGCGTCACCCGGACTGAAGCCGTCGCCGGTCCGGGTGCGCAGCACCTCGTCGAGGAGGAACTCCTCGTCCACGTGGGGCGCGTTCGCGCGCGGGCCGAAGAACTGCCGCATGGTCACCCGCGGGCTGGTCAGCGGCTTGTCCTCCGACCGGTCACCCGCGGCGAAACGCTGGTATACCCCAGGCGCCGCGGTCCCCCCGCCGGTCGCCGCGAAGTCGGCAAAGCAGGGCTTGCCGTCGGCGCCCTTCGTCCCGCCGAACCCGTACGGCGACAGCGGCGCCACCATCGTCAGCGAGGCCAGGTCGCCCGGATAGGCCAGCGCGTACTGCCACAGGACGCCGCCGCCCATCGACCACCCCGCCGCGTTGACCGGCGCGCGGCCGGCCAGGCCCAGCGTGACGAGCAGCGACCGCAGGTCATCGGCCATATCGCCGAGCCCCCGGGTGGCGTCCACCGGCCGGGCCTCGGTGCGCCCGAAGCCGCGCAGGTCCGGCGCGATCACTCGCACATCGGCCGGCAGCCGCTCGGCGACGTACCGCCACCACCCGCCCGTCACCATGTTCCCGTGCACCAGCAACAGCGGCACCCCGTCCGCCGGCCCGCTAGTCCACACGTGCATCTCAAGCCGGTCCGTGATCACCATCGACGAAGCAAGATCACCCATCCCGCGAGTCAACCAGCCCAACCCGTCCCCCGCCAAACAAATCCTCAGCAAACGTCCGCAAACACCCGCCCGACGGACCGCTGCCCGTCAGCGGTCCCGCGACGGCCTGCCGGTCCGCCGCGGCCTGCCCGCCGCGGCCCTGCCTGTCGGCGCGCCCGGCGACGCTCCGCCCGGTCGGCAGGAACGGGATAGCCGGTCAGTCCCACGCAGAACACTGGCCCCGCGAGGAGCAGATGCCCCAAGCCAGCAGGTTTGCCGTCGCCGGCCGGGGTCGACTAATCGTGATCGCGGCCCGTCACAGGCCGCGGCATGCCCGGGCGGCGGTCACCAACCCTCGACAACGACATGAACGTACATTCGCTGTTGCCCTGGCAGCAGCAACGTTACGTCCACGTCGTAACCGCGGACCGTCGGTCGCTGGCGACTAGCCGCGTCTGTCACACCAGCCCTAATAGCCCCTCCAGCCCGGGAGGGACCCGGCGCTTTCGGCTCGCCGCCCGGTCAGCGGGTGCTCCGCCGGGCGGCAGCCATGATCGCGACCGGTTGCTCCCCGGTTTTGCCCGGAAAGTCGTCGCGATCATGGGGGTGGGCCTTGCGGGCCGCTGCGGCCGCGGTCGGGTCTCGCTGGCTGCTGCGGCGGCGGGCGGGTCTCGCTGGCTGCTGCGGCGGCGGGCGGGTCTCGCTGGCTGCTTCGGCCGCGGGCGGGTCTCGCTGGCCCCTTGGGCCTCAGTGGGCTCGGGGGTTTTGCTCCACGAGGCGGGCCAAGTGGTCTAGGGCCATCCGGGTGCCGGTCTCATTGTCGGCGGGCGGGACGCTGTCGGGGATCTGGTCGTGGACGACTGTCACGTCGGTCCCGCCGTCGGCCTCGGCGAGCATGGTCGTCATGGTCATCTCGCCGGCCAGGGCGGGATCGGCCGACTCGAACTCGAACACCTCGGTCACCTGCTCGTCGGGCACGAGCCGGGAGAAATGCCCGTGGTAGGTGTCGGTGTGGGCGGCCGACTTCCCGGTGCCGGTTGGCGCGTCGTAGGTGAGCGACACCCGGAAGGAGCCACCCTCGCGGGCGTCGAACTCGTGGACCTGGCTGCTCATGCCCTCCGGCACCCGCCACTGCTCGATCGCGTCTGCATCGAGAAGCGCCCGGTAGACCGCTGAGCGCGGGGCGCGGATGTGGCGCGTGACTTGTGTCGAATACATGTGCTCAGCGTAGGACGAGTGCGCGGGGCGCCTCCGGAACGCGCCTGGGACCGCCGGCCGCGCCCGGACCGGCCGCTCGCCGAGTTGGGTCCGGCCGCTCGCCGAGTTGGGTCCGGCCGCTGGCCGAGCTGGGTCCGGCCGCCGGCCGCGCCGGGAGCGTCTCTGGCGGCGCCGGGGGCGCCGCTAAATACATTAGAGTTTGTATTAGTTGCTGATATATTTCTGCGCGTGTCCGCCGAGGAACCCGCCGCTGAGCTGAGTGTCGCCGACCTGACCTACGTGCTCGAGGACTGGACGCGGATGGCCATCCGGCTGCCGTCCGTGCAGCGGCTGAGCTTCACGACCCTCTCGGTCCTGCACACGCTGGCCGGGCGCGGCCCGAAGCGGCTGACCGAGCTGACCGCCAGCGAGCAGGTCACGCAGTCGGCGATCACGCAGATCGTGACCCGGCTCAAGCGGGACGGCCTGGTGGAGCGTCGGCGGGACCCGTCGGACGGCCGGGCCGTCCTGGTGCACGTCACCACAAAGGGCGCCGCCATCATCGACGGTCGCCGGGCCGAGCGGATGGCCCGGCTCGGTGAGCTGGCGGGTCGGCTCACGCCCGCGGACAGGGCAGCCATCGCGGCCGCCCTGCCCGCCCTCGCCCGCATGGTCGCCCTCAGTCAGCCATGACGAGCCACGGCCGGCCCGCCACGGCCAGCCCCGCCACGGCCAGGCCAGCAATGACCAGCCCGCCCAACCCGACTCGCGACTGGAGGACCCGATGACCGCCAGCCATGACGCCCACCCGGCACCCGCCGCCGAAGGCCGTCCCTTTCCCCTGGAGCCGTCCCCGATCCACGTCCCCGACGACGTGCTGGCCGACCTGCGCCTGCGCCTGGACCTCACCCGCTGGCCCGGCGACGCCGGCAACCGCGATGGGTACTACGGCGTGGACCGGTCCTACCTGCAGGAACTCGTCGATTACTGGCGGACCCGCTACGACTGGCGCGCCGCCGAGGCCGCGATCAACCAATACGAGCACTACCGGGCCGACGTCGACGGCGTGCCGGTGCACTTCATGCGGCGGGCCGGAGCCGGCCCCCGCCCGACGCCGCTGATCCTCACCCACGGCTGGCCGTGGACGTTCTGGCACTGGTCCAGGGTCATCGACCCGCTGGCCGATCCCGGCGCGCACGGCGGCGACCCCGCCGACGCGTTCGACGTGATCGTCCCGTCGTTTCCCGGCTTCGGCTTCTCCGGCCCGCTGCCCGACCACCCGGACATGAACTTCTGGAAGGTGGCCGACCTGTGGCACGTCCTCATGACCCGGACGCTGGGCTACCAGAAGTACGCCGCGGCCGGCTGTGACGTCGGCGCGCTGGTCACCGGGCAGCTCGGCCACAAGTACGCCGAAGAGCTGCACGGCATCCACATCGGCTCGGGCCTGAAGCTGGACTTCTTCAACGGCGACCGGGCCTGGGACCTGAGCGGCGGCCGGCCGATCCCGGACGGCCTGCCCGACGAAATCCGCGCCCAGGTCGTCGCGCGGGAGAAGCGGTCCGCCGTGCACCTGGCGGCGCATGTGCTCGACCCGAGCACGCTGGCCTACGGGCTGTCTGACTCGCCCGCCGGGATGCTGGCCTGGATTCTGCAGCGCTGGATCAGCTGGAGCGACAACGGCGGCGACATCGAGACCGTCTTCACCAAGGATGACCTGCTCACCCACGCGATGATCTTCTGGGCGAGCAACTCGATCGGCACGTCGATCCGCACCTACGCCAACAACAACCGCTATCCCTGGACCCCGTCCCACGGCCGGCAGCCGGTGATCGAGGCGCCTGTCGGCATCACCTTCGTCGGCTACGAGAACCCGCCCGGCGTCCGCACCGATCAGCGCGTCCGGCATTTCCTCGACAGCGACCGGGCCGCCTGGTACAACCACGTCAACCTGACCGCCCACGAGGCCGGCGGCCACTTCATCCCGTGGGAAATCCCGGACCAGTGGGTCGACGACCTGCGCCGCACGTTCCGCGGCCGCCGGTAGCAAGCACCCAGCGGACCATCCCGCGTACCGCGAGTGGGAGGCCAAGCTGGCGGCCCGGTGCCTGATCTGCGCGGGCTGGCCGGAGAAGTACGGCGCGGCGATGGACGAGGAGAACCGGGAGATGTCGCCGGACAACGTCGCGCCGGCGGTGGCGTACCTGGCCAGCACGCGTTCGGACTGGTGCACGGGTCAGGTCATCCAGGCCCGCGGCTACACGATCGGGCTGTACAACATCCCGGCCATCATCCGCGAGATCGAGTCGCCGGGGCCGTGGGACCTGGACACGGCGTTCAACATGATCGAGCGGTCCTTCACCCCGGCCGTGACCGGGAAGTCCCGCATGTTCGGCTAGGCGGAGACTCTGGGCGCCAGCCACGCCCAGTACGTCCGGCGGCGGGCCCGGCGGGGACCTGCCGCCGGGCTCTGCTGTCCGGGGCATGACCTGCGGCTCGCGTCCTAACGACGGCGGTAGGCGGTGGAGCGGTGCTGAATGTCCTCGACGATGACCACATGCTTTGATTCGTCGACCCGGTAGATGACGCGCCACTGGGTGCCGAGCCGTGCGCTGTGCAAGCCCGCCAGTTCGTCTCGGAGGGGCTTGCCAATCCGGTACGGAACCTCCAGGAGAGGACCGGTCATGAACTCGACCGCCGCGGACGCCACGTCCTCAGGCAGGAGTTCGGAGATCGCCCGCCTGGCTGGGCGGGCCATCCCAAGCTCGTACGGATCGGTGGTCACCGCTTGCGTTCGGCCAGCAGCGCGCGGGCTGCTTCAATGCCATACACGACGTCGCCCGCCTGCTCGGATTCACGGGCCTCGGCGAGACTGTGGAGCGCTGCCGGATCCGCGAGGATTTCCGCGGTCTCGCGGAGTGACAGGTATTCCTCGATCGCGACGAGCACGGTCTGCTGCACGCTGCGGTGCTCGATCTCGGCGACCTGCTTGAGCTGGTCCTCGATCTCGGGCGGCAAGCGAAGAGTCATGGCCATACCGTAATGGTATCAGAACGGTGCAGCCCGGCTTATGGTCCTGGCCTGCGAGACCGGCCCCGTGGGCGCGGCGGGACGCGGCGGCCTTCGGGCCGAGCCGGGCCGAGCTCGTGGCCATGGCACACTCCTGATCTAGCTGCCTCCCAGCGAAAGGGCCTCCCGTGCGAGCAGAGATTGACGGTGTCGGCATTGAGTACGAGGTCACGGGGGAGGGGCGGCCGGTCATCCTGTTGCACGGGTTCCCGGACAGCGGGCGGGTCTGGCGGCACCAGGTGCCGGCCCTGGCCGCGGCCGGGTTCCAGGTGATCGTGCCCGACCTGCGGGGGTACGGGCGGTCGGACAAGCCCGGCGAGGCGGCGGCCTACGGGATGGGGCCGCTGCTGGCGGACGTGATCGGGGTGCTGGACCACGCCGGGGTGGAGCGGGCGCATGTGGTCGGGCATGACTGGGGGGCCGCGATCGCCTGGGTGCTGGCGACGTTCTACCCCGGCCGGGTGGACCACCTGGCCGCGCTGTCGGTGGGGCACCCGGCCGCGTTCGCGGGCGCGGGGCTGGCGCAGCGGGAGAAGTCCTGGTACATGCTGCTGTTCCAGTTCCAGGGCGTTGCCGAGCGGTGGCTGTCGGACAACGACTGGGCCAACTTCCGGGCCTGGGCCGGGCATCCCGACGCGGACCAGGTGATCGCCGACCTGGAGGCCGCCGGGTCGCTCACGCCCGCGCTGAACTGGTACCGGGCGATTGTCCCGCCCGAGTCGCTGCTCGGGCCGCGCACCGAGCTGCCGCCGGTGCAGGCCCCGACCATGGGAGTGTGGAGCACCGGGGACATGGCGCTGACCGAGGCGCAGATGACCGGGTCGGGGGAGCAGGTCAGCGGGCCGTGGCGGTACGAGGTGGTCCGCGATGCCGGGCACTGGATGCAGGTCGAGGACCCGGAGGCCGTCAACCGGCTGCTGCTCGACTTCCTGCCCGCCTGACGGTCCCGGGCCTCAGGCCTAGCGGCCGGGCCACTGGCCTTGCGGGCGGCTCTGGCCTTGCGGGCGGCTCTGGCCTTGCGGGCGGCTCCGGCCTTGCGGGCGATTCCGGCCAGGATCATCGAGGTCTCGTCTCGCGGTGCGGTTTGCGGGGCCTGCCCGGCCCGCCAGGTCGCGGCGTCCACGAGGCCGGGCGGCACCAGTTCCAGGCCGTCGAACAGGGCGGTGATCTGGTCCCAGCTGCGGGCGTAGATCCGGGGGCCGTCCTGGGCGTTGTAGGTCCGGGCGAAGTCGTCGCCGGCCCCGGTGGGGTACTTGGCCGTGGGGGATCTCGTGACGCGAAGGATCTGGCATACCCGGGAGGCTGTCGCATCACTGCTGGTCGTGGCTCGTCAAGGACCCTGGCGGGTCCGGCGCCGGCCGCCGGTCCCCCGAGACAGCGACATGACCGAAAGGTCGCTGCTGCCAGGGCAGCAGCGACGTTACGGTCATGTCGTATCGGAGGGGCCGCCGGCCGCTGCTCCCGCGCGGCGCCCGCCGGATCGCGGATACGCGACAGCCTCCCGGGTGTGCCAAAGGCTTCGCGATCACCGCCAACGGCCAGCGCGTGCCGCCTCCGGGAGGCCAGCCCTGGTCCCGTCCGCCACAGCCGCCTCAGGACCGGCAATGACGCCCTTCACCAGGTTCTCGACCCGCTGCCGACATCTTCTCCGCTAACCCGCGGCCCGGCGGTGCCGATCACGCGCTGCAGACCGCGCCACTGGGCACCAAGCCCGTCAACGACACCTATAGGTCGGACCACTACGCCCTCCAGCCTGACCTCCGGTACTGAGCGTCGGACCACTACGGCCTCCAGTCTGGCCTCCAGTGGCTAGACGACACGCAGTCAAACCCTGACAGAGTCAGCCGGGCGTCGGGCGGCCCGGGCGGTAGCTGGCCGCGGCCGCGATTCTCGCGCCAGGTGTCGAGGACCAGGCCTCCGACTAGCGGCAAGCCCACAAGATTGGCGAGCACGGCCAGGTCCAGCGTGAGGAACACGGGGATGGTGATGATGAGCACGAAAAGGACGAGCTCGGCAGCCAGCACCGCGCAGGCGCACGATATGGCCACCTTCTTCGTTGATGGCCGGGCCGGGGGCCGGGGGCGTTGCTGCTGCGCCGGGGCTACGGGTCCCGTCGGCCGGGCGGGGATGCCGGCCAGGATCGCGGCCAGCTCAGCGTAGGTCCGCGACGCGAACGCCTGGCCGACCCGCAGATCGAACTCGTCCTTGGTGAGCCTACCCTGCGCAAACGCGCTCTTGAGGGCGTCGATCATCTGCTCGCGATCGGCGTCAGCGGCTCTCATGCGGCTGCGGCTGCCTGCTACCCAATCGTCCCCAGGCCCTGTCACCACCGGCTACCTCCCGACTATTCCGAGGGTAGCCGGCGGTCATTGCGACAGGGCCTGGGAAAACCACCCGTTGCTAGGCGTCTGCGACGAGCTGGTAGGTAAGGAAGGCGAGGCCGTCACCGATGGTCCGGGCGCTGAGGAGGCGCATGGGCTTCTTGTCGGTGGTCTCGGCGAAGAGGCGCTCGCCCGCGCCGAGCGTGACCGGGAAGACCGTCAGCCGCAGCTCGTCGACCAGGTCGTGCTCCATCAGCGTGCGCCCGAGCTGATAGCTGGCGTAGACGATGATTTCCCCGGCCAGCTTCTGCTTCAGCTTCGAGACCTCGCTCACCACGTCGCCCCTCAGGACCGTCGAGTTGCCCCACTTGGGCTCGTCGAGGGTCGAGGAGACGACGTACTTGGGCAGGCTATTCAGCCGGTCCGCCCACTCGCCGCTCCGCGAGGTCCACCGCGTGGCGAACCACTCGTCGCTGCGGCGGCCCAGCAGCAGGGCCTCGGCGCCCAGCGCCTCGGCGAGCGAGACCTTGCCCCACTGCTCGAGGTCCTTCCCCCCGAACTGACCGAACCAGCCGCCGTGCTTGAAGCCCTCGGCACCGTCTGGATCCTGGACGACTCCGTCGAGCGTGACGTTCGTGCTCACGACGATCTTTCCCATTTCTGTTCCCCTTTTCGCTGGCGTATTCAGCAGCTAGCGATGTAGACACCGCGAGGCGGGGGAAGTGGGCGCTGGCGAGGGGGCTAGTTCGCAGCCCGGCTGGGGCTGGCGGGGCTGACCGGGCTGGCGTGACTGATGTGACTCGCAGGGCGACGGTGCCGGCTATCGCGACCGCGGCCTCAGCGCCGGTGATGCTGGCCGGGGCGCTGGTCGGTGGGTGCGCCGGGGGCTGGCCGGCGGGCCGCTGGGATGCTGGCCGGCGGGCGCTCAGCGCAGCTGGTTGATGCGGATCAGGTTGCCCGCGGGGTCGCGGAAGGCGCAGTCGCGGACTCCGTACGGCTGCTCGGTCGGCTCCTGGACGACCTCGGCGTCGCCGGCCTGCAGCCGTTCGAAGGTGCCGTCGAGGTCCGCGGTGGCCAGGGTGATGATGCCGTAGGTTCCCTTGGCCATCATCTCGGCGATGGTACGGCGCTCGTCGTCGGTGATGCCGGGGTCGGCGCCCGGCGGATACAGAACGATGGACGTGCCGGGCTGGTCGGGAGGGCCGACCGTGATCCAGCGCAGCCCGCCGTACCCGACGTCGTTGCGGACCTCGAAGCCGAGGGTGTCGCGGTAGAAGGCCAGGGCGGCGTCCGGGTCGTCCTGCGGCAGGAACGTCGCGTTAATCGTGATGTCCATGCTGGTCACGCTAGCTGCGGCTCGGTGGCGGGCGCTTCTCGATTCCTGACCGGTCTGGTCACCTGCTTGGCCACGCACGAGGGGATCCCCGCCGTGGCGTCCGCGGCCTGGCGCCGGTAGGTGCTGGGCGGCACGCCGACTAGCTCGGTGAAGCGCGTGCTGAAGGTGCCCAGCGACGAGCAGCCGACCGCGAAGCAGGCGTCGGTGACGGTGTGGTCGCCGCGGCGCAGCAGCGCCATCGCCCGCTCGATCCGGCGCGTCATCAGGTAGCCGTAGGGCGACTCACCGTAGGCGCGCCGGAACTCGCGGCTGAGGTGCCCGGCCGACATGTGCGCGCCGCGGGCCAGCGCCTCGACGTCCAGCGGCTGCGCGTACTCCCGGTCGATCCGGTCGCGGACGCGGCGCAGCCGCGCGAGGTCGCGCAGGCGCTGGGCCTCGTCGGTTCTGCTGGTCACCTGCACGATCGTGCCACGTCGCGCCGGAGTTGCCTAGCGGCCACCCCCGCTCTGCGTCCGTTTTGCCCCGTCCTGGGGCCGGGCGTCAGCCGGGCCCGGCGCCCGGGCTTCCGCTACGGCCGGAGTGCTAGGCCGGGTGGCGATGAGCCTGTCGGCGACCCAATGCGCGACGCCGGCGGGATAGGGCGCTGGCAGCCCGAGGACGATGTGCCGGAAGCCGGCGTCGATCGCCTGGCCGATCGCGTCCTGGGTGACGCCGGGCTGGTCGTAGGAGACGGGCAGGTACATCGAGCGGGTGACCGAGGCGGGGTCGCGGCCGATCTCGGCGCAGTAGCGGTCCAGCAGCGCGCTGCGGCTGACCGCGTCGTCGATGTCGCCGCCCGGGATGTTCCACACGTCGGCGTGCTCGGCAACCACGCGCAGCGTCGCGGCCGAGCGCCCGCCGATGACAATCGGCGGATGCGGGCGCTGGACGGGCTTGGGGTTGCCGAACGCTCCGGTGAGGTCGAGGTAGGTGCCATGGAAGTCGAACGGCTCGGCCTCCGTCCACAGCCGCCGGATGACCGTGCACGCTTCGGCGAGGCTCCCCACTGCGTTGCCGGTGTCGTGGAAGGGCAGGCCGTACGCCGCGTACTCGCGCCGGGCCAGCGGATGGCCGGGCCGGGAGCCGACGCCGATGCCGAACTCAAGCCGCCCGCCGGACACGATGTCGACGGTCGTGGCGATCTTGGCCAGCATGGCGGGCGGGCGGAAGCGGTTGCTGGTCACGAGCAGGCCGAGGCGCAGTCGCTCGGTTTGCGCGGCGAGGGCCGACAGCAGTGTCCAGCCTTCGAAGATCGGCCCGCTCGGGTCGCCGGCGATCGGCATGAGGTGATCGAACAGCCACGCATGCTCGATCTGCGGGATTGTGTCCGCCTCGCGCCAGACTCGCAGGATGTCGTGGTAGCCGACCTGCTGCGGGGCGGTCGCGATCCCGAAGCGCGGCCGGGGTGTTTGCGGCATGGGTGATCAGTCCTTTCAGGATGGGTGCGACGCGCTGCGGCGCCGCTGGGACGGGTCGAGCAGGGCGGGCGGCGTGTCGAGCTTCTCGTGCGCGGCGAGGTCGACGCCGGGGAGCGACGATCGCGTCGACGGCGTCGAGCACGTCGGCGGAGAGGACGGTGTCTGCGGCGGCGAGCTGGGAGCGCAGGTGGTCCATGGTCCGGGGGCCGATGATCGCGCTGGTCATGGCGGGGTGCGCGGTGACGAATCCGAGCGCGAGCTGGATCATCGTCAGGCCGGCCTCGTCGGCGACCTTGGCCAGCTGCTCCACGGCATCGAGCCGGGCCCGGTTGGCGGGGATGGCGGTGTCGAAGCGCTCCGGCATCAGTGCCGAGCGCCTGGTGGTGATTTCCCGGCCCTCGCGGATGGCGCCCGACAGCCAGCCCGAGGCCAGCGGGCTCCACGCCAGCACGCCGAGTCCGTACTGCTCGGTCACCGGCAGCACGTGAGTCTCGATGCCGCGCTGCAGGATCGAGTAGCTGGGCTGTTCGGTGACGTATCGGCTCAGGTGGTTCTCCCGGGCGGCCCACTGGGCCTGCACGATGCGGTACGCCGGGAACGTCGAGGAGCCGAAGTAGCGAATCTTTCCCGCGCGCTGCAGGTCGGTCAGCGCCGACAGCGTCTCCTCGTCACTGGTGCCCGGGTCCCACCGGTGGATCTGGTAGAGATCGACATGGTCGACGCCCAGGCGGCGCAGGCTGTTGTCCAGCTCGGCCATCAGCCAGCGGCGCGAGCTGCCCTGATGGTTGCGCTCGTCGGTCATGGGCAGGCCCGCCTTCGTGGCCAGCACGATGTCGTCGCGGCGGCCGGCGATGGCCTTGCCGACCATCTCCTCGGACTCGCCCCGGCCGTAGAAGTCGGCGGTGTCGATGGCGTTGATCCCGGCCTCCAGGGCGGCGTCGACCATGGCGGTGACCTCGTCCTGCTGGGCACGTGCCCGGCTGCCGAAGTTCATCGCGCCGAGCACGAGGGAGCTGACCTGCACGCCGGTGCGGCCCAGGGTGCGGTATTGCACGACTGTTCCTCCTTGAGAGGTGATGCGAGCTTGCGGTGCGTGGCGTTGGCCTTGGCTCGCCTGTTCTGGCATCATTAACAAGCGGATCCGTGTTCCGCTAACTAGAATACGGAACATGGTTCCGTTTGCCAAGCGGAGTCACGGAGGTAGCGGCGGCAGTGGCCGACATCGACAGCGGATCAGGGTCGTCAGCCCCGCGGAAGCGAGCCGACGCCCGGCGTAACGAGGCGACCCTGCTGGACGCGGCCGCCGCGGCTTTCATCGCCTCCGGCGTCGACGTGCCCGTGCGCGACATCGCCGCCAAGGCCGGCGTTGGGATCGGCACGATCTACCGCCACTTCCCGACGCGCGCCGATCTCATCGTCGCCGTCTACCGGCACCAGGTCGAGGCGTGCGCTGAGGCCGGCCCGGCGCTGCTGGCGAACAGCAGCACCCCGCACGCCGCCCTGGCGCGCTGGATCGGCCTCTTCGTCGACTTCCTGGTCACCAAGCACGGCCTCGCCAAGGCGCTGCAGTCCGACCAAGCCGCGTTCCAGGCTCTGCACGCCTATTTCCTCGAGCGCCTCGTCCCGGTATGCGCCCGGCTGCTCGACGCTGCTGCCGCCGCGGGCGAGATCCGTCCCGGCACGGAGGCCTACGAACTGATGCTTGCCGTCGGCAATCTCTGCATCGGCGCGGAGAACAACCCGCGCTATGACGCGCGCCGCATGGTCGGGCTCCTCATCGCCGGGCTGCGCCTCGAAGGCGGCGGCAGCGAGCGCTGAGGTCAATACCTGCGGACGAGCTGAGTTGACTCGACCTGCCGGAGCTCGACGCCGTACTCGGCCAGCCAGGCCAGCACGTCGCGACGGCGAGCCCGGACGAGGCTGCCTCCGGTGAACCGGGGATCATCGGTGACCTCGGCGACCGCCACCGGAGGCGCGCGGAACGACTGTGCTTCCTGGTCTGTGCTGAACTCGGCGTCGGCCATGACCAGTCCGTGCAGCGGCGGATCGAAGACGTCGACGCTCAGTGGCGGGATGCTCAGCCGCGTCTTGGACAGCGTGGCGGCCGGGAGTGAGGCGAGCAGGTCGTACTCGGCCGCGGACAGGGGCCGAGGGCGGGCCGGCCAGCAGGAAGCGCCTCTCTCGCTCGATCCTGGCGTAGTTACCCTCGCGGACTGTGGGCACGGGCGTACCTCCCTCGCTGCATTGACAAGCAATTGATTGTACAAGAGACTAGTTGTATGAATGATGACTTCGAGACGCTGCTGACCTTCACCGCCCCGGCGCAGGCCGCGTTCGACGCGATGACCGACCCGGACCTGCTGAGCACCTGGTGGACGGCGTGTACCGGGTCCGGCGCGGCGGGCGGCGAGCTGACGTTCCGCTTCAACTCGCATAACATCAAGCGCTTTCACGTCGAGGAGGCAGCGTCGCCATCGCTGGTGCGCTGGACCTGCCTGGAGAGCGTCCGGCAGCCCGAGTGGGTGGGCACCCAGATCATCACCGCGATCACCCCGCAGCCCGGCGGCGGCTCGCAGATGCACTTCAGGCACCAGGGCCTTACCCCCGCGCTCGAGTGCTACCAGGAGTGCTCCCGGGGCTGGGCCGTTTTCTACCCCCGGCTGGTCGACCTCGTGAACGCCTCGGCCAGGGCCATCCTCGCGGAGTGAGCGCCGCCCCTGACCTGGTGCTGCGCGCCCTCGCGGATCCGCACCGGCGCCAGATCCTCAAGCTGGTGCGGGACCACGAGCTCGCCGCGGGACAGATCGCCGGGCACTTCGAGATGACGCAGCAGGCAGTCAGCCAGCACCTTCGCGTCCTCGCCGGGGCGGGACTCCTCAGCGAGCGACGCGAGGGAACACGGCGGCTGTACCTGATGCGTCCCGAGTCCCTGGAGCCGGTCCGGGAGGTCCTCGCCGATCTCTGGCCGGACGCCCTGCAGCGCCTCAAGCTCGCCGTGGAAAGCCGGCCGGGGAAATGACCGACACGGTCAGCGCCACCGTGCGCATCTCCGCCACGCCTGAGGAGGTGTTCCCCTACCTCGTCAGGGCGGACCTGCTCGTCGAGTGGCTGGGGTCGTGGGCCCACCTGGAGCCGGTGCCCGGCGGGCGCTTCGACGTCGACATCGGGGGACAGGCCACGCGCGGAGAGTTCGTCGCGGTCGAGCCGAACAACCGGGTCGTGTTCACGTGGGGCTTTCCCGGCTCAGACACGCTGCCTCCTGGGTCCTCTCAGGTGGAGATCCTGCTCACCGCCGACGGGCACGACACGGTGGTGAGCCTCACTCACACCGGCATCCCGGCTGAGCGGCGGGCGTCCCACCGCGACGGCTGGATCGAGCACCTCGACGTCCTGGTCGCCGTTCTCGAACCAGGCGCTCGCTGATCCCTGTGTGCAAGATGCCTGGAAGGAGCTCGAACGCCAGTGCGCGGACATTCCTCGCGGCTGCCCGGGGGCTACGAGTGCGGACGTTGCCATCTGCGGCGCAGCTCGCGGCCCTCGCGGGTGAGGACCTGCGTCTTGATCCGCATGAAGCGCGGCCGGGTGCCCCGGTTCGGAGCGACGCAGTGGACCATGACGGGATGGCAGAAGACCATGTCCCCCGGCTCGCCGGTCAGTTCGACCACGCGAAGGGGCACGCCGTCGACGGTGGTTTCCGCGTTCATGAAAGCGGCGATCCGGTCGGCGGGTGACGGCGCCAGTCCCGTGAGCGCCATGAGCCAGGGGTGAGAGCGGTGGAACCGTTCCCAGGGCAGGGCGCCCAGACCGCGCCGCGGGTCCGCGGGAATCTGGCGTTCCTGCTGGATCAGCAGGCGGGGTGAACCGGAAAGGATCAGGGTTCCGCCGCTGCGCGGCGCGACCGGGCCGATGAAGCTGACGACGAATAGCGCCCTCGGCTGATCGAGGTGCAGTTCACAAGGATTGTCCCAGTGCCAGTGCCTGGCCGGCACCTCCCAGGCGCCCGGCGCGGGAAAGGTGACGATGGAGCGGCCCCAGTCTCTCGGCGGCGCCCAGGCGGCCTGGCCGAGCAGGTCGTCGAAGACGCCGCGTACCCGCTCGGTGAGGATCTTGGCCTGGCCGGGATCGCGCTTGGCGGCTTTGAGGTCGCCCGGGATCTGGCGCCAGCTGGAGCGGTCGTCCCGGCGTATGCCGTGCGTGTCTTCCAGTTCCCGCCACCATTGCCGTTCCATGGCGAGGCCGTCAGCGCGCGAGAACGCCTGCCTGACCACCAGGTAGCCGTCGCGCTCGAAGCGCTGGATGTCTGATGAAGTGAGGGTGGTGAGCTGTGATCCCATGGGGTCCGCCTCCAGATCGACGGCGCCCCGCAGCAGACCAAACGCCTCGGCTAGGCCGATGCATCCGATCTACCGCGGGGTATTACCCCACGGCTCACCGCAAGGCGCAGTGAACGATGAGTAGATGATCCCATACCGAGCCCGCCCCGGCGCGACCGCGTCGGCCGTTTTAGCCGGGGCTGTCGAGCACGGTGAAGATCATGCTGCGGACCGGCGCGAGTTCCTGGAGGCGGGCTGCGTCGGCGGCGGTGGCGCGGCCCTCGGGGGAGGCGAACGCGGCGCGCAGGTCGTACATCGTGTCCCATTCCGACTCGGCAATCAGGTAAAAGGGCGCGCCGCGGACGGCCTCGGCGTCGTGGCCGATCACGTACCGACGCAGCCGCGGCAGCCGGTGCACGAGCGGGATGTGCACGTCCCGGTAGTGCCGGTCGAACTCGTCCGGGTCGGCTGGCGTCTCGTACACGACGAGGAAGCGGACCGTCATCGTGCTGCCCTCCCATACCGCGTGAGGACGGCGGCGCCGGCCTGCTCGGCCAGCAGGCACTCCAGGTACGCGGGCGCGCCGCTGTCGGGGAACAGCCGCTCGCCGGTGCCGAGGATCGTGGGGAAGGTCAGGAGCCGGTACTCGTCGACCAGGTCCGCGGTCGCCAGCGCGCGCACGACGCTCAGGCTGCCGGTGATGATCACATCGCGCTGCTCGCGCTTGACGGCGTCGACGGGGTCGCCGTCGATGACCCGGGAGTTCGCCCAGGCCGACGCGTCGGGCAGCGTGCGGGAGGCGACGAGTTTCGGCACGGCGTTCATCCGCGCGGCGAACGGGGTGTCGCGTCCTGGCCACAGGCGCGCGAACAGCTGCCAGGTCCTGCGGCCCAGCAGCATGACCCCGTTGTCCAGGGTGGTGCCGAGCCGGAACTTGTCGCCGGCGACGGTCTCGGGGCCGTGCCGGAACGCCCAGCCGCCCGCTGGCGTGCCGTCGGACCCGTCGGGGTCGGCCACGATGCCGTCCAGGGTGATGAACTCAATGACGATGACGCTCATGATGGTCTCCTGCCGGTCGGTGCTTTCTCAGTACTTACCGGCGGCGGGGGCCGAACTCATCGCTCCGGGCGGAACTCGGCGCGTCGGTGGTGGCGGGAGCGGGCGAGGTCGTGAGCGGCGCGGAGCAGGTCCCGGATGGCTGCCTCCGTCCGGGAGCCCGGGTTCACCACGGCCAGCCAGCCCAGGCTGCCGTAGACCGGGTGCGCCATCAGGGTGTCCGGCGCGCTCAGGTCGACGTCGCCGGCGGCGGGCTCGCGCGGCTCGTGGCCTGTCCAGGTGGTGAAGGCGTCCTTGCCCGCGGAGATGTTCAGGCGGAAGGCGCCGGGCCGGTTCAGGCGCGATCCTTCGTCGCCGGGGTAGTCCTTGGTCACGATCGTCGCGAAGGGCTGGCCGGCCTTCGGGACGACACCGTCGGGTGCGTAGCAGAAGAACGTGTCTCCCCAGCTGATCTCGGGCGAGCCGTCGCCGGGCCGCGGCCTGAGGGCCAGGACGCCCTCGAGGCCGCCGAGGAACTCGGTGATCTCGTCGATGCTCATGTCCTCTAGCGTTTCATTCATGTGCTTGTGGAGACTTTGGCGCAGAGCTTCCGAGGCCAGGGCGTGAGAAGTCGCAACTCACCCGGCCTGCGCACGGTCGATGTGGCCCGGCGGGCTGGGTACTCCGTCCAGCAGGTGCGCAACCTCGAGCGCGACGGCGTGCTGCCGCCGGCGGCGCGCACGGGTGCGGGTTACCGGGTCTACGGCGAGCCGCACGTGCGCTCTGCCCTGGCCTACCGGGCCCTGGCGGCCGGCACCGGTCCGGTCGAGGCCAAGAGGATCATGCGGGCTGCGCACGGGTACCCGGCTTCGGAGATGCTGGCCCTCCTGGATGCCGCGCACGGCCGGCTCGACACGGAGCGCAGGGAGGTCAGGCTGGCCCGGGGGGGCGGCGGAGGCCATCGCGGCGGAGCCGGTCGAGGCGGTTCGGCCGTCGGATTCCATGGGCATCTCGGAGCTCGCCGCTGCGCTCGGCGTGCAGCCCTCGACCTTGCGGCACTGGGACGCTGAAGGGCTCGTCGTGCCTGGCCGGGCCGCCGCGGGCGGAGCGCGCAGGTACTCGCCGGGCGAGGTGCGGGAGGCACGGATCGTGCACCAGCTGCGGATGGCCGGGTATCGCATTGCGCCGCTCCGGGCGCTGATGCCGGAGCTGCGCCGCGCGCGCCGCTGGGATGAGGTGATGAGCACGCTGGCCGGCCGGGACGCGAGCATCGATGCGCGTTCCGCGGCTCTGCTCGCCGCGGCCGCTTCGCTCAGCGCCGTGATCTCCGGCGGGTGAGTCAGGTGGCCCGGGCCGCGGTGGCCGCCAGCGTGGTGTAGGGGATCGCGAGGCTGCCCCCGTTCTTGTCGATGGCGGCCCCGACCGCGCCGAGCACCTCGGTCAGCTGGTCGGGCGCGAGCTGGGTGAGGGTGCCGGTGGTGGGCAGGAGGTCCAGCCACTGGTCCCTGGTGTAGGACAGTTCCCAGTCGAACTGCCACTGCTCCGGCTCGCCGAACCCGCCCGCCTGGCGGATTCCGTCGGCGGCTGCGGCGAACATGGCCTGGTAGATGTCCAGGGCGGTCCTGGTCTTGGCCGGCTGGGTGGTGTCCGCCGGCCGGGCGCTGACCGGGGAGTCTGGCGCCACCCGCTGCAAGGCGGCTCTGAGGGCGTCCGCCACGCCGGGCGGGGTGTCGTACACGTGGCCGAAGACCGCCAGCCGGCCGCCGGGCCGCAGGATCTGCGCGGCCTTGGCCGCGCCGGCGACGGGCTCCACCCAGTGCCAGGACTGGCCCGCCACGACCGCGTCGAACGCCCGGCCGGCCGGGTCCCAGGCCTCGAAGGTCGCCACCTCGGCCTCGACTCCGGTTCGGCGGGCAAAGTCGGCCATCCGCGGGTCGGGGTCGACGCCGAGCACCGTGCAGCCGGCCGCCTGGAACTGGCGGGCGGCGATGCCGGTGCCGCAGCCGACGTCGAGGACCTCCGGCCCCGGACTGGCGGCGACGATCCGGTCCACCAGCGCGCCGGGATAGCGGGGGCGGGCCCGGTCGTAGCGCCCGGCGTCCGCACCGAACGACTCCGCGACCTGCCGGGCCTGGTGGGACTGTTGGGGCCCGGGCGGGGCGGGCCGTGGCTGCTGCCGGGGTGGGGTGGGCATGTGCCCACCTTAGTGGGCACATGCCCACTCATCTATGGGGTAGTGGTTCGCGGGGAGCGTAAGGAGGAGTCGATGCCGAGTGCCGTGAAGCGCGCGGAGAGATCATCGACCCACTCCGGCGGCGTCCGGTGGTCCGGCAGCGGGATGCCGGCCTCGCTGCGCCACAGCGCATCGCCGAGGGCGTTGCGCACGTGCCAGGCCATCACCCGCTCGGCGGACAGCTGACGGCCGGTGATCTGGCGGTAGTGGCGCATGACAGCGGTCAGCAGCTCAACCCCGGGGCCGGTCCCGGGGATGCACCGCAGGTCATACTCCGGCTCGGCGGCCCCGGCGGTCTCGAAGTCCACCACCCGCAGCTCGCCGTGGTCCCATACCTGGTTGTCACCGTGCAGGTCGCCGTGCACGAGCACGGACAGACCCGGCTGGGCAAGCGCGGCGTCGGCCCAGTCGCACCACAGCCTGACGGACTGGCGCTGAGCAGGCCGGGCCCACCTCCCGAACCGATCGCGGAGGACCTCCGTGGTGGCCGGCGGCAGCACCGCGCCGGTGAGCCTGCCGACCGCGGCCTCGGCATGCTCGCGGGCGGGCGGCTGGTGCAGGGCGCCCAGGAACCGGGCCAGTGCCGGCCAGCCCGGTCCCGGTCGACCGAGCCGACGACCTCGAACAGCGACGCGCCCGGCACCAGCCGGGTGACCAGCAGCACGGGCTCCGTGCTGCTGGCCACCACCTCGGGCAGGTACGGGACCGCCGGCTCGCGGGCCAGCGCGGCCAGGATGCCGATCTCATGCGCCACCCGGTGCGCGGCGGGACGCGACCATGCGAACTTCGCGATGAACTGGCCACCGACAACTGCAGTTGACGACTGCCATAGCGGGTCGTCCTTCCCCGCCTGCTCGGGGAGCGTGATCGGGTATCCGCTCAGCTCCGGCGCGACTGCCCGCAGCGCCTCGCTGAGGGCCGCAGCAGAGCACTCGGCCAGCCATTTCATCCGGGCCACCTTATTCAGGCGGCCGGTGCGGTGGCCCCCCCGGTGGCGGCGAGCGCCGGGGCGGCGATCAGCATGCTGAGGCTGGCTAGTAGGCCGGCAGCGAGGGTGGTAGCAAGAACGTCCTCACGGTCCGGAACATCGTCGCCCATCACACATGTGAATGGAGTCAATGTTCACGCCGCTACCCCGCCCGAACTCGGCCGCCGTCCTGCGCTCAGAGTGAGCAGCCGGGCCGCAGGCGCGCCGGGGCACGGACATCCGTGCGGACCTCGAAGAGACCCGGATCACTGTCGGTCGTGCCGGCCTGCTTACCCTCGAGCACGTGGCCGCGCTGCGCTGGGCGCGGGGTGCCTGGCCGCGTGGTCTCGGGCGACTCGCACGCCAGGCGTCATACATCATCCCCCCGGCTAGCGGCAAGCCAATCAGATTAGCCAGCACGGCTACGTCCAGCGTGCCGTAAACGGGAAACGCGAAGATCGCCAGGACCAGGAAAAGTTCTGCCGCAATGATGGTAGATACGCACAATATGACGACCTGCGAAACTGACGAATTAGCGTGCGGCTGGGTGCGTTTCCGCAGCGGCTGGACGCCGGTCGGAACGGCCGGGATGTCGGCGGTGACCGCCGCCAGTTCCGCGTACGTCCGCGACGCGAACGCCTGGCCCGCCCGTGCGTCGAGTTCGTCCTTGAGCAGCCTGCCCTGGACAAATGCGGCCTTGAGGACGTCGACCACCTGCTCGCGGTCGGCGTCTGACGCCCGCATTCGGCCGTGGCCTCCTACCGGAGTTGCCATCGCGTCTCCCGGCCCCGTGACCATCGGCGCCTCCCCATCAAGACGATGCCGGGCAGCGCGTGTGGCTTCTGCCCGCGGCCGGCCATCCCTACCACCCTACGAGCCGCCACGCACAGGTCGAAATTGGGGAAGAGATCAGTCCGGTTGAAGGCGACTGAACGTATTTGGTAGCGATTTGACGGAGTTTTGCAGGTCGATATTGCTAATCTTCAGCAGGCGGGATCCGATGTCCTCGGCGCGTTCCTTAGGACACGCGAGCCCGGTGAGCCCGCCCGTGATACGACTCAGACCGCCGTCAGACTGCCTTCACCGCGGCCGGCGCTGGCGGCGCGGGCACGGTTTCCATTGGGTGGCGGTCTGTCGGTGGCGGGGCCGGCGTCGCTGAGATGACGTCGAGCGCGGCCTGGAGGTACGGCACCAGGTCATCGGCGTTATCGCCGGTCAGAACCGTGCTTCCGATGACGGTGCGCATGAGCTGTACACCCGAGCAGACGGCGATGAGCAGGGCAGCGCGTCCGGCTGCGTGCGGGCCCGACAGCCCGTCGGCGACCGCGAGCTGGTACCTGCGCTCGATGTTGTCGCGCATGATCGCGACGGCACGTTCGTTGGAGGCCGACCGCAGAGCCATCAGCATTCCGTCGGCTCGCTCGGTGGCGGTCAGCAGGGTGCGCGCGGCCGCGTCGTTCAGCCCGGGTCCCATCATCATGGTCTTCTCGAACACGATGTCGACGACCTCGGTGAACAGCTTCTCCTTGGAGCCGAAATACCGGCCGATCAGGCGCGCGTCGACACCCGCGCCTGCCGCGATCTCGCGTGTCCCGGCCCGGTCGTAACCGAGCCGTGTGAACACCTCGCGCGCCGCCACCAGGACGGCCTCCCGCGTCGCAGCGGCGTCCCGGCGGCGAGGAGAGGGAGCGGGCGGCTGCTCTGGAGACTCCATGTTGCCTGTCACAAGAGCGTAGGGGAGAGGGACGCCATGACCACTATCCCGACACGCAGCCTCGGCGGCCGCCTCACGGTCGGAGCCGTGGGCTTCGGCGCCATGAGCTACGCGATGCCGTACGGGCAGAAGGCCTCGGACTCAGCCGACACGCCTGAGGAACTAGTCAGCCGCGCTCTCGACCTCGGCGTCACGCTCATCGACACCGCGGATCGCTACGGCGATAGCGAGGAAATAGTCGGCCGAGCCGTAGCGGACCGCCGCGATAAGGTCGTGCTGGCCACAAAGTTCGGCATCGTCAGCATTCCGAGGGACGGGCGCCCTGCCGTCCTGAACGGCACGCCGGCGTATATGCGCGAGCGCATCGAGCGTTCGCTGAAGGCCCTGGGCACCGACTACGTCGACCTGTATTACCTGCACCGCGCCGACCCCAACGTGCCCATCGAGGAGACCGTCGGGGGGCATGGCCGAGCTCGTCTCCGAGGGCAAGGTGCGCTATCTGGGCCTGTCGGAGGCGGCCGCCGACACGATCCGCCGGGCGCACGCGGTGCACCCGATTACCGCGGTGGAGACGGAGTGGTCCCTGTGGTCGCGCGAGATCGAGGACGAGATCTTCCCGTTGTGCCGGGAGCTGAGCATAGGTGTCGTCCCGTTCAGCCCGCTCGGCCGGGGTGCGCTCACCGGCACCATCACCTCCCGCGATGATCTGCCCGAGAACGACTACCGGCGCGGCATGCCCCGCTACGCCGAGGGCGCCCTGGACGCGAACCTCGCCACGGTGGACGTCGTCCGGGACATCGCGGCCGCCCACGACGCCGCCCCTGGCCAGGTGTCGCTGGCGTGGCTGCTGGCCAAGGCACCGGACGTCGTTCCGATCCCCGGTACCCGGCGGATCGCCTACCTCGAGCAGAACGCTCGCGCCGCCATGGTCGCGCTCAGCGAGGCTGACATCGCGCGGCTGGATGCGGTAACCGTCACCGGCGCGAAGGAGACCGTCCTGAGCGGCAACTGGACCAATGGAGTCACGCCCGCCCGGCGCTAAGCCCGCCCTCACCACAATCTGGGGCTCATAACCCACCAACGAAGGCGGTCAGCTGCCGACCCCGCCCAGCGCCGGAGCCAGCCGCTCCAGCTCCCCAACCCCCGCCGTCGCGTCACTGGCCGCCGGCAAGAGGATCACGTGGTCCGCCCCGGCCGCCAGGTGCTCAGCCACCTTCGCCGCAATCGCCTCCGCCGACCCGTGCGCCACGACCGCGTCCACGAGCCGGTCGCTCACCTCGCTGATCTCCTGCTCGGCGTAACCCAGCCGCGCCATGGTCGCCCCGTACGTCCCCCCCATCCCGAGCCGCCCGGCCACCCGCTGCCGCGCCGCCGCCCGAGCCCGCTCGGAGTCGCCATCCGCGACGAACGCCATCCCCACCACCAGCAGCTTGTCCGGCCCGAGCACCTGCCGGGCCTCGGCGGTGAACGCCGGCGGCACCATGGCCGGCATCGCCCCGTCGGCGAGCTCGCCGCCCAGCGCGAGCATGCGCGGCCCGTTCGCGCCGAGGACCTTCGGGTACGCCACGTCCGGCGCCGGGAGCTGGGTCGGCGCCGTCATCTGCTCCAGGTACGCGCGCATCGTGGCCAGCGGCCGGCCGAACTCCCGGCCGACGCTGGCCGCCTGCTGCGGGTAGCCGACCCCCAGCCCGAGCACGAACCGGCCGGGGAACGCCTGGGCCAGCAGCGCGGCCGCGCCGTGCGCGGTCTGCGGCGCCCGCGCCCAGATGTTGGCGATGCTCGTGCCGAGCACCAGCCGCTCGGTGGCCGCGAGCAGCACGGCCAGCTGCACGAGGGCGTCCTTGCCGCCGACGGCCTCGTTCGCCCACGCGGCCCGGTACCCGGCGCCCTCCAGCCGGCGGGCCGCCTCGCGCTGCTGCTCGGCCGACGGCGCGCTGGCCATCGAGAACGGCAGGAACACCCCGACCGGCCCCAGCGCCTGCCGGGCCGCCTCAACGACAGTCTCCATGGCAGCCAGTCTGCCCGCCGGTCAGGCAGCGCCCGCGGCGAGGGGGGCGTAGGCGAGATGCACGACGCCATTGTCGTAGGCATCGGATCCGGCCAGGGTGAACTTCGTGCCCGGGCCGCTGTCGGCGAGCAGCCGCTGGCCAGCGCCGCGCGCCACCGGATAGGTGAACAAGTGCAGCTCGTCGACCAGGCCGTCGGCCAGCATCGCCCGGACCAGCGTGCCGCTGCCGCTGACGTAGATGTCGCCGTCGACCTTGCCCTTGAGGTCACGGATGGCATCCGCGCTGTACGGGCCGAGGATGCTGGAGTTGTCCCACTGCGTCGTCGTCGGCGAGCTGGAGACGACGTACTTGGGCGACTCGTTAAAGAACGGCGCGCCCGGATCGTCCTCGACCGTACGGACCGACCACGCCGGGGCGAACAGCTCGAACGTCTTGCGCCCCAGCAAGAGCGCCCGGCACGTCCCGACAATCCCGCCGATCGCCTCACCCATCCGGGGATCGAACCCGAACTCGAACGTCCACGACGGGTCCTCGAAAACGCCGTCCATCGCGATGAACTCATGCACCTTGATTGCGCCCATGGCTATTAACTCTCCTTCTTCTGGTAAGTCGCGATGATCACGCCGGTGGCCGTCGTCACGGAGTCGGCCAGCCGGAAGCTGGCCAGCGGGCCGGCCTCGGGAAACAGGCGGCGCCCCGATCCCAGCACCAGCGGGTGAACCTGCAGCACGTACTCGTCCACGAGGTCGCGCCGCGCCAGCGACCGGACCAGCACCCCGCTGCCGAACACCACGAAAGTGCCCTCCTCCTGCTCCCTGAGCGCAGCCACCGCGTCCGCGGCGTCGCCCTTGAGGAGCGTGGAGTTAACCCAGCCGAGCGGCTCGGTCAGCGTCGTCGACGCCACGTACTTGCGGACCCGGTTGAGCGCGTCGGTGAACGGGTTGGCTCCCTGCCGGGGCCAGAAATCCGCGAAGCGCTCGTACGTCGTCCGCCCGAGCAGCAACGACCAGGACGCTCCCATGCGTGCTCCGATCACGTCCTGCATGACCGGATCGTTGTCGGCCTGACACCAGCCGCCATGCTCGAACCCGTCGCGCGGATCCTCCTCGGGATGACCCGGAGCTTGCATCACGCCATCGAGAGTCAGATGCTGGATCACAACGACTCTGCCCATCTTCGTGCCCCCTTCTCCAGGTATCAGCCAGCGCCGTGCCGGCGCTCTCGCCCCCTACACGAACGGCCCCCGCCCAGATCGACAGGACCGGCCCGCCCGTGAGAAATCTTTCCTGACGAAACGCTGGACGAGGGGCTCAGCCATGATCGAGGAGGCGCGAGTGGTTCCGGGCTCACCTAAAAAAAGAAGTCTCCGCCGTATCTAACGCGCAATCGCTCATCTCCTGCGCGCATGATCACGTCAGCGAGCGAGAAGTTCTTCTCACCGATCGCATTGAGAGCGAGTTCCGCCGGATCGCTTCGTCGAGCCGGTCCATCTTGTCGAATAGTTCGTGACGATCTGCGTGCTGCGCCTCGTGGACGAAGGCCTGTAGTTCTTCCAGGTCGACCGAAAGTGGCAGTTTCATCGCCTGCATGGATTGCAACAGGCTGTTAAGCGCGTTCCTCTTGCCCCGCAGCAGTATGGTGATCTCGGCAAATGACTCGCCCTCCAGGATCTGAAGGGGCCATCCCCATCTCTGCATCGTCTCGCCGATCCTGGCCAGGTTGGTGCACTGCCGCGCAACCTTGTACGAAATCCAGTCACCTGCGGTCATGGCGTGCGCGTCGTCGCCCTTTTCCATATGCCCGCTCATTCGCGCCGCATAAACTTCGAGCGAGGAAACAATGTCCTCTGCGCAAACTAATGCTTCATTTACCTGAATATAGAACAAGAAAAGCTCTGCGCCAATCTCGCTGAGCCGGTTGTCGCGCTTCCGGCTTATCGCGAGCGGGACCGCTTTGGCAACGACATTCAAGATCGCCTGTATAAAATCGAGCATTCAGCAGCGCCTCCAGGCCCGGTTAGAAGTCGATCCGCATGACGACCCGCCGGGGCGTGGGCCGTCTGACCTCAGCGAACCCGGCATCCGCGAAGATGCCGCGGCTCCCGACGTACAGCTCGCCCCAGGTGATCTCCTGCCCGGGCCGGGTGATCATCGGGTAGCCCTCGACGGCCCGGGCGCCCCGCTCTCGGGCGAACCCTGGCGCGGCGGCTGCCAGCGCACGGCTGACCCCGCGCCGCCGGAACCCGGTCCGCGTGACGAAGCAGCTCACCACCCAGACGCCGTCGTCGGCCTTGTCCTCCGCCCGCCCGGTCCACGGGACGCGGGTGCGCAGCAGCCTGGGGTAGGCAGTGCGGGGCTCGATCGCGCACCAGCCGGCCGGCTCGCCGTCGAGATAGGCAACCAGCCCGCTCGTCGCTTCGGCCCCCGGATCTCCGCAGCTAGTCTGCTCCCGCAGCCGCCCGGCGCGTTCCTCGACGGGAACCGACCCGAACTGGGAGTCGCGGAACTTGAACCACTGGCACTGGCACCGGGCCGGAACGCCGCGCGTCCCGAAGACCGCCTGCAGGTCCTCCCACGACGCCTCGTTCCCGGGCACGACCGAGATAGGAGCGCTAGTGGTGACGTCGAGGGGTCGGGCGGTGCCCGGCATCGTCACTCCCCGGCCGCCGCGGCCAGCAGCCGGGCGAGCTCGGCCGGCTGGGTGACCATCGGCCAGTGGCCCGAATCGATGTCGACGAACTCCACGTGCCGGGCCTTGGCCAGCTCGGGCACGTCACCGGCGCTGATCCACTCCTGAGCCTGGGGCGGCGTGTACGCGGGGCACACGAGTACGACCGGGACGTCGAACCGCCGCTCATCCGCCAGGCGCACCACGCCCCTGGACACCCCCTCGGGGACCGGGATCGCCGCGGCCGCGAAGGCACGCCTGGCCTCCTCGTCCAGGTCAGCCGAGTCCGCCCCCTCGAACGGGTCCCAGCTGGGGAAGGGCATGACGCCGTCCTTCACCTCGAAAAAGTCGGCGTAGGGCTGCCCGTCGGCGGACGGGAAGCCGCCAATGAGGGCAACCTTGGCGACCTTCTCCGGTCGCGCGTCGGCCGCTAGCCAGGCCAGGGTGCAGGCGGCGGAGTGCCCGACCACCAGCGGCCTTCCCAGCGACGAGTCCACGGCGGCGAGCACCGCGGCCACCTGGTCGTCGAGCGTGGCTGACGCCGATCCGTCACCCTGGCCCGGCAGGGTGAGCGGGACGGGGCGGTGGCCGAGCGCCTCAAGCGCGGGCACGACCTCGTCCCAGGCGGATCCGTCGAGCCACAAGCCGGCAATAAGCAGGATGTCCATGGTCAGCTCTCGTCCTCCCGCGCGGTCAGATCGGTCATCGAGATCACGCTAGTACCAGCCTCGGACGGTCTACTTCCGGTTCACGATCGTCAGACCGGCCTGATAGTCGTGGAGGACTGGAAACGACCCGGCGGAACGGAGGCGCCATGAGGTGGTCGGAAGTGGAGCAGCGCCAGCCGCGCCTGGCCGATCTCGGGAGACAGCGCCTGCTGGCCCCTGGCGTCGTTCTGGTCGCGACGATCCAGCGCGACGGCACGCCCAGGCTCAGCCCGGTCGAGCCGTTCGTCATGGACGGCACCCTGTGGCTGTCCATGCTGTGGCAGTCGGCCAAGGCCGCCGACCTGATCCGGGATCCTCGTGTTCTCGTCCACGGCGTGGTCACGAGCCGCGATGGCGGGGATGGCGAGTTCAAGGTTCGGGGTACGGCCAGGAGCGAGACGGACACTGAGGTCCACCGCCGTTACGCGGAGGCGGTCGGGCAGGCACTCGGCTGGAAGCCCGAAGTGGGCCGCTTCCACCTGTTCGCAGTCAATATCGGCCACATCAGCTATCTCCGCTACGACGATTCGACCGGCAACCAGTACGTCACCCAGTGGCCGCCGGGACGTGAGTATGTCCGCCGGGGAATCACGGCTACCAGCCTCGGTGAGCCCGAGCAGCGCACGGATGTCCTAGTGCCGGATTAACCTGCGCTCGGCGGCCTGGCGAGTGCCTGAACTGAGGAGAGACCGATGGCCGTGAAATTCCAGCTGGTGATCGACTGCGCTGACCCTGAGCCGCTCGCGCGGTTCTGGGCCGCCGCGCCGGGCTACGAGCCAGAGCCGCCTCCGGAGGGCTTCGCCAGCTGGGACGCGTACTGGCGGGACGTAGGAGTGCCGGAGGACGAGCTGGGCATCGACGCGGATTCCATCGTCGATCCCGCCGGGCGGGGGCCGCGGATCTGGTTCCAGGTCGTGCCGGACCGCAAGGCGGTCAAGAACCGGCTGCACCTCGATATCAGCGTCGGCGGCGGCCGCGCGTTCCCGATCGAGACGCGCCGCCAGCGCGTCGACGCGGAGGCGGCCCGCCTGGCGGGCCTCGGTGCCCACCTCATCGGTGCCCTGGACAACGAGGGCCTCGACCACTACGGGGTGGCGATGAAAGACCCTGAGGGCAACGAGTTCGATTCCAACTGACCGCCGCTGCCCTGGGCAGTCTGCCGCCGGTAACCGGTTTAGTGCGGTGCCATCGGCGGGCAGTCGGCGGGGTCGCTGACCACCCGGATCAGCGATCCCGCGAGGTAGGCGGCGACGTCCTCCGCCATGCGCGGCCAGGCGGTGCGGAAGCCCTGCTCGGTGACGTAGCCGGTGTGCGGGGTGACGACGACGTTGTCGAGCGACCGGAACGGGTGGTCCGCGGGGAGCGGCTCGCGGTCGAAGACGTCGAGGCCGGCGCCGGCCAGGGGGCCGGAGCGGAGCGCCGCGATGAGGGCCGCTTCCTCGACGATCGGGCCGCGGGAGATGTTCACCAGGATGGCGCCCGGCTTCATCTGGTCGAAGTCGGCAGCGCGCAGCGTATTGCGGGAGCGCTCGGAGAAGACGAGGAAGACGCCGAGGACGTCGGCCGAGGACAGGAGCGCGTCCTTGCTGGCCTTCGTGACGCCGAGCTCGGCGCAGCGCTCCTGGGTGAGGTTCGGGCTCCACGCGACGACGTCCATGCCCAGCGCCCTGGCGACGGGGACCATGGCGCCGCCGAGGCGGCCGGCGCCGAGGAGGCCGAGCGTCTTGCCGGCCAGCGGGACCGGGAACCCGGTCTGCCAGCCCCCGGCCCGGATGACCCGGTCCTCGATGCCGGTCCGCTTGGCGACGGCGAAGATCAGGGCCCAGGCCATCTCGGACGGCGCTGGCAGGCCGCGCCCCGTTTCGTATGGGGAGGGGCTGGCGGTGGCGCCTGGTCCGGTGTCGGAGGTCCCGCTCAGCAGGATCCCTCGCTCGACCCGGGCCTGGTGGTCGATGACGTTGCTCGTCCGGCCGTTGCAGACGATCAGCTTCAGGTCCGGGAGGCCCTCCAGCACCGCCCGCGGAAAGCGCGTCCGCTGCTGGGTGATGACGACGATCTCGTAGCCCGACAGCTCGTCGACCAGCCGCTCGGGCGGGATTGCCTCGCGATAGACGGTGATCTCGGCGTCGTCGGGCAGCGCCGCCCAGTCCCCGTACTCCAGGGCCACGCCGATGTAGTCATCGAGGATCGCGATCTTCCGCACGCCTGCCACCTCGCTCCGCCTCGGCCAGCATTCCCTGTACGGGCACCGCGCCCGCCTTGCTCCCCGGCCGACGGCTCGCGCCTGGAGGCTGGTCGCGAGCCCGCGGCAGGGCTTCAGTATTCCACCGGGCCCGGACGCGACTGCCACCCGGCGCTCGCTACGGGAAGGCCGCCGGGCGACAGGGGCCGGCCCGCCGGATCCCGCCGTTGAAACGCTATGGCACCTTGATGGTGAGGACCCGGCTGTGCGTGGCGGCCAGCCCGGAGCCGCCGCGGAA
>Ga0193728_1000061_pt1 | contig 43972 bp, 46 predicted proteins | sample U1c1metaG_FD_143037 | JGI IMG/M metagenome (GOLD analysis project Ga0193728, IMG submission 143037) | Soil microbial communities from a riparian zone of the East river system, Colorado, United States - U1c1 | ecosystem: Environmental > Terrestrial > Soil > Riparian zone | place: USA: East River... | reverse complement strand
CGCGTCGGCCTCGAGCGTCGTCGGCCCGTTCGCGCCCTCGACAACGAGCCGCGCGTGGATGCGTCCGGCGTTCGAGCCCGTGATCTGATCCTCGCGCGCGGCGACGATCAGGATGTCGCACGGCAGCTCGAGCAGCTCCTCGTTCGTCACACGCTCACAGCGGTCGTACCCCTCGAGCGAGCCGTGCTCCGCGACGTACGCGTGCAGCTCGGGGATCACGAGACCGTTCTCGTCGTGCAGGCCGCCCGAGATGTCGGACACGGCGACGACCGTCGCGCCCTTCTCATGCAACTCGGTCGCCGCGACGCCGCCGACGTTGCCGAAGCCCTGCACAATGCAGCGCTGACCGGCGAGCGACCACCCGAGCTTCGTGCACGCCTGCTCGGTGACCATCACGACGCCGGCGCCGGTCGCCTCACGGCGGAACACAGAGCCGCCGATCGAGATCGGCTTGCCGGTCACGACCTCGGGCACGACGTGACCCATCTGCATCGAGTACGTGTCCATCATCCACGCCATGGTCTGCTCGTTGGTCGCCATGTCGGGCGCCGGAATGTCCATGTGCGGGCCGATCACGTCGAGCAGCTCCGACGTGAAGCGCCGCGTCAGCCGTTCGACCTCTTTCGGCGACAGCGCGCGCGGGTCGCAGCGGATGCCGCCCTTCGCGCCGCCGTACGGAAGGCGCAGCAGCGCGCATTTCCACGTCATCCACGTCGCGAGCGCGGCGCACTCGCCGAGCGAGACCTCGGAGTCGTAGCGGATGCCGCCCTTCGTCGGGCCGAGCACCGTCGAGTGCTGCACGCGGTAACCCGCGTAGATCTTGATCGAGCCGTCGTCGAGGCGGAGCGGCACGCTCGTGATCAGCGCCCGCTCGGGAAAGCTGAGGCGCTCGGCGACCATGTCCGAGACGTCGGCGAACGGCAGCGACTGCTCGAACTGCGCGCGTGCCATCAAGAAGAGCGGCGTGTCCCACTCGAGCGGTTGCTCGAGGGGCGATGCCTCAAGGCTTGCCACGGGATCAGTGTATTCCGAGGGCCTGGGAGAGGCGCTCGCGAACCCCGGCGACCCCGACCCCGGACAGCGGCTCCCCCAGGACGCCTGCGAGCAGCTCCGTCGCCTCGCGGACGACCGTATCGCGCTCGGTCGCGAGCGCCGCGTGGGATACGAGCAGCGCCCCGCGCGCCCGGGACGCCCAGTCGAGCAGGCCATGCAGCCCCGTCGCCGGCGGGGCGACGTCGTGCTCGAGCCGTGCGTGCGCCGACAGCTCCAGACCGCGCCGCTCGAGCCGCTCGGCCTCCGCGCCCTGCTCGGCCGCCTCGGCATCGATGCACACCCGCTCCTGCTGCGCGCGCGCCACGCGAAGCCTCGCGTCCTCCACCGCGTCGCGCGCATGCTGCCCGGCGCGCGACGCCTCGAGCCGCGCGCTCTCGTTGCCGCGCTCCTGCACGCGCGCGAGCGCTTCCTCCGCCACGCGCAGCGCGTCGGCCGAGGCCGCCTGCGCCGTGCCCGCCGCGAGCTCCTCGTCGGCGAGCACGGCCAGCGTTGCCGGCAGATCACGCAGGAACGCGGCAACTGCGCCTGCCTGCGCGCGAAGCTCGTCAACCTCGGTCTGAAGGCGCTCGACGTCGAGCAGCGCCACGGCCGCGAGCGCGTCGCGGCGCTCGAGCTCGTCGGCGATCTGCAGCAACGGATCCACCGCCGGGAACGCTAGCGTTCTTCGCGCACGTACGAGACGCCGAGCGCGCCCGGAGCGCCGAGGCGGCGCCGCGCCCCTGCGGACGAGACGAGCACGAGCACCACGACCGTCATCACGTACGGCAACGCCTGGAAGAGCTCCGGTGCGAGCGTGACACCGCGCGCCTGCAGCGTGAACGGCAGCCCCGAGAAGGCTCCGAAGAAGTACGCGCCGAGCAGGCAGAGCCACGGCCGCCAGAACGCGAAGATGACGAGTGCGATCGCGATCCACCCCGCTCCCTGTGTGAGGCCGTCCACCCATTGCGGCGTGATCCAGAGCGAGAAGCTGGCGCCGCCGGCGCCTGCGAACGCGCCCCCAACGAGCGTGTGCGCGTAGCGGTAGCGCGTGACGTTGATCCCCATCGCGTCGGCCGCGGCGGGCGCCTCGCCGACGGAGCGGACGTTGAGTCCGAGCCGCGTGCGCCAGAGATAGAAGGCGACGGCCGCGACGCACACCCACGACGCGTACACGAGGATCGAGTGGCCGAGCAGGATCGGCCCGACGATCGCAACGGTGCGCCACGAGCTCGGGAACACCGGCCCGAACGCGTACCGCGCAGGCTGGTCGGAGAGATGCAGGGTGTTGCCGAGATACGACGAGAGTCCGGCGGCGCCGGCGAAGATCGTCAGCGCGAGCCCGGAGACGATCTGGTTGGCGCGCAACGTGATCACGAGGAACGCATGGATCAACGCCATCAGCGCGCCGGCCGCGGCGGCCATCGCGACGCCGGCGGCGAGCGCGGCAGCCGATCCGCCCGGCATGCGCTGCACGGCCCAGAATCCCATCACCGCGCCGATGAGCATCATCCCTTCGACGCCAAGGTTGAGCACGCCTGCGCGCTCAGCGATCAGCTCGCCGAGCGCCGCGTAGAGCAGCGGCGTCCCGTACATCACCGCCGAGGCGAGCACCACGACGAGGATGGAGTTGTTCATGCCGACGCCTCCGTCGCACCGCGCACGGAGCGACGCGACACCCGGACGCGATAGCGCACGAGCAACTCACCGCCGAGCGCGCAGAACAGGATGAGTCCCTGCATCACTCCGACGAGACCGGATGGGAAGTCCGCGCCCTGCAGTGTGTAGCCGGCGTTCTGCAGCCCCCCGAGCAGCACGGCGATGAGGCAGACGGCGAAGGGGTTGTATCGCGCGAGGGCGGCGACGACGATGCCGGCGTAGCCGAATCCTGCGGCCGTCAACCCCCGCGGATCGAGCACGTGGCGGAAGTCGCCGTCCTGACTCGCACCGCCGATGCCGGCGATCGCGCCGGAGATCGCCATCACCGCGAGGATCTTCCGCCGCGTGCGCATGCCCGCATAGCGCGCGGCCCGCGGCGAGTCGCCGATCACCTGCACCTCGAAGCCGAAGCGCGTCCGCTCGTAGAGCACCCAGAGAAAACCGGCGAGCACGATGCCGAGCAGCAGGCCGAACGGAAGTACGAGACCGCCGAGATGCGCCGCAGGCCACGACGCGGGGCCGGGAAGGATCTTTCCCTGCGGGAAGACCTTCCCGGTGGGCGACGTGTCGCGCCAGTACGACTGGCTGTCGAAGATCACATAGTCGAGGACGAGCGCAGCGACGTAGTTGAGCATCAGCGACGTGATGATCTCGTTCGTCGAGAAGAACGCCTTGAGCACGCCGGGAACGAGCGCGAGCGCAGCGCCGAACGCACCGCCCGCGACGATCATCGCCGGGACGGAGAGCCAGCCGGTGTGGTTGCCGAGCAGCAGACCCGCGGCCGCGCCGCCGATCGCTCCCGCGTAGAGCTGGCCCTCACCGCCGATGTTGAAGAGCCCCATGCGAAACGCGACGGCAGCGCAGAGCCCGGTGAACAGCAACGGCGTTCCGGTGACGAGCGTGTTGTTGAGCTGCGTCCTGCCCGCGAACGCCGCGGTGAGCAGGCGGCGCAGCGTGTGCACAGGCGCGTGACCCGTGATCGCGAGCACGATCGCCGAGAGCAGGAACGCGACGACGATCGAGCCGACGGGCACGGCGACGTTGAGCCAGCGCGGCTGCTCGAGGCGGCGCTCGAAGCGGATCACGACCCGGCACCTCCAGCCATCAGCAGTCCGATGCCCTCCGGCGTCGCATCGGCGGCTTCGACCTCGCCGGCTACCGCGCCCTCGTACAGCACGACGATCCGGTCGGAGAGCGCGAGGACCTCGTCGAGGTCCTCGCTGATCAGGAGCACGGCGACGCCGTCGGTGGCTGCGCGATGCAGATAGTCGTGCACCGTCTCGATCGCGGCGACGTCGAGACCGCGCGTCGGCGACGCTGCGACGAGAACGCGCGGATCGCTCGAGAACTCGCGCGCGAGCACGACCTTCTGGAGATTGCCCCCCGAGAGCTGTCGCGCGGGCACGCCGGGGCCGGACGCGCGAATGTCGTAGAGCTTCATGAGTGCCGCCGCGCGGTCGCGGATGCGGCGCAGGCGAATGAGCGGCCCGCTTGCGAGACTGCCGTCGCGGTGCGACTTCAACACGAGGTTCGAGCCGATCGACAATCCCGGCGCGACCCCCGTGCCGAGGCGGTCCTCCGGCACGTGCGCGACGCCCGCGCGAATCGCTTCGCGTGCCGACCCGCCGCGTAGCGCACCGCCCGCCACGCGCACGACGCCGCGTTCGATCGGCCGCAGCCCCGTCACGGTCTCGGCCAGCTCGCGCTGGCCGTTGCCAGCGACGCCCGCGATCCCTACCGTTTCCCCGGCGCGCACACGCAGCGTGACACCGCGCAGCCCGGGAAGCCCGCGGTCGCCCATCGCCCACACGTCGTCGAGCTCGAGCATCGCCTCTCCCGGCTCGTCCGTACGCGTCCGCCGGCGGTTGACGTCGATCTCGCGGCCGACCATCAACGCCGCGAGCGAGCGCAGCGTCGCGTCGGCCGCAGCGACGGTCGCCACGGTCTGGCCGCGGCGCAGCACGGTCACGCGGTCGGCGACCGCCTTCACCTCGTGCAGCTTGTGCGAGATGAAGATGATCGTCCGTCCCTCGTCGGCCATCCCACGCACGGTTGCGAACAGATCCTCCGCCTCCTGTGGCGTCAACACTGCCGTCGGCTCGTCGAGGATCAGGATCTTCGCCTCGCGGTACAGCGCCTTCAGAATCTCGACGCGCTGCTGCTCGCCGAGCGAGAGCTGCCAGATGCGTGCGCGCGGATCGACGGCAAGCCCGTAGCGGTCCGAGAGCTCCGCGACGTGCTCCTCGATGCGCCGAGGATGCATGAGGAACGTCCGTCCTTCCGCCCGGTGGTCGCCGAGCGCAACGTTCTCCGCGACGGTGAACGGCTCGACGAGGCGGAAGTGCTGGTGCACCATTCCGATCCCGGCGTCGAGCGCGTCGCGCGGCGACGCGAACTCGACGCGCTCGCCGTACAACTCGATGTCACCCTCGTCCGGGCGATAGAGCCCGGTCAGGATGTTCGAGAGCGTGCTCTTGCCGGCGCCGTTCTCGCCGAGGAGCGCATGCACCTCGCCCTCGGAGGCCTCGAAGTCGACGCCGTCGTTGGCGACGACGCCGGGGAAGCGCTTCGTGATCCCGCGGAGCGTGACTGCCGGCATGTGAGAGTGAAGAGGGGAGCCGCCGGAGCGGCCCCCCTCGGTTACTTCCTAGCCCTTCGCGCTGCCGACGACTCCCTTGACGAGCCAGTTCATCGCGTACAGCTGCGGCACCGTCAGCTTCTTGCCCTTGGCGAGACGCAGCTTGCCGCTCTGGTCGTAGAGCGGGCCGGCGAACTCGTAGAAGGTTCCGGCCTTGAGTGCCGCCATCTTCGACGCGATCGTCGCCTTCGTCGCCGCGGAGACCGAGGGGCCGAACGGCGCGAGCGTGATGAGGCCGTCCTTCATGCTCCCGTAGTAGAAGCCCGTCTTCCACGTGCCGTTCATCGCCGCCTGGATCCGCTTGAGGTAATAGGGCCCCCAGTTGTACGTCGCGGCGGTGAGCCACTCCTTCGGCGCGAACTTCTTCGCGTTCGAGTCGTAGCCGACCCACGGGACTCCTGCCGACTCGGCGTACTGGCCGGCTGACGGGCTGTCCACGTTCTGGCCGATAACGTCGGCGCCTGCTGCGTGGAGACTCTCGGCGGCCTGCTTCTCCTTGGCCAGGTTGAACCACGAGTTCGTCCACACGAGCTTGACCTTCGCGCCGGGATGAGCGGTCTGCACGCCGAGCGCGAACGCGTTGGCGTGTCGGATCACTTCCGGGATCGGGAACGGCACGACGTAGCCAACCGTGCCCGACTTCGTGGCTGCACCCGCTGCGATGCCGGAGAGGTAGATCGCGTCCTCGGCGGCGCCGAAGTACTCCGACATGTTGGAGGACTGCGCGGTTCCAGTCGCCATCTCGAACTTCACGTCGGGGTACTTCTTCGCAGCCGCCGCCATCGCGGTCTGGAAGCCGAACGACGTCGCGAAGATGATCTTGTTGCCGTCGGCCACGAGGCTGTCGATCACCTGTGCGACCTGCGGCCCCTCCGGCACGTTCTCCTTGTAGGTCGTGACGACCTTCGCGCCCAGCTTCTTCTGCGCGTAGACCCGGCCCTGGTCATGTGCCTGCGACCAGCCGCCGTCGTTGTGCGGGCCTACGTAGATGAACGCCGCCTTGAACGCAGCTGCCTGCGCCGCCTTGCCGCTGCCCGCGCCGAAGCCGAGCACCGCCGTCACTCCACACAGCGCGAGCACGAAGCCCACGAGCACGCCTCTCCTGGCTCTTGTCACCCTCAACACCTTTCGACTCGCCCCTTGAAAACCGAAAAAACCCCGGCGGAACCCTTCGAGATCATGGGCCCTCCGAGGCGTCGTTGCCCCTCCGCCACGGCCCTGCGGCCGAAGCCCGACGACCATAACACGTGGGGCGGATTTGTTCAGGCCGCGTCGCCGACGGGCGGCAGAACGCTCCACGGGAAGTCGATCCAGCGGTCGGTGTGGCGCCAGACGTACTCGCAGCGGACGATGGACTTCGGCTTCTCGTAGAGGACGGCGCAGCGCACCTCGCCGACGTTTCCGGCGCAGAACTCCTTCACCAGCTCGAGCGTGGCGCCCGTGTCTGCGACATCGTCGACGACGAGCACCTGCGTCTCCTCGAAGTCCACGAGCGCGGGTATCGGCGGCAAGATCATCGGCATCTCGAGCCGCTGGTCGACGCCCGTGTAGAACTCGACGTTCATCGCGAACGTGTTCTTGACGCCGAGCGCATAGGCGACCGCGCCGCCGACGAGCAACCCGCCGCGCGCGATCGCGAGCACGATGTCCGGGCGGTAGCCGTCGTCGTGAATCGCCTGCGCGAGCTCACGCGTGCCCTCGCCCAGGTGATCCCACGTCATCGTCTCGCGGTCGGCAGGCACTGCGGCGATCGTACGCAGGTGACGGCGGGCCTGCACAACAAAGTGTGCAGGCCCGCGGTGTCGTCGTTGTCTTAACTCGACGACGCGTAGGTTAGGTTGTCGATCAGGTAGCCCTGGTTCACCAACGCCGGAACTGCGGTGCCGCCTGCACGGAACAGCATCGTCTTGACGGGCGACGTCGGATTGTGCTCCTGGGTCTGGTAGTAGCTCGCCCAGGTTGCGCCGACTGCCTTCACCCTGCCGTCGATGGTGATCGTGACCTGCTTGCTGCTCGCCGCCGTGAAGTCGATCGAGAACGCGACCGTGTGGGCATTGTCCCTGGTGAGGGTCGCGATGTCTGTCTCCTTGAAGTTCGCGCCCTTCGTCTCGTCGAAGAACACATGGACGCCGTCTGCCTGGTCGTCGAAGCGCAGATAGCTCATCCGCGCACCCTGGCCGTTGTCAGGGCTGACCGAGATGGACAGGCCGCTCTGCTGTGTGTTCTGCGTCGTGCCGATCGAGAAGCTCGCAGCGAAGTGTTGCGTGGCAGTTCCCTGCGCAGCTCCGGTCGTGAGTAGCGGCGCGAACGTCTGGTCGCCGAAGCTGCCGCTTGTCCTCGCGTTCGAGATCTGCAACGCCTGGCCGAAGCCATAGAGCGACGTGTTCACAACGTTCGCGTCGAACAAGCCGGTGTTCGACCAGTTCTGCTGGCCGTCGATGTTGCCCGCTGTGTACGGCGAGTCGAAGGTAATCGGGCCCTGTGTGTCGGCTGCGGCGAAGCTCGCCAAGCCGAGTGCCGCGAACACGATCGCGGCAAGCGTAATGAGACGCTTCATGTAAGCGTTCCTCTCCTAGATGATTGACGCACCGCAGTCCCACCCCACACCGTCAATGCGCTCAGATGCCGCAAGGGAGAATCGCAATACGAACTCGAGGACGAAGGTAGCCGGGATCGGCCAAATCCGTAAGGGGGGATTCCTGAGATGCCGGGAGCGGGACTTGAACCCGCACGGCCCGAGGGCCACCCGATTTTAAGTCGGGCGCGTCTGACCAGTTCCGCCACCCCGGCCGGGGCAGCGTACCGTTGCTATTCGCCCTGGGGGAACTTGTAGGACTTCGGGACGACGAGCGGCGGCGGCCCGGCGGCGATCACGATCTCCTGGTGCGCACGCAGGACGAGCTGCGCAGCATCGCCCGTGATCCGCTTGCCGTTCACCCACCACTTCACGTGCCCGCAGTAGCGGCCGACGCAATTTGCGGTCAGCTTCACGCCCCATTCGCCGAAGAGCTGTCCGAGGGTGAAGTCTTGCTGCTTCGGCGACTCGACGTGGATGACGCCCGAGTTGTCGTGCACGTGCAGCTCCGTGAGGTACGAGTTGTCGTAGATCCCGACGAGCGCCGGCAAGGTCACCTTCTTGGCGTTCACGTACAGGTCGAGGTGCTGATGGATGTGCAGCACCGTCCCCTCGGCGCCCAGCTGGCTCAAACCGAGCGGCTCGAGCCGGTCGGTGAGGCCCCCCACGCCGTTGTTCCACGGCGGCGGGCCGGTCTGGAGCGTGCCGAGCTGCGACCAGGGAATCGTGCGCGCCGAGCTCGACGAGCCGCCGCGCGTGAGCACGAGCGAGAGCACCACCGCGACGACGACCGCAGCGACCAGGCCCCCGATGAGCATGAGCCGGCGGCGGTCGGGCGTAGAGCTGGACTCGCCGGAGCGAACCGGCGGCGGCGCCTTCGGGCGCGGCGCTGCCGGGCCTCCGAGCGCTTTCTTTGCTGACTTCCGAGCCATTGAAGGGCGATGCTAGCCGAGCGCGAGTCTGGCAAGGTCCCGACAATGACGCACGACACGATCGTCGTACTCGCCGCACTGGGCGTCGTCGGCCAGGTTCTCGGCGGATTGCTGATCCTCGTGGGGCTCGCCGCGGCCGTCGGCGCGCGCGGCCCGCTGCGCGGATTGCGCTCGGCGCTCTGGGGCTACGAGCTCTGGGCCGCGTTCGTCGTCGCGGCGATCGCGACCGGCGGCAGCCTGTTCTTCTCGGAGATCGCGCACTTCGTCCCGTGCGAGCTCTGCTGGTTCCAGCGGATCTGCATGTACCCGCTCTCGATCGTGACGCTGCTCGCCGCCATCCGGGGCGACCACCGCGTCGCGCGTTACCTGCTGCCGCTGCCGATCGTCGGCGCCGGCGTCTCGGTCTACCACCTGCTCGTCGAGAACGGCGTGGTCGAGCAGGCGAAGACGTGCCTCGCCTCCGCGCCGGGCGGATGCGCGACGAAGTGGATCAACGAGTTCGGCTGGATGACCATCCCGACGCTCGCGCTCACGGCCTTCGTTCTTCTTACTGGATTCTTAGCGCTCGCGGCCTCCGGCTCCGAAGACGACACGGCTACGCTTCCCGCCGATGGCTAGCGGCAAGAAGAGCAGGGAGCGGAAGCGCGCGGCAGCGGCTGCGCCGCCTCCTGTGCGCTCGAAGGGCGCGCCGCGGAGCCGGCAGGCCTCACCGCGCGTACTGATCGGCGCGGGCGCGGCGGCAGCGTTGATCGCGGTCGTCGTCGTGCTGATCGTCGTCTTCACGGGCGGAGGCTCGTCGACGCCGACGATCACCCAGACGGTTGGCTCCGCCGCGGCCGGCCTACCCGGCGCGACCGACGCCGAGACGCTCTACAAGGGCATCCCGCAGACCGGGCTGAAGCTCGGCTCGCCGAAGGCGCCCGCGCAGATGGTCATCTACATCGACCTCCAGTGCCCGATCTGCCAGAACTATGAGACCACGGTGATGCCGACACTCGTCGCGCAGTACATCCGCACCGGCAAGGTGCAGCTCGAGGTCAAGCCGTGGGCCTTCATCGGCCCCGACTCGACGCGCGGCCAGAAGGCGATGTTCGCCGCGGCCGAGCAGAACAAGGCGTTCCAGTTCGCCCAGGTGCTCTACGACAACCAGGCCACTGAGAACACCGGCTGGCTGACCGACGACATGCTGATCTCGATCGCCGGGAGCGTCACTGGAATGGACGTGCCGAAGCTGATGGCCGACCGGAACAGCTCGACAATCGCGCAGGAGGTCAAGGACGTCGCCGCCTCCGCCGCTGCGGACAAGGTCGGGGGCACGCCGACCGTCTTCATCGGCAAGACCGGCTCGAAGCCGTCGCGCGTCGGGGTGGCGAACAGCGTGCCGGATCTGAGCCAGACCGAAGCGGCGCGGAACCTCGCCCTCGCCGGCTAGCCCCGGAGCCGTTCTTTCGGGACTTGACTGCCCGGCCGGAACCGGGATAGTCTGCGCGAGCCAGATCCGATGGACTCACGGGTTCGTTGGATCTGGCATTTTCGTGGTCCTGAACCGGCCGGCGGTTCCGTCCGACGCCTCCTCTAGCGTTCATCGGCCATGGTTCCGGGCCTCATCATCGGATTGATCCTCGGCGCAGGCGTCGTGTTCCTGCTCATCCGCCCGCGGGTCTCGGCCCTCCGGGTCGCCCTGGAGCACGAGCAGGGCCGCAGCCAGGAGAAGGTGGCGCTGCTCGAGAAGACCGAGCGCGACCTCACCGAGCGGTTCGATGCCCTCGCCGCTGCCGCCCTCCGAAACAACAACGAGTCGTTCCTCGAGCTCGCCGCCGCGAAGCTCGGGCAGAAGGAGCAGGCCGTCGAGCATCTCGTCGGGCCGCTGAAGGAGTCGCTCCAGAAGGTGGACGGCAAGCTGCAGGAGCTCGAGGTCGCGCGCAAGGGGGCGTACTCGTCGCTCGCCGAGCAGGTGCGGCAGCTGGGCGAGACACAGAAGGAGCTGCGGAGCGAGACGGGCAACCTCGTCAGCGCCCTCCGCGATCGACCAAACGTGCGCGGCCGCTGGGGCGAGATTCAGCTGCGCCGCGTCGTCGAGATGGCGGGCATGCTCGAGCACTGCGACTTCGAGACGCAGCATCACGTTGCGACCGACGACGGGCGGATTCGCCCGGACCTCGTCGTGAAGATGCCGGGCGGCGGCAGTGTCGTCGTCGACGCGAAGGTCGCCGGCCAGGCGTACATCGAGTCGCTCGAATGCAAGGACGACGAATCGCGCACGCTGAAGCTCCGCGACCACGCGCGCCAGGTGCGCGACCACGTCACGAAGCTCGGTGCGAAGAACTATTGGTCGCAGTTCGAGCGGACGCCCGACTTCGTGGTGCTGTTCCTCCCGGGCGAGACGTTCCTGAGCGCCGCGCTCGAGCAGGATCCCGCGCTGATCGAGGAGAGCTTCAACAACCGCGTGTTGATCGCGACGCCGACGACGCTCATCGCGTTGCTCCGCACCGTCGCGTACGGCTGGCGCCAAGAGACGATCGCCGAGTCCGCAAAGGAAGTCAGCGAGCTCGGCCGCGAGCTGTACAAGCGGATGGCGACGCTCACCGAGCACTTCTCGAAGGTCGGCGACCGCCTCTCGAGCGCGGTGCGCGCGTACAACGACAGCGTCGGCTCGTTCGAGCGCAGCGTGCTTCCGGGCGCGCGCAAGCTGAAGGACCACGGCATCACGTCGACGTCCGACCTCGCCGAGCTGCGCGAGATCGAGCTCGCCGTGCGCACGGTGAAGACGCCCGAGCTTCCGGCCGGCGTCCCAGACGCCGAAGCCGACGCGGCCTAATAGCGCAGCAGCGCGCCGACGCCGCCGACGGGCTCGAGGTCGCGCCGTGCGCGGATCACCTGCACCGTGCCGCCGTGCGCGAGCGTCTGGTGCACGGCGAGGTCGAGCCCGCTCTGGCGTGCCTCCATCGTCGTCCCGTCGAGGGGGCAGCTGCCGTTCGACATCTGCGCGCGGCCGCAGTGGGGGCATTGGTAGGCCGGTTCGTCGGCGCCGTCCTGTACGAGCAGCAGCTCGGCACGGCCGTCGGATGCGGCTTCGAGCGTCTGCTCCCAGCCCGTCGCAGCGCGGCCGTGCTTCGCGGCCTCCTCGCGCCAGCGGTCGAGCAGCTCCGCTTCGCGCTTCTCCCACCACGCTTCGAGCACCGGCCGGGACGCCTCGAGCAGCTGCGACGCGTCGGCATGGGCCTCGGCGGTCGTCCAGCCGAGGAGGCAGCCCTTCACCTCGTTCGAGAGGATGCTCTCGAAGTCGGAGCGCATGTCCTCGGCACCGACGAGCACGACGCGAGCGCCCTGCTGCATGCGCGCGCAGCGCTCGAGCGTCTCGGCGACGCGGCGCCAGTGCCGTTCGACGATCTCGTCGATGTGACGCTCGTAGCGCGCCTGCGACCAGCCGCCCTGATCGTGGCGGCCCGGGACGTCCTCGCTCTCGTCGGCGATCTCGACGAGCTGGCCGCCGTCGAGCTTGAACACCTGGCCGCGCTCGCGGCCGACCGCAGCGACGAGAACGCCGTCCGAGCGCCCGACGAGGCGCGCGAGCGGCGCGAGGTACAGCTCGCCGGCGATCCGCACGTCGTCGGCCACGGGGTCGGGCAGGGGGACGATGCTCCACAGGCCGTCGAGGCCGGCCGCGAAGACAGCGACCCCGCGCACGCCGCCCTGGCGGGCGAGCCCGTCGTCGAACCAGCTCGTGATCCGCTCGATATCGCGCTTCAGCGCCTCGCGCTGCTCGCGGCCGAGCGACCCCTTCCGCTCGTCGAGGATCCGTTGGGTCTCGTGGATCAGCGAGTTGGCCCGCGTCTCTACATCCGCGGCGGTCGGAACCTCCCGCGGATCGAGGTTGAGGTACATGCTGACCGCGCAGCCCTGCTGCGCCCGAAAACCGGCCAGATCACGGAGCTGTTCCCAGGTGATCATCCCTGCCACGTCCCCATCTCCCTTGCCCGGGGCGGACGATCTTACTCCTGTCGCCCCGGCCGCATGCCTCCTCCGGGCACACTGTCCCCGCTGGACGGGAACGTCTCACCGGCCCAATTCGTTTAATACAGCAGGAACGTTTTCGAGGAAGGAATGGAATGACTGACGTACGCGATCTGATCATCATCGGCGGCGGACCCGCGGGGTACACCGCCGCCCTCTATGCGGCGCGGGCGAACCTGAAGCCGCTCGTGATCGAGGGCTTCAACTGGGGCGGCCAGCTGATGATCACGAGCGACGTCGAGAACTACCCGGGCTATCCCGACGGCGTGATGGGCCCCGAGATGATGGCCGAGTTCCGGCGCCAGGCGGAGCGCTTCGACGTGGACTTCGTCACCGACGACGTCACGCGCGTCGACTTCTCCGAGCGGCCGTTCGGCATCTGGGTGGAAGGCGAGGAGCACCGCGCCAAGGCGGTCATCATCGCCACGGGCGCGAGCGCCCGCTGGCTCGGGCTCCCGTGCGAGCAGCGCCTCCAGGGGCGCGGCGTCTCGGCCTGTGCCACCTGCGACGGCGCGTTCTTCCGCGACCGCGAGCTCGTGGTCGTCGGCGGCGGCGATACGGCGATGGAAGAGGCGAGCTTCCTCACCCGCTACGCAAGCAAGGTGACGGTGGTGCACCGGCGCGATGAGTTCCGCGCCTCGCCGATCATGCTCGAGCGCGCCCGCGCGAATCCGAAGATCGAGTTCGTCACGAACGCGATCGTCGAGGACATCCTCGGCGAGACGACGGTCGAGGGCGTTCGGCTGCGCGACACGGTGAGCGACGAGGTCTACGACCTCCCGACGAACGGCGTCTTCGTCGCGATCGGCCACGATCCCACCACGAAGCTCTTCGTCGACCAGCTCGACCACGACGAGAACGGCTATCTGATCACGATGCCCGGCTCGACGAACACGAATATCGAGGGCGTGTTCGCCGCCGGCGACGTTCAGGATCACATCTATCGCCAGGCCGTCACGGCCGCGGGCACGGGCTGCATGGCCGCGCTCGACGCGGAGCGCTTCCTCGCCGCGTCGGAAGGGCACGAAGGCACCGCCGCGACGGCGCCGCGGCCTGAGGCGGAGAGCATCAAGGCGTAACGCAGGTCACGGCCAGTGCGCGCCGAACTCATGGCCGCATGCCCCTGAACTGGATCGACCTGCTCGACCCGACGGAGGCGGAGCTCCGCGAGAGCGCCCCGTGCAAGCTCGAAGAGACCGCGATCGAGCTCCTGATCGCACCCCCGCAGCACGACGACGACCCGCGCCCAACGCTGCAAGGTCACGGCGACTACATCTTCGGCATCCTGCTGCTGCCGGTCGAGATCCCTGAGGAGGACGACCTCTTCTACCAGGAGGTCGACATCGTGGTCACCGGGGACGCGATCCTCACGGTGCGCAAGACGCCGCCGGGTGGACGCGAGCCGTACGACCCGAGCGACGTGAAGAGCGCGTGCAAGGACGGCGACTCGCCCGGCATGGTCGCGTACCGGCTCGTCGACGATGTCGCGGAGCGCTATCTCGACCTCGTCGACGACATCGACGCCGAGATCGACGAGCTCGAGGACAAGGTCGAGGATCAACCCGCCGCGATGACCCGCGAGCGGATTTCCGTATTGCGTCACGATCTGCTGCACATTCGTCGCACGCTTGCGCCGATGCGCGACGCGGTGCGGCGTGTCGTCGACGATGTCGTCGAGGTCGAGAAAGGCCCTGAGGTCTTCACGCACGACGTCGAGGTCGCCTTCAACGGCGCGTACGACAAGTTCCTGCGCGCATTCGACGGGCTCGAGTTCTCCCGCGACTTGCTCGCAAGCGTCCGCGACTACCACCAGTCGAAGATCGGAAACGACCAGAACGAGGTGATGAAGCGGCTCACCGTGATCGCGTCAGTGATCCTCCTCCCCACGTTCATCGTCGGGCTCTACGGCCAGAACTTCGTGAACATGCCGGAGCTGAAGTGGCACTACGGGTACGCCTACTCGTGGGGCCTGATCGTCGTCACCACCGTGATCCAGCTTGTGTGGTTCCGACGCAAGAACTGGCTCTAGCGCTACCCTCGGTCGATAGCCCTTCGCGTCTACCGCATCCCCTTTTCGACGAACGTCGAGCGCGTCGCACTCGCTGCCGGCCACAAGGGCCTCGACGTCGAGTGGGTCGACGTCGACCCCGACGACCGCTCGGTTCTCGAGCAGATGAGCGGCCAGTCGCTCGTGCCCGTGCTGGTCGACGGCGACGAGGTCGTCACCGACTCGTCCGTGATCGTGGCACTGCTCGAGGAGCGCTATCCCGAGCCGCCGCTGTACCCGGCCGATGAGGCGCGCCGGGCCGAGGTGGAGGTGTTCGTCGACTGGTTCAACCGGCTGTGGAAGGGGCCGCCGAACCTGATCGCGGACGAGCTCGAGAAGTCCGATCCCGACTTCGCGCTCGTTGCCGGGTGGAGCGCGCAGATGGCGGCGGCCCTCGATCGCTTCGAGTCGCTGCTCGCGGGCCGCGACTACCTCTTCGGCGAGTTCGGCGCAGCCGACTGCATCGCGTTCCCGTTCCTCAAGTACCCGGTGCTCGGACTGCCCGAGGACGACGACGAGCTCTTCCATCGCATCCTCGTGGAGCACATGCCGCTCGGCGGCCGCTACCCGCGGCTCGACGCCTGGGTGCGCCGCGTCGACCTGCGCCCGAGGGCATAGGCGCCGATGCCGTACTACATCTGCCCCAACTGCAAGGACCGCTCGATCGACATCGATGGCAAGGAAGGGCTCACCGACGATGCGGTCGCGTGCCGTCGCTGCGGCTTCGGCTTTCTCTTCGAGCTGATGGACGACTACTACCCGGCTCCCGCTGCGGGGCTCGTCGTCTGCGACCAGCAGGGCCGCATCCTCGCGATCGGCCGCGGCGTCTACGAGCTCACCGGCTGGGGTGAGGCTGACCTGATCGGCGCCGATCTCGTCGATGCGCTCGGGCTCGCCGGCTTCGAGGCCGAGAAGAACCCGGCAAAGCTCGCGCTCGAATGGGGCGTTCGGCGGCTGAACGAGGAACTGGAGCTCCGAACGCGCGGCGGGATCCACAAGCCCGTGAAGGGCGACTTCTTCCCCGCCTACGACGACGACGGCGGCCTGCTCGTGGCGCTGACGCCGCGATCGCCCTAAAACGCGGCGCGGAGGCGACAATAGGGTTATGGACACCCTCGAGGGCAATCTGTTGATCGCGTCGCCGTCGCTGCTCGACCCAAACTTCAAGCGCACGGTCGTCCTGATCACCGAGCACACGGAGGAAGGCGCCGCCGGGCTCGTGATCAACCGTCCGTCGCCGTCCGCGGTCTGGGAGCTCGTGCCGCAGCTCGAACCGCTCGTCGACGACGGCGAGCCGGTGTGGGTCGGCGGCCCGGTGCAGCCGGACGCGGTGCTCGTGCTCGGCGAGTTCGTCGATCCCGACGAAGCCGCCGTACCGCTCTTCGGCTCGCTCGGCTTCCCCGCGCTCGACGATCCGGACGAGGTCGTGCCCGTCACGACGCGCCGCCGCGTGTTCGCTGGCTACGCCGGGTGGGAAGCCGGCCAGCTCGAGAGCGAGCTGGAGCGCGACGACTGGATCCTCGAGCCGGCACTCGCCGACGACGCGTTCACCGAAGCGCCCGAGGACTTGTGGTCCGACGTGCTGCGCCGCAAGGGCGGCGTCTACGAGCTCGTCTCGCGCATGCCCGAAGATCCGTCCGTGAACTAGTCCGGCTTGTAGCCGAAGTAGACCTCGGTCATGTAGGGCAGCTTGATCGGCTGCTCCGCGTCGCGCGCAATTGCACGTACACGGGCCTCGACCTCGTCGCGCACCGCTTGCGGTCCGGCCGCGATGAAGCTCATCGAGACGACTCGGTCGACGAGGCCTTGCTCGTCGACGACCTGCACGTGTTCGAACAGCGCGCGCTCGCATCGCTCGTAGAGGCCGCTCTCCGGAAGCAGCGAACGCCAGTCGCGGTTCCTCCGTCGGGGCGTCTCGCCCTCGAGCGGATCGATCACCTCGGAGAGCGCAGCCTGCACTGGGTCGCGTTCGTCCCGCGCGTTCCAGATCAGCGCGAGCCCTCCGCCGGGTTGGAGCACGCGGTGGATCTCGCGCAGCGCCTCGTCTTGCTTGAACCAGTGGAACGCCTGGCCGACCGTCACCGCGTCGACATACCGATCGGTGAGCGGTATCCGTTCCGCCGTGCCGGCGAGCGCAACGACGCCACGGACGTGGCGCTCGAGCTCCGTACGCATCTCGCGCACGGGCTCGACGGCGATCACATTCGCCTTGCTCGGGACGAGCAATCGCGTGAGCTTTCCCGTTCCGGCTGCGAGGTCGAGCACCGTGCGTCCAGGACGGAGGTCGAGGCGGGCGACGATACGCTCGACCGCGGCGGCGGGATAGTCGGGCCGGCCGCGCTCGTAGAGATCGGCGCTGGCGAAGCCTCGCGTGGACGGATGAAGGTCAGACACGGTCGGCCACGATCACCGTCGTGATCAGAGCGAAGTCGATCTCAGCGTCGCTTAACAGCGCTCGCACGGCGGACTCGACCCGCGCCTGCTCGTCGGCGGTGGCCGCGATGAATGCGCTCACCGAGCGGACTCGCTCGACGACCGTGTCGCGGGCGAGTCGTTCGCGATGCGCGAATGTCCGTTCCTCCAGGTCCCCGAAAAGCGGGGAAGCCTCCAGCTCGGGCCACCAATCCGGTCTGGACTCGCCTGCTTGGAGATCGGGCCGCAGACCCTCGACGAGCTCGTCGAGTGCACGCATCAGCGGCACAGCTTCGTCCCGTTCGTTCCAGAACAACGCGTATCCGCCGCCGGGTCGGATCACCCGGTGCATCTCCTGGAGCGCCTCACTCGTCCTGAACCAATGGAAGGCCTGCGCGACCACAACCGCGTCGACCGAAGCGTCGGGAAGAGGGATCGCCTCGGCGCTTCCCGCAAGTGACTCTGCCTCTGGCACGACGCGTTCGAGCATCCTTCGCATCTCGTCGCCTGGTTCGACCGCGACGACCGCGGCTCCGCTGGCGACTATCTGGCGAGTCAGCTTGCCGGTGCCGGCTCCGAGATCGAGGACGCGACCGAACGGGAGCCGCGACGCGACCCAACGCACTGCATCCTCGGCATACAGCGGCCGCGATCGTTCGTACGCCTCAGCGACCGCGTCGAAGCTGCAGCGATATCGGTCGTCAGACACGGGTCGAGGGGCAGAGGTCGTTGATCACGCAGTCCTCGCAGCGCGGTCGGCGCGCATCGCATACGACGCGGCCGTGCCAGATCAGCAGATGGGGGAAGCGCGCCCAGTGCTCGCGCGGCACGAGCTTCATCAGGTCGCGCTCGATCCTTACGGGGTCTTCCTCCCTGGTGAAGCCGAGCCGCTGCGACAGGCGGCGCACGTGCGTGTCGACGACGATGCCCTGCGCGTTCCCGAGCTCGGCCGACACGACGTTCGCGGTTTTGCGCGCAGCGCCGGGGAGACGCACGAGCTCGTCGAGCGTTCGCGGCACCTCGCCATCGAACTCCTCGATCAGCATCCGCATCATCCCGCGCAGCGACTTCGCCTTCTGCCGGTAGAAGCCGGTCGCGAAGATGTCGCGCTCGAGCTCCTCCTGCGGCACGGCGAGGTAGTCCTCGGGCGTGTGGTACTTCTGGAACAGCTTCTCGGTGACGCGGTTGACGTTCACGTCGGTCGTCTGCGCGGAGAGCATCACCGAGATGAGCAACTCGAGCGGATTCGAGTACACCAATGCGGTCGTCGCATCCGCGTACTCCGCGTTGAGCCGCTCGATGATCGGGCGGATGCGCTCCCTCTTCGGCCCCACCCGCTTGCGGGCCTCGTGGACGTAGCTCTTCGGCACAGCCCGACGGTAGACGATCATCGCGTCGCCCAGGCGCCCGCACGCACCTGGATATCACGTGGAAGACGTACGGATCTCGTAATGGGGACAGTCCCCCTTACGAAAGTCGTACGGCTTTGTCATGAGACCGTCACGGGACTCGGCTGCGCTAGCCGACGGCCGCGAGAGGGGCGCCCGCGGGGTCGCCGCCGCCCCACAGGCGTGGGCCCGCGCAGACGAGGTCGAGCGCCGGGCAGCTCGAACAGGCGAACTCGCTCGGCGTCGGCCGGAAGTCGCCCGCGTGGATGCGCGCGATGCCGGCGGACAGCTCGGCCTCGAGCTCCGCGACCTGGTCGAGCGTGAACGTCGTCGATGCGACGGCGTCCGGCCGCTCGAGGAAGTGGTAGACGACCTCGACCTCCTCTGCCCCCGCGCGGAAGCACGCGAGCGCGTAGACGAGCCGCTGCAGGCGATAGCCCTCCTCCACGATCTCCTCGGGGCTCGAGTCGCCGATGATGTTCGTCTTGTAGTCGAGCACGAGCGCGCGCTTTCCTTCGAGATACAGCGCGTCGAGATAGCCGTGCACGAGCACGCCGTCCTGCAGGAACGTGAAGTGCCGCTCCTTGTCCACGCTCGGCAGCTGCGCGATGCGCGCGGCCAGCTCGGAGTCGCAATACGACGCCACGAACGCGCGGATGCGCTCGACCTCCTCGTCGCTCACCGTCGGATACCACTCGCGCACCTGATCGACGTCCGGGACGGCAGGCGCCGCGAGGTCGACCTGCTCGAGCAACCGGTGCGCCGCGTCGCCGATCTCCGTCGCGCGCAGGCCGCCGTCTCCCTCGCCCCGGCGATCCGGCCGCCGCTCGGCCATGCCGGCGACGCGAATCGCGTAATACTTGTACGAGCACTGATCGAACGTCGACAGCGCGGTGAACGACAGCCTGCGCGTGCGATGCAGCGGCGGCTCGGGCGGCGCGACGAGTGCCGGAAGCCGCGGCGCCGGCAACGCAGCAGGGATCTCCTCGAGCGAAGCAAAGAGCGCGAGCTGGCCCGCGTCGGCGACGACCTCGGGCTCGATCTCCTCGGTGACCCAGTCGCTCTCGCGATGCCGGTCGACGCGGACGACGAGCCGCGCGTCGTTCCGCTCGATCTCGAGCGGCGCCTCCCCCGCCGCCTCGAGCTCCTCGTCGGCGTCGAGACGTCCCAACACCCAGCCGATCGGCGTCGACGCGTCCGCCGCCTTCTCACGATCGATCGACCCGGAGACGATGAGCCGCTCCTTCGCACGCGTCATCGCGACGTAGTAAAGGCGCAGCTTCTCGGCCTGCTCCTCCACGCGTCGCGCCTCGCGCACCTCGTCGTAGTCGAACGCGCCGCGGCGCTTGGTCGTCACGGGATCCGCGACGCGGAATCCGAACCGACCGTCCGAGAGCGCGAGGATCTCGTCGGGTGACGGCGGCGCCTTGTCGCGGCCTGCATCCGCGACGATCACCACCTTGAACTCGAGCCCCTTTGCGGCATGGATCGTCAGGAGGCGGACGACGTCGGCCCCCTCTTCCTCCGCGACCGCCTCGAGCTCGCGCGCACCCACAGCCTGCTGCTCCGCGACGAAGCGTACGAAGCCTTCGATGTCGGGGCCGCGCAGCTCCTCGTACGAGCGCGCGAGCCGCGCGAGCTTGCGCATGTTCGCGTAACGCCGCCGTCCATCCCATTGCGCGAGCACTGCGAGGTCGTAATCGTGCTCACTAACGATGCGTTCGCACAGCCGTTCGAGCGACAGCCGCGTATGCGCGGCCGCGAGCCGGTCGAAGCGCTGGCGGAACGCGAGCAGCAACCGCTCGTCGCGCTGCGAGAGCCCCGGCGGCAGCGTGCGCTCGAGCCCGGCGAAGAGAGGCCGCTTCGATGCCGCACGGCGCAGCAGTGCGAGCGCATCGTTCGACAACCCGACGAACGGCGACGCGAGCACACTCAGCAGCGCCTTATCGTCGTAGCGGTTGTGCAGGAGCCTCAGATACGCGAGCAGGTCGGCAACCTGCTGCTGCCCGAAGTACCCCTTGCCCGTCGCGCGGTACGTCGGCAGCCCCGCCTTGCGGAGCTCGTCCTCGTACCACTCGGCATCGGTGCCCGCCGCGAAGAGCAGCACGATCTCACCCGGCGCGGCAGCACCTGTGTCGACGAGCTCGCGCACGCGGCGGGCCACCGACCGCGCCTCGCCGCGACGCCAGTGCACACCCGAGTCCTTGTAGCTGGCCTTGTCGGTAACGAGGAGCTCCACCGGATGGCCGAAGACCGGATCGGGGAACTCGGCACCCGCATGGAGCGGCTGGAACTCGTCGCCGAAATGCGCGCCGAAGAGCTCGTTCACAGCGGCGAGCACCTCCGCCCGTGAGCGGTAATTGCGCGTCAGCGGCAACAGCTGCGCCGCCTGGGCGCGACGCGCACGGAACACGCCGACATCCGCGTGCCGGAAGCCGTAGATCGATTGGAACTCGTCGCCGACGAAGAAGAGCTCGGCATCCGGGCTGCGTAGCAGGTCGACGAGATCGCACTGCAGGCGGTTCGTGTCCTGGAACTCGTCGACCATGATCGACCGGAAGCGAAGGCTTTCGCGGTCGCGGATCGACTCGTTGTCGCGCAGCAGGTTGCGCGCGTGCAGCTGAAGATCTTCGAAGTCGAGCGCCGACTCGCGGGCCTTCGCTTCGGAGTACGCGGCCGCGAAGCGCGTCAGCAACTCCTGCAGCAGCACACGGTCACGAATCGCAGCCTCGTCCAGCGCGGCCTGCTCGACCCGCTTCCGCGCCTCCTCGTACGACGCGGCGCGCTCGCCCGAGGCGCGGAAGCCCGACAGATCCATCAACCGATCGGGCCGCGTGTCGCGCTCGAGCAATGCGAGCAACTGCTCTGCGTTACCGCGCTGGATCTCCGTCGCCGACACATCGGCGGCGAGGCTTCGCGCTGCGTCTCGGAGCTCCGCGACGCCGCCCTCGAGCTCCGGCAGGATCTCTACGGCGAGATCGAGGTCGCGGCCGGCCGACCGCAGCGTCTCGTACACGCCCGTCAGCATCCGCCGCAGCCCGTCGGCGCCGTAGGTCGCGAGGAGCCGCAGCCGGTCGGGCTCGTCATCCGCACAGAACTCGGCGAGCGCCTGCTTGAACGCCTCACTGCGAAGCACCGCGCCCTGCGCGTCGTCGAGCTCGCGAAACCGCGGGTCGAGGCCGGCCGCGAACGGATAGCTCTTCAGCAGCCGCAGGCAGAAGCCGTGAATCGTCGAGATCCACGCGCCGTCGAGCTCGCGCGCGAGATCCTGCCGGCCGCGCTCCGCGAGCGCCGCGCGGATGCGCGTTCGCAGCTCCCCGGCGGCGCGCCGCGTATACGTGATGACGAGGATCGAGTCGACGTCGAGGCCGCGGTCGCACACCGCACGCACGAAGCGCTCGACGAGCACCGCCGTCTTGCCCGTGCCCGCACCTGCGGAGACGAAGACCTCGCCGGTCGCCTCGATCGCCGCTTGCTGCTGCTCGTTCACGTGCGCTCGATCCGGCAGATGGGCCAGAGATCGCACCATGCGGGGCAGTCGCCGCCCTTGGGGTCGTGCTTGACGTCGCCGGTGCGAATACGGCCGCCGAGGCGGCGGGCCGTCTCCTTCGCCGTGTCGACCATCCCCCAGAACGCCTCCTCGTCGAGGTAGTCGTTCTTCGCGTAGCCGACGAGTGTGTCCCCCTCGCCCGCGCGCAGAAGCCCACGCGCCTTGCGCTCGCCCGCGAGCGAGCGGTAGACGACGCCGAGCGGCTCGAGGCCGACGAGGTCGCGCAGCACGAGCATGTAGAGCGGAATCTGGAGGCGCAGCTCCTTGTCGATCTCGACCGCCGAGTGCGCGTGCTTACCGGACTTGTAGTCCTGCACGATGCCGCGCGCGCCGTACGGGTCGACATCGATGCGGTCGATCTTTCCGGACAACGTCATGCCGTCGCCGAGGTCGAGCCCGCGCTGCAGCTCCTGCGGCGCACGCTCGTTGCCGAAGGCGACCTCGAACCGGCGCGGCACGAGCGTCAGCTCGCTCGCGCACTCTTCGTGGACGACCGCCTGCAGATCGCGCCACAGCGTCTGGTCGAGCTCGCGCGCCTCCATGTCGGTCATCTCCATCCGCTGCCCCTGCAGCGCCTCGTCGAGGCACGCGCGCATCAGACGCACAGCCGGCTCTTCGACGCGCTCCTCGAGCTTCTCGACGCCAAGCTCCTTCGGGACGCGCGTGAAGAACTTGAACAGCGCGGAATGCGCGACAGAGCCCTTCAACTTCGCGTCGACCTCGGCGTCGATCGACCGCGGGTCGAGGAAGCGGTCGACGAACCACGCCGACGAGCAGTCGGCGAAGCGCTCGAGCTCGGTGACGTTGAACGTCTGCTTCGACCCGAGCTGCTCGAGCACGAGCGGGTGCGTCAACTTCGTCGGACGGTGGAACGCGGAGAGCGCGCGTTCGAGCCGCCGCTCCCATCCGTTCGCAAGTGCAAGCGCATCGGCGCCGGCACGATCGTGCGCCGCGAGCTCGGCGAGCGCGCGCAGCCGCTCGCGTTCCGTCGGCGCCTCCTCGAGCTTCCACGTCAGCGCCGAGAGCGGCCGGCGACGCGTCCAGCGGCGCACGTCATCGCCGGCGAACACGGCCTGCACCTCTTCCCAGAACGGGCTCGGCTCGCGCGGGCTCCCGTCGTCGGTCGCCGCCTCGCGCACGAGATACAGCCGGTCGAGGGACCGGGTGCACGCGGTATAGAACAGATAGCGGTCGCGGCTCACGGAGTCGGGACGCTGGAGTCGCGCGCCGCGCTCGTCGAGCGTACGCCGCGTGTCGTCGTCGATGAACGGCGAGGAGCTGCCTCGGCGCGGCAGGCTTCCCTCTTCGAGCCCGAGCACGAACACGACGTCGAAGCGGATCTTTCGCGCGCGCGAAAGATCGAGCACCGCCACGCGGCCCTCCTCGTCTCCGCGCGTCGGACGAAGTGTCTGCCGTTCCAGCGCGCCCGCCACGTCCTCGCGCGTGAGCTCCTCGCCGAGCGAACGCCACCGGTCCAGCTCGCCGAGCAGCCGCGTCACGGTCTGATGTGCGCGCAGGTCGAGGCGCGATTGCTCGCCGACCGGCGGGCCATCCAGGCCGTACGCGTTTCGCAGCATGCGACTCGCGAGCTGACGTACGGCGGCGATTGGATCGTCCGCATCGCGCAGCTCGGTGAGCGCCGGCAGCGGGCCGCCGCGCAGCTTCTCAGACTCCTCGACCACCCGCTCGGGCGTCTGAATCGCGCGGCCGCGGAGGCGGCCCTCCACGAAGTCGACCGCGCGGCGCTCGAGACCCGAGAACGGCGAGCGCAGGAACGTGAAGAGGTCGCGGCGCGTGCCGCCGAGCCACGCGAATCGGATCATCGAGGTGAGCGCCTGGCCGAGCGGCGTCTGCGCAAGCCGGACCTCCCCGTCGAGCGCGTACGGCACACCGAGCGTGCCGAGCGCAGTCTCGAGCGGCGCACGCCAGCGATCGACGCTCGGGAAGACGATGCCGATCCTCTCCGGCGCGATGCCGCTGCGCAGGAGCGCGAGCAGCTCCTCGCCGACGAGCTCGAGCGCGCCACGTGCACCCGCGCCTTCGAAGAAGCGAACCGCTCCGTCGATCGGCACCGGTTCCGGCGGCACGTCGGAGAAGAGCGCACGCTCGAGATGCGCGAGCGCCGGATGCGCGGACTCGCCCATGCGCGCCGGCAACTCCTCGATGTTCGGGCCTGCGAGACGCGAGAGATCTTCCGCGGTGCGCCGCAGCGACGCGAATCCGGGGCGCCCCGGCTCATAGGGCAACGAGACGCTGACGTCGACGCGCGCGGCCAGCGCCTCGAGCAGCGCCCATTGCGCACTCGTGAGATCTTCGAAGCCGTATGCGAACACGGGCTCGCCGTGCCACGCATCGAGATCCGACTGGAGCCGCTCGACCGCGACGCGCTGCAGCAGCTCGCGATCGATCAGGCCGAGCCGGTCGAGCTCTGCGCGGTACGCCGCGTAGAGGCGCGAGACGTCACCTTCGAGCTGCCCCGGATCGAGCAGTCCCGACTCGAGCTCCGCGATCGAGTCGCCGAGCGCGTCGGCAAAGCCGCCCGACTGCGCAGACTCCGACAGTCCGTTCAGCGCAACGGCTGCGATCGCGCGGCGAACGACGAAGGCGCGCTGTACGCGCGGCAGAGGCCTCCGGCCTTCTCCGCCGGCCTGCGCGATGCGCTCGAAGACGTCGTCGAACGTGCCGATCGTTCCCGCGAGCAGCGCCGGCTGCCGTGCCAGCAGCTCGCGCTCGACGAAGTCGACGTCCGACCGGTTCGGCACGATGAGCACGGGCTCGCTCTCGAGCGACGCCAGATAGCGGTCGAGCAGAAGCTCGACCTTGCCCGCATTTGCGGGCCCAGCGATCAGACTGAGCGGCACCGTTCCATGGTAGAGCGGGGTCCCGACGACTCCCGAGAGCCCCCCGAGACGCTGCCGCAAAGAGCGGGAAAAGGCGGCTTGCGCCGCCCCTCACCCGATTGGCTCTACGAAGCCGAAGCCGTCTTTGGCTTGCGACCGCGGCGGGCGGCCGGTTGTCCCGGCATGCCCCCTGCGCATTCGTCGCAGAGATCGGCCTGCTTCCCCATCCGACGGGCATCGGAATATGTCACCCGCAGAACGGCGCCTTTGGCCTCTTCGACTTCCTTGCCGCACTTGTCGCATACGAGGATGGTTTTGCGTGCCATGACGGTAATTCTAGCGGAAATAGGAATCGAAACTCTGCGGCCGCGGAACCAACCGGAATTGATCAACATGTCGCCGCAGACGGGGCACTACACTGCCCGCCGATGCGCGACGAGAGCACGATCGTCGTCCTCGAGGGCGACCAGACCGGCCAGGAGCTGCTCGAGGAGGGTCTCCGGGTGCTGGCGCCCGACGTGATCGGCGTCGAGCTCGGCTTCATCCGCTTCGACCTCTCGCTCGGAAACCGCCGCGCGACGAAGAACGCCGTCGTCTACGAGGCCGCCGCCGCGATCCGGGAGCACGGGCTCGGGCTGAAGGGCGCAACCGTCACGCCCGAGACGCGCGACGACGTCGGCTCGCCGAACCGGATCCTGCGCGAGGAGATCGGCGGCAAGGTGATCGTCCGCACGGGCCGCCGCATCCCCGGCGTCACACCGATCGGCGGCGTGCACGCACCGATCTCGATCGTCCGCATGGCGGTCGGCGACGCATACGGCGCGACGGAATGGCGCGAGGGAGAAGGTGACGACGAGGTTGCGTTTCGCACCGAGCGCATCGAACGCCGCATCTGCCGCGCGGTGTCCGAGTTCGCGTTCCGTCAAGCCGACCGTACGAACGCAAAGGTCTTCGGCGGCCCGAAGTACACGGTCAGCCCGACGTACGAGGGGATGCTCAAGGAAGAGATGGACGCGGCTGCCGCACGGCATCCGGACGTGCCGTACGAGCCGCAGCTGATCGATGCGACGTTCGCGCTCTTGCTCTCGTCGACAGGCGATCCGCTCGTCATCCCGGCGTTGAACCGGGACGGCGACATCCTCTCCGACCTCGTGCTGCCGCTGTTCGGCTCGATCGCCGGGTCGGAGTCGCTGCTCGTCGCGTTCGAGGACGACTTCGAGCCTGCGGCGATCATGGCCGAGGCCGCGCACGGCACCGCGCCGTCACTCGAAGGCAAGAACGTCGCCAATCCGATGGCGATGATCCTCGCGGGGGCGGCACTGCTCTCACACGGGGACGAACGGGCGCAGGGCGCCGGTCGTGCGATCCGCGAGGCGTGCCTCGAAGCGGTCGCGTCCGGTGCGCGGACCGCGGATCTCGGCGGTCATCTCGGCTCGAGCGAGTTCACCGACGAGGTGATCGCCCGCGTCAAGGCGAAGCTCGAGGTCTGGGCCTCCCTCTAGGAAGCGATGGCCGCGGGCCACGCGTCTGCGTGATCGGCCCACACTTCGAGGAAATGCTCGACGACGACAGGGTCGAACTGTGCGCCGGCGCACATCGTGACCTCGCCGAGTGCCCGGTCGACGGACAGCGCCTGCCGGTATGGCCGGGCAGATGTCATCGCGTCGAATGCGTCGGCGACACCGATGAGGCGCGCCTCGATGGGGATCGACGGGCCGCGCAGGCCGGACGGGTAGCCGCCGCCGTCCCACCGTTCGTGGTGGAACAGCACGTATGGCATGGCGGGACGCGCGGCGCGAAGAGGACCGATCAGCGCGGCGCCGGCGACGGGGTGCATGCGAATCTCACGGAGCTCGGCGATCGTCAGCGGCCCGGACTTGCGCATCACCTCGCTCCGCACGGTGACCTTGCCGATGTCGTGAAGCGGCGCGCCGAAGCGCAGGTGCGCGATCTGCTCCTCGTTCCAGCCGAGCCGGCGCGCCACGGGCTCGGCGAGCGCTGCAACCCGGGCGCCGTGGCCCTGGGTCTGGTCACGCTCCTCGAGTGCGCGGGAGATCGTCGCCAGCATGCCCGAACCAGGTTCCGCAGGCGGCGGCGGTTTCCTTCAAAGCGTCTTCTCGACCCGTTTCTTCAGGTGATGGAGGACGAACCAGCCCCCGATGAGAAGAACGGCGATGCCGCCGAACGCGTAGAGCCCGTATGTCTGGATCCCGTCGGCGACGGCGTGACCCCCGTAGTAGGCCGCCAGGCCGACTCCAGTCGCCCAGACGATGCCGCCGCTCGCATTCCAGAACAGGAAGCGCCACCAGGGCATGTGCGCGAGGCCCGCAACGGTGGCGGCCCCGACGCGCAGCACTGCGATGAAGCGGCCGAAGAAGACCGTCTTGCCGCCGTGGCGCTCCATGAGTCGTTCCACCCGAGGCAGCACGCGTTCCGAGTAGCGCTTCAACCAGCCCCAACGGCGGAAGAGCGCGCGACCTCCGAGCCGTCCGAGCAGCCAGTACCCGAGGTTGTCGCCGACGATCGCGCCGGCGGCCGCTATCGCGATCACGGTGACGATCGAGTAGTGGCCCTGCGACGCGAGAATCCCGAACGCGATCAGCGCGGTCTCGCCCGGCAGCGGAACGCCAAACGACTCGAGCATGATCACGACGAAGAGCAGCGGCAGCCCGTGCGTGATGAAGAAATGCGTCAAGACGCCGAGGGTATCCGAGCCGATACCGGAGATAAGTGGCACCCGCCCTTGGCGAGTTCCTTAGAGTTGCTGCGATGAGGGTCGGTGTAGCGCGTGAAACGGCGCCCGGAGAGCGCAGAGTTGCCCTCGTGCCGGAATCGGCGGCGAAGCTGATCGCCGCCGGATTCGAGGTCGTAGTCGAGCCGGGTGCAGGCGAAGCCGCCTCGTTCCCCGATGAGGCCTATCGCGATGCAGGTGCGTCCATCGGCTCGCCGTGGGAGGCCGACGTCCTGGTGAAGGTCGGCAAGCCGGACGAGGCGGAGGCTGCGCGGTTGCGTGAGGGCCAGGTGCTGATCTCCTATCTCGACCCACTCGCGGATCGCGAGGGTGTCGAGCGGCTTGCGTCGCACGGCGTGATCGCGTTCGCGATGGAGTCGATCCCGCGCATCACCCGCGCCCAGTCGATGGACGCGCTCTCGTCGCAGGCGACAGTTAGCGGTTACAAGGGGGCGCTGCTGGCCGCGGAGCATCTGCCGCGCTTCTTCCCGATGTTGATGACGGCGGCGGGCACGGTTCCGCCGGCGAAGGTGCTCGTGATCGGCGCCGGCGTCGCAGGGTTGCAGGCCCTCGCGACGGCGCGCCGCCTCGGCGCGGTCGTGACGGGCTTCGACGTGCGGCCGGTCGTCCGCGAGCAGATCGAGAGCCTCGGCGCCAACTGGCTCGATCTCGGCGTCACGGGCGCGGAGGCGGAGGGCGGCTACGCACGCGAGCTCACGCCGGACGAGATGAAGGCGCAGCAAGTCGCACTCGAGGCGCGGATCGGCGACTTCGACGTCGTGATCACGACGGCAGCTGTTCCCGGGCGAGCCGCGCCAAAGATCATTCCTGCGTCCGCCGTCGGCGCGATGCGCCCGGGATCCGTGATCGTCGACCTCGCCTCGGACACGGGGGGCAACTGCGAGCTGACGGTGCCCGGTGAGGTCGTCGTGCGCGAGGGCGTCACGCTCGTCGGTCTGACGAATCTGCCGAGCTCGATGCCGTATCACGCGTCGACGCTTTATTCGCGTAACGTGCAGACGCTGTTGCTGCATCTCGCGCCCGGCGGAACGCTCGCCCTCGACTGGTCGGACGAGATCACCGCCGGCGCATGCGTCGCAGGCAAGAAGGAGGCTCCGGCGTCATGAGTCACAACACGCTGTTGGTATTCGAGGTGACCATCCTCGTGCTCGCGATCTTCCTCGGCTTCGAGGTGATCTCAAAGGTTCCGGCAATGCTGCACACGCCGCTCATGTCGGGCACGAACGCGATTCACGGGATCGTGATCGTCGGCGCGATGCTCGTGCTCGGGCTTCCGGACAAGGGCGCGTTCACGTGGGTCATCGGCTTCGTCGCCGTTGTGCTCGCCTCCGCGAACGTCGTCGGCGGCTTCGTCGTCACCGACCGGATGCTCGAGATGTTCAAGAAGCGCGAGCCCGCGAAGAAGCCAGACGACACCGTCTAGTGGGCGTCAACCTCACGAACCTGTTCTACCTCGTCACGATCGTGACCTTCATCCTCGCGCTGCGCTATCTGTCGCACCCCGCACACGCGCGGCGCGGCAACCAGATCGGTGCGGCGGGGATGCTCGTCGCGATCGCTGTCACGTTTGCGCACAAGGGGCTCGTGAGCTACTGGGCGATCGCGCTCGGCATGTTGATCGGCGGCGGCTTCGGAGCCGTCGCGGCGCGCAAGGTCAAGATGACCGCGATGCCGCAAATGGTGGCGCTGTTCAACGGCGTCGGCGGCGGCGCGGCCGCACTCGTCTCGCTCGCCGAGCTGCACCGGATCCTTCCCGAGCCCGGCACGCCGAAGGTCGACATCGGCATCGCGATCGTGCTCTCGGCGCTGATCGGATCGATCTCCTTCGCCGGCTCGATGATCGCGTTCGCCAAGCTGCAGGAGCTGATCGGCGGACGGCCGATCACGTATCCCGGACAGCAGTTCGTCAACGCCGGCCTCTTCCTCTCCTGCATCGCAGCCGGCGTCGCGCTCGCCTCGGGTCAGCAGCACGAATGGCTGCTGTGGGCTCTCGTCGCAGGCGCGTCGGTCTTCGGGATCCTGTTCGTGCTGCCGATCGGCGGCGCCGACATGCCCGTGGTGATCTCGCTGCTGAACGCCTTCACAGGTCTCGCGGCTGCGGCGACGGGTTTCGAGCTCGAGAACAACGTGTTGATCGTCAGCGGCATGCTCGTCGGCGCCAGCGGCACGTTGCTGACGATGAAGATGGGGCAGGCGATGAACCGGTCGATCACGAACGTCCTCTTCGGCGCGTTCGGCCAGGTCAGCGAGCAGGCGGCTGCGGTTGCTGCGGGTGCAGGCGGAGGAACGGTGCGCAGCGCGACGTCGGAGGACGTCGCAGTGATGCTTGCGTACGCGCGCAAGGTCGTCTTCGTCCCCGGCTATGGGCTAGCGGTTGCGCAGGCACAGCACGATGTGCGTGCGCTCGCGGACATCCTCGAGCAGAAGGGCGTCGAGGTGACGTACGCGATTCACCCCGTTGCGGGACGCATGCCGGGCCACATGAACGTGCTGCTCGCCGAGGCGAACGTGCCGTACGACCAGCTGAAGGAGATGGACGAAGCAAACCCGGAGTTCGCGCGAACCGACGTTGTCATGGTGGTCGGCGCGAATGACGTCGTCAACCCCGACGCGCGCAACAACCCGGGCAGCCCGATCTACGGCATGCCGATCCTGAACGTCGACGAAGCGCAGGCGGTCGTCGTTCTGAAGCGCTCGATGAATCCCGGCTTCGCGGGCATCGAGAACCCGCTCTTCTACAACCCGAAGACCGTGATGTTGTTCGGCGACGCAAAGGCGTCGATCGTCCAGCTCCAGCAGGACGTTAAAGCGGTCTAGCTCCTCGCGCGGGCGAAGATGCGCCCGTCGCGGTGCTCGACCCGCAGCGGCAACCCGAAGCACTCGCTCATCGCCGCGTCGGTGACTGTCTTGTCGATCGGTCCCGCCGCGACGACCGCGCCGTCGCGCAGGAGCAGCGCGTGGCTCGTGATCGGTGAGAGCTCCTCGACGTGATGTGTTGCGACGATGGTCGCGAGCGAGGGCCGCTCGCGTGCGATGCGCCCGATCGACGAGATGAAGAGCTCGCGTCCGGGAAGGTCGAGCCCGGCGCCGGCCTCGTCGAGCGCGAGCAGCTCGGCGTCGGTCATCAGCGCGCGGGCGAGCATGACGCGCGCACGCTCGCCTTGCGAGAGGCCGGCGAAGAGACGCTCCGCGTATTGCTCGACCTGCGCGAGAGCGAGCAGCTCATGCGCCTTTTCGGTGCGCTCCTCGGTGACGTGCTCCTCGAGCAGCGAGCTCGTGCCGGTGATGCCGGTTAGCACGACATCGACCGTGCGCAGCGCCTGGAAGAAACGCGCAGTCACGGCGAGGTCGACGACGCCGATGCGATGCCGGACGAGCGGCACGCGCACGCGATCCGCGCCGAAGAGCTGCACGATGCCGCTCGTCGGGTGCAGCTGCGCCGACGCGAGGCGCAGCAGCGTCGTCTTGCCGGCGCCGTTCGGCCCGAGGAGCGCCCAGTGCTCGCCCTCCCCCACCGTCCAGCTGACCGAGTCGACGATGTTCCGGCGCTCGCCGCCGGGACCGCGGCGATAGACGGAGACATCGTCGAGACGTACGACGTCCACTACGAAAAGCGCACGGGGTCGAACAGCTCGAGCTGTGGCGACGTCTCGCCGAGGATCGCCGAGGCGACGAGCTCCCCGCACGCGAAGCCGAGCACGTTGCCGTGGCCCGAGTAGCCCGCGGCGATCCACAGGCCGTTGCGGCCGGGCACGCGGCCGACGAGCGGCAGCATGTCCTGCGTGAGGCCGAAGATGCCGGCCCAGCGGTGGCTGATGCGCGGCGTCTCGCCGATCAGCTCGCCCATGAACTTCTCGAGCGACGCCTGGATGACCGGCGTCGTCTCCTCGACGTCGGTGAGCTCGTCCATGATCGAGACGTCGCGGAACCCGCCGAGCACGATGCGGCGGTTCGGTAGCTGCTGCCAGTAATCGAAGCCTTGCCGGGCGTAGTGCGGACGGTCGTAGAGCACGCGGTCGAGCGGCTCGCTGACGATGACCTGTCCGCGCGTCGGCCAGATCGCGTCGGCGAGCTCCGGTACGAGGCCGTGCCCGTAGCCGTCCGTGGCAACGATCACATGTTGCGCGTCGAGGGACGCGACGTCGTCGACGCGGTCGAGCTCGCGGATCTCGGCGCCGGCCGCAGCCGCACGTGCGGCAAGGCCGCGTACGAAGCGCGCCGGCTGTAGCGAGCCGTCGCCGCGATGCTCGATCGCTCCGTGGAATGCGCTCAGGTGCGCGGGCAGGTCGTCGATCCACTCGGCCGCGATGCCGTCCTCGCGCATCGCCTCGTACTCGAGCCGGATATCCGCGCGCTCCTCCTCGTCAGCCGCGAGCCGGAGGCTGCCGACGCGAGTGAGACTGTCGCCCGCGAGCGTCTCCATGCGGTCGAGCGCGCGCTCGGTCCACTCCCAGAGGTCTCGGGCCTGAGCTCTTCCGTACGTCTCGCGCGCGACGTCGTAGCGCGTCGCCCCGCCGCGCAGCGCGAAGCCGCCGTTGCGGCCGCTTGCTCCCTCCGCGACGCGCCGCTCGTCGTAGACGCGGACTCGAAGCCCGGCCTCGGCGAGCCGCAGTGCGGCGCTGCAGCCGGTAACGCCGGCGCCGACGATCGCGACGTCGACACGGCCTTCGTGCCGCGGGTCGGCGCGCGCCGGTGAGACGTCCTCGAGCCAGTAAGGGGTGCCCAAACCGCGCCTGATGCTACTGGGGGGCGGACAGCTCGCGGGCGATGTCACCCGCGAGGCCGATCTTGCGCACGATCGAGAACCCGTTCGTGCGGAACAGCACCTTCTCCACGAGCGGTGTCGCCTCGTGCCCCGGAATGACGACAAATCGCGCCGGGATGGCGCGCAGCTCGTCGTACTGCGCCGCAGTCATCGGCACGCGCTCGACGCAGGTCTCGTCGGCGCACTCGCACACGAAGGAGAGCGGTTCCTCCGCCGCCTCTGTGTAGCGGAGCGCCAGCTCGCGAATCCGGTCATTGATCGACCGGAAGATCACTTCGTTCCGGGCGAGCCGGGCTTCGACAGACGACACGGGACGATCCTCTCACGCTCGAGTACGTTCTTCTGGATGAAGCGACTGCATGCCGGTCGGATACACAGCGCGGCCGAGCCGTGGTGGCTCGACGAGGCCGGATGGGACGAGACGGCACCGCGCCTCGTGGAGCCCGTGCAGGCGGACGTGGCGATCGTCGGCGGCGGGCTGACCGGTCTCTGGACGGCGCTCGCCGTACTCGAGCGGAGGCCGGGGACGCGCGTGGTCGTGGTCGAGGCGACACGCTGCGGCGATGGAGCGAGCGCGCGCAACGGCGGCTTCCTTCACGGCTACTGGGGGTCGCTGCCGCGGCTCGTCGACGCGCTCGGCGCGGAGGACGCGCTCGAGGTCGCCCGGGCCGCGGACGGGATCGTCCCTGCGGTACGCAAGCTCGGCGAAGACGTCTGGCTCCACGAGGGAGGCCTGCTGCTCGTATCCGCGTCGGCAGGGCAGGACGAGTCGGTGCGACGCGCGGTCGCGGTCGCAGAGAAGCTCGGCGTCGGCGAAGAGGCCGTGCTCGTGCCACGCGACGACGTGCCGCTGCGCTCACCGCTGTTCCGCGACGCCGTGCGCTTCCGGGACGGCGCTACCGTGCATCCTGCGCGGCTCGTCCGTGCGGTGCGGGACGCGGCGCAACGCGCGGGCGCGGTGCTCTACGAACAGTCGCCCGCACTCGAGATCGAGAGCGGACGCGTGACGACGCACTTCAGCTCCGTCAAGGCGGATGAGATCGTCGTCGCGACCAACGCGTGGGCCTCGCAGTGGGGCCCGACGGCGCGCCGCCTCGCGGCCGCGAGGAGCGCAATCGTGCTGACCGACCCGGTGCCGGATCTCGCAGAGCGAATCGGCTGGGAGGGCCGTGACGCGGTGATGGACGGGCGGAGATATCTCTCGTACTTCCGCACGACGAACGACGGACGCGTGCTCATGGGCAGCGCAACCGGATCGGTCGCGCGCGCGGAGGAGACGCTGCGCACGTTGTTCCCTGCCCTTGCCGACGTGCGGGTTGCGCGCCGCTGGTGGGGCATGATCGACATCTCGAGCGATCGCTTTCCGTTCTTCGGAACGATTCCCGGGACGCACGTGCACTACGGCGCCGGGTACACCGGGAACGGCGTCGGCCCGAGTTGGCTCGGTGGGCAGCTGCTCGCCGGTCTGGCACTCGGCGAGGATGTCGGCTCGCCGCTCGTGCGCCGCCACGTGCCGCAGCTCCCGCCGGAGCCGCTGCGGACGATCGGTACGGCGCTCGTCAGCCGCGCGTTGCTCTCGCTCGACGAAGCCGAGAACGCGGACGTCCGTCCGCCGCGGGTTGCCACGTTCGTCGCCGGGATGCCGCAGCGGCTCGGGCTCCGCATCGCTGCACGCTGATCAACCTGTCGCCCGATACACCCCGTCGTACACGGCTGCCGCTCCCGCGAGCTCGAGCTCGACGAGCTCTCGCGCGATGTCGGCCGCGGTCCGGCCCGTGCGCCGCACGAGCTCATCGGCGCTGGCCGGCAGAAGCTCCAGCAGTGCCGAATCGATGCGGACGACGGATGCCGGCTCGATCCCGAAGCACGAGAGGATGTCGTCGGCGCAGGTGAGCGGCGACGCGCCGATCTTCAGCAGCGCGTTCGTTCCCGCCGAGAGCGCCGAGGTGATCTCGCCCGGCACCGCGAACACCTCGCGTCCCTCCTCGAGTGCGAGGTCGGCAGTGATCAACGCGCCGCTGCGCTCGCGCGCCTCGACGACGACCGTCGCCGCTGCAAGGCCCGCGACGATGCGGTTACGCGCGGGGAACCTCCACGGGGCCGGCTCCACGCCCGGCGCGTACTCCGAGACGATCAGCCCCGTCTCCGCGACACGACGCGCGAGCTCGGCATGCGCGGCCGGGTAGTCGCGGTCGATTCCGCAACCGAGCACGGCCACGGTCGGCGTCCCTGCCTCGAGCGCGCCGCGGTGTGCCTCCGCATCGACACCTCGAGCAAGCCCGCTGACGACGATCAGCCCGGCGCGAGCGACGTCGCGTGCGAGGGCTCGCGCCGCAGCGGCACCGTAGCCCGAGCACGCCCGCGTACCGACGATCGCGACGCCCGGCCGCGAGAGCAGCTCGAGATCGACATCGCCGCGCACGAAGAGCCCTGGCGGCGGGTCGTGCACCGCGCGCAGCAGCCCCGGAAAGAACGGGGACGAGCGCGCGACGAAACGGAAGCCGTCCCGCGCAAGCCGTTGCTCGTACGCGGCCTGGTCGAACGAGCGCAGGTGAGCGCTCCAACGCGCGCTTGCCGGCGGCCGGATCAAATGCGTGCCAGTCTCCGATGCGAACACCGCAAGCGCGAGCTCGGTCACGCCGCGAGCTCCTGCGGCGCCCGGTACGCGAGCGCCTCGCCGAGATGCTCGGGCCGCACGTCCTCGGCTCCCGCCAGCGCGGCGATCGTGCGCGACACCCGTGCGACACGCGCACGCCCACGACCGGAGAGCGGCAGCCGGTCGACCGCGCGCGTCAGCAGATCGTCCGCTTCCGCCGTGCGGCGCAGCGGCGCAACCGCGAGCAGCTCACGCGCCGACGAGACGCGCTCCGCGACTGCCTCGGACGCCTCCCCCGGTCCCGCCGCGAGCTCGTCCGCACGAGGACGCGGCACCGCGATCACGAGGTCGAAGCGGTCGAGCAGCGCACGCGAGAGCTTGTCGCGGTAGGCCGCGAGACGCTGCGCTGAGCACGAGCACTCCGCGCTCGCATCTCCGCGCGCACCGCAGGGGCACAGATTCATCGTCGCAACAAGCTGGAACCGCGCCGGGAAGATCGCGCGCCCGGCCGCGCGCGCGATGCAGACGAAGCCGTCCTCGAGCGGCTGCCGCAATGCCTCGAGCGTCGGCCGCGGAAACTCCGCGAGCTCGTCGAGAAGCAGCACACCGCGATGCGCAAGGCTCGCCTCGCCGGGTCGGATGCCGGGTCCGCCGCCAACCACCGCCGCGGTCGAAGCGCTGTGATGCGGCGCGCGGAACGGCGGGATCTCGACAAGCGGCTGGTCGTGCGAGAGCAGCCCCGCAACCGAGTGGATGCGCGTCACCTCGAGCGCCGCCTGCGCATCGAGCGCCGGGAGGATGCCCGGAAGCCGCCGCGCGAGCATCGTCTTCCCCGTTCCCGGCGGCCCGCCGAGGAGCAGGTTGTGCCCGCCCGCCGCGGCGATCTCGAGCACACGGCGCGCACGCTCGTGCCCGCGCACGTCTGCGAGGTCCGGCGGCGCCACCCGCTCTGCGTAGCGCGGCGGCGCAATCTCGTCGGGCTCGAGCTCGCCGCGCAGGTACGCAACCGCATCCGCAAGGTGCCTGAACGGCAGCGCCACGATGCCGGTGAGCGCAGCCTCAGCGGCCGACTCAGTGGGGCACAAGAGCCGCTCGATGCCCATCCGGCGTGCACCCTCCGCAACGGCGAGCACGCCGCCGACCCTGCGCAGCCGCCCGTCGAGTGCAAGCTCGCCGACCGCGGCGTGACGGTCGAGCTCCGCGTGCGGCAGCTGCCGCGATGCCGCAAGCACCGCGAGCGCGATCGGCAGGTCGTAACCCGACCCCTCCTTGCGTAGTCCCGCCGGCGCGAGGTTGACAGTGACGCGCCCGCCGGGGAACTTCAGCTCCGCGGACTGAATCCCGCTGCGCACCCGCTGACGGGCTTCGGCGCACGCACGATCCGGCAGGCCGACGATGACGAATGCCGGCAACCCGTTCTCGTAGACGTCGGCCTCGACCTCAACGCGGCGCGGCTCGAGCCCGACCAGTGCATGGGTGATCGCACGTGCAAGCACGCTTCGACGCTACGCAGACAATTCGTACGGCTCCCTCGCACCCTGCTGACGAACCTGCGAGGATCGCCCTGTCCAACACAGGGAGGCGCGACGATGTACGCACGCGTAGCGACGTATGAGGGTGCGGATTCCGCGACCGTCGACGAGGCGGCACAGAACATCCGCGACAGCGAACGTCCGGAGGGCGTTCCCGCGACGCAGTTCTTCTTCCTCACCGACCGCGCGTCGGGAAAGGTCATGACGATCGGGCTCTTCGAAACGGAGCATGACCTGCAAACCGGGAACGAGACGCTCAACGCGATGAGCCCTCCCGGCGGCGGCTTCGGAAAACGGACGAGCGTCGACCTCATGGAGGTCGTCGCACACATGACGGCCTAGCGTTACCGCGCGTACGCGACGAGCACGTCTTCGAAGTACTCGCCGGCGCGGCGGCCCGTACGGCGATTGACGTGCCGTCGCAGCCGTGCATCGAGCCGCAGTCCGGCCGCGTCGAGGATCTCCGGATAGAGATTGCGCCGGTCGTTGACGACGACGAGCACGGGCGCTTCCGGCGCGAGTGCACAGGCGGCATTCGCGAGCGCGCGCGCGATGCCGTCGCTGTACGCGGCCAGCGAGGCACGCGACGTGCCGGCAACGGCGGCGCCAAGCTCGAGCTCGCGCCGATCGTCGAGCGAGAGCAACTCGTACGCGTACTGATGCTGCTCGTGGTAGTCGATCAGGCCTGGATACGGCGGCGATGTGAGCACGCCGTCGAACGTCGACGCGTAGTCGACCTCGCACGAGTCGCCCTGCAGCACGGTCGCGCCGCGTTCGTCGTCGCGCACCGCGGCGAATGCCTCGATGCGCGTCAGCGTGTCGAGGGTGTAGCGGCGGAGAAAGCCGACCGCGGTCTCGATCGGCCTGCAGGTGCGCTTGTGCTTGTGACACCAGTACTCGCCCGTCTGCGGGACACGCGGCGCCTCGAGATCGAAATGTGCAGCACGACGTGCAGAACGTGCGGCGCGTGAGAGGACGACGCGCAGCACGTCGGCATGCTCGTACTCGGCGGCAAGGTCACGGAATGCGAAAAGCTCTGCTGCGGCGCGCGGCGCGTACCACCGCTTCAGGTACGGCTCCTTCGGAACGCGCGCGCGTCCGACGTCGAGATCGTCGAGTCGTGCGCACGCGTCGCGGAGGTCGACCGCGAGCGCATCGAGGTCGTAGCGCGCCGTCTTGACGCCGATGAGAAGGCAGTTGAACGCGGCGAGCTCGACCCCCGTCGCGTCGCGCCCCGACTCGAGGGCCTGCACGAGCGTCGTGCCGGAACCGGCGAACGGGTCGAGCACGTGGCCACCGAGCGGGATGTAGCGCTCGAGCAGCACCTCGACCAGCTGCGGGATGAACTTGCCGTGATACGGGTGCAGACGGTGAACGTGCTTGGTCCGCACGTTCTCGGGCAGCGCACGCTCCGACCACGAGAGCTCGAGGTCGACTTCGAGGTTCGCGTAAAGCTCGTCTTGGGTGATGGCCGCCACGAGCTGACCCCTTCTTCGCGGTGGGGCAAGGTCCTTGTGAGCAGTTACTAGGTCCTTTGCGGTCCGATCAACTTACTAGCCTTTGCTTTTAGGCCCGCTCAACGTGAGTGAGCCCGAAAGGAGGCAGAAATGCCCGCACGTGCAGTGGAGCACTCCTGCGCCGTTCCGAACTGCGTTCGGCCAGGGAGGAACCAGATCGGCGTTAGATGCCGCGTCGCACATTCGGGAGCGTCGCCGTTCCCCAATAAGCGGCGGACGGACGCGTTCTGGTCCCTCGAGAGTCCGATGTATCTCTGCGACGAGCACTCGCTCGCTGGAGGTCGGGTGCAGTTGGCCTTCGAACCAGCGGGCACCCACGAGATCGTCGTGGAATCAGAATGCCTTGGTGCAATCTACGAGGATCGCGCCAAGCCGATCCGGCAGCCTCTCGAGGAAGCCGCCTGAGGTCATGCAGCCGGCGCTTGGGATTTCATCCCGAGGGCCGGCTGCAGTCAGGCCGGAAGCCAGCCGTCTTCGTAGGCGGTGCGGCGGAACGTGAAGTTCGTATAGGCGGCTTTCCCGTCGGCGGTGCCCTCGGCGACCGCGGCACCGTATTTCTGCGCGGCCGGCTCCGTCGGATAGAAGAGCCCGTCGTCCTCGTCGCCGGTGCGCGCGCCGACAGCGAGGACGAGCGATGGCCCGTCGCCAGCGCCGACGATCGCGTGATCGACGCCCGCGGGGCAATGGAAGAGATCCCACCGCTTCAGCGGCCGCTCCTCCCCGTTGACGATCAGCGTGCACTCGCCGTCGAGCACGATGAAGTCCTCCTGCGCGTTCTCACGGTGGTACATCGTCATCGGCTCGCCGGGCGCGAGCACGTTGAGGTTGATGCCGAGATGCGGGAACCGCGACTCTTTGCCCTCGAAGCCGGTGTACTTGCCGAAGGCGCCGGCGAGCCAGCTGGCCTCCTTCGCGTTGAGCACGAACCAGCCGTCGCCCTCGGGCGCGATGCCGCCTTCCTCCACCGCGACGAGCCTTGCCTCCTCCGTCATGCCGAGATCCTAGAGTTGCGGGCGATGCTCCCGATCGCCCTCCTGGCCCTCGTCGTCGCGGCTCTCGCCGCCGCGGCGTTCGTGATCTCCCGCCGGCGCAGGCCGCAGCCTGTAACGGAGCCGGTTGCCGCGGTGGTCGAGGAGCCGAAGCGCCGGGAGCTGGTGCTCGCCGAGGCCGTTCCGGCCCCCGCAACGATCTCCGGCGACGTGGAGCCGCCCCGGCCTCGCCCGCTGGTGCTGCTGCCACCGCAGGCCAAGGCGCCCGCGGACCTCGCCCTCGACGCGTTGGACGCCCTCCTCGAGGAGCTCGAGTCCACGACGGTGCGAATCGACGGCGCCGATGCGCTCGACGAAGGCTCGGTCGCCGAGCTCGAAGCGCTCGCAGACCGGCTCGAGGCCGCGGCCGCGTCGTTCGCGGCCCGCTAGAACGCGTCCTCGACGCGCTGCAGCCTCCCCTCGCGCACCGCGACGACGTCGAAGCCGACGGTGAGCCCTCCCAGCTCGGGCCGCGCCGCGAGCCAGGCGGCTGCCGCCCGCCGCACGCGCCGCTGCTTCTCGGCGGTGACCATCTCGAGTGGGTCACCCCACCCCACGCCCGTCTTCTCTTTCACCTCGACGAACCGCAGCCGCTTCCCGCGCCGCGCGATCAGGTCGAGCTCGTTGCCGCCGGCCCACACGTTGCGGCCGACGATCGTCCAGCCGCGCAGCCGGTAGTGCCGGGCGGCGCGGCGCTCGGCGGCTACGCCGGGACGGGCGCCTCGCCCCGGTAACACAGCGCCTGGAATGACATCCGGTGCACCGCGCACGGGCCGATCTCGCGCACGACCTTCGAGTGGCCGGGCGTGATGTAGCCGACGTGCTGCGCGAATCCGTACGCCGGGTAGAGCGCCGCAAGGCGCCGCATCAGCCGGTCGCGCGTCACCTTCGCGACGATCGAGGCGGCCGCGATCGCCGCGCTCTTCTCGTCTCCGTCGACGACGGCCTGATGCGCCGGCGCGGTCGGCCCGAGCCGGAAGCCGTCGACGAGGCACGCTTCGGCCGGCGGTGACCGAGAAGGTTGCATCGCGCGGAGGCCCGCGAGGTTCGACTTGTGCAGCCCGAAGCGGTCGATGTCGCCCGGCGGGATCACGCGCACCGCGACCTTCTCGGCGCAGGCGAGGACAGCATGGAACAGCTCCTCTCGCCGCTCCTCCGAGCACTGCTTCGAGTCGTTCAGATACGCGAGCGGGCGCACCTTGTGCTCCTTGAGCGACGCGTAGTCGAGCAACACGCCTGCAACGACGAGCGGGCCTGCGAGCGATCCCCGGCCGGCTTCGTCCGTGCCCGCGACGAACCGTGCGCCGAGGTTGCGGTCGAACTTCAGGAGCTTCTGGCCGGTGCGCTTCACCGCGGCCGACAATAGCGCGGGCCTCAGCCGGTGAAGCGAGACGTCAGGAAGTTGCGCGGAAGGGCGTTACGAGGACTGTTCGGCGGGCACGGCGTCTTCTTCGCCGGCCTCGGCCGCAACGGGCTCTTCAGCAGCCGCCTCGGCCTCCGGAGCCTCGACCGCTTCGGCCTCGACCTCCGGCGCTGCCGTCTCTTCGACGGCGGCGACCTCTTCGAGCACGGGCTCGTCCTCGGCCAAAAGCGTCGAGTCGACGGCCTGCGGCAGCTCCGCGCCGTGCCCGTAGCGCTTCTCGCGAACGCGGGCCTTCTTGCCGACGCGCTCGCGGAGGTAGTACAGCTTCGCGCGGTTCACGTCGCCGATCGCCAGAACCTCGATCTTCTCGATCTTCGGCGAATGCAGCGGAAACGTGCGCTCCACCCCGACCCCGAACGACTGCTTCCGCACGGTGAAGGTCTCGCGGACGCCGGAGCCCTGCCGCTTGATCACGATGCCCTCGTAGACCTGGACACGGCGGCGCACGCCCTCGATCACCTGGAAATGCACCTTCACGGTGTCGCCGGCCTTGAAGCGCGGCACCTTGCGCAGCTGGGCGCGCTCGAGGGATTCGATGATGGTGGTCATAAGAGGATGGCCCGGCGGGCCGACGCGGAATGGTAGCGAATCGTTCCGGGAGGCCGCGATCTACCTGAAGCTGATGCGATTCAGCCCGCGAGTCGCAGGACTGCGAGCGGTTGTCACCCATGAAGAAGTACCGGCCCTTCGGCACAGTCCAGGAGCGCGGCGGCTCGTGGTCGCGGCGGTCGGGCTTGATGTACGGCTCGTTCAGCCGCACGTTGTTGATGTAGACGATCCCGTCGCGCTCGCTGACCGTCTCGCCCGGAAGGCCGATCAGCCGCTTGACGAAGACCTCGTGCGCCTTGGTCGTGCCGCATACCGGCCGGTCGCCCGGCGTCTTGAACACGATCACCTCGCCGCGCTTGGGATCGCGGAAGTGGTAGATGAACCGGTTCGCGAGCACGCGGTCGCTGTAGTGCGCCTCGCAGCCGCCGGCGGGCCGCGCGCAGTGCAGCGTCGGCTCCATCGACGACGACGGGATGCGGTACGGGTTCACGACCCACGCCTTCAGCGCAATCACGATGAGGATCGCGCCGCCGATCGTGAAGACCCAGTCGAGCACCACGCGCAGCTCGCGCGGGAGGTTCGGGAACATGCGGCCCAAGGGATCTTTCATCGCACGTGCTCCCGGCGCCAGTTGTCGATCTTCGCGTGGTCGCCCGACAGGAGCACGTCCGGGACGCTCCAGCCGCGGAACTCGACCGGTCGTGTGTAGTGCGGATACTCGAGCGCGCCGTCGAGCTCCGCCGAGAAGCTCTCGAGCTCACCGGATCCTTCTGCGAGCGCGCCCGGCAGCCGGCGCGCAACCGCATCGAGCACGACCATCGCCGCCAGGTCGCCGTTTGACAAGACGTACGGTCCGATCGAGATCGAGTCGTTGCAGAGATGCTGGACGATCCGGTCGTCGAAGCCCTCGAAGCGCGACGAGAGAAGCGTGAGCTCCTCTTCCTGCGCGAGCTCCTCGACGACCTGCTGCGTCAGCGGCCGGCCCTGCGGCGTCAGCGCGATCACGCGATGCTTGGGTTCCGGCCCATACGCGGCTTCGAGTGCAGCCGCGACGACGTCGACACGCAGCACCATGCCGGCACCGCCGCCGTACGGGGTGTCGTCGACCTGCCCCGCGCGCAGCGGCGTCGTGTCCCGGTAGTTGAAGAGCCGCAGCTCGAGCTCGCCTCCGAGCACGCCCGCGATGGGCTGCTGCTCCGTCATCCATGCATAGGCATGGGGCGTGAGTGTGAAGACGTCGATGCGCATGGGCTATTCGGGGTCGGCGAAGCCTACGGAGACAATGATTCGCCCGCCCCCCAGGTCCACCTGCCGCACGCAGGCCTCGACGAGTGGCAGGAACACGCCCGAGTCCAGCTCGAGCACGTCGTTCGCAGGGTAGTCGAGCACGTCCTTGACCTGCCCGAGAACGCGGCCGCCCTCCTCCTCCACCCTGAGCCCCACGAGTTGGAAGTTGTAGTACTCGTCCTCCTCGAGCGGCGGCAGTGTCTCGCGCGGTAGGGCCAGCGTCGTGCCGCGCTCCACCGGACGGTCGAGCTTGATCACGGGCCGCCGGCCGCTCCCCCGCTTCGACACGACGACCTTGGCGGGCTCGCCGCCCGCATACAGCGTCGATCCCTTCGCGAAGCGGGTCGGGTCGTCACTCGGGCCTTCGACGAAGAACGAGCCGTCGATGCCGTGCGGCCGGCCGACCTTCCCGACCTGGACGAGATCAGGATCCGACGGCAAGCGTCTCGAAGTACATGATCGCCTCGTCGCGAGACGAGGAAGGCCACTCGTCGGGGAAGTCGCTCTCACGCGGCTCGAACTCGGTACGGCGGTGCTCGAGATCGCGGCCGAGGAGCGCCCAGTACGCGCCAGGTGCATCTTCGTAGGCCATGCCGACGCTGCCCGCATTGACGACGCGCAGACCTGCGATCTCGCGGTCGAACTGCGAATGCGTGTGACCGCACACGACGAGGCCGGCACCGACGCCCTCGAAGCATGGCGCGACGCGATTCTCCGGCGTTCGCTCCGTGAAGATGTCCATGTCGTTACGCGCAGTCGCGTGCACGAAGAGCACGCGCCCTACGCCGTCGACGTCGAGCTCGAGCGACGGCGGCAGCGCGAAGAGGAACTCGATCTCCTCGTCGCTCAGTTGCCCACGCGTCCACGAGACGATGCTCGACGGCGCGATCCCCTCTTCGCCGACCGTCAGCTCGCGATCGGCGTTCCCGCGCAGCCAGTGCACGCGGTCGCCGAGCGCGCGGAGCCGATTGAGGGTCTCATGCGGAAACGGGCCTGCTACGACATCGCCGCCGACGACGATCTCCGCATCGTCCGGAATCTCGGCGAGCACCGCCTCGAGTGCCGGGAGATTCCCGTGCACGTCGTACAGCGCCGCGATCCTCAACCCATGATCTCGAGCTGGAGCCGCTGCCCCGCATTCGGCCCACCCGCACGGACGATCGTGCGCAGTGCGCGCGCGATCCGTCCCTGGCGTCCGATCACCTTGCCGACGTCGTCCTCGGCGACGTACAGCTGCAGGACGAGCGAGCCGTCGTCGCCCTCGACCTGCTCGACGCGCACCGCGTCCGGCTCGTCGACGAGCCTCCGGGCGAGCTCGGCGAGCAGCTCGGCCACTACTTGCTGATTCCCTTTGCCTTCAGCAGCCGTGCGACCGGCTCCGTCGGCTGCGCGCCGTTCGACAACCACGCCTTGACCTTCTCCTCGTCGAACTCGATGAG